>Ga0137399_10000193_pt1 | contig 22339 bp, 17 predicted proteins | sample czorhiz316metaG_FD_104810 | JGI IMG/M metagenome (GOLD analysis project Ga0137399, IMG submission 104810) | Vadose zone soil microbial communities from Angelo Coast Range Reserve, California, USA - czorhiz3.16 metaG | ecosystem: Environmental > Terrestrial > Soil > Vadose zone | place: USA...
ACATCGGCTGCAGCAGGAGCGCGAGGGAGCGGGCGCAGCTCGAATTGGTCCGCCGGATGGTTGCGTCTGGAGCGCAAGGTTGCGAGCGGCGGCCGTTGGGGCTCGCGCGTGTTCGTCGTTTTTTTTATCGCGCCTGCCGGCCAGTGCTCCATTTCGCCGCACTGGTGAAATGAGCAATTCTTCATTTCCCACAGTCAGGTGAGTCCGTCAGCGGAATCCTCGGCCGGTTCTCCCTGACTCAACTACCACAACCTCTGACACGAATCGGTTCCTTTCCGTGTGACTAACTGACTTACCCGACAGGAGGCGAGCGCAACGGAATTTCTACGGCTGCTCGAAATCGACCAAAATCTGGTGGCTCCCGAAGCTCAGAAATCGCTGCTGCTTGCCGACAGAGCGTGGAACGAAGAGGGACGCCCGCGAGAAGCATGGACGCTGTGCGCGGTTTTGGAAAACGTTCTCCGGCGCTGCCTGGACTCAAACATCTGGTACGCGCCGATACTCCTGCAGCGCAAGAAAGCGCTCGAACACGGCAGTTGGCGGCCGCGCTCCATCGCCGCGCGGCCTGGCTGTTCCTCCGCCGGTACATCCGTCGCGTCTGCGGATAAGCAGCAACGCTCGGCTAAAAGTTGCGCAGAATGCGGTGGGACGGGGATCGTGATTTGCGCCGGCGGTTTTTCTGTGTCCTTCTGTTCCTGCGGAGCTTACTTGAGCCGTTTGAACCGGAATAGTCAGAAGAATATGTGACCTAGCGGTAGCTCAACTTGGCGAGCCGTCCTATGCCGGTCGTCGTCCACAAAATGGCTCGGCGTATCCCCTCTTGAAAAAGAACGAAAGCAACTACAAAGAGCAAAATGACGGCCACCAAGATGGCAATCAGGAGCATCACTACGATCGCTTCTTGCGCCATAAAATAAGTCATCTTTCCGAGCGCCCACGCGGCGAGGAGTAGCATGGCAAGTACGGCCGCCACGGCCGCCTGCCAGATCAAACGTGCAACTGTCGTTCGATAACTTTCGCCGGGCATCTCATCGCGCCAATCAGCTGCTCGTCTCGAAGCGCTGCAATCCGGAGTGGTGCTGAAGAAAGGCAATTCAGGACCCGGGATTGTCAAGGCGTGTGCATGCTAGGGCTTGCCACATGGAAGTGATAGTGTCAGTTTTGCCAGAGGCCAAATTTGCTTCGCCAGGATGCATCCGTCGAGAGAACGTGGGTTCGCTGGAGATTCAGCAGTTTTCGGCTGTAAGAACTGACAGTTACATACTTCGGACGCCTTCGCTACTTTCTGTAAGGACTTCAGTCGTTTCCGACCCAGGGTGCGCCCTAATGATCCGGGAGTTTGCAGTGGCTTGCCAACCAACGGTACCAAGTAGTGAGACGCAGCACCGCAAGCAGATCTGCAGAATCGGGCGCTGGATGTATTCGAGGGGCCACGTGGTCGCAAACGAAGGCAATCTTTCCGTTCGACTTGATGAACACCGAATTCTTGTGACACCTTCCGGCAAGTGCAAAGGGCGGCTGGCGGTAGAAGACCTGCTGGTTACGAACCTGAGAGGCGACGTTGTCTGTGGGGCAGGGCGTCCGTCTTCGGAGATGCAGATGCATCTTCTCTACTACCGTTCCAGGCCAGATGTACGTGCAATCTGCCATGGCCACCCGCCGACGGCGACGGGATTCGCTGCCGCCGGAAGGGCGCTTGAAGACGCCGTACTCCCGGAAGTGATCGTCGGCCTCGGCAAGATTCCCTTGGCTTCCTATGGAACACCGGGTACTTCGGAACTTTGCGCAGGGCTCGAACCTCTAGTCCCCGAATACGATGCGATCTTGCTCGAGAATCACGGCGTTGTGACTTGCGGGCCGGATCTGGGAACAGCCTATCAGCGCATGGAAACCGTGGAGCAATTCGCCCGCGTGATGCTTACCGCAGAATTGCTTGGTGGGCCACATCTCCTGCCGCGCGCGGAAGTGCAGAAGCTGGCCGCCGGCAGGCCTCAGCGCGGGATTTCGCGTCCCTGCGAGAACTTTGAACTTCCCCTGACTGCCGAGCCGGCTCGAGAGCGGCTTGCAATGGCGCCCAGACTCGAACCGGCCGCCAAGTGACGGCTTCGCGAGAACCGCGATGGTGAGGGTCAACCGAGGGACACGCCAGTATCTCGCGGTTGAAACCGCGAGGGTTGTCAGTAGCCGCGCGAAGGGAAGTGACGGCTGATACCCAGGTCCGAGATTAGTTAGCAGTGGTAGTGAAATAAGGAGGCAACCATGATTCGCAAGATGAAAAACGGGGTGATTCAGATGGGGTTGGCACTTGGCCTGATGCTACTCGCTGGTGGATCCGCGTTGGCGCAAAACGTCACATACAACTTCATGCCGGGTACTGATTTCTCCAAATACCATACCTATAAATGGGTCACGGAAAGCAACACGCATCCGAATCAGATTGTCGAACAGCAAATCAAAGACGCGATCGATCAGCAGCTCGCCACCAAAGGATTAACCAAGACTGATGGCGAAACGGCCGATTTGCTCGTTGGCTACCAGGTCTCGGTGAATCAGGAGAGGCAGTGGAATGCCTACGGTGGAGGGATGGGTTGGCGTTTTGGAGGGGGAATGGCGACTGCTACGAGCTCCACAATCCAAGTTGGAACGCTGGTCTTGGATATTTACGAACCCTCATCTAAGCAGCTGGTCTGGCGTGGCCAGGCAACCAAGACCTTGAGTCCCAGCTCGAACCCCGAAAAGAATCAACAGAACCTCAACAGGGCGATGGCCAGGCTTCTTAAGAATTTTCCCCCACCACCACCCAAGAAATAGGCAAACGTAAGACTCCGAATAACCCGAGACCTGTGCCTCACCGGATCAGGATCTATTTGCGGCCGAAAATTTCTCACCCTCAGGCTCCTCGCCCGCGAGTTGAAAGGGGAATACTCTCCGTGAAGCACGAACTTATTTTGTTAGCCGGTTCGGACGCTAACACTCGCTCGATTGGCGATCTGATAGTCGCCGCCGGTTATAAGCTTTCGATAGCCGAGTCCCCAGAGGAGGGCTTGCGCCTTGCACAAGAGGGCGGAGTCGACGTGTTTCTCGTGGAGGTGGAGGCTGCCGATTTCCAAAGCTGCAGCGCGTTAGCTGGAATCAAGGCCCTGCCGCTTGCCTCGCGGCCTCGGGTCATCCTCTTGACCGGAGGAGCAGCGGCGGATCGCGCCGCAGGCCTCCACCTCGGCGCTGACGATGTCCTTTCCGCTCCCTGCGATTCAGCGGAACTGCTAGCGCGGCTGCGAGCGCAATTGCGCGAGAAGCGCGAGACCGGCGTGCTCGAAGAAAAAATGAGAATCTCGGAAGAGGGAAGGGAAGTCGCAAACACAGCATTCCAGGCGCTCGCGGTCACGGAGAAAATGACACGCGATGCATTTTCCCTTGGGCGCGTGCTAAAGATTGGCGTGTCGACTTTGTTTGTGTTAGCCCTGCTGGTTACAGGGATATTTCTTCTGTATTCGAGGCGTGCGGATACGGAGACACGCCGCACCTCCTCGGTGATTGCGCAACTCGAGCGTGGGCTGCGCACGCAGGAACAACTTTTAAGAGAAACGCAAGAGGCGCGACGGGACCTCAAGCAAACGGACGTAACACAGCAAAGAGAACAGTTGCAACAACAGTCTGACGCATTACGGCAGAAACTCTTAAGCGCCCAGAACAGCGATGTTTCGGACTTACGCAAACAATTGAACGAAACAACGAGCCGGCTGCAGCGCATGGAAGGGCAGTCGGTTGCCGCAGAGGGTGTTATACGTTCTTACGCGCCAAGCGTCTGCCTGCTACACATCTCCGTGGCGTTCCTCGACAAAACATCGCGACGGCGGCTGCGGTACGGAACGATCAATCCCGATGGAACACCACTGAAAGATGGCGAAGGAAATATCGTGTACACGCTTGAAGGGCGTGCTCCCGAGGTCCGCGGTGATTTCTTTGGAACAGGATTCATCGTCGGTGAGGGAAAGATTCTGACCAACCATCATGTGGCTCAGCCGTGGTGGAAGAATGATGAGCTAAGCGGCGTTATACAACAGGATCTGGAACCGGTGATTGCCGAGATGGCCGCATACTTTCCAGGTTCGACGAGCAAAATACCTCTGGAAGTCTTGCAAATCTCGGGGGAATCGGATCTCGCGCTGATGCATGGTAATTTGTCCGAGCTTAGGCGTCCTATGCTGAAAATCGACAGTAGCAGGGAAGCCGCGGTGAGGGGACAGTCTCTCCTGTCGCTGGGTTATGCAACTGGATTGAGCGCGATTCTGGCGAGGGCGGACGAAGACACGGTCAAGAAACTTCTGCAGATCAGCGGCGGTGACCCGACAATCGTGATAGATGAACTGGCAAAACGCAATTTGATTCGCCCCTTGGTAACACAGGGCCATATCGGTGATGTCCTCGCAGACAGGATCGTCTACGACGCTCAGACTACGTCGGGTGGCTCAGGGGGGCCACTGATCAACCAAGATGGACGAGTAATCGGCGTAACATTTGCTGTTGTTAGGGACTTTGGTGGTTCGAATTTTGGAGTGCCGATCCGATTCGCTCAGGCGATGCTCAACCACTGAACTCCGAACCAGTTTTGAATTACACCCTCGTGTGTGACGGAGATCGAGTCACTCTTCTCGGCGACTTCCTGGCCGGGAATTATAAGTTACCCTCGTTTAATCTTTGAATAGACTAGGAAATTATGCACCCTAGCAACTCGCTTTACTTCGACGACGCAGAGCCGCCAATCTTTGTCCCGATGACTTCACCGGAGATAATGATTTCCACGCGTCGGTTTTGCTGGCGCCCTTGCGGAGTGTCATTGCTGGCCACCGGATTCGCCGGTCCGAATCCTTGTGCCGTAACCGAACTCGCATCGAGGCCTTGCTGGACCATATACTCCTGGACAGCGTTCGCTCGCTGCTCCGAGAGAGTTTGATTGAACGCAACACTTCCCGTGGTATCGGTGTAACCCTCGACGGCTAGTTTGAGGCCAGGGTGAGACAACACGATGCCCGTTAGCTTCGCCAATCCCACCTGCGCGTCCATTCTCAGTTTGTACTTTCCAGTATCGAAAAGAACGTCGCCCATGTTGACCTGCAGACCGCGCGGCGTGTCCGTCGTAGGCAGCACCCGATTGAACTGCTCGAGCAGTTGGGCACGCAGGTCTGCCGCGGCCTGACGCGCACCTTCGGCTTCTGCCTTGGCGGCGTCTTCTTTCGCTTTTAGTGCGTCCGCCTCCATTTTCGCCTTACGCGCGGCCGCATTGGCCTCCGCCTGCATCTGGGCTTGTTTTGCGGCCGCGAGTTCAGCTTGGCGTTTGGCCTCCGCATCGGCCTCCGACCGGATCTGAGCTTGCTTCGCCGCCGCAAGCTGGGCTTGGCGTTTGGCTTCTTCCTCGGCCTTGGCTTCCGCATCGGACCTGGCCTTGTTGGCCGCCGCTTCCTGCTCCGCCGCTATGCGCTCTTGGTTTTGGCGTTCAACGGCGAATGCGCGCGCATCCTCGGCGAATTGGACGGCCTGCTTGGCGGTGGAGATGATTTGCTTTTTGTTAGCCCTACTTGCGAGAGCGTTTTCCGCCATTGCCAGGCTCGCTTGAGCTTTGGAAAAAATATCTGGCGCATACTGCACAGCTCCGCGCGCCTTCGCTATATCCACTGCATTGCGCGCTTCATACATCTCAAGAGGCACGCGAGAAAGATCAGGAGTCAGTGACAGCGGATTTCCGAGCTTTGCGTATTGACCGCGCTTCATCAGCTTGTACGCAGTGACGGGGAATAGCTTCCCCTTCGTGTTTTTTCGCGTCTCCATCTCCTGGATCAGCATTTCGCTGGGCACGCGGACGGCAAAATAGGGTTCCGCGGTAATAATCATGGAGAACGTTTGAGCTGGCGTGGTCCCGTTCAGCTTCCCCTCGCCGTTTTTGTTGATGAGGAGTTCGCCCGAATTGCCGGTGCGTCCGTCCGGTGTAACAACCCAAAGCACGAACGTAAGGTATTCCGCGCCAAGCTTGGAAGGAGGCGTCATGCCCTTAACCGTTAGCTCGATGTTCGTTAGGCCCGCATTGGCCCTAGCCTGAACCTTTGCTTCACCAGTGGCCTGAGGCATCGACTCGGTGCCAGTCATATCAACTTTCGTACTGCCCCCGCCAACGGTGAAGCCGATCGCGACAGTGGACTTGCTAATCAGGCTGGATGCCGGAGTGTCTTGCGGCGTCTGCACGTGAGCCAGGACACCCATGCCTCCGAGGACTATCCACGCTAAAGCTGGCCGAATTGATTTCATTGTTTTACCCGCACTGGAACCATCTGAATCTCGCTGTTACTTTGCTCCGAGACTGCCATACTGGACGCTTGCCCGTCTGCTTCTTTGACGATTGACGACCGGACCGAATCCATCGTGCGCAGCTTAGACTTATGCCCTATCTGACCGTGAGGGCCGCTCATTGCAGACAGAAGAACAGAAGACTCGAGGTCTAAAGAGACTAGTCTGACGGCGCACACGCCAAAACTGTCAAAACTAACAGACGTGAGACAGGGATCTGCAATAGCTTCCGGCGTGCTTCGAGCCAGCCTGCTAGTGCGATCATGCAATGGCTCGCTCCCCAAAAGCGGACAACTTCAAGACCATTTGTTTGCGTCGGAATGCGAACGATTTCTTCAGTGGACTCAGCTGTGACGAGGCAATGAATTTCGATTGAAGGTGCGAAGTCGGGAGCTTCCTTCAACTCGGACCAGTTGTACCACCCGACTCACGCCTAGCAATCGGCAGCAAGTAGACTCGCCCTGGCTCAAAAGCTAGTTCTTAGCCTTTGGCGGGAAGTTCTTGAGGAGCTTGGTAACGGCCTTGTCGAGATTGTGCTTCTTGCTGTTGGCAATGAGGGTTTTTGAGACATTGCCGCGCCACACTAGGTCCTTGTAAGAGGAGTCGTAAATATCCAGCACTAGATTTCCGAGCTGAATCGTCGAGCTCGTCGCCGTTGACATTGCGGGGCCGAGATAACTGTAACCATAGCTGTAACCATAGCGCCAGCCAGGACCGTAACTCCCATATACGCCGCTGCCGTATTGCCTGATCTGTTTTTCTCGGGGGAAGCTCACTTGATAGGCAACGCAAAGTTGGGCTCCCTGATTAGATTTGCTGAGCCCCTTCGCGGCGAGTTGCGCATCAATCGCTTGCTTGATTTCGCTGTCAAGAAATGAGTCGCTGACGCCGGCTCCGGCGATATCCACCCATTCGTATGTCTTGTATTGTGCGAAATTCACGCCCTCGGCGTAGTTGTAGCTTGCAATCTGGGCCATCGCGATGGCAGGCAAGCACGCCATAGCAAAAAAGACGATAAGAGAGAATTTAATCTTCATCTTCCTCTCCTTGTGGTTTCCTCTCTCGAGCGTTTAAGTGCAAATAGTCGGTCTGAAAGGTCGAACTTATAGACGCCTGGGCTTGCCACGCCATGGCGAGAGAGACCCTATTGGATTTGTTTCCGCGGCAGACTACTCCTCGTCGTCCGTGCGATGCCAGGTTTTATCCGGGTTGTAGAGTGCCATCGCCGCTGCGATTTTGGCGGTGTCCGGCCCTAAGTCCTTCTGGTAAACGATGCCATCGTAGCTGACGATAAAAGTCTGCACTCCCGTAACTTGATATTCCGCCGGCCAGGCGACCAGTGCAAATCCGCCGATCATAACCCCTTCCACGACGTAGTCGAGCTGGCCTAGCGGCGCTGCAGGACCTTGGCCCTTCAGAGTCTTGAAAAAGTAACCGTGGTACGGTCCAGAATTGCCTGTATAGCCTTCCTCTATGGCCTTGGCGATCACTTCTCCAACGGGGCCACCATCGCTGCCATCCGCGTTCTGCCAGGCGAGCCCATCGTGTTTGCCGGGCGTGCTGATAATATGCTGTGCGTACTGATTTACCCCGCTGTCGTCGTGGATTTCCGACGCATACTCCTTCTGGGCTTCCGCGTAACCTCGACAAATGATTATCGCATCGAGTTCGTTCCCCCCGATGCGTCGGCCAAGGATCTCAGTCCGGCCTGCCTGCGAATCGAAATGCCACTTTCCGCCCTGCTTTACGATCGGAACCGGCACGGGCCAATCCTCGTTGCCGACCGAGAGGATCGCGCGGTTTGGGTGACGGGGATCTGTTTCGACGTTCATTTTGTTTTGGGCCAGCGCGGCAAACGCGGCGCGCGAGTTCTTGTCCTGGACGTCGTCTCCGGTGGAGACAAAATCCTTGCCTGCGGGTCCGAAAATCTCCAGCAGAGTGGCCACGTCGTCGCTCTTGACCGCCAGAATCATGGCGTTCGCGGCTTGCTGCGCGGTGTCAAACGTTTTCTGTTGAGGCTGCGTAGACACGGTCTTGGCTGCCCTCGTCTGCGGAGCTGCTTGCACGGCGGTTCCCGAAAAGCAGCTCACGGCTATGCCAAACAGAGCAAGGAGAATCTTTGCGCGTAGGCTGACTCTAACTGTGGAGTTCATTTGCTTTCCTCGTTCATGGAGTTATGACCGGCTCTTAGCCCCGCCCCCCGACCGCGCGCTTCGAGCGCCAGAACCGGAAGTTCCCACGCTGGAGGCACCCCGCGCACTGCTGGCTTGGGCGCTGGCCTTGCTCGATGCACCTCCGAAGGCGCTCGTGTTCCGCGATGCGTCGCTACTCGGAATCTGTCGATTGCCGATATTGTTTCCGCCGCCGCCGCCGCTTCGGCTCGCGCCCGTGTTGCTGGGGCTCACACCGGGATTCGAACCAGCTCGGTTTGCTGCGGAGCTGCCCAGGTTGCTGGGGTTGGCACCAGCATTCGAAGCAGGTCGGTTCGCTGCAGTCGTGCCTCGGTTACTGGCGTTGGGCTGCTGCCTATTGCTCGCTCCCAGCTGTTGCCGCGCGCTAGCCTGCCGTGTGGATATGCTATCCCCGCGAGCTGTGCCTCCATACTGTTTGGCGGTCTGCTGATTCGAATAGGGAGTGCCGCCACGGTGTTTGGCGTTGTGCTGCCAGGTGCCATTGACGTTGCGGTTTGCATTCACGTTGACGTTACGATTCACGTTAATGTTTGTACGATTGTAGTGGCTGACATAGCGGTTGTTGACGTTGATGTTGATGGTGGTGTGCCGCCCCCATCCGCAGTTGTAGCCCCATCCGCCGCGGTAATACGACCCGACAGCAATGCCTACGCCGAATGCAAGGAAAACGCCGGCGGGATAATACGAAGGTGGAGGGTAGTAGATGGGTGGATATGGGTACATGTAAATCGGTGGCCCGAAAACGACGACCGGATTATAGGTGGGCACGTAGACAACCTGGGGGTTTGTCTGCTGAATCACCACGACCGTTTTGGTCTCGACCACCTTTGTTTCTATTTTCATGTGGTCAGTGGAATTTAAATTTCCGGCGGTCTGCGCCTTCATGCGCATGCGCTGCACCGCGTCCATCACGTCTGACTGCTGAGCGAGGAAGGCGTTTCCTAGGTCTGTGGTCCACTTGATGTCGTCGGCCAAACGCTTGACCAGGTCAGGAAAGATAGCCATCGACTGGATACTGGGATCCCAATCCTGTTTCTCGACGGCGTTCGTCAATGCATCGCCTGTCAAGCTGCCATTTTTCTGGATCCATTGCTGCAACTGGATGATTTCGAGTGGGTAAGTCGAAGCCACCAAGACCTGAGTGAGAAGAGGGTCAGGATACAGAGCGACAGGTGCGACGAGAGAATCCAATTGGTCATTGGGGATGAGGGGCGCGACTTGATCCGCTGACCCAGGTTGCGGCGTCATTGGCTGCCCGTAGACTGTGCTATCACCAGGTGCCAGCGACATCGCGCACATAATCGCCACAAGACTCTGGCCTATCCTCATACAACATTTCTTTCCAAAACGTTTCTTGGTCATGGGGTTTAACCTTCTTGGACCTTCGATTCGCGATGAGAGAGCTACGCGTGGCGAACTTCAAACCTCAAAAACATCGGCCCCTGGAACAAGAGCGCCAAATCTGCGAGGCACCTGTTTATAGCTTTCAGGGCGCGACCACTAACACTGGCAAAACTACCAGAGCAGGGGCAAACCTGATAAGGGCGAGGCCGATGGCTTAAGTCAGCCCGGGCCCACCATTTGTGTCGGGGGTCGAACCCGACACATCGGATAGAAAACGTACCAGCTACATTAGTGGCTTCTTTTTTGATAGTCAGATGCATCGCGCTCATGGCGGCCGTCTTAATGCGGATGGCGAGGATTGATGCGTTCAATGCCGATAGCCAGTCGTAGGCAGCACACCGCAAGATTGCTCAAGTTAAACGAGGCGTGAGCAGCCGAAACTCCACTGGATGAGTTGCAGCCCGAGGACACCGATCAGGAAACATGAAGAACGCCGAACCCTTGTACAAAGCCCCCAAAAGGGAGAGAACCAAACCGGCGACAAACGTGAAGCGCAAAGCTCAAAGCTCGGAAATTGATTCGCCGCTTCCGGTCGGCGGCTATCCTAAGGAAGCGAAGCAAAGCCCTCACGGCAAAACCAAACCATAGCGACCCGGAGTGTTTCTGATTTCAAAGACCTGGGAAGTAACACTAAGTCATTGAGAAGGTACGATGGGCCGCCTACTGCATCGGCACAACCAAGAGACCACTGCTGGCTGAAGTCTTCTAAAAGCTGCTGAAAGCTTGCACTAGCAAGTCAACGTTGCAGTCGAGAAGCTTGAAATAGTCGGTGACTTGCTTATTACTCCCGACTGAGGGCCACAGTATCAAGACATGGGAACCCGTCGCGCGAGCAATTCGTCCGGGGGTCGTTAGTTCAAAATAGGGCTCCACCACGATGAGCCTGATATCGTCGCGCTTCATCGTTCGAATTAGGTCATTTGTATGGTGTGCACTGGGGGGAATACCAGGTAACGGCTCGATTTCGCCGGAGGATACCAGGCCGAAGTACATTAGAAAATTTGTCCAGGCTCGGTGATAAGTGATCACCCTTCGCCCCCGGTAAGGCCGCATCTTTTGGTCCCAAACCTTTTCACTTTCGGTGAGGCGCAGAGTAAAAGCCTGGAAGCGCTGCTCGAAATAAGAGGCACAATCCGGTCGTATTTCAGTGAGCTTTGTTGCTATGGCCTGGGAGATTCTCCTCCCGTTTTCTGGGTCAAGCCAGTAGTGCGGATTTCCTAGGGGGTGAATACCCTGGGCACGGCTGACCTGGTTGGGAATGTCCGCAATGTCTGCGTAACGCGACACATCTAGGGACCCCGATGCTCCATATTGAATACGCGGGTTACCAGATTGGGCGACGAACTGGAATTGATCCTCGAGCCAGGTGCTCTCCAACTGCAACCCAATGAGAATGAGCAGATCGGCGTGCCGCAACTTGAGCAAGAAGAAAGGGTCACGCTGAACGTAGTGAGGGTCTTCGTAACCGTCGGCGAGGTATGACACATGGACTTGATTCCCACCCACTTCTTGGGCCAGAGACGCCAAATCTGCGGTGGTGGTAACAACCTCGATTGGGTTGGCCTGGGCGGCGTCTGACCCACCAATCAAACAAGAGAATAGCAACAATACATAAAGGCGAAGGCCGACCCGCTCTTGGATCATACTCGTCCGGGTCGGCTGCGGTGCGCCAGTGCATTGATCCTCGCTATGCCAAACCTGCTCACAACACATGAGCCCTCACAGACGTTGTCACAAGTCGATCTTACATTCTTGCAGCGAGCTGGATCGGTCGAGCTCGATGATTCGAATCGCTCGTGCACGCAGAAGTCAAGCATGCCCCTCAAACTCATACCTGAAGGTTCCCCGTTTAACCTAGCGAATGAGCTTCGAGACTAGAAATGGGTCCGGCAACTGTGGATCGAGACCTCTCGCGAAACATTTGCTACGGCCCAACACTTAGATGCATACCTACTAGGCGATCGAACAGGCCCCAGAGTGCGCGTGGTCTGTTGCGTCAGGAACTGTCAGAAGTGACAGTTAAAGCCTAGCGGTCTTCGCGCCGCTCTAAGTCGGTTTACCGGACAGGTGCCGATCACTGGGCCACGAACGGGCCATACAGAGCTCATCCCCCAGCGCTTACAGTGAATCTCCATACTGGCTGGACGGGGCTGTCACTTTTGCCAGTTTCCGCGTATGAGCGCCGGCCCTATGTTAGCGCGTGACGGAAACCGAGAATCGCGAAGGAGTGGGGCACTCGAGAAGGGAACTGCAGAAAGCCCTTCCGGAACTTCTCCCATGGGTCTCGGATCGAAACGCGCATATGAGAAAGATGAGAGCGGCAGATTTCGAAGCACCAAGGGTCGCACATTCGCGGCCTCCATGAACTGCATGCGCCTGAACCGAAGATAGGACTCCCCGACTGGCTATTGAGTCCGCTGCGGGAGTGGGAGCGTGACTTTAATTTGGGCTATCGAATTCAAATCTAGAATGAGGAGAAAAGAAATGAAGATCAGAAGTGCAATTGTTTTGGGAATTGTTCTGCTGTTCGGAAGAGTGGCATTTGCCCAGGACTACCCGAAGATTGAAACTGCACCGGGATTTATGTATATCCGTACCGTTCCCCAGTCTAACGCGTTTGCAGTACCCGGCGCGGTAATACTAACCCACTCCGTAAATTGCGCTGGTGGAGGGGGCACGCTCGCGTACAACGTGAGTAGTCTGGTGGGCATAGCGGCTGACTTAGGTGGCTGCAAAGTATTCAGTAACGCGTACGGCGGTGGCAACACGATTGATGGAAATATATTTACCTATTTGTTCGGACCACGGTTCACCTATCGAAACAGCAGCAAGGTCGAACCATTTTTCGAGCTCAACTTCGGTGGGACGCGTATCTCGCTCTCTTGCAAGAGCAGCGCAAGTAATTGCCTCTCAGCCGCTGGCACCAACACTTACTCCAAGAACGCTTTCGCCATGACGGTTGGCGGGGGCTTGCAGATTAAGATGAGCAAGAAATTTTCCCTGCGTCTCGTCCAGGCTGAATATCTCTACACGCGCTTTGGCAACAGCTGTGCCCAGTCTGCGTGCAGCAACAACAATAATCAGAACAGCTTTCGGCTCAAGAGTGGAGTCGTCATTAACTGGTAAGTTGGAAGCGTTCGCCCAAACTCTGTTTAGGTGGCCAACTAGAATCCGCACAGGAACGTGGCACGGCGAAAGGCCCCGCCAATTCGCCGCCAATCCTGGCTTTGCCAGGGTCGGCGGCGAGTCACGTAAATCACACAAAAAGGGCGAGAGCCTTTCGGACCGCTTGAGGTTGATTGTCTGTTGACTCGGTTTGGCAACAGTGCCTTCTCATCCCACTGGTACTTTTGACAGTTCACACTGGCATCGCAGAAAACCTATTCTCTCTGCACCCGAACCAAAGGGGGATCCGGCTTGAGAGACCACCTCCCTCCCAAGTGGGGCAGACGCTGCCTCAACTTCCTCTCATATCCTGACGGTCCCCCTTTCAAAACATGCCTGGATAGAATTCGCCATGAGCGGACTGATTGTTAGTGCAGCTAATCGCCGACGCATCGAAAGATCAATTCAATTGTTTCATCGTCAGTTTTGACAATGTCGCGAACATGAGCGCATGCATATGGTGCAGATGGACGATCACAGTTACTGATCGTGCGAGGGGAAATTAGATTTGTTTACCTAGGAGGATTATTGTATGAGGAAAAGGATACTAGCAGTCAGAAGACCTTTGGGCGTTCTGGGCGCGGTTGTTCTGCTCAGTGCGGCTGCTTTTGCGCAGGAATCGAAATTAGGAAGACTGAAAGTAACAGTCTCTCCGAAGCAAGCGTACACATTTGTGGATGGCAAGGCGATTGGCCCCGGCAATCGGACCGTCAAGCTCGCCGTTGGGACCCACCATTTGGTTGTTGCCAACTACGGTTACAAATTCTTCGAGCAGGATGTTTCCATCGATTCAGCCAAAACCATCCCCGTAAACGTGGATCTGGTGTCTGCAGGCTCCGAAGTGGCGGGCCCTCGTGGGCGCATTCAGATCGAAGTAGGGACGCTGCGTGCCGGCGATGCTGCGGTTCTCCTAAACGGTAAGAAGCCGGAATACTTTGTAGGCCACGTGGACGAATTCAATCACGACATAATGCTTCATCAGGAACTGATCGTTCCTCCCGGAACGCATGAAGTTACGGTCACGAGACATGGCAAGGAATACTGGTCAGGTTCGGTAACGGTTGCGGCGAACCAACGCGTGATTCTTAATATTTCAAACGGAAAGCAAAAAATCAGAGATTGGCCAGGCGGATCCAGTCAGTTGAGTGGAGCTATCCCACGCTTTACGGCAGGAACCGCCAGTGCCACGATTGCAGTGGCGCCTGTGGGCGGATCCGTCTCTGCCAATCCGCCAAATATCAATTGCAGCCAAAATACCCAGTTGACCTGGACCTCGGGTGAAACCATTGACGCCGATATGAGCGGGATGAGCCCGGTGCCAACGACTGGCGAGAAAACCATTTCTCCGAGGCAAACCACCGTGTACCAACTCACGGCCACCGGTCCTGGAGGAGTAACGAAGCCGAGCGCGACAGTGGAAGTCAACCCCGTCGTGCGCGCCTCGCTTAGTGCCTCACCTGCGGAGGTCCGTTATCGCCGCATCGGTGACAAAGTGATCGAACAAGGAGGCGCTACGCTAAGTTGGTCATCGTCCAACGCCGACGCTGCTTCTCTTTCTTCGCTTGGTTCCGTTGACGGCAGCGGAACCAAGTCTGTCGACCTCGCCCCAAACCAGACGGCGAACGGCCCGGTGGATGAGGAGTTCAAATACACCCTGACCGCCACGAATGTTTGTGGAGGTTCGGATACCAAGACCGTGGCCGTGCGCGTGAAGGGCTCGATCGATCCTGTTCCCGCAGTGTTGCTGAAGAGCGTCTTTTATCCCACCGACTATCCCGACAGACACAACCCGGCTCTCGGTCTGCTCAGCAGCCAGCGTGAGGCTCTCACGACACTGGCGTCCGGTTTCGTTAAGTACCTTGAATACGATCCGGGAGCTAAGCTTTCTCTTGTTGCACACACAGACCCTCGCGGCGGACCAGAGTACAACAGTTCTTTGAGCCTTCGCCGTGCTGAACTAACGAAACAGTTTCTCGTTTCCCAGGGAGTTCCTCAGGAGAAGATCGAGACGAGCTCCGAAGGAGTTGGAAACGTTTTGGATGAACAGGCTGTTGCACAGCTCGAAGCCCAGAGCCCGGACCCACTCCCTGCAGATCGCGCGGCTCAGAAGTCGTCCACTTTGTTTGCTTATCAGCGCCGGGTGGATATTGTGTTGACTCCTACGAATGCCCAGTCAGTCCGCTTCTATCCAGCGGAGGCTTCCGATTTCCCAATTCTCTGGCAGAGACCTAAGCCAGCTCGGAATGCGGTTGAGCAGAACCAGTGAACTGATTCCAGGAGCACAGCGCAGTCACAATATGTGCATAGTGGATCCAGCCTGTTCCGATTCGGCTGTGTTTGTAACCGCTCTTGTTGAGGCCCCGCCGGATCTGTGTCTCGCCTAAGAACCTGAACGGGTCCGTCGCGAGAACAACTGCGGTTTTTCCAGCGGAGAATCCGCAGGCAGGTGCGGCGGGCAGGGCCAGTGATTCTGCGTCGGACAGAACTAAAGGAGCCCCGTGCGCGCCCGGCTTGGCACCCCGTTAGAGAAAGAAGATCTGAGACTGCGCCGGATTAGCGGCGGTCTGGCCCGTTTCGCATAAGTATGTGATCCGAGTTGATGATTTTATGAGATCGGAAACCCTGTTACTAGTAACAGTATCGCATTGGGCGGCACGCCGCTAACTAGGAGTGCCTTCGTGCGGATTCGTTTCGCTTTCCTGATAAACATATGGTTGGAACGGTCTGTGCGTAGAGGAAGAATGGCCACCTGAGAGCTTCACGTGCACGAAAGAACGAGCGAAATTCCCACGAATCCGATGCGAGTCTGGTGTAGTTATCTGGTTCCACCCCAGAAATGCGCCCTGACCAGAAATGGCCGGCGTGTATGGGGCTTCACGGACAGGGCTCCCTCAGTCGCGCGAATTCTGCTAGCTACTCTATCTCTCCTGAACCGTGTTTGCGGAGAGGTGAACCTTGGGTCGCACTAGTGTCCTGCTTGCTGATGACCATCTGATGTTGGTCGAAGCACTCAAGAAAATATTGGAAGTCGAGTACGACGTTGTCGGCACGGTCGGTGATGGACACGCACTCTTGCAAGCAGCCGAAAAGTTACGCCCCGACGTCGTCGTACTCGACATTGCTATGCCCTTGTTGAATGGACTAGACGCCGGCCGACAGGTAAAACACGACATGCCGGCAGTGAAACTGATATTCCTGACAATGAATGAAGATCCGTACCTTGTGGGGGAAGCATTTCGAGCCGGGGCTTCCGCGTATCTGCTTAAGCAGGGGGCAGCCCTTGAGCTTACGAAGGCGATCACGGAAGTCCTGAAGGGCAGAACCTATATCACGCCGCGCATCTCTGAAGGTCTGGCTAATATCTCGTTACGAGACCCCGAGGCGCGTGAACATGCCCCCAAACCGACTGCCCGACAACGGCAAGTCATTCAACTACTAGCGGAAGGGCGCTCAATGAAGGAGATAGCGGACTTGCTGCACATTACCATGCGAACTGTCGCGTCGCACAAGTATCGCGTAATGGAAATCCTCCAGATCAAAACCAGCGCCGAACTCGTACGCTACGCAGTTAAGCAGAGGATCGTTTAACTGTAGTTAGCTTGTTCCCCCAGGCACATAAAAATCTTAGAGGTAATTCCGCGCATTCCGGATTCCGGCCGAGGCGAAGGCCTGTCACTTTTACCAGTTTCCTCCACTAGCCGCTGGTCCCAGCATTGTTGACTCAGTGAAGCTGCGTCGCGCTGCACAGCAACCGACTGCAACGCATCGTTTTCTGCCGAGGGAGATAAAAGGAGGATAGCTGTGATTCAGCCTAATCACGCGTGGTACCGCGGTTCAGTTCTATTTATCTTGGTATTGTTCGTTTGCCTTGGAGTTTCGGCCCAGGATGCCAACGATAAGGTGCCCAACGGAATCCAATTCCCCTTGCCGGTTGCGGCAGCGCCACCGGCAAAACATGAATTCGAACTGAGCAACAAGACTGACTCCGCCGAGAAAGCAAATCCTCCGAATAGAGGTCCGGTTTCCGGCGTCACGCCTGCGGCGGTAGGCACTGATGGTGTGCGTCGGATTACGCTAGAGGAAGCGCAGCAGATGGCAGCAAGGACGAACAATCCACTCGTACATCTCGGGCAGCTCCAGGTGGAGATCGCGAAGCAGCACCGGCTGGGCGTGCAGTCGCAGTACTTTCCAAGCATCGGCACGACTTTTCTCAACAATCACCTCAATAAGCAAACGGGCCAGGTGTTGACGGTTCGACGTCCAATCGCGGGTGGGACCCTGAGCATTCCCGTAAACATATTCGCAAAGGATGAAACACTTTTTGACGTGAACGCGATCCAACCGGTCACACCGCTTTTCGCGATCTATCAACTCGCGAAAATCGCGCGCGCGGATGAGATCATCGCCAAAGCGAAGGCGGGAATGCCGGTGGCGCAAGCGGCGAACAGAGTCGAGAAAAATTACTTCGATTTGCTCGTCGCCGAACGGGAACTGATCACCGCGGAAGCAGAGGCCAGGAAGATTCAAGCTAAATGGCTGACGGCGAGCAATTCGGGCTCGCCAAGGATCTCGGCGGAACAAGAGTCAGACATGATCGCCGCCGAAAGGGCCGTTGCGCTCCCGGTCAGCAAGGTGCAGGAACTGACTGCTTCGCTCCTCGGAATGATTGGCCTGCCTGAGGGAACAAGACTGGAGCTCGTTCCGCCCGAACCTCTTGTGGAAGACCTGTCGCTCAATGAAGTTGCTGCCAATGCGGAGGCGGCGAATCCCGAGGTCGTGGAGGCAGAACAAACCGCCGTTAAGGCGCACTCTGGCTCAAAACTGTCGAAAATGGCGTATTTTCCGACTGTCGCAATCATAGGTGGTTACGCAAATCAGAACCTAGTGAGCAACGCTGTTTTGCCCAAAGATTTCTCCTACATCGGCGTCATGGGTACTTGGACTCTCTTTGATTTCGGCAAGCGCGAGCATGGAGTGAAAGAAGCCAGCGCACAAGCCGAAGCGGCAGACCTTGCGGTGCAATTGACCAAGGCCAAAGTGGCGCAGGGCGTCAAGAGCAGCTATCTCGAACTGGAACGCTCGCGCAAACTCAGTCAACTGGCGCGCCGGATGGTGTCCGCGACTCAAGTGATTGAGGCGAGCTACAAATCAGACGACACAGAAGTTGAATCGGCGCGAGCAAAAATGGAAGCAGATATGTTTCGGGCCGAGCTCGAATATCGTCAGGCATACGCCAAGCTGAAGGCTCTCATGGGTGCGAGATAGGAGAATTTGCCGCTAACGTTCGCGTGTGACCTGTTTCTGGGGATCCCACCTTCGCGAAGAAGAGGTCATCTATAAACGACGCTCGAGAAGTATCCGGACCCGTCCGTCAGCAACGTCACAAAGTGTTAAGGTCGAGGACGAAGGGAGCTCAACAGTGCGATTCCGAATCAAGCTCGCGATCGCTGCCCTTGCTTACATATTTCTGGGAGGCGACCCAGAGGCGCTGGCTCAACAGAAAGGACAATGGGTACCGGGACAGTTTGGTCTTAATGCCGGAGTGATTCCCGATCCCGGCGTCACCTACGCCAACCTGGCCTTGAACTACTCGGCCAGCCAATTGAATGGCCCCAACGGAAATAGCGTTCCAGCTATCAACGGGACCTATTCGTTCTGGGTGGATGAGAACATTTTCTACTACGTCCCTAAGCACAAGTTTCTCGGCGGGTATTTCATGCCTTATGTTGCGCTAACCTACGCGAACGGTGAGTTGGTAGCCAACATAGCCGGAACCAACCTCAACACCGGCGGGGGTGGATCGGGTTTTGCCGATATGTACGTCCAGCCGATTAACCTGGGTTGGCACTTGAAGAGAACTGACTTCAACCTCGGATACGCTTTCGTCGCTCCGACGGGCCGATTCACTCAGGGAGCCAGCAACAACGTCGGTTCCGGATATTGGGGCAACGATATAACGAGTGGCACGACGGTCTACCTCACTAAGAACAAGGGAACTTCCGCAAACTTGGCGACCGCGTGGGAAATCCACGGGCAAAAGAGTGGCACCAACATAACACCGGGCCAGACCTTCACGGCGGAGTGGGGACTTGGGCAGGTTCTTCCCCTGAAGAAAGACATGAGCAGACTGCTGCAACTCGGCCTGGTTGCGTACGACCAATGGCAGACTTCGAAGAGCAGCGGAACGTTGACCGTTGCTGGTATCCCGATCCCTGAGAGCAGGATTCCGTATTACTCAGTACACGCGATTGGTGTTCAGGCCAATTTCATTCTCCCGGCGAAGGATCTGGCGGCCTTCTTCAAATACTACGATGAGTACCATGCTCTTGCTCGTCCGCAAGGCCGCACGTTCGTGTTCGGCTTTTCGTGGACGTTGCGGATTCCCAAGCCCGAGCCTCCCAAGAACTGAGTGATACCGAGCTAGCCGATGTGATGTTCGTTGTGTCTCGATGGAAGGAAAGGGAATGAATAGGTACCTGGTGTCGAAGGCGATCTTCTCGCTGTGCCTTTTGTTCGCATTCGCTCCCTGGGCGCGGTCGCAGGAACAAACCAACCCAGTTCCGCAAGCCGGAGCCAAGTCGGCGAAAGAGCAGCCGAAAAAAGAGGAACCCGAAGTCAATACCAGCTCCGCTACGGAATCTCTTCAGAAAGCAACACAGAACCCGGTCGCTAGCCTCATCAGCGTTCCTATCCAGAACAACAACAATTTTGGAGTGAGTCCCGGTTATCGGACTCAGGACGTTCTGAATATTCAGCCCGTCGTACCAATAGGCATTTCGAAAGACTGGAACCTGATCATCAGGGTGATTACGCCGATCATCTGGCAACCGCTTCCCAGCCAACGGCCAACTCCGGAAACGGGAGTGTACGGCTTCGGAGACATGGTGCCTACATTTTTTCTAACTCCGAAGAAGTCAGGGAAGGTGATCTGGGGAGCAGGCCCGGTCTTCCAGTTACCCACGGCCACGAACACGTTCCTGGGGCAGGGCAAACTAGGAATAGGACCGTCCGCAGTTGCGTTGACGCAACCCGGGCACTGGACCCTAGGTGCGCTGGTAAACAATGTCTGGTCCGTAGCGGGTTCGGGCAGCCGTCCGTTGATCAATCAGTTCCTGCTGCAATACTTCATCAACTACAACTTGAAGAAGGGCTGGTACATCACTTGGCAGCCCACCCTGACTGCTAATTGGGAAGCTACCAATGGCGGTCGATGGGTAGTGCCGTTTGGTGGCGGAATCGGAAGAATCATGAAACTTGGATTCCAGCCCGTGTCTCTCACCGCTCAGTTTTATGGCAACGCCGTCCATCCTCAGGGAGCTTCCCCTTGGGGCATGCGGTTACAGATTTCGTTCCTATTTCCCAAGCTAACCAAGGAGCAACAGAAGATGCTTTTGGAGAAAAAGCTGAAGCAGATGGAACAGCTGCTGCCCAACAGGTGAGTCTGAGAGCTTATGCTCACAGCGACCTGGCTCGCGGATAGCCACGCCGGACCGAAGGACATTCCGCGCTTTTGCGGAGGTCGAAGCCGTGAGGACCCCCCGGCAAACCGGGTACCGCCAAATTACTGCGCCGGATTACAGATGGCGTGGCAATCATGGAAGTCCCAAAAATGAATACTCCAATTCTTGCGTTCCTCCACGCGAGCAGGTTTTTCCTGCTGGCGTCTCTCTTGGCATGCCTCTGTTCTTTGGCTCAGGCAAAACGAAAAGACGTGGTCGTGATGAACAATGGCGACCATTTCACCGGGCAAGTAAAGCGCCTGCAAAACGGCTTGTTATTCGTGGAGACGGACTATGTGTCCGTTAATATTGGCCTGGATTGGAATCAGGTGAAATCGGTCCAAAGCATTGCTACCTTCCAAATTGTCTTAAACAACGGTCAAAGACTTGAAGGAAAGATTGAAAAGATTTCTGGTGAAAAAGCGAGCCTCGAGGACTTTCTGATTCGCGAAGCAACCGAGGAAGTGCGTGTCCCTTCGGCGGACGTAGCAAGCATGGAAACTAAGAAACCCACGTTCTGGCGGCAATTGCAGGGGGCCATAGATCTCGGTTACAGCTTTACTAGTGGGAATGGTCAGACGACACTGGACACGGACACAAGCGCTGCGTACAAGACCACGGGATGGCAGGTCGCGACGTCGTTCGATGCAACGTTTAGCGGTCAGTCGGGGGCGTCCAAAACAAATCGTGAAGATGGACAGGCGACGTTCTCCAAGTTTCTAAACAGAAATTCCTTCGTCGCGGGCCTCTCCGATTTTCTTCACAGCAGTCAACAAGATTTGAACCTGCGCACCACCCTTGGCGGTGGATACGGACGCTATTTGAAGCGTACGACGAACAGCAACCTCGCCTGGCTGGGCGGCGCTGTGTACGCTCACGAGTCCTTCGGCACCTCCGCCGGTAATCCATCGGATCAGAGTATGGAGGCTGTTGTTGGACTACAATACAATTATGTTCGCTTCAACTTCGGAGAGTTCAATTCTCAGCTACGGACATTTCCCGGACTGACGGACGCCGGCCGCCTGCGCTTAACGACCAATAATTCACTCACGATCAAACTAAGAAACAATTTTCACCTCGCCTTCACCTTCTGGGATAACTTTGATAGCAGACCGCCGGTGACGGCAAAAAAGAATGAGCTCGGGATAAGCTCGGGGATCGGCTGGTCCTTTTAGATCCGACGCCCGTCAAGCTCGCTGGTCGATGACGCTCTGCTTTTCCAGCTCTTTGATCACAATCTTAACCAATTCCCGAATCACCTTTATCGGCGAGTTGGCATCATTCCGGGCCTGGCGATCGCCGTGACCAGCTCATCCTCGAATTCCGCGCGGTTCTCCGCCTTGCCATTCAGGGCCAGCACGAGAATATTGGTGAAGTGTCCACCCGAATAGTTCGGGTTTTTCCAACTCAGCAGCAATTTGGGCGAGCTGGCCGCCAAAAACGCCGGAATCGCCAGAAGTGTAACGAACAACAGCGATTGTTTTCTGAAGTTCATTCCTCCCAACTTCGAAATCTCAATTCCGTCGCCCCGAGCGCGACATCGTCGCCTCACTTTTTGACATCCGGAACAACGTGAGGGAATCATCCGAATTAATTCATCCTGCCGCGGGCTACGGCGGGCCGCATACTGTCAAAAGTTATGGACCTTCGGGAGGCATATTGTGTATCGGGAGCCGTAGTGGGCGGACCTGGTCGCGCAAATAGACAAATCACTTATACGGCGTCTATCGTGGCGGTAAC
>Ga0137399_10000194_pt1 | contig 22330 bp, 17 predicted proteins | sample czorhiz316metaG_FD_104810 | JGI IMG/M metagenome (GOLD analysis project Ga0137399, IMG submission 104810) | Vadose zone soil microbial communities from Angelo Coast Range Reserve, California, USA - czorhiz3.16 metaG | ecosystem: Environmental > Terrestrial > Soil > Vadose zone | place: USA...
CGTGACGCCAATCATGGATTCTGCTTCGCGCTCGACGAACGTCCATGGAATTTTGGGCCGTGGTTTTCCGACGCCGAGTTTCTGTATCGCCGCATCGAAGAACAAAAACTCATCCATCTGGTGATGGTCGGCGGAACGTATCTCGCTTGGCAAAATCAGGAAATGCTGAAAGCGCCGCGGCCCTCCGAATTCTTTGAATGGCGCGGGCACGGCGCGGTGCTGAACGCTGATCCGAATGAGTTTTCGGTTTCACCTCTGTTTCGGAACCTCACCGGCGGCGCGACGTTGCCGGCGAACGCTTCGAACGTCCCGTCTACGTACGCGGAGAAGCCCTGAATGTGCGGGATTGCAGGAATTCTCGAATTCGCGCGCGATACTCGAGCCAACCCGGCTCTGCTCCGCGAAATGTGCCGGGTAATGGCTCACCGTGGACCCGACGATGACGGCTTCCATAGCGACGGGCCGGCGGCCATCGGTATGCGCCGTTTGAGCATCGTCGACCTTGCCACCGGACATCAGCCGATTTCCAACGAACAGGGCTCGCTCACGATCGTTTTCAACGGAGAGATTTACAACCACCTCGCTCTGAGGGAGCAACTCATCGCCCGCGGACACACCTATCGCACGCACAGCGATACCGAAACCATCGTTCATCTCTACGAAGAGTACGGCGCCGATTGCGTGAAGCACCTGCGCGGCATGTTCGCGTTCGCGATCTGGGACCGCGACAAGAAAACTCTCTTCATTGCGCGAGACCGGCTCGGGATCAAACCGCTCTACTACCAGTTGACTCCGGAACGGCTGCTGTTTGGATCGGAGATCAAGGTTCTGCTTGCGCATGGCAGCATCCGTCCTGAGTTCGACCGCGCCAACTTGCCCGAGTTCCTCGCTTTCGGATATCTCTCCGGCGACAGCACCTTCTACTCCGGCATCCGCAAACTTCCGCCCGGGCACACGATGGAAATCGGCTTGGATGGGCAGCCCAAGATCCGGCAGTACTGGGATCTGGACGTTTCGTCCACGCACGAATCGCAGGACGAGAGTCATTACGTTGAGGCTTACCGCGAACTGCTGGAAGGCGCGGTCAACAGCCATCTGATGAGCGACGTGCCGCTGGGAGTTTTTCTGAGCGGCGGCCTCGACTCCAGCGCCGTTGCAGCCCTTATGACGAAGATTCGCCGCGAGCCGATCGAAACTTTTTCTGTCGGCTACGGCGAGCAGACTTACAGCGAGTTGCCGTTTGCCCGCGTGATGGCCGACCACATCAAATCGCAGCATCGCGAAGTACAAGTCAGCGAACAGGATTTTTTTAGCGCGCTCCCACATTTGATCTGGCATGAAGACGAGCCGATCGTCTGGCCGTCGAGCGTTTCACTCTATTTCGTAGCTAAGCTGGCGCGCGAGCGAGTCACCGTGGTTCTAACGGGGGAAGGAAGCGACGAGACTTTGGCGGGCTACACACGCTACGCCTTCACTCTCAAAAATGCGACGCTGGATCGCGCCTACCGCAGCGTTGTTCCTGGCAGCCTGCGTCGAGGACTGCGGAACACCGTCGCCACCTCATCGCTGCTTGGCGCCACGCTCCGGCGAAAACTCGAACACACGTTTTTAGCGAAAGACGGCGCCTCGTGGGCTTCCTTCTACTTCGACAACTTCTTCTCCGCATTTGGCGAGGCCGAACAGACCGGCTTGTTGACCAACGAATTTGCCCGCGAATTTTCGCCGAGCACCGCGTACAAGAACGTTCTCGAATACTGGGAGCACTCATCCGGCGAACTGTTGCAGCGCTTGCTCTACACCGATATCAAAACATATCTCGTCGAACTGCTCATGAAGCAGGACAACATGAGCATGGCCGCCTCCATCGAAAGCCGAGTTCCCTTTCTCGATCATGTTCTCGTGGAGTACGCAACCCGCATCCCCCGCGAAGTGCAGATCAAGGGACTGGCCGGAAAGACCATCCTAAAAAAAGCAATGAAAGGTATTCTCCCGCACTCAATTATTTATAGGCCGAAACTCGGATTCCCCACTCCCTGGAGCGGTTGGCTTGCCGGTCCGCGCCTGGAGACGATCCGCGAAATGCTCCTCGAGCCTCGCAGCCTCAATCGCGGCTACTTCCGCCGTGAGGCTATTGAGCAACTGTTCCACGAGCACCGCGACAAACATCGCGACAACTACGACCGCATCTGGCGTTTGCTGAACCTGGAATTGTGGCACCGCGTATGCCTGGAGGGCGAACCGCACGCCGAGGTTGGACAACAGGAGATGCGGCTCGTCACGGCCAAATAGTTCTACTAGCGAGTCAGTTCGTTCTCTTTCCAGACAGTTCTGGTAGTAGTGCCCGATATACACTGATCCACTGTCCCCGCACCACACCCCAGTTGTACTTACGCGACTCCTGATACGCATCTCGCGCCATCCGCGCGGCGAAGTCGGGCTCCCGCAGCAACCGAATCACATTCGCCGCCAGCGCGTGCACGTTCCCAATCGGAGACAGCAGCCCGGTACGTTCGTGCTCGACCAGATAAGGCATCGACTCCGGAGAGGTAGTCACCACCGGGGTGCCCGCGCCGAATGCTTCAATTACCGACACGGGCATGTTGTCGAGCCGCGACGCGTTGATGAAAATATCTGTTTGATCGTAGTACTTACCAATCTCCTGACGTGAAGCAACGCCGGCAAACACGATATTGGAGAGCTCCAGATCCGCCACCAACCGTCGCACCTCAGCCTCCAGCGGACCGCCGCCCACCAGCGTGAGACTTGCGTCCGGATAAATCTTCTTCACCTCTGCAAAAGCACGCACCACCACGTCGACGCAGTAGTAGTAAGAAAAGCCCCGAGTACACAGCAGATTCGGCCGCAGTGGCTTGCGCTCGCGATAGCGAAACTGCGATAGGTCCACTAGGTTCGGCACGACCACCGCGCTCAATCCGAATTCGCGGAAGACATCCACCAGATAGCCGGAGGGAGCAACGATTTTATCAGTGCGCAACAGGACAAACTTACTCGAGCGAAATCGCTGCAAGTGATCGCGCGCTTCTCCGCTCCGATAATTGACGAGAGTCTTCACGCCGCGGAGTTTCGCGAATAACCACGCGGGCGCGGGCGCCAGCAGAAACGACCAGTATGACGCGGAGAAAATATGGGCGACGTCTACATCCTTGAGACCGCGCCACAAATGCAGAAAGTAGATGGGCTCGCGCAGAATGGTTCGTAGTCCGGGAATACTCTCCGCCCATTCGAAACCGCGGGGCAACGGCGGATCCACCGCGATGAGGCTTACCTCGACATCCGGATCATTCTGCCACAACCGCAACAACAAATCGGCCTGCACCGCTTGTCCTCCCACGTATCGCAGGCTGGGCGCGATCAACGCGACTCGTAGGCGCTTCTGCGGATCTCGCAAGCCCTCTTCCATCATCTCGCCGAATTCCTCGCACTCTTGCTCGCGAGCAGCGACTGGTAGAGTTCTTCATAGGCGCACTTGATCCGTTTCAAACTAAACTTTTCTTCCGCGAAAGAACGCGCGCTGCGAGCCAATCGTTCACGGAGCGGAGGCTCATCGAGCAGCCGTCCCACTGCGGCAGCAAACTCTTCTTCGTTACCGGCCGGAACAATCGCGCCCCGATCGACGCTGACCAGTTCGCGATTTCCTCCCACATCGTAGGCAACCACCGGCACGCCCGCGGCCATAGATTCCAGAATCACGTTCGAGAGTCCTTCGGAATCTGAAGTGAGCACCGAGACATCCATCGAAGCCAGCACGGCAGGCACGTCGCGACGGTCGCCGAGGAACAGCACACGGCTTCCAATTCCCAAGTTTTGCGCCTCCGCTTCGATTTCTCCTCGCAGTGGACCATCCCCGGCCAGGACGAACTCAACATCCGGAGATCGTTTGTGAATACGTGCCGCGATTCGTAGGAATCCAGAATGATTCTTGTAGCGCGCATTCATCCGCGCCACCATGCCAACGCGCATCACACCAGGACGCGGCGCCAACACCGCAGGCACCCTCTCAAACGCCTCGTCCGGCAAGCCATTTCCGATGACAAACAGTTTGCCGCGAGCCAGACCATCATCAGCCAGTCGGTCGGCCCCCGCCTGCGAATTGCACACAACGGCATCGCACCATTGGAATGTAATCGCCTGCGACCGGAATTGCGCTGGCGTCAGTAAATCGCCGAGCTGGCGAAAGCTTCCAATCACCACGGGCACGCGAGCCAGCCGCGCAGCGGGAATTAACGTGAGGCTCGTATAGAAGTCGAAAGCATGGGCAATCTGAATTCGATTGCGGCGCAAATGCCGCGCCAGCCGCAGCCGCGTGCGGATCGATTGCCATCCGTACAAACTTCCGCCCAACCGAAACTCCGGCGTGTCCTCGAAGTCTTTGGCGAACGGACCATCGCGGCGAATGCAGCCTGCGCGAATTTGGAATCGTTCGCGGCTTAAGCTCTGCGCCAGAACGGCAAGTTGGCGCTCCGAGCCGCCTGTCTCGAACGTGTTAGTCATCAGGAAGAGACGGATGGGTTCAGTAACGGGAGCGCTTGGATCTGTGTTCACCTCGGGACTGGCCTCTACCAAGTCACTCTCCCATTGGGGCCGAAGCCAGCGCCGGAGCCGTGGTTGGTGTCCTTCGTCGCGAGTCTGCCACTATCGGCAAAGAGAACAGACCGGCAGGCCGGGTGAACTTCTCCAGGAAGTTGCGGTGCCAGAGCTCGAACATCAACAAGCGCCACAGACGTGCGCTGAGTTCCCGGCGACCGCGGGTGTGCTCATCCATCAGCTTCCGCACTCCATTGGGATCGAAGTACCCTCGCTGCAGCGTCCGCTCATCCAGGAGGATGCCCAGCATGCCCTTCAGTTCATTCCGCATCCAGTGTGCGAGAGGGAGAGAGAAACCCCGCTTCTTCCGGTAGAGCACTTCGCGCGGAACCCCGACTCGCTCCGCCAACCGCCGAAAAATGTACTTCTGGTCCTGGCCGCGCAGTTTCCAGTGTGCAGGCAGGGCGGCGACCCACTCGACAAACTCATGATCCAGGATGGGTACCCGTACCTCCAGCGAGTTCAGCATGCTCATCCGGTCGACCTTTGTCAGGATATCTCCGACCAGATATGTCTTCGTGTCCACATACAGGATTTCGCTCATCGGATCGTGAGCCGGAGCCTGGGCAAACGCCCGCCGCAGTGCATTCCCCGGATCCACGCTGCCTTGGAGTACGTCGCGGAAACCATGGGACAAAATGGGAAAATCCCGCTCGAAGGCCGGAAGAAAAGAAAGCCCGTCGACATACCTCTCCTGCCACGGCAAGGAGACATTGTAGGTGAACTTCCGGCCTGCCATGTTGCGCGGCAGCCGGGGAAAAACACTCTCCCGATAAAAGCGACGGGCCCATTCCGGAATCGCTGCAAAGATCCGGCGCTTGGCGTGAATCGCGTAGCGGTCGTATCCGGCAAACATCTCGTCGCCACCATCGCCAGAGAGGGCCACGGTCACATGCCGGCGCGCCATCTCAGAGACATAATAGGTCGGCAGCATGGAGGAATCGCCGAAAGGTTCCTCCAGTGAACTCGTGAGATGTTCGACGGTTTCAACAACGTTTGGCTCCAGAATCAGCTCGTGATGATCGGTGCCGAACTTGCGTGCGACGATGCGTGCGAAATCGGCTTCGTTGAAATCGTCGTGCTTGAAGCCGATAGAAAAAGTCTTGACCGGGCCAGAACTAGCGCGGGCCATAAGGGCAACCACAGTCGAAGAATCGGCGCCACCGCTGAGAAATGCACCCAGAGGAACATCCGAGATCAGGCGGATACGGGTCGCCTCAAACAGGCGGTGCTCCAACTCCTCCAGGCATTCCTCTTCGCTCTTGGGTGAATGCGTGCCGTATTGCGGAAGGTCCCAATATTGGCGGATGTTAATCTTCCCGTCCGCGAATTCCAGCAGATGTCCCGCGGGCAGCTTGTGGATTCCGGTGAAGATGGTGATCGGGTCTGGTACGTAGCCGTAATTCAGGTATTCGAGGAGGCCCTGCGCGTTGACTTCGGCCAGTTCAGGAGCCACGGCCAAGATCGACTTGATCTCCGAGGCGAAGTAGAGCTTATCGCCGAGTTGCGCATAATGCAAAGGCTTCTTGCCGAGACGATCTCGCGCCAGGACAAGCTTCCGCGCCACCTTGTCATAAATGGCCAACCCAAACATGCCACGGAGCTTTTTGACACAGTCGGCACCCATCTCTTCGTAGAGGTGAATGATGACTTCTGTATCCGTCTTGGTATAGAAGCGGTGACCGCGGCTTTCCAACGCCGGGCGAAGTTCGGGGAAATTGTAGATCTCCCCGTTATAAACGATCCACGCAGTGCGGTCTTCGTTGAAAACCGGCTGATGGCCTCCGGACAGGTCGATGATGCTCAGGCGGCGCATTCCGAGTCCCGCGTCGTCGGAGACGAAGATGCCTTCGTCATCGGGACCGCGGTGGACGATCTGATCGCACATTCGCCGCACGAGAGCGTCGGAAATGTTGCTCGCCCGCGTTGTGCTTACCACTCCGGCGATTCCACACATGAACGATTCCTCTATTCCTTGAGCGTTGCCTCAGAGGCTGCCTCAACAGTCGAGATGGCCAGGTTCCGAAAGAGCTTGAAGCGGTAGTCTCGAAAATCGTCCGGGTTCCCTTCCCTGCCATCACACGCTGCCAGGACGATATTTGTCAGCTCGCGCGCGGTTACAAAGTGCAGCGTTTCCTGGCGGTCGGCAGCGCCGCCGACCAGGCCGGAAAGAAAGCTGCGAAACCCATCCCCGATCACCGCATCTGTCTGAGTGGGATCCATCCCGTGACAATGTAACTTGATGAATAACCAGTCGGGCCTTCCTTCAACCCTGATGCGAGCCTGTTTCCATACCGCGAGCCGATGCAGACTCATGGGACTGTTCCGAGTGACGGCGCCATTATCGAGGACGATCCGCCTCTCTCGCCGCCATCGTTGCAGGTCGGCGACAAGCGGTCCTTGGATCACTACTGGAAACACCTGCGGCGGACGCCCCACCGACAATCCAATCCCTTGGCGATGCGGCGCAGCGCGGTCCAGCGGAAGCGTGCACTCATAGATCGAGTTGATCTTGGCGGTCTGCGCGGGATGCAGCGGCGAGGTCGGCAGAGTGAAATCGGCATAGCAGCCGGTTTCAGCCAGAATCTGCATCTCGCTGTCGACGCCGCAATCCTTTCCACCCGCAGAGTTTGCGAGCGCGAAATTGCCGTGGACGAACGCATAGCGCGGCTGTAGGCTGCCGTCATCGTAGGCCAGACAGCGGTAACGGACGAGTTCGTCACGAAACTCCGTCAGCACACTCCGTGTATTCGAGGCGGTATCGGGATGCGGGATTCCGTGATGAAGATGGATCTCTGTCTCACCCCAACCAGCATGACAGTGACCGGCCAGCGCCTCGACTAAGCCTTCGTCGTGCTGCTCTGCCGGGTAAAAGTAAGTGTGAACGAAGGGACGCCCATCATGGTCCCGCCATCGGTCCGCAACTTTCGGATATTCCCGGGTCCACCATTCCAGGCGGCGTTCCTGTTCGGACCGGAGGGCACGCTCACGGCCCGCTCCCGGAACAATTGCAGGCTCGAAATGGTCGGCCATTGCGATCACGAGGTGCACGGGACCACGCGCAGGCGCTCCTAGCGCCCGCCAGGTGGCACCGGGTAGGACCCTGCCCGCATACGTAAGTGCAGACCCCAAATTCATCGCGATCTTCAACTCACTCAAGACACTGTGACTTCTACTCACCCCGGCGAAGGGGTTTCCGGCCTCGCACTGCGATCGTGATATCACCCACATGCATGTCTTCCATCCCCATCGCTTCGTACCACCGAAATACCTGTTCGTAGGTATGCTTTGACTGGTACTTCGGGGAATACCAGTCAAAGGTATCGAGCATCCGCGTTTCTGGATCTTCGTGACGGTTCACGGGAAACACATGATGAATCACACCCGCGATTGGAGGCCCCACCAGCGGCACCTTCAGCAAGCCGCGGCGTAGATGATAGAAAAACGGCACCGCGACCTTGAGCACGCCGTGCAGGGTTTCGGGCTTCATCTTGTGCGTGAACCGCCGCCAGAAATCGCTAAAGCGGTACCACTTGTTGTAACCGCTATACAGCCACACGGCGAGGACTCCACCGGGCTTTAGGTGCTTAACCAGCGCCTTAACCGCGGCTTCGCAATCGGGCGTGTGGTGCAGAACACCCACGCTGTAAATCACGTCGAAGCTCTCCGGCGCAAAGGGCAGTGCGAACACATCGGCCTGGAAAGCGACAAAGTCGCGGTCGGCAAGGTTTTTGGCTGCAACTTCCGCCGCCGCACTGAGGTCGATGCCAACCACGCGCGCTCCCCAGCGGGTTGCTACTTCAGCAAAGCGTCCCATGCCGCATCCCACGTCGAGAACGAGTTTGTTCTCCAATTCGTGTTTCCGAAGAACGGTCTTCATCTCAAACTGGCTTTCCGAGCCCCTGACGTCATTTTCGCCGAGCTGCGTCTTCTGATACCGGTGCCATTGAAAACCAAAACTGGCGGCATAGTCCTGCGCCTCAACGAAACGGGCGATGCCACGCACGTTGGGATAGGTGCGCCTGCAGGCCGGGCAGGCAAAACCTCCGGCCTGGTCACTTTCAAGTTTGGAACCACAACTCAGGCATCGCAAAATGGCCTGCAGGTCAGCGGACAGGGGTGACTGCACCCGTTCTTCCGTAGTCGGCATAGGTCTCCAGGAAATGACGCGGCTTCTTCGGCGGAGGGGACGCCGGGCCGGATTTTGCTGCGAGTTCCCGCTCTTTCACGATCTGAAATAGGGTCGCTGTAAACGCAACGGCTAGATACGGGAAGAACTGATACGCCTCGGGCGCGAAGAGCGCTCCCACAATGAATCCGATCAGCGAACTATGCAGCGCTCCCACAAACAGGACGATGTCGCTATCAAGATGCTTGGTCTTGAGGAGAACTTTCAGGTTCTTGAACCCGCGCCCAAAAAACATCAGGTACAAGATTAGCGCCGGAATACCACCCTCCACGCAGATCTGAAGGTAGGTCATGTGCACTTCGTGCCAGATCCCGGAATAGGTCACAAAATTACCCACGCCCACGCCCAAAATCGGATAGTGTTCGATGCCGTTAAGGGCACGCAGCATCAGGTATTTGCGGTCCTGGTAAGATCCATAGGCGGACTGGTCAGTGCTACTCTCGCCGTTTAGCGCCGAAAAGCGGTCGTAGAGTTTGCCCCCGACGGTTGCCATCAGCACCACGCCCAGGACCGCCGTTCCCACGATCAGATAATAACGCTTGCCTCGAATGCCGAAATGCCACAAGGTCACTGAGCCGCAAATTACCAGATCGATGAATCCGGCGCGAGAGGCAGTCAGGAAGAGGGCGGCCATCATCCACAACATGCCCAACAACCAGACGAGCTTCACAAAGTTACTCTTGGCCGTGACAAAAAAGGCGAGGGCAAGAGGCAGGGACAGCACGATGGCAAAGGCCAGATCGTTGGGATTGGAGTAGATGCCGCCCAGAACGCCTTCCAGGCGTGGCATGTCATGACCCTTGATGATGGAGATGATACAAATAGCCACCACCGACGCAGCCTGGATATAGATAATCCGTCGCAGGCGATCAAAGGTCGTGATCAGCAAAAACGTCAGAGCCCAGGCCACGAATACCTTCGAGATATCGAGGGTGCGGGAGACGGCGCCGCCCTTCCAGATCGGAGAAAGAAAACCGCTGACAAAAAGCAGGCCAATCATGGCCAGCAGATACTTGCCTTCTTTGGGCAAGTCCTTGAACGTGCGCTTGGTGTGCCCCAGGCTGGAGAACAATCCCCACATGGCCAGAATCGCCGTAATTTTTGCGAGCGGCGCGTACTTAAACCCGGGAATCCAATCCCCCGGCCGCGCGCAATACACGAAAAAGAAAGCAGCCAGCCAGAAGAAGGCGCCCTTGGTAGAGTCGGCGACAGGGGCTAACTTCCGCCGCCCCAGTATGTCCGTCGCCACTGCCGTGCCGTTGTCGCCCATCGCCACAAACCCTCTCTTCTTTACGCCGTACGCGCCGGAATCGCACCCATCTTCGCGTTCTTCCGCGCCACTACAGAGTGCAGGACTTCCTGGAAGCGCTCGCCAATTGCCGGCCAATCGCACCGAGCCGCCGTCTCAGCGGCTGCCCGTTCGTAGCGACGTCGCAATTCGCGGTCGCGCAGAAGCATGATGACTGCCTGAGCGAAAGAGTGGCTGTCATCGGCCAGCACGATGTCACGGCCGTGATGAACATCCAATCCTTCCGCTCCGACGGTGGTCGAAACCACGGCTTTCGCCGTGGCCATCGCTTCGTAAATTTTCAAGCGCGTTCCGCCGCCGATTCGCAACGGCACGATCACTACCGCCGACCGATGCAGATATTCCACCACCGAAGGCACACGTCCTGTAACTTCAATCGACTCCGACGCCCATTTCTTTACCCGCCGGTCCGGATTCCGTCCTACTATGCGGAGCCGCGCTTCCGGCACGTCCGCCTTGATAGCCGGCCAAATTTCGCTGGTGAAGTATTCCACGCCATCCACATTCGGTTCCCAATCCATAGCTCCGACAAATGTGACCACAGGGCCAGGCTCGGACTCGTCTGGATTGGGCCGGTACTGGGCGAGATCCACGCCCGTCGGCACAACTGTGACGCGATTTCCATCAACCCATTGCATCATCAGCGCGCGGTCGCTCTCGGATACGGCCACCGTGTGCTGGAACTTGCGCACTACGATCCGTTCATAGCGCTGCATTTTTCCGAATTCCATCCCGTACATCGCCTTCTTCACGGGATTGCTCGCCGTCTCCGAATGACGCCGCCAGATCTCGCTCTCCACATTGTGCTGAAACAGCACACAGGGAATGTTCAGGCGTCCCGGAAAATTGACGGCAGCATCCAGAAAATCGCATACGGCTACATCAAAACGTGGTTCCCGGAACCACGCGCGCAACTGGTCTTGCACTTTGAAGCTGGCGAAACGGCTCACTGCATACGGTGGTTGCGAATTAAGGTGGACCAGGTAATCCAGGCCGCGCGAAATCCCGGACAGCTCCCGCTTGCCGGTACACACTGAGACCGACCCAGGCAAGCGCTGCTGCAACTCCCGTTCGTAGGCTTTATCTGGCTCACCCCCGTAGTACGAGTAGAACGTGAGCTCGTGCCGCAATGATAGATGCCGCAAGATGTGGTACGTGCGGATGTTCCCACCGTTTTCAACGGGCAGGAGCTTATCGGCTTTGACCCAGAGAATTCGCATGGCAGTCAGCGGACCCAAACCGCCTTTCTGCCCGTAACGAAATTGACGAACGCCACCAGAGCGGCGGAATTCAAGACCACAAACGTGCGCGCCGGATCCGCGATCCGCGACAAGGGACCGATCTTAACATCCACTATCGCCACCACGGCCAACGCATAGAACGCCAGTTGCGCGATCAGTGCCGCGCGATACCCAGGCTGCGGCAAGAACAGGGATGCCACCAGCAGCGCGACCAACGCGAAGGGAGCTACCAGGCGCGAAAGTTTGTGGCTAACAAACTCAAATCGGATCGGATTTCTTGAACTGAGAAGCCACGGAGCCAATTGCAAGAGTTGATAGTTCCCGCTCAAAGTCCGAACCTTGCGGGAAAACTCGCGAGCTCCGCCCAAGTCCGGCGAATCCCAGGCGCGGGCGCGGGAATCAAAAATCACCCGGGCTCCTTTGCACACCACCTGCATGGGCAGCAGTACGTCATCGAGAATAATTCCCGCCGGCAACGAATCGAGCAACTCCCGGCGAGCGCAGTAGATCGCTCCGGTCGCGCCTGCGACCGACCCGGACGCCGACTCCATCTCGCGAATCTTCTTCTCGATGCGCCAGTACAAGCCCATGCCTTTCCCCGTCTCTCCCTGCGCGGGATCGCCCAGCATCAATTGGCCACTCGCACAACCGACGGCGGGGTCGGAAAAATTTTCGACCAGCAACCGCAGCGCAGCCGGCTCGATTGACTGGCGCGCGTCGGTTAACAGCAGAATCTCTCCGCTCGCCATCTTGATGGCATCATTCAATCCGAGCGCCTTGCCCTGCGATTCCGATTTCAGTAGGGACCGCACGCCCGCCTTCGCTGCAAACTCGTGAAGTATTGCCCCCGTACCATCAGTCGATCCATCGGAGACCACCACGATTTCCATCTTCTCCGCCGGATAGTCAAGCGTCAGTAAATTTTCAATTTTCCGGGCAAGCACAGCCTCTTCATTCCGGACCACCATTACCGCCGATACCGTCGGTTCGATCGCTCCACGACGCACCGGACGCGGCGCCCAATGGCTTCGTACCCATAACCAGGCCACGTACCCGATATACGCGTAACCGATCGCAGCCGCCGCAATCCAGAACATCCATTTCATTGCGCCCCCCGCCGCAGCAGGACGGTCTTGATGGTTTGAAACATAATCAGCAGGTCCAGCCCGATCGACGCGTTCTTGATATAAAACAGGTCGTACTGCAGTTTCTCGCGTGCATCTTCGACCGTGCTGCCGTACTTGTATTTGATCTGCGCCCATCCCGTCAGCCCAGGACGAACAATGTGCCGCACTCCGTAATATGGGATTTCCTTCGTAAGCGACTCTACGAATTCGGGACGTTCCGGCCGCGGCCCCACGAACGCCATGTCGCCTTTCAGGACGCACCACAATTGCGGAATCTCATCCAGCCGGGAGGAGCGGAGAAACCTGCCTACGCGCGTGATTCGCGGATCGTTCGGGCCAGCCCATTGCGGACCATTGGCGGCTTCCGCATCCTGGCGCATCGTGCGAAATTTTACGACTCGAAAAACGCCTCCACCCTTCCCGACTCGCCGCTGAGTGTAGAACACCGGTCCGGGAGAATCGAGTTTGATGACCAGCATCACGAGCGGCCATAGCGGTGCGCTCGCAACCAAGCCGAGAAGCGATATCACAATGGAAAGCACTCGCCGCACAACGATAAACATGGAACTTCGCTTGAAGCCTTCGGCAAAAATCAGCCAGCTCGGGTAAAGGTTCTCGACCTCGATTTTCCCCGACATCTTCTCCAGCCACGACGTCGCTTCTTCGATCTTCACGCCTAGCATGCGAAGGTCAAGCAACTCCCGCATCGGAATCGTGCCGCGCCGATCCGGCATGGCCACGATCACTCGGTGCACCTTTTGTCGATGGACGGTGTCCATCAAATGCGACGCCACCGAGTCGCGCGTCACTGCGCCTTCCAGTTTCCCCGTCCAACTGGCCACCTCGACACCCAGTTCCGGATTTTGCCGCAAGCCCAGCACCAGACGCTGCGCCCGCTCGCCTGTTCCAAGCACATAGATACGCTCTACCAGGATCGGCAATTGCACCAGCCAACCAAACCCTAGCCGCCATCCGATCATGGCGACCGTCAAGATCAACAGACCCAACTCCGAGGAACCATTCCCTAGCACATAATTGGGACGAACGTAACTTACGGCGGCGAGCAGGAAGGCCAGCAACCCCGGCACAAGCAACAAACGGAAGAAAAGTTCGCCCTTAGTAGTCAGGCGGGCGGTATCGTACAGATCAAACCAATAGGAACACAGCAGTACCACGGCCGTAACCGCGAAGATTTTTATGTACCCACCTTCGTAGTTCAGCACCAGGTAACTATCTTCCCGAAGTTCGAGCACCGCCCCCAGCAGGAACGAGGTCCATACAATCAGCGCCTCTCCTGCGAGCAGGATCAGTGTGCGAATCGGGTAATAGACATTGAAAAGCCGGATCACCCATGCCCTCAGTTCGTTTTACGCGTGAGTCGTTGCTGCCTCGCCGTAGTAATACCTGGACTGCGGAAGCTGATCGGCCGGTATGCCATTGAGCACTACTCCGAGCAGCAGCTTGTCCTGGAATTCCTCGCGAGCCTTCCGAGCCAGATCCGAGGGAGTGGAGTTCGACCGTACGACCATTAGGACTCCCTCGCAGAAATTCGCCAGCAATGTGGAATCGGCAACCGGAATGACCGGCGGCGTATCCATGATGATCCAGTCGAACAAGGGCTCGACCCGTTGCATCAGAAGCTTCAGGCGTCCATTAGCCAGTAATTCGGGCGCGCCGGTCGCCTGACGTCCAGCAGGCACGAAGAAGAGGTTGTCCATTGGACCGCGTTGTATGACCGACAACTCATCGCATTCTCCAAGCAGGTAGTCGGACAATCCCGGGGTCTGAGACGCCCCCAAATGACGGTGCATGCCCGGGCTGCGCAGGTCGGCGTCAATCAACAGGACGCGCCTGCCGTGCTGTCGCACAATGACCTGGGCCAGGTTGGCGGCCACAAACGACTTACCCTCTTTCGGCAGCGCGCTGGTCACCATTAGCCGCTTCAAAGGCAGCTTCTCGCGAATCTGATAGAGCCGCGATCGAAGGGTGCGAAATTCTTCCGCGCCTCTCCGGTTTTCGTCGTCCTTGAAAAACAGCATGGTGCGCTCGTCTGGGTTCCATTCCGCCACCGGGCAGCGCGAGAGCAGAGTTTCGTAACTGAACGCCGACGGCGATATCGAAGGCATCACTGCAGTTTGTGTTTGCGCATACTCCGGCATGCTGACCGGTTGCAGTTCTGGCCTTTCCAAGGCAGGCTCGACGTGTCCCCCCATTGAAGTTGCTCGGTCCTGTTCGGCGCGTTTTAAAGCGTCATGGATTCGGCTCATATTTTTCTCTCCTTGGGGAGTTCATGTTCGGATTGACGGATCTTGTCAGCTAGTGTCGCCAAGGTACGAAGAGCTTCTACCAGGTCAAACTTTTCGGAAGACGTTTCTGGAACCACCGGCGTCATGGCTCCGCCCGCGATCCCGTCGCCCAGGTCAAAATCCTTGGCGACCGCATCCACAATTTCGGCTGAAACCGTTTTCTTCTGGTCTACGAATGCACTCACCAGGCAGTGTTCACATAAGAGGTTGATCACACGCGGCACGCCAATCGAGTAACGGTAAAGCGCCGCGACCGCTTCAGGCTCGAAGATCTGATCGCCGTTGGAACCGGCGATGCGCAGGCGCTGATTGATATACGACCTCGTCTCCTCGACATTGAACGGATGCGTCTTGGCGCGCAATGTAAGCCGTTGCCGCAATTGCCGCAACTGGGGCTGCTTCAGACGCTGTTCCAGTTCCGGTTGTCCTACGAGTACGATTTGCAGCAGTTTCTCTGTGAAGGTTTCCAGATTGGTCAGCATCCGGATCTCTTCCAGTACTTCATCCGACAGGTTCTGCGCCTCATCGATGATGAGCACAGCAGTTTCGCCCGCGCGATAACGGTCGAGCAGCCAGTTATAAAGACGTTGCAGAACCTGGCTCTTCGACTTCGAATCGCACGGAATGGCGAAGTCCGCCATCATGAAATCCAGAAACTGCGGTACGTCAAGGCGCGAGTTGAAGATGAATGCGGTTGCCACCTGCTGCAACCGCAGCCACTCCAGCAACTTGTTGATCAATGTCGTCTTGCCAGTACCCACCTCGCCCGTCAGCAGCACGAAACCCTTGCGGCTCTGGATGCCGTACGTGAGGCATGCCAGGGCCTCTTCCGTGTGCCGCGTCAGATAGAGATAGCGCGGATCCGGATTGACGTTGAACGGATTGGCCCGAAGTCCAAAAAACTCTTTGTACATGCGTTTCCCTTAGACCTCGATCCTCTCGCGGTCTGATCCCCCACCGTTCCCGCGTCCCCAGAAACTTCGCCGCCCATTGCCACTGGCCGCGATTTCTTCCTCCTCGGACACCCACGGCACAGAGACCAGCAAAGGTAGATCCATGGCCGCCGCCGCATCTTTTTCAGTGCGGATCGACCGGTCTCGGATTTCCAGCCAGACCGCGATGCCGATGCCTAATGCCAGACCGGCGCCCAGACCACCGCCGGCAAACAGAAGGCGATTGGGAAAGCTCGGAGAGTCAGGCAGGCCCGCCGGATTCAGGACGTGCATCTGTTCGCCCTGCTGCTGGCTTTCCATATTGGCGGCGAGCTCCGAGGAACTCTTCTTGGTCAGAAGATCGCGGTAGAGGTTCTGTGCGTTATCGTAGTCGCGAGTCAACAGCTTGTACTGCTCTTCAATGGCGGGACTCATTGACGTACGGTTTTGATAGACCTGAATCTGGCTCTGCAGCCTCTTCTGATCACCGGCCGCCTGAGCTATCACATTCTCGTACTGATGAACCTGGAGACGGAGTTGGCGAATCTCAGGCGGTTCGGAGGCATTCGCCTTTTGGGTCGTGTCGGTAGCCGCAGCCGCCGCGTTATTGACCTCGGCCAGTTTCTTTTTTACTTCACCAACGTCAGCCTTGGTCTTGATAACGTCCGGATGGTCGTCAGTGTAGCGTGCCTGCAACTGCATCAGCTGCGCCTGCAAAGCGTTTAGCTGCTGTTCCAGTGTCTGTGGATTGCTGCTGGACTGCGAACTCTTCCATGCCGCCAGCTGCTGGGCCAACAGACTCTCCGTGTACGCCTTGTCTTGCTGAGCGCGATTCAAAGTCTGTGTGCTGGCATCCAGTTGTGTGTTCATCGACATGAGAATGCGCACATTGTTGTCGGCATCGCCTGGCAGCTGTCCCATGTACTTTCTCTTGAAATCAGCTAGCTTCGAGTCCTGATCGTCCAGAGCGCGCTTGGCGTCGTCAAGCTGGCGGCTTAGAAAGTCGGTGGTTCCCTGCGCCGCCTGGGAGCGCGTTCTCAAGTTTTCTTCCACTAGCAGGCCGGTCAGCTCATTGCAAATCTGCTGGGCCCGGCGCGGACTGCTGGAAATGTAGTTGACATAGAAACCGGGCAGTGGAGTGCCACCGGCGGGCTTCTTCGTTGATTTGGTCTTCTTAGTAGATCCAGACGTTGGAGCGGATCCGCCGCCCGAAATGTCCGTAATGACCGGTTCCACCGACATGTTGGTCCGGATCTCCTGAATCACGGCCTGCTCCTCGCCCGGCTTGGCGAGTCCCAGGCGCTCAATCATCGGGCGCAGTCGGCTCCCTGCCAACACCTGCGTTTGCATGGTCGCCAGACGTTGTGTGAAGTCGGACGTGATCACGGGCTGGACGTAATTGTCCGGAACCTTCTGCCCCTCGACCAGCACCAGCGCCTGCGAGTTGTACTTCGGCGGAAAGGCGTAAGACACCATCAAGCCCGCAATTGGAGCCAGCAGCGCCGGGATCAAAATGATCTTCAGGCGCCGCCGTACCATCGCCAGATAATCGTCCATCGTCAATTCGCGATTCTCAATCATGCTTTTCACCATTCCGGCCGCCGAAGCGGCCCCCTAATTAGTCAATGCGTGTTGGCCTTGGATGCCATTCCACGCCAATCGTGGCCATATGCCGTTCCGAATTTCGCCCGCACGGCGAACCCGTCAGACAGACCGGGCTATCGAAATGCAGGTCGTTAAAACGATAGGCAGCGAATGCCGAGTATTCCCTCCCCAGATGCTTGCGCAGCAGTATCCGGGCAAAACCATGGTCGAAACTGCTGCCGGGTACTCCCCCGACACCTTGGGACTGCAGACGAGTGTTGTGGGAATATCCGAAGTCGAAATAAACCTCGAAGGTGCGCGCCAGTGGACGAGTAACACCCAGCCGTACCGTCTGCGTGTTTGCCCCGCCGAAAAATCCCGATCCTTCGGACGTATATTTCTCGTAGGCCGCTGCAATTGAAGTTCTTGTAAATCGATAGCGCACCACGGCTCTTCCGTTGGCCGACCAGCGCGTCACCGTGCCCAGGAACGGATCCTGAATGACGAGGCGCTGTGGGCCGATGCCGCCAATCAGCGTCATCCTTCCACTGACCGTATGACTCCAGCGGAAGTTCACGATTTGCGCGTCAATCTGGCCGCCCACATCTTGCGGAAACCGAAACTGCTGGAACCCATAAACCGCACCCAGTTGATCCCGGCGGCCCAGCATGTAGCTATATCCGGCTTGCACCATGACCTTGTCACTATTGATAAGAGCTTCTGTGTTATCGAAAAAATGGGCGTTGCTGAAGCCTCCCGCAACCGTAAAGGCAGAACGCGGCGTCAGGCTTTGCACCACATCCGCAAAAGCGCTGTTCGTGAGCCTTGGCGTCAGTCCCACCGCGCCAAACTGTCCGTTTCCAAAAAAGTGGCTGCCCGGCAATCCTCCGCCCGCAAGGCCGGATGCGCCTCCGCCAGTGGCGATTCCGAGCCCGGGATTACCTCCGAACGCGCCTACGCTGAACGATCCTTCCGGAAGATAGCTGAAGGAGTCGCGAAGGGTCAGACGTCCCGTACGCCACCGCGTCACACCCATGATTCCGAGAGCATGCAACTGGCTGACGTCCCGGCTTGCGTTCGAGTAGAAAGCCCCGCCCCCAACGTACTCACCAAAAAGATCGGTCTTGGCATAGAAGCGCTGGAAGTCCAACGCGCCCAGCAGATGGGTAACAGAGCTCAACGTTTGCGAATCCAGATTGTTGCCAGCGTTGGTATCGGCACTCTCACTCACCGACAGCCCATACGAAACGAAACTGCGCGAAGCGCTGCGCATCTCGAGGCCCGCCTCGTCGAGTGACGACACCGGCGGATTGTCCGGGTTCAGGATGGGAGCGGTCTGTCCCAGCGCGGGTGCTGGACCCGTGCGTTCCTGCGTGGAATCGTTCTGGGCTGCCGCCCACACACTGATTCCCAGAAAAACCAGCAGTAATCGAATTGTCCGCACCATCGCCATCTTCTCTGCCGTAAATTTGTTCTCTAACGACATTCCGTTACGGGACAACAATCGTGTCTCCCGGCTGCAAGAGGTAGTTCTGTTCCATCTGTTCGCCCTTCACCAGTTTGCGGTAGTTGACGGGAAGCTTTTCCTGTTTGCCGTTTTGAACGCGCATGACATAGATCTTCTTGGTGTTGGCGAACTGCGTCATCCCGGCACTCGACAGCGCTTGCAGAACCGTCATGTTGGGTAGCATTGGGAGCGGCCCAGCATGTCCCACTTCACCGACCATAAAAATCCGCTTGCTGTTGATCGAGGACACCACCACCGTCACCCGCGGACTGGCCACATACTTTTTGAGTTTCTCGGTTAGCGAATCAGCTAACTGCATCGGCGTGAGGCCTGCGGCCTGAACATCGTTGAGGAGAGGCAGCGAGATCTTCCCATCGGGCCGAACTGGCAGCGTGGCCGTCAAGTCCGACTCTTTCCACACCGCGATATGCAGCACATCTTCCGGCCCAATAACGTAATCGGGCCCGGCGACACTTGTTGTCGCATCGGGTTTGGCGCTCTCGGCAGGCTGCGCCGGTGGGGGGGCTTGCGCCAAAGCCAACCGGCCCATCAACAGCAGAGTCGCCATGGCCGTCCTCCAGGATCTCTTCATATCTTCTCCGCTACCCCTTTCTTTTATGCGCCGTACTCTTGATATCCAATTTGTTTCAGCTTGTAGAGCAGGGCCTTGTAACTGATTTGCAACTCCTGCGCTGCGCGGCGCCGGTTCCAGCGCGTCCGCGTCAACACTTGCAGGATCAATTCTTTTTCCGCTTCACGGGATGCTGCCTTTGCAGCCTCTTTGAGCGAAACCTTTTCCCCGTTGCTGCGATCCACCCGCCGCAACAGGGAACGCAGACCCCCCATCGCCAATGCTTCATCGCCCAGCGCGACGATCGCCCGGGCCGCATCTTTCAATTCGCGAATGTTTCCCGGCCAGTGATACTCGAGAAAGAAACCCTGCGTCTCGGAGCTGAGAACCGGCACGGCGCGGGCAAAATCCCGAGCCGCGATCGCGAGGAACCAGTCCAGTAGCACCGGAATATCTTCTTTGCGCTGGCGCAACGGAGGCAACCGCAGACATACGCCACTGATCCGGTAGTAAAGATCTTCGCGAAATTTACCCGCCTTCACTTCGGCTTCAAGTTCGCGCGAAGTTCCGCAGATGAAACGGGGAACCCCACGATCCTCAGCCGCGGAAGCGATCTGCCGAACGAGTTCCGCCTGCGCCGGCGAGTCCAAATCCCCGACGTCCTGCAAGTACACCGTTCCGCCTTCCTCTTCCCATCCGGCCAGAACGTCTCCCGTGACTTCGTTTCCGTGACGGACATGAAAAGGTTCGGCCCCCCGGCTGGACAAGGCATGGATGCGTGCCGCAGCCGCTTGCTTGCCCGATCCCGGCTCCGCTACCACCAACACCGGCACGTCGTTCTGCGAGAGCTCCCGGATGACGGCTTCCACCGTGCGCATCCCGGAACTGACGCTCTCTCGCCACATGCGCATCGCGCCGTTGTGGGAGGACCCAGTACGACCTGCTAACTCAGAATGACTCATATCTAATGATGGTTCTGTCCCGAGAACAGGGGGGTGGAGTCTCGGCTCATCGCATACCAGCTCAGTGCACACCTGCTGCCATCCGGGCTCATTCTGCCAGCATTCGCGAGAATGAATAATCGCTTGTTTTTCAGCGGTTTACAAAGCAGGTCGCACTTTCTGCTTGTCCACTACCTTACCATCGCCCAGGACAAATGGGAAACATTTTTCCCATTTTGCCCGCTGCTATATGGTAAGCCGGCCTCTCAAACTTTGGGTCTAAGTCCTAACTCGCTGGAATAATGGGGGATTTCTGCGTTCCCTTTCATTGCGGGTTTTACTTGGCCACGAAATGGAAGTAGTTTTCCTCTTTTTTCCATTGCCCCCAAGTATTCCTCTCAAACCGCCCTTCGAAACCCCTTCTTGGGCCAAACCGCTGCGAACCGGGTAGTTACCTCCCGTTGCGCAGAATGAATCGGGATTGCGCCAGCACGGGCTTTTCGCATATTCTCCAATCCAAGCGACATGGGTGACTCAGCGCAGGTAGCCCCTCTGCTTGTCCGGAAACAGAGTGGGATTTTCTCGGGACTCCCCGTCTGGCAGGGCGCAGCCCTTCTGCTCCTGCTCGTCTGGCTTTACGCCGACATTGTTGCCCGCCTGTCCACGCAGTGGATCAACGACAAGAACTTCCAGCACGGGATCTTCGTTCCCGCCTTTGCGGCATTCGTCATCTGGAAGAACTGGAAAACGCTGAGAAGCATGCAACTCAACCCTTCCTGGACTGGACTTCCGCTCATCGCCGGCGGGCTCCTCCTCCTGATGCTGGGGACATTCGGCGCGGAATTGTTTCTCGCGCGGGTCTCGTTACTGCTTCTGCTGGCCGGCTTGATCATCTTGTTTCATGGATGGCCGTTGTTCCGCGCCGTTTTATTCCCTTGGGCCTTCCTGATTTTGATGATCCCCATTCCTGTCATCGTGCTCCAGAAGGTCACTTTCCCGTTGCAACTGTTGGCGTCGAAACTCGCCAGCACGGTCCTCCCGTGGCTGGGCGTGGTCGTCCATCGCGAGGGAAACGTGATCGAACTGGCCACCATGAAACTTGAGGTGGTTGCAGCCTGCAGCGGGATCCGATCCCTGCTCTCGCTCTTGACTCTTGCGATCATCTACGGTTACCTGATGGAAGATCGCGTCTGGGTGCGCGTAGTGCTCGCAATCGCAGCCGTTCCAATTGCGGTAGTGGCAAACAGCTTCCGCATTGTTGGGACGGGGCTGCTCATCCAGTATTGGGATCCCGACAAGGCCGAGGGCTTCTTTCATCTCTTTGAAGGATGGTTGATCTTCGTCGTATCTCTGATTCTGCTCTTTGCAACACACAGTCTGATCAACCGCATCTGGAAGAAGCCCGGGCAAGCCGTGAGGCACGCATGAAGTCCGCATCTCTTCGCTTCGTAGTGGTTGCGCTCATGATGGGCGCTGCTGCACTTCTGCTGCAAGCGCGCTCCAGCAACGAAGTCTTCCCCCAGCGCGAGCCTTTGACTTCCCTGCCCGATCACTTCGGACCGTGGGTCAGCCAGGATCTGGTAATCGATCAGCAAACTCTCGACATCCTCGGCGCCGGTGAATTCCTGCACCGCAATTTTGAGAATCCCGCGCAGCCCCAACCCTGGATCGACTTGCTTATCGCCTACTTCCCCAGCCAGAAAGCCGGAGACACGATTCACTCTCCAAACCACTGCCTGCAAGGAGAGGGATGGGTTCCGATCCAGCGCGATGTCATTCAACTCTCGCGTCCCGACGGTTCGCCTTTCCCAGCAAACCGATTCGTAACTTCCAAAGGGGGAGACCGGGAACTAGTGATCTATTGGTATCAGGCCCATGACCGCGCCGTAGCCAACGAATACTGGTCCAAGTATTACCTGGTAACCGATTCAATCCGCATGAATCGCAGCGACGGCGCCCTCATTCGCCTGATCACTCCCATGTATCGGAAAGAGTCCGCCGAGGCAGCGCAAGCGCGC
>Ga0137399_10000195_pt1 | contig 22308 bp, 21 predicted proteins | sample czorhiz316metaG_FD_104810 | JGI IMG/M metagenome (GOLD analysis project Ga0137399, IMG submission 104810) | Vadose zone soil microbial communities from Angelo Coast Range Reserve, California, USA - czorhiz3.16 metaG | ecosystem: Environmental > Terrestrial > Soil > Vadose zone | place: USA...
AGCGCGCCGCCGCATGCAAGCCGCCGGCGTCCCCGTCGTTCCGGGGACTGCGGCGCCGCTGCGCGATCCCGTGGAGGCACGGCGCGAGGCAAAGCGGATCGGTTATCCCGTCCTGCTAAAAGCGGTCGCGGGTGGCGGCGGCAAAGGCATGCGGCTCGTCGGCGCGGAGTCGGAGGTTGAAGGAGGGTTTCAGGCAGCGCGTCGGGAAGCCCTGAAGGCATTCGGCGATGGCAGCATCTACCTCGAGAAGTATCTGGAGCGACCGCGGCACATCGAAATCCAGGTCCTGGCGGACCGTCATGGGCGCGTCATCGCGCTGGGCGAGCGCGAATGCAGCATCCAGCGCCGCCATCAGAAGCTGATCGAGGAGTCGCCGTCGGTCGCCGTGTCGCCCGCGCTGCGCCGCCGCCTCGCGGAGGCCGCGACGGCCGCAGCGGGTGCGGTCGGGTACGTCAGCGCCGGCACGATCGAATTCCTGCTCACGCCGTCGGCCGAATTCTATTTCCTCGAGATGAACACGCGGATCCAGGTCGAGCATCCGGTTACGGAGCTCGTCTACGGCGTCGATCTCGTCCGAGAGCAACTGCGCATCGCCGCCGGACAACCGATGCGCGTCCACGGCGCGGCCGCGGCCGGTGGGGGTGGCGGCGTCCTACATCCGCGGGGTCACGCGATCGAGTGCCGCATTACGGCGGAAGACCCGTTGAACGATTTTCTGCCGGCGTCCGGAGTCCTCCAGTATCTCCGGGTGCCGAGTGGGCCGGGAGTGCGGTGGGACGGGGGGGTGGAGGCGGGCCAGGAGGTGACGCTGTTTTACGATCCGTTACTCGCCAAGCTGATCGTCTGGGGCGAGACGCGGGAGGTCGCGATCCAGCGGATGCGCCGCGCGCTGGGCGAGCTGGTGATCGTCGGGCTGCCGACGAGTCAAGCATTCCATCTTCGCGTGATGGACGATCCCGATTTTCAGAAGGGCACCGTGGACATCACGTATCTCGAGCGAGGCGGCGCGCGCGTGCTGGCGGCGACACCGCGTCCCGGGCTCGAGCGAGCGCTCGCGGTGGCGGCGGCGCTGGTAGCGGACGAGCGCCGGGATCGACCGCCGCCTCGCTACTTGGCCGACCGACCGCCGCAGTCATCGGCATGGATCACCACCAGCCGTCAGGAAGCGCTGCGAGATGGTCTCGAGTGAATGATCTCGTTTCGATCACCGGCATCGCGGTGGGAGGAGATGGCGTAGGACGACTAGGCGATGGGCGCGTCGTCTTCATTCCCCGAGCCGCACCCGGCGATCAAGTCCGCCTGCGCGAAGACTCCCTCGAGCGCCACCGCAACTTCGCGCGGGCGGAGGTCGGCGCAATCGTCCACGCGAGTCGCGCACGAGTCGCGCCTCCTTGTCCGCACTACGTGAACGATCATTGCGGTGAGTGCCAGCTCCAGCACGTCGCCTACGAAGGCCAGCTCAGTGCCAAGCGCGCGATTGTGGGCGATGCGCTACGCCGGATCGGGAAGCTCAAGATCGAGGACCCTGAAATCGTCGAGGCGCTCGAGGAGTGGCGGTACCGATCCAAGATCTCCATGGCGGCGAAAGCTCTGGCTGTCGGTTTGCACCCATACGATCGGCCGAACTTTGTTTTCCCTCTCGCAGATTGTCACATCACCGATTTCAAGCTGATGGCGCTGTGGCGCGAGCTGCGCAGCCGACTCTCGCTGCTGCCGGAGCGGTTGACGAGACTCACGCTGCGGCTCGATCGCGAAGGCCGCGCGCATGTCATCGCAGAATCAGCAGGAGATCCCTGGCTCGACGCCGACCAATTGCGACAGGCCCTGCAACGCGAAGACATCATTTGCTGGTGGCAACCGGTGGACGGCGCGGCGCGCGTCGTCGCCGGACCGGAGACGGGCTTTCCGGCGACGGCCTTCGAGCAAGTGAATCCGGGAATGGGAATGCTGACGCGGCAATGGGCCGTCGAGCAACTTGGCGACGTGCGCGCGCAAACCGTCTGGGACCTCTACGGTGGCATCGGCGACACCGCGGCCCTGCTGGTCGAGCGCGGCGCGAGCGTGATCAGCGTCGATGTCGACGAGAAAGCCGTGACCTGGGCCCGCACCCGCCTGCCCGCCGTGCGCTTCATCGCGGCGCGAGCGGAGGACGTATTGTCGAGCCTGCCGGCACCGTATGCCGTGGTGGTCAATCCGCCCCGTGCGGGACTGCATTGGGACGTCACGCTCCGCCTGACCGGCGAGCCGGTCGCGAAGCTCGTCTACATCTCCGGTGATCCGGCGACGCTGGCGCGCGACCTGCAGCGCCTCAACGTCAACTATCAAGTCATCGCCGTGCGCGCGTTCGATCTGTTTCCGCAGACGGCGCATGTGGAGACTGTTGCGGTCCTCGAGGCGGCATGAAGTATCACGTCTCTTTAAGAAATCGCACCCACATCATCGACGTCGAAGGCGGCGCGGTCACCGTCGACGGCGAACGCCTCGAAGCACATTGGGCTCAGATCCCGGGAACGCCGCTCATTCAGCTGCTCCTCGGAACGGAGTCCTGGACGGTCGCCTGTCAGCAGCTCGACGACGCGGGCCGGCGCTGGGCGTTGGGAGCGGCCGGCGAGCGCTTCGAGGTCGACGTGCAGGACGACCGCTCGAAGCAGATCGAGGCCCTCACCGGGCAGGGCCGACGGCCCGCACCGAGCGGCGTCGTCAAAGCGCCGATGCCGGGACTCGTCGTTCGTGTCGAGGTGACCGCCGGCCAGGAGGTCGAGGCCGGAGCGGGCCTCGTGGTTGTCGAAGCGATGAAAATGGAAAACGAGCTGCGCGCGCCACGACGCGGCGTTGTGCAGCAGGTCCACGTCAGCGCCGGCGAACGCGTCGAGAAGGGGGCGCCGCTCGTGACTCTCTCCGCGCAACCCTCGGGTTGACAGGCGCTTACGCCCCGGGTATAGTTCGCGTCTGTCAAAATCCAGGGCACAAGAAGCGCATGAAGACGTACACGTTGAAGCCGCAGGACATCGAGCGTCGGTGGTGGTTGGTTGATGCGGCTGGACAGCCGCTCGGCCGGCTCGCCAGCCGCGTCGCACAAATCCTGCGTGGCAAGCACAAACCGACGTTCACGCCGCACGTCAACGGGGGCGATTTCGTCATCGTCATCAACGCGGAGAAAGTGCAGCTGACGGGCCGTAAGATCGAGCAGAAGCGCTATTTCCGGCACACGGGGTACATGGGCCACGAACGCTTTACGCCAGTGCAGAAAGTGCTCGGCAAACACCCTGAGCGCGTCATCGAGAAGGCCGTCTGGGGCATGCTGCCGAAGACCACGTTGTCGCGGCAGCACGTCAAGCAGATGCTGAAGGTGTACGCCGGTCCCGAGCATCCGCACGCCGCGCAGCAGCCGGCGCCCCTGCTGGAGGCCAAGTGACTGCGATTACACCGGAGCTGCGCTGGCACGCGATCGGTCGCCGGAAGCTGGGCATCGCGCGCGTCTATCTGACCCCGGGGTCGGGGAAATGGAGCATCAACGGGCGGACGCTGGGAGATTATTTCCCGCGCCCCTCCCTCGTGTCGCACATTCAGCAGCCCTTCACCGCGACCGACACGCTGGGTGCGTTCGACGTGAAAGCGCGCGTGGTCGGCGGCGGGCTGACGGGACAGGCGGGCGCGATGCGGCTCGGGATCGCTCGGGCGCTCGTGTTGGCGGACGACAGGCATCGGAAGAAGTTGCGCGAGCAAGGCTTGCTCACGCGCGATCCGCGCGCGGTCGAACGGAAGAAGCCGGGGCGCGCAGGCGCCCGGAAGCGGTTCCAGTTCTCGAAGCGGTAAACGATCAAATACTCACGCCGCTTGATCTCACCCTGGGTCCCTGCGGGGTTGGGTGAGAGATGAGAGCGGCGGCGGAAACAACCCAAGAAAGGGAGTAAATGCCTCAGCCTCAGTTGCAGGAATTGTTGGAAGCAGGTGTGCATTTCGGCCATCAGACGCGCCGTTGGAATCCGAAGATGCGACGGTTCATCTTCGCCGAACGCTCCGGCATCTATATCATCGATCTCCAGAAGACGATGCGTCAGCTCGAGGCGGCGCAGGAGCTGTTGCGCGGCGTCGTGCTGAAGGGCGAAGGCGTGCTGTTCGTCTGCACGAAGAAGCAGCTCAAGGGCATCCTCGAGGCCGAAGCGAAGCGCTGCAGCGCGTTCTATGTGACGGAGCGCTGGCTTGGCGGGACGCTGACGAACTTTCAGACGATCAAGAAGCAGATCAAGCGGCTGAAGGACCTGGAGCAGGGCGCGGCGGACGGCGATTTCACGAACTACACGAAGAAAGAGCAGCTGCTCTTCGATCGTGAGCGCGCCAAGCTCGACAAGAACCTCGCTGGCATCAAGAACCTCGGCCGGCTGCCGGGCGCGTTGTTCGTCGTGGACGCGAAGAAGGAGCGGATCGCGGTCGCCGAGGCGAACAAGCTGGGGATTCCGGTGGTGGCGATCGTCGATACGAACGCCGACCCCGACCTGATCACGGTGCCGATTCCGGGGAACGACGACGCGATTCGCGCCGTCTCGCTGATCACGAACGCGATCTCGGATGTCATCGGCGAGGCGCGGCGCCAGATGCCGCTCCGCGAGGCGGGGGAAGAAGGCGAAGGGACGACCTACTCCACCGAGACGGGCGTGGAAGCAGAAGATGGCGAGCGGAAGAAGCGGCCGGCGCGCCGCAAGCGGCGGCCGAAACCCGAGGCGATCGCCGCCCGGTTGAAGACGGAAGAGGTCCCGGCCTCAGCAGCCGAACCCGTCGCGGGGGGGGGCGGGGGCGGGGGCGGGAGCGAGGGGTAACAAAGTTTTCAGGATGAACACCGACCGCCGCCCCGGGCCGTACGGCGCGAGGGCGGCGTTTTTATGAGGAGTGAAAGGACGCAATGACTACAAAGACGACAGGCATCACCGCCAAACACGTGGCTGACCTCCGCGCCAAGACCGGCGCGGGCATGATGGACTGCAAGAAAGCGCTCGAGGAGTCGGGCGGCGACGCGGGCAAGGCCGAGGAGCTGCTGCGCGTGAAGTACGCCGCGCGCGCCGAGAAGCGCGCGGACCGCGCGGCGGGCCAGGGCGTTATCGAGATCTATCTGCACTTCAACGGCCGCGTCGCCACGATGGTCGAGCTCAATTCCGAGACCGACTTCGTCGCCAACACAGCGGAGTTCCGCCAGCTCGCCAAGGACCTGGCGCTGCACGTCGCGTCCGCGAAGCCTATTGCCGTGCGGATCGAGGACGTGCCGGCGGACATCGTCGAGCGGGAGCGGCGCGTCTACAGGGCGCAAGTCGCTGAAGAAAAGAAGCCGGAGGCGGTGCGGGAGAAGATCGTCGAAGGCAAGCTGAAGAAGTTCTACCAGGAGAACGTGCTGCTCGAGCAGCCGTTCGTGAAGGACGACAAGGTGACCGTCGGCGAGCTCGTCAAGGCACTCTCGGGCAAGACCGGCGAGAAGGTCGAAGTCCGCCGCTTCGCCCGGTTCGAGTTGGGAGGCAACTAAATGCCCCCCCCGAAGCTCGCCTACTCGCGCGCGCTCCTCAAGATTTCAGGAGAAGCGTTCGCGGGCGGACGAGCTTCGGGTATCGACTTCGGCGTCATCGAGCGATTGTCCGATGAGCTGAAGCAGGTCGCCGCCACGGGCGTGCAGCTGGGGCTCGTGATCGGCGGGGGCAACATTCTGCGCGGCACGACGGCGAGCCAGCAGGGCATGGATCGCGTCTCGGCGGACTACATGGGGATGCTCGCGACGATCATCAACGCGCTGGCACTCCAGGACATCCTCGAGAAAAAGGGCGTCGACACGCGCGTGATGACGGCGATCCGGATGGAAGAGCTGGCGGAGCCGTACATCCGTCGCCGCGCGGTCCGGCATCTCGAGAAAGGGCGGATGGTGATATTCGCTGGCGGCACCGGCAATCCATACTTCTCGACCGACACGGCCGCAGTGCTGCGCGCGCTCGAAATGGATGCGCAGGCGATTCTCAAGGCGACGAACGTGGACGGCATCTACACGGCGGATCCGAAGAAAGACCCCACCGCCAGATTCCTGCCGTCGCTGACGTTTCAGGAAGCGCTCGTCAAAGGCTATGCGGTGATGGACGCCAATGCGTTCGGGTTGTGCAAGGAGAACAAGCTGCCCATCGTGGTGTTCAACATCAACCAGCCCGGCGCGACGGCGCGAGTTCTGACCGGCGAGCGCGTCGGCACGATCGTCCAATGACTCCTGCCCCAGCTGGTACCCTCACGGATCATGTCAAACATGCAAAGCAGATGATGGATAAGGCTGTCGAAGCCGTGAAGCGGGAGTTCGCGACGGTCCGGACGGGCAAAGCGACCACCGCGTTGCTCGATCTGGTGCGCGTCGAGGCGTACGGGAATGAGATGCCGCTCACGCAGGTCGCGACTGTGGCCGCGCCGGAACCGAAGCTCCTCACCGTGCAGCCGTGGGACAGAAGCCTGCTCAAGGCGGTCGAGAAGGGGATCCTCGCATCGGATCTCGGGCTCACACCCGCAAACGACGGCAACCTCATCCGCATTCCCATTCCACCATTGACCGAGGAACGCCGCAAAGAGCTCGTCAAAGTCGTTCACAAGTTCGCCGAGGAAGGCCGCGTCGCCATCCGTCATGCGCGCACCGAGACGATGAACAGAATCAAGAAGACCGAACACGTCTCGTCGGACGATCAAAAGCACGCCGAGAAAGACGTGCAGAAGACGCACGACGAGCATCTCAAGGCGGTGGACGCGGTGGTCAAGGCCAAAGAAGCGGAGATCATGGAGGTCTGATGCTCTCCGGTCCTGTTCCTCGCCACGTGGCGATCATCATGGACGGCAATGGGCGCTGGGCGAATGAACGCCGGCTGCCCCGGCCGTTCGGCCATCGCGCCGGGATGAAGGCCGTGCGCGAAGCGGTCGAGGGAGCGATCGAGGCCGGCGTCGAAGTGTTGACGCTGTTTGCGTTTTCCGATGAAAATTGGAACCGTCCGGCGATCGAGATCTCCGCGCTGATGGACCTGCTCGAGGAATACATCGCGGGTGAGGTCGCGGAGCTCCGCGATCAAGGCGTGCAAGTCCACGTGCTCGGTGATCGGAACCGGCTCACCGCGACGGGTCGAGCGGCCGTCGAGCGCGTAGAGCGCGAGACGGCGGGCGGTCAGAAGCTCTCGCTCAATCTGTGCATCTCATATTCCTCGCGGGGCGAGATCGCGCGCGCGGCGCGGCTGCTCGCGGAGGAAGTGCTCAAGGGCACGAAGCAGCTCGAGGACATCGACGAGGAGGCGATCCGGGCCAAGTTGTACACGGCCCCGTGGGGCGATCCCGATCTCCTGATCCGGACCTCGGGTGAGCAACGCCTCTCGAATTTTTTGCTGTGGCAGCTCGCGTACACCGAGCTGTACATCACCCCCGTGTTGTGGCCGGACTTCAACCGGCGCACGTTGCTGGACGCGATCCTCGACTATCAACGCCGAGAGCGTCGATTCGGTAAAGTCACCGCGTCCTGATGCCCCCCCCAATCAACAACCTGGTGCAGCGCATCATCGTGGCCGTCATCGCCATCCCGCTGGTCGTGGCGATCATCTGGGTTGGCGGCTGGGCGCTCGCGGTCACGCTGGCGATCCTCGGTGTGCTCGGCGCGCACGAGGTCTACGATTTTGGTCGGCGTCAGGGGATCGAGCCACTCGAGCGCACCGGCTGGCTTGCCGCGGCGGCGATCCCGCTGCTCGCGTTTTGGGCAAAAGGCTCCGAAACGCATTGGGCCGAACCGACGCTGTATCTGGGAGCGATCTGGTTGATGGTCGCGTTGGTCATCGCGATGGCGCGACGGGGTCCGATGGGCCGTCCGCTCGCGAGCGTATCGATCACCATGTTCGGCTGCGTTTATGCGTCCGGCATGCTGGCCTTCTTAATCGGCATCCGCCACGGTGGTTCCGCGATGACGCGGCCGGCCGCGTATGTGTTCCTGACGCTCTTCCCGCTCGTGATCACGTGGATCTGCGACACGGCTGCCATGGCCGTCGGTACCGCCGTAGGCGGCCCCAAGCTCGCCCCCGTCCTGTCGCCGAAGAAGACGCACGCCGGTGCCTTCGGCGGCACGCTCGGCGGGGTGATCACCGCGCTCGCGCTCGGCAAATTCGTGCTCAACCGTCAGGGATGGAATTTCAGCGCCGGGCAGCTGCTGCTGTTCGGGCTCGCGATTTCGATCGTCGGACAGATCGGTGACGTGGCCGAATCGCTGCTCAAGCGCGAGGCCGGGTTGAAGGACTCGTCTGATCTGATTCCCGGCCACGGCGGCGTGCTTGATCGGCTCGATTCGCTGTACTTCGTGATCCCAGCGGCGGCCGGACTCTACCGTATGTTTGGCGTGATATGACGATCGGCGTCGCGGTACTCGGCTCAACCGGCTCGATCGGCCGCTCCACCCTTCAGGTGCTGGCGAGACAACGGGATCGATTCCGTGTGGTGGCCATCACGGGGCACTCCAATAAGGATCTCCTCGCCCAGCAGGCTGCGGAATGGAAGCCAGCATTTGTGGGGCTGGTGAATGGAATGGGGAAGGGGGAAGAGGGAAAGGGGAAGGGTACGGCGTGCCTCGTCGACGCGGCCACGCATCCCGATGTGAAGATCGTCGTGAACGGGATCGTCGGTGCGGCGGGGCTGGAAGCGACGCTGGCGGCGTTGCGCGCCGGCAAGCGCGTCGCGCTCGCCAATAAGGAAACACTGGTGATGGCCGGTGAGTTGGTCACGGAGGCTGCGCGGCAGGGCGGTGGCGAAATCGTCCCCGTCGACTCGGAACACAGCGCGGTGCTGCAATGCGTGGCCGGGCGGCGACCGACGGAGTTGGCCCGGCTGATTCTCACGGCCTCCGGCGGCCCGTTCCGCACGTGGGGGCCGGAACGTGTGTCACGCGCGACGGTCGCCGAAGCGTTGAAGCACCCCACCTGGACGATGGGGAAAAAGATCACCGTCGATTCGGCGACACTCGTCAACAAAGCCCTCGAAGTGATCGAAGCGCACTTCCTGTTTGACGTGGATTATGAGCACGTGGAGGTGGTCATCCACCCGCAGTCAGTGATCCACGGATTCGCAGAATTCGTGGATGGCTCGGTGCTCGCGCAAGTCGGCTTTCCCACGATGGAGCTGCCGATTCTCTATGCGCTCACCTACCCGGAGCGCGTGCCGGACACCGGTGTGCGCCGGTTCGATCCGGTCGCGGCGGGAACCCTGACGTTCGAAGCGGTCCAGCTGGAGCGCTTTCCGGCGTACAGCGCAGGCCGTGAGGCCGCGCGGATGGGGGGGACCGCCCCGGCGATGTTCAACGCGGCGAACGAAGTCGTGGTGCAGCTGTTTCTCGACGAGCAAATCCCGTTCGGACGCATCTCGGAGGTCCTGGAGCGAGTGGTTGCCCAAGGGCATCCCGGCGACGCGACGTCGCTCGACGACGTGATGGCCGCGGATGCTGAAGCCCGGCGGTTGGCGAAAGAATTCGCGTGCTCCTGACCCTCGCGTCGCTCGTCGTCGTGCTGGGTGTGCTGATTTTTGCGCACGAGCTCGGACATTTTCTCGTCGCCAAAGCCGTCGGCATTCAGGTGCTGCGTTTCTCGCTCGGGTTCGGGCGGCCGGTGATCGCGTGGAAGCCTGGCGAGACGGAATACTGGATCTCCTGGATCCCGCTGGGCGGCTACGTGAAGATGGCCGGGCTGGAAGAGGAAGGGATGGTGGGCGAGCTCGAGGGCGGCAAAGCGGACGCGGCAATCGATCCCGCGCGGTCGTTCGACCGTCAGCCGATCGCCGCACGGATGGCCGTCATCCTCGCAGGTGTGTCGATGAACGTCCTGCTCGCATTCGTCATCTATACGGGTCTCGCGGCGGTCGCCGGCGTGTCTCGGTTTGCCATGACGCCGGTTGACTCGATACCGGCGGGGCGGCTTCCGGCGTGGGCACGGCCGCTGGTGACCTTACACCGCGGCGATCGGCTCACGCACGTCGGCGACGATTCGTTGCGGACGTGGGACGATCTCGAGGAGCGGATCGAGAAGGCGCCGGACGAGTTGCGCCTGCGGGTTGCCGGGCGGCCCGAGCCGCTCGTTCTGCAAGTGCCGCCCGGGGATACCGCGGCGCGCCACGAGCTGCTGCGCGCCATCGTACCACTATTCCCTGCTCGCATCGGCCCCGTGGCGCCGGGACAGCCGGCGCACCGCGCGGGATTGCGAGGCGGCGACGTCGTCGTCCGCATCAACAACGACACGATCGTTTCGTGGTTGGACATGGTGGCCAGGATCCGTGAACAGCCGGGACACCCCGTGACACTCGTGGTGTTGCGCCGTGACAGCTCGATGCGCTTCACGGTGGTGCCTGAAACCGTTGACTCGGGAGGCAAGCGCTACGGCTTCATCGGAGCCGGCGCGAACCCACCGACCGTGCGCGACCGCGTCGGTTTGGGGGCCGCAATCGGGTACGGCGGCCGGCAAACGGTGGCCCAGATCGTCAACGTCGTCACATCGGTGAAGCGCATTGTGGCCGGAGAGGCATCGACGCGCGAGCTCGGCGGGCCGATCGCCATCGCGCAGATGTCGGGGGCAGGCGGTGCGCCTGGGCCTCGACTGGTTTCTCAACTTCCTCGCGTTCTTTTCGGTGAGTCTCGCGGTGCTGAACTTGCTGCCTATTCCGGTGCTCGACGGCGGCCACGCGCTCTTCCTCATCGTCGAGGCGGTCCGCCGCAAGCCCCTCACGCCCAAGCTGCGCATGCGGCTCACGCAGCTCGGCATGTTGGTGGTGCTCGGCATTATGGTGCTCGCGATCTCCAACGATGTCCTCCGACTCTTCCGTTAGAGACGCACTGGAGGGTTACATCGCCGCGCGGCTGTCCGCGGAGCAGCTGGTGGGGGTGGTCGCAGGAGCGTATTACGTGGACCGGGACCGTGCGACCAGGGAGCAGTTACGACCGCTGATGGAGATCATCGAACGGGCACATCCGGGATTCGTGGCCTTGTTCGGCAGCGTTGACGCGCCGGGGTTCGCTGTTCGCCTCGCCGAGCGCCCGTTTCCCAAACGATTTGAGGTGGAATTGCGGCAGGGTGTCCAAGCCTTGCTGGCAGGAGGCTTCACGGATTCCTCCGTCCCCGCCTCCCGCTCCCCGGTGCCTGCTCCCGGTCTTTTCTCTCGAATCCTCCAGGCGATCCGCAACGTCTTCAGCGCATAAGCTTTACCACCAACCCGATCAACAACAGTAAGCCAATTGCCGCGCCGGCCACCACAAGCCAGGCGCCGCGGTTTGCCGGCGGATCGGCGAGTGCCTCGCGCTGGTTCGTCCCCATCGGCGCCGCCCCAAGGGCCGTCGTTGGCCGGCGCTTCTGCTCGACTTCGTCGAGATCGGCGAGCAGCTCGGCGGCGCTGGCGTAGCGGTCGTCGGGATGCTTGGCGAGACATTTCATCACCACGCGTTCGAAGCGTTTGGACAACTCGCCTCGTTTGCGCCGCAGCGAGGGCGGGGGATCCTCCACGTGCATGCGCGCCAGCTCGAACCAGTCGTTGGAGCTGAACGGCACTTCGCCAGTGGCGGCTTTGTACAGCGTGACGCCGAGGGCGTAGAAATCCACGCGCTGGTCGAGCGGCCGTCCCTGCGCCTGCTCGGGCGAGAGGTAGTGCGGCGTGCCGATCGTCATGTTCACGCCGGTCGACGCGGTATAGCCGGAAACCGCGCGGGCGATGCCAAAGTCAGTCAGTACGGCGGCGCCATCCGATCGAATCAGGACGTTGTCGGGCTTCAAGTCCCGATGAATCACCCCCTGACGATGCGCGAAGTCGAGCGCCGCGGCGATGTCACGCGCCAGGCGCAGGATGTCCTCCTCGGGCAGCGGCCCTTCGCGCGCGATGCGGGCGCCGAGACTGTCGGCGCAGAGATCCATGGCGAAGTAGACGTGGTCGCCGCTCTTCGCGACGGAGCGGATGCGAATGATGTTGGGATGCTCGAGCTTCGCGGCCGTCTCGCTCTCGTTGCGAAAGCGCGACTCGAATTGCGAGTCGCCGGCGTATCGGGGCTTCAGGACCTTGATGGCGACCGGCGTGCCGTCCGGTTCGCGACCCACGAATGCCCAGGCGAAGCCCCCCTGGCCGAGCAGGCGCTCGAGGGCGTAGGGGCCGAGTGTCCGGCCGACGAGGTCGGTGGCGGCGTTAGTCACTTTACAAAGGGGTCGAAGCCGGTTAACCTACGGCGCTTCCAACGATTAGGGAACAGGGACGATGTACGACAAGACGACGCCGGTCAGGAAACACGGGCTGCACGACCGGGACACCGGCTCGAGCCGGGTCCAGGTGGCGCTGCTCACCGAGCGCATCAACAGCCTCACCGAGCACTTCCGGGTCCACGCGAAGGACTTCCACGGGCAACGCGGCCTGCTGCGTATGGTCAGCCGCCGCCGCCGCTTGCTGGAGTACTTGAAGCGCACCGATCTCGCGAAGTACCGGCAGCTCATCGACGAGCTCGGTCTCCGACATTAAGTCGCACCAAAGGCGTCGGGCAGGGCGCTCCGGGAAGAGCACCGGAGCGCTCCGCGTATTTTCAGCGCTCTAGACAGGCAACGCAGTGAAGCGAGTGGAAAAGAATTTTGCCGGCCGCACCCTGAAAATCGAATCGGGTCGGCTGGCCAAGCAAGCGGCTGGGTCGTGTCTCCTCCAGTTCGGTGAAACGGTAGTGCTGGCGGCGGTCACCGTCTCCGAAAATGTGGCCAACCTTCCGTACTTCCCACTGACCGTCGAGTATCGCGAGAAGGCCTACGCCGCCGGCAAGATTCCCGGCGGCTTTTTGAAGCGTGAGGGCCGGCCCTCCGACGAAGAGGTCACGTCGGCGCGCGTCATCGACCGCTCCGTCCGGCCGCTCTTCCCCGAGGGCTTCAAGAACGAAGTCCAGGTCTTCGTCTACGTCCTGTCGGCCGACCAGGAGAACGACGCCGACGTGCTGGGCGTGACGGCAGCCTCGGCGGCGCTGTCGATATCCAAGGTGCCTTGGAACGGCCCCATCGCCGCGGTGCGAGTCGGCCGGGTGGAAGGGGCCTGGATCCTCAATCCCACCTTCCAGCAGCTCGAGTTCTCCGATGTCGATCTCACCGTCTCGGGTTCCCGCGAGTCGATCGTGATGGTCGAAGGTGGGGCGCTCGAGCTCACGGAAGCCGAGATCGTGAAAGCCCTCGAAGTGGCACATAAGGGCATCAAGGAATTGCTCGACATCGCGGACGAAGTCGTTGAGGCGGTGCGCCAGCCCAAGATGGAATGGGTGAAAGCCGAGCCCTCCGCCGATCTTGTCGCTCGGGTCAAGGCATTGGCGGAAGACAAGGTGACCGAAGCACTGACCCTCGCCGTGAAGGCCGAGCGCACCCAGGCGCTCAGCGCCATCAAGTCGACGATCGTCGATCAGCTCGCCGAGGAGTTCCCCGACAAGCTGCGTGAGATCGCGGAGGTGATCGAGGGCATCGAGTACGAGACGATGCGCGAGCGGGTGCTGACGGCCGGCGAGCGCGTCGATGGGCGCGATCTCGACACTGTTCGCCCGATCACCTGTGAGGTAGGCTGGCTCCCGCGCGCCCATGGCTCCGCCCTGTTTACCCGCGGCCAGACACAGGCGCTGGCGACGGTGACACTGGGGACGACGGACGACGAGCAGCGCATCGACTCGATCGACGTCGCGCAGGAAACGACGAAGTCGTTCATGTTGCACTACAACTTCCCGCCGTTTTCGACCGGCGAAGTGAAGCCGGTGCGCGGTACGTCACGGCGCGAGATCGGCCACGGCGCGCTGGCGGAGCGGGCGTTGCAGGCGGTGCTGCCGCCCTATGAGCAGTTCCCGTACACGATCCGCATCGTCTCCGAGATTCTCGAGTCCAACGGATCGTCGTCGATGGCCAGCGTGTGCAGCGGCTCGCTCGCGTTGATGGACGCCGGCGTACCGGTCAAGTCGGCCTGCGCCGGGGTCGCGATGGGGTTGATCACGCAAGGCGGCCGTACGGCAATCCTCACCGACATCTTAGGCACGGAGGATCACCTCGGCGACATGGACTTCAAGGTCGCGGGGACACGCGACGGCGTGACATCGATTCAGATGGACATCAAGGTCGAGCGCCTCGACTTCGCCGTCATTAGCCAGGCGCTCGAGAAGGCCCGCAAGGCGCGGGTGCACATTCTCGACATCATGCAGCAGGCGATGCCGCATCCACGCTCGGAGCTCTCGAAGTACGCGCCGCGCATCATCACCATCCAGATCCGTCCGGACAAAATCGGGGATCTCATCGGACCGAAAGGCAAGACGATCCGCGGCATTCAGGAGCAGACGGGCGCCGAGATCAATGTTGACGATTCGGGCCTGGTCACGATCGCCGGCGTAGGCGAGGCCGCCGAACGCGCGCGCGACATGGTGTCGGGCATCGTGCAGGAGCCGGAAGTGGGGAAGGTGTATGAAGGCGTCGTGAAGAGCACGACGGCCTTCGGGGCCTTCGTCGAGATCATTCCCGGCGTCGAAGGATTGCTGCACATCTCGGAGCTGCAGCATGGCCGCACGGAGAAGACCGAAGACGTGGTCAAGAAGGGCGACCACCTCAAGGTGAAGCTGCTCGAGGTCGACGAGCGCGGTCGCATGCGGTTGTCTCGGAAGGCTCTACTAGAGAAGAACTAGCGTGGCCCCCGTGGCCCCCACGCTAGATACGGTCCGCCTGGACCGGGAAATACATCGGACCGGCGCGCCGAACGGCATCACCGTGCTCAGCGAGCGGGTGCCGAGCGTTCGGTCCGCGGCCATCGGCGTCTGGGTGCGGACCGCCAGCGCGCACGAGCCCCGCCCCAAGATGGGCGTGTCGCATCTGCTCGAGCACATGGTGTTCAAGGGCACCGAACGACGTACCGCGCAGCAGATCGCGCTCGCCCTCGAATCCCGCGGTGGATCGCTCGACGCCTACACCTCACGCGACTCCACGGCCTATCACGCGCGTGTGCTCGACAGCGATCTGGCGCGGGCACTCGACGTCATCACCGACATGGTGCGCCGGCCCACGCTGCGCGACGCGGACCTCTCGCTCGAGCGCCAGGTCGTCCTCGAGGAGATCAGCACCGTCGCTGATACGCCGGACGACGAAGTGTTCGATCTCGCCTACGAGACGCTGTGGCCGACCCATCCTTACGGATTCCAGATTCTAGGCACGAAGGAAACGGTCAGCGCGCTCTCCGCCGACGACCTCAAGAACTTGCACCGGCGGGCGTACTTTCCGGGGAACTGCATCATCGCCGCCGCGGGCAACCTCACGCACGAGGCGCTCCTCGCCGAAGTCGAGCGACAGGGGTGGTTTGACGGCGATGGCAACGGTACGGCGCTCGTGGCTCCGCCCGTACCGCCCGTGCCGCCCGCCGCGCGCGGGGTGACCCGGTCGACCCAGAAGGACACCGCCCAGACGCACATCGTGTTCGCCACCGACACGATTCCCTACGCCGATCGCCGCAAGTATTCGATGCTCGTGCTGTCGAACGTCTTCGGCGGCGGCATGTCGAGCCGGCTGTTCCAACGTATTCGGGAAGAGCTGGGACTCGCCTACGCGATCTACAGCTTCACGTCGTTCTACCGGGCGGTGGGGATGGCCGGCGTGTACGTCGGCACCCAGCCCGCGCGGGCGGAGAAAGCGACGGCCGCAATTCGCGACGAGTTTGCGCGGCTCGCGCAGGAAGGGCTGCGCGGTGATGCGCTGGAAGACGCGAAGCAGCAGACGTTGGGCCAGTTGATGCTCTCGCTGGAGAGTCCCACGTCCCGGATGTATCGTTTGGCCGGCTCGGCGGTCTATAACGAGCCGTACCGCAGTCTCGATGAGGTACTGCAGACCGTCGCGGCGTTGACGGCGGACGAAGTGTCCGAGCTGGCGGCTGAATTCTTCGCACCCGAGCGACAGACAATTGTCTCGCTCGGACCCAACGGGGCAGGCGGAGGAACGGCAACGTGATCGTCGGCGTCCCGAAGGAAATCAAGACTGCGGAGAATCGCGTCGCGCTCGTCCCTGCGGGCGCGGAGTCGCTCGCGAGCGATGGGCACACGGTGCTCGTGGAGCAAGGCGCCGGCCTGGGTTCAGGATTCGGGGACGACGCCTACCGCGCGGCGGGTGCGGAGATCGCACCCTCCCCCGATGCGGTTTGGGCGAAGGCCGAGATGATCATGAAGGTGAAGGAACCGATCGAGCCCGAGTGGTCGCGGATTCGCAAAGGGCAGGTTGTCTTCACGTATTTCCATTTTGCGGCGTCCGAAGCACTCACGAAGGCCATTATCAAATCCGGCTCCATTGCGATCGCGTACGAAACGGTGGAGCTGCCAACGAAAGAGCTTCCCCTGCTCACGCCGATGAGCGAGGTGGCCGGCCGCATGGCCGTCCAGGAAGGCGCGAAATACCTCGAGAAAGTATTCGGCGGCAGCGGTATTCTGCTGGGCGGCGTCCCGGGCGTTCTGCCCGCCGAAGTGGTCATCCTGGGCGGCGGGGTGGTCGGCACGAACGCCGCCAAGATGGCCGCCGGCCTCGGTGCCCACGTGACGCTCCTGGATATTTCGCTCGACCGGCTGCGGTATCTCTCCGATGTCCTCGCCGCGAATGTCGATCTCTTGTACTCCAATCGGCACAACGTGCTCGAACAGCTCGCGAAGGCCGATGTCGTCATCGGTGCGGTGCTGCTCACCGGCGCCAAGGCGCCGAAGCTCGTAAAGCGCGGCGACTTGAAGTTGATGAAGCCGGGCTCGGTGATCGTCGACGTGGCGGTCGATCAAGGCGGTTGCATCGAGACCACCAAGCCGACGACGCATGACCAGCCGACGTACGTCGTGGACGGCATCATCCACTATGCTGTGGCGAACATGCCGGGCGGCGTGCCGCGCACCTCTACGTTGGCCCTCACGAACGCGACGTTGCCCTATGCCAAAAGGCTCGCGCGCCTCGGATGGAAACAGGCGTGTAAGCAGGACGCCAGTCTCTTTCTTGGATTGAACGTCGTCGAAGGAAAGGTTGTGTATCCGGGTGTGGCTGAGGCATTCAGCCTCCCACTCGCCGACGCGAAGTCATTCGTCTGAGTCAAACATGGGGACCGAGACGGGAAAATCCACGACGCGCAATATCGCCGGGCACGAGGTCACGATCTCCAACCCCGACAAGATTCTCTTTCCAAAGCCGAAGTACACCAAGCTCGACCTCGTCGACTATTACGTGGCTGTGTCGGAAGGCGCGCTGCGCGGGGCGGGTGGCCGGCCGAACATGCTGGTCCGGTTTCCCAACGGCATCGGCAGCCAATCATTCTATCAGAAGCGCGCTCCCGAGGCGCGGCCGGCCTGGATCGAGGTCGTGACGCTGCGGTTCCCATCAGGTCGCAGCGCCGATGAGGTCGTGCCGCGGGATGCCGCGTCGCTTGCCTGGCTTGCAAACCTGGCTTGTCTCGAGCTGCATCCGCATCCGGTGCGCGCCGAAGATCTCGATCATCCCGATGAGCTGCGCGTGGATCTGGATCCCGTGCCAGGCGTCAAGTGGCCGCAGGTGCGCATGGTCGCGCAGGTCGCGCGCCGGGTCTTGGAGGACTGCAAACTGGTCGGTTGGCCGAAGACCTCAGGCTCGCGGGGCATGCATCTCTTCGTGCGCATCGAGCGGCGGTGGGGCTTTGACGAGGTGCGGCGCGCGGCGCTGGCGTTGGCTCGGGAAGTGGAACGGCGCGCACCCGAGCTCGCGACCAGCAAGTGGTGGAAAGAGGAGCGCCAAGGCGTTTTCGTGGACTACAACCAGAACGCCAAGGATCGTACCGTGGCGTCGGCGTACTCGGTCCGGCCGACGCCCGACGCGCGCGTTTCGGCGCCACTGAGCTGGGACGAGGTCGATAGCGCCGATCCGGAAGACTTCACGCTCGGGACGATGCCGAAACGCTTCGCGAAGATCGGTGACCGCCATGCCGATATCGACGCAACACCGGGCTCCCTCGACGGCCTCCTGGAGCTGTCGGCGAGGCAGGAGCGTGAGGGGCAGGGCGACGCGCCATGGCCGCCCCACTATCGCAAGCAGCCGGGCGAGCCGCCGCGCGTGCAACCCTCCAAGGCTCGGGCGCGGGCGGAGAAGTATCCGTTGATCGAGGTCAGTCGCGGGAAGAATAAGAAGGAAGCGCTGGCCGGCCTGGCGCAATGGAAGAAGGGAAACGCCCGAGTCGCCAAGTATCTCGAGCCAGCGGATGTCTTGGTGGACCAAATGCGCGGCCGGTCATCGGCCTGGTACCGCATTCGAATCAACCTGCAACACGTTCCGGAAAAGCTCAGGCCCCGAACACCTTCTCCAACTCGTAGGCCGGCGTGACTTCGAGCTGATCGTAGCGGCAGTCGGCGGGCTTCTTGTCCGGTCGCCAGCGCTGAAAGACCGTCGCATGCCGGAAGCGATCGCCTTGGAGATGGTCGTACTTCACTTCGGCGACGCGCTCGATGCGCAGCGGCTCCCACGACATGTCCTTGCCGGCGCTCCAGCGGCTCTGCGATCCCGGCATGCGGCTCGACTCCGCCTCGGCCCCCCTCCCCCCCCTCCCCCCCCTCCCCGCCCATTCGCGCCAGGGATGGTGTTGCAACGCGTTCTTCCGCAATGGCGCCAATTCCTTCACGAGCTGCTTGCGCATGGCCATCGTGAATGACGACGTGACGCCGACGTGTTGCAGCGTCCGTTCGTCGTCATAGAGGCCGAGGAGGAGCGAGCCGACGGCGTGTTTCCCGCTCTTGTGCCAGCGAAATCCCGCAACCACGCAGTCCGCGGTGCGGGCGTGCTTGATCTTGAACATCGCGCGCTTGCCAGGCTGATACGCGCCCGTCGCCGGCTTTGCGACCACGCCATCGAGTCCCGCGCCTTCGAAACGCTGCAACCAGTCCGCTGCCAGGTCGCGATCGCGGGTCATCGGCGTGAGGTGCAGCGGGCGACGCATGTGCGCGAATAACTTCTCGAGTTGCTTGCGACGCTCTTGTTGTGGTGCATCCATCAGGTTCTTGCCGGCGACCGCGAGCAAATCGAATGCGACGAATTCCGCGGGCGTCGCCTTGGCGAGCTTCGCTACACGGGAGGCCGCAGGATGGAGGCGCATCTGCAAGCCGGTGAAATCGAGGCCGTGCGGCGTCGGCATGACGATCTCGCCATCCACGACCGCGCCGCTCGGCAGTTGTTTGAGAAAGATCTCATGCAGCTCGGGGAAGTAGCGGTCCAGCGGCCGGAGATCGCGACTCTGGATAAAGACGTCGTCTTTCGCCGGTCCACGAAACACAATCGCGCGAAAGCCGTCCCACTTGGGCTCGAACAGGAAGTCGCCGTCGCCCGGCAGATCGTCGGTCAGTTTCGCGAGCATTGGCTCGACTGGCGGAGCGACCGCTAAGCGCGAAGTCCTTGGCATGCCGTAAAAGTAGACCGCTCAGACCCGTGAACGAGGTTGACGAATTCATGACACTAGCAAACGGTGTTTCACTTCTCAACCGGGCTCGTCAGCCCTCCTATTCCAGGTAGCTTTATCCCGCATGAAACGCGGAATTGCTGGTGTGTCAGCGCTCGCAGTTCTGGTCACGGCCGCATGCGCATCGAACAGACCCACCACCCAGACCACGACGTCAGCCACAGCAGCGGTCTCTCCTGCGCAGCAAGCCAGAAATGACAGCAGTCGTCCCCCATACACGCCCGCCGACGTGCACTTCATCGCAGGGATGATCGGGCATCACGCGCAGGCGATTCAGATGGCCGGCTGGTGTGCGTCGCACAATGTCAGTCCGTCGCTGCGCCCCCTGTGCGAGCGGATCGTCGTCGGGCAGAACGACGAAATCGCGTTCGCGCAACGCTGGCTGCGCGAGCGTGGGGAATACGTGCCGCCCGCCGATCCGCGTGGCCACATCATGCAGGGATCGGACATGCCGATGCTGATGCCCGGGATGCTGACCCCCCAGCAGATGGCGCAGCTCGATTCGGCGCGGGGGCGCGAGTTCGACCGGTTGTTCCTGCAGTACATGATCATGCACCATCAAGGCGCGATCACGATGGTGCAGCAGCTGCTCGCGACGCCCGGCGCGGCGCAGGACGGCCCCGTCTTTCGCTTCGCGTCCGACGTCAATGCCGATCAAACGACCGAAATCAACCGTATGACTCTCGTGCTCAACGATCTCAAACGGAGCTCTCAGTGAAATCCCGTTTTCCATTCGCCCTTCCACTTCTCGCATTCGCGTTCACGGCCTGCGCTTCCTCCGGGGGGGGCTCGCACGCGAGCTACAGCTCGTCTACGACGCCGCCGAGTCCCGATCCACGCATCGGACTGCGGGCCGGCTGGATGAACGCCCAGCAAGCGTCCTGGAACATGCGCCTCGTTTCGGCGACTGAGCCGTCGCCCGATTTCATCAATCGGACCGCGCCGGGCGACTTCCGGATGATCAATTCGGACCTGACGATTCGTGGGAACTACGTCATCCAGGGAAACTTCAACGGCTTGCAGATCTGGGACATCAGCAATGCGAAGAGCCCGAAGCTCTATAAAGCGTTCGTGTGTCCGGGATCGCAGAGCGATGTGTCGGTCTATCGTAATCTGCTGTTCGTGTCAGGCGAAGCGCTGAACGGTCGCACCGACTGCGGCACCCAGGGGGTCGGCGACACGGTGAGCCACGAGCGGTTGCGCGGCATTCGTATCTTCGACGCAACCGATCTCACCAATCCGCGGCACATCACGGACGTGCAGACCTGCCGCGGCTCGCACACGCACACCATCGTGACGTCGCCGACCGACACGGCGAATGTCTATATCTACGTCTCAGGCTCGGCGCCGGTCCGCTCGCCCAATGAGCTCGCCGGCTGCTCGGCCGCGCAGCCCGACTCGAATCCGAATACGGCGCTCTTCCGCATCGAAGTGATTCAGGTGCCGCTGGCGCATCCGGAGCAGGCGCACATCGTCAGCTCGCCGCGGATTTTCCAGGACCTCACCGAGGCCAAGACTCACGCTGAGGCGCCAGAAGACATCGCACGGGCCAAGCACTCCGCCGATTCTGCGCGTGCGGCCGGCGGGTTCACGGCAACCGTCCGTGGCCAGGACATCGTCCTGGGGCCGAACTTCGTGCGGATGCGCCTGGACAGCATCGTGAAGGCACGCGGCGGCACCGGAGCACCGACCGGGGCCGACAGCGCAACCCTGCGTGCCAACGTGCAGGCCATGGTCGACCGGATCGTGGAAGGCCCGCCGCGGACCGGCCCGCGTCCCGGTCCGACGCAATGCCATGACATCACCGTCTATCCCGCGATCGGGCTGGCGGGCGGCGCCTGCGGCGGCTACGGGCTGCTGCTCGACATTCGCGACGCCGCGAACCCGACGCGCATCGCCGCCGTCTCCGACTCGAACTTCTCGTTCTGGCATTCGGCGACATTCAACAACGACGGGACGAGGATTCTGTTCACCGATGAGTGGGGTGGCGGGCTACAGCCGCGCTGCCGGCCGACCGACAAGCCAGAGTGGGGCGCGGATGCGATCTTCACCATGTCGGGCACCGCGCTCACGTTCAAGAGTTATTACAAGCTGCCCGTGGCGCAGACGGCGAATGAAAACTGCGTCGCGCACAATGGATCACTGATTCCGGTGCCGGGCCGGGATATCATGGCGCAGGGGTGGTATCAGGGCGGGATCTCGGTGTTCGACTGGACGGATCCCTCGCATCCGAAGGAAATCGCGTTCTTCGACCGTGGGCCGATGGACTCTACGAAGCTCGTCGGCGCCGGCTCGTGGTCCGCGTACTGGTACAACGGCTACATCGTGAGCTCCGAGATCTCGCGCGGGCTCGACATCCTCGAGCTCCAGCCGAGCGCCCTGCTGTCGCAGAACGAGATCGATGCCGCGAAGCTCATCCACTTCGACTATTTGAACGCCCAGGATCAGCAGAAGCTGGTCTGGCCCACGAGCTTCGTCGTGGCCCGCGCGTATGTCGACCAGCTGGCGCACTCGGGCGGGCTGACGGCGGCCCGGCTTGCGGCGACGCGCGACGCGCTGGACCGCGCGGAGAAGCTGAGCGGCCAGCCGCGGCGCGATGCGCTCACGCAGCTCGCGACGCAACTGAACGGCGATGCACAAGGCTCGTCCGATCAGACCAAGGTCAGGCTGTTGATCGCTGCGGTCACGGATTTGGGCAAATAACGTCCCGCGGCATTGACTAAGACCACGAGCGGGGTTCACGTTGTTTCGTGAGCCCCGCTCGTTCTTCGCGGAAGCGCTACCAGGAATTCGTCGACGACTATAAGCACCGCCGCCTCGATGAAAAGAGCG
>Ga0137399_10000198_pt1 | contig 22060 bp, 24 predicted proteins | sample czorhiz316metaG_FD_104810 | JGI IMG/M metagenome (GOLD analysis project Ga0137399, IMG submission 104810) | Vadose zone soil microbial communities from Angelo Coast Range Reserve, California, USA - czorhiz3.16 metaG | ecosystem: Environmental > Terrestrial > Soil > Vadose zone | place: USA...
AACGCGCGTTCGCAGTTCTCGACCTTATCGGTGAACCAAACCGCGGCGACGGTGACAATTGTGGCTAGAAGAAGCATGAGCAGACTCAAACCGTCGACGCCGAACGCAAGATGAATTCGCCAGTCCGCCGAGACAAGAAACGAGCTGACAAATTGAAAACCGGCCGCGACTTGATCGAATCGGCTGAGAACGATCAGAGTGACGAATAAATTTGAAATTGCCGCGGCGAGCGCCGTCAGTCGCGCGGGCGCGCCGGCGATTATTACAATCGCAGCGAGGATGGGGCAGAGAACGAGAAAGAGAAGCATAGACAGATTACATTACTGCCCGCGAATCACGCGAATTGACGCGAATAGATCAAAGAGAGACATCCGAAACATCCGTTCTAGTTTTGACCTGCTGAGTCCTGGCGATGCGTTCGTATTCGAGCTTTGGATAGTGCCCGAAGTTCACCAGGAGACCGAGTTCAAATCCGGTCGCGTGAAGATAATTCAGCAGCTGCGCTCGATGTTCGTCAACCAATTCGGAGACAGCTTTTAGTTCGACGATAATTTTTTGAAAGCAGACGAAATCGGGTTGGTAAACCTGCGTGAGTATCCGTTCACGATAGTTAAGCGTGAGCGAGGGTTTAGGGATGGCGGGAATCCGTTGATATTCAAACTCAATCCCCAAGCATTCCTGATAAACGGGTTCCAGAAAGCCGCAACCCTTCTCGTTGTACACTTCGAAACAGGCGCCGATGATCGCGTAACTCTCTTCTTTGTAAATGATTTCTGTCATCTAATTCGCGTTCATTGGCGTGATTCGCGGGCTAAGGGTGTCTGCTCTGGCCTCATCGGAAAATGGTGAAGTAAATGAGCGCCACGATTCCCAATCCAAACAGAAATGCGTAGGCCTGGAGATTGCCGACCTGAAACAATCGCAGGAGCGCGCCGAGCCCGAATGTTCCGCCACTTGCGCCGCGGACAGCGCCGGCGTCGATAATCCAGCGATCGAAGAAAGCCGCGACCCGCGCGAGAAATTCCTGGGTCGCGCCGATCAGCCATTCGTAAAATTCGTCGATGTAAAAACGACGTCGGACAAGATCGACCTGCAACGGATCGAACTCGCGATTGCGATAAAGCCAAATGCCAATGCCAACGCCCAGAATCAGTGCGGCCAGGGCGAGCGCGGGCACGGTGAAGACGGTTTGCGTTTCGTGGGGCACCACAAGAAAATTTTGGGCGACTGTTCCCAACCCGGCGACGAGTGCGAATAGCGCCAGAATGAGCAACGGAATAATCATCACCCGCGGTGATTCTTTGCCGGCGCGGGCGGCGTCGCTGCGAGGTTTTCCAAAGAAGGCAACGGCCACCGCGCGTGAAACGTAGAAGGCAGTCAGAAATGCAGTCGTTAGGCCAATGACAAAGATCGACAGATTGCGTTCGTAGGCGAGGGCGAGGATCGCGTCTTTGCTAAAAAAACCGCTGAAGGGCGGGCAACCGATTAATGCGAGCGCGCCGACCGCGAATGTGGCGAACGTGATTTTCAGCTTTTGGGCAAGGCCGCCCATTTTCCAAATGTCCTGTTCGTGATGAAGACTGACGATGATGGAGCCGGCGGCGAGGAACAGTAACGCTTTGAAAAAGGCGTGGGTGAACAGGTGGAACATCGCCGCTTCGTTTGAGGTGAGACCCACCGCGATGAACATGTAACCGAGTTGGGAAATCGTTGAGTACGCGAGAATTCGTTTGATGTCGGATTGCTGTGTCGCCATCAACGCGCCGAGCAATGCAGTGATGGTTCCGATCCAGGCGATGACAAGTAGCGCGGTCTGCGACGCTTGAATGAGAAACGCAACGCGGACGAGAAGGTAAACGCCCGCCGCGACCATCGTTGCGGCATGAATCAATGCCGAGACCGGTGTTGGACCTTCCATCGCGTCCGGCAACCAAACGTGGAGCGGAAACTGCGCGGATTTGCCGACGGCGCCGCAAAAAATCAAAAGCGCGGCGATCGTGAGATAGCTGGGGTTGCTCGTGATTTTGGAAAGATGCGCCACGATGTCGTCGAACACGACCGAACCCGTTGCCATCCACACCATCAGGATTCCGATCATGAATCCGAAATCGCCGACGCGGGTGGTCAGAAACGCTTTTTTTGCGGCATCGGCAGCGGCGTCGCGTTCGAACCAATGGCCGATGAGCACGTAGGAAGTGAAGCCGACCAGTTCCCAGAAGATAAACATCATCACGAAATTGTTCGCGAGCACGATCCCGAGCATGGCGAACATGAAGAGTGAAAGCGCGGCGAAGTAACGCGATTTGCCTGCGTCATCGCGCATGTAGCCTAACGAGTAGATGTGGATGAGCGATCCGACGCCGGAAACAACCAGCAGCATCAATCGGCTCAGATCATCGAGAATAAAAGCAAGCGGAACATTGAAGACGCCGCGGATGTCGATCCACGGTAATTCCGGCGCTGAGATGTCGGCTTTTCCAAAAATCAAACAGCTGCACACGAAACTTCCGAGAACAGCCGCGACTGAGATGAAACTGCTGATGTCTTTCCAACGGCGCGTGAGCAAAGTAATGACTCCGGCCGAAGTGAGCGGCAGGAGCAAAACGAACCACGGAAGCAAGCTGTTGGTGGTGAAGGTCAAAATTTTAAACTGGTGATGTCTTCGACATGAGTTGTCTGCCGGAGGCGAAAGAGCGCGACCACAATCGCAAGTCCGACCGCGACTTCGGCGGCGGCCACGGTGATGACGAAGAAAACAAAAACCTGCGCGTTGTAATTCGGGGCGCCGCTCGGATCGACATGGAAGCGTGAGAACGCGACGAGCGACAAATTGGCGGCGTTCAACATCAACTCGAGCGCCATCAAAATGATGATGATGTTACGTCGCACCATTACGCCGGCGAAGCCGATCGTGAAAAGCATTCCGCTGACAACGAGATAATCGCCCAGTGTGACCATGTCAGCGGGTTTCGCGTCGGCTCAGCATCACGGCGCCGATGGTTGCCACCAAAATGAGGACGCCGATGATTTGGAATGGCAGATTGTAATTGTCGAAAAGCAAAAGACCGATGCGGTGGACATCGTCCGATGTCGATCTTGCCAGCGGTGGAAAACTTTGCTTCGCGGCTTGGAACCTACCAACGACGGAAAAAATTTGGATGATGAGGGCGAGCGCAACAGCTACGCCTCCCGCAGACGCGATCCAATTAATTTTTCTCAATTTCTCGGCGCGCAGGTCGAGAAGCATGATGATGAAAAGAAACAGCACCATGATCGCGCCGGCGTAGACGAGCACTTGAATGACGCCGATGAAATAGGCGTCGAGCGACATGAACAAAGCCGCCAGCGCCAAAAACGAGACGACGAGGCTGAGCGCGCTCGCAACGGGGCTGCGGTTGATGACGACGGCGGCGCCGAACACCAGCATCAACAGAGCAAAAATCCAAAAGAGGAATGCTGACATAATCAATTGCGGATTGCGGATTGCGGATTGCGGATTGCAAGCAGCAAGCTCGGCAATCTGACCACTGATCTCTGACCACTGATCTCTGGCATTACTTTTTCTCGTTCCATTTCAAAACGACCCCGTGCATCACCCCGCCGATCTCCAACAATTTGTCTTTGCGATGCATCATGTCTTCGCGCGTGAATCCGGTGATGGCGTAATCTTTGCGCAAATAAATCGCTTGCTCCGGACAGACTTCCTCACACATGCCGCAAAAAATGCAGCGGACCATGTCGATATCGAATTCCTCGGGGTATTTCTCGACTTTGGCGAAACGATCCGTCTTTGAAATTTCGCCCGGAATAATTTTGATCGCGCGCGGCGGGCAAATGAATTCACAAAGCTGACAAGCAACACAGCGGACACGCCCGTCAGTGTCGCGCACGAGCGCGGGCGCCCCGCGGTAGTGCTCGGGCAAATTCGCGTCCCATTTTTCCTCCGGATATTCCATCGTCACTTTGGTCCGGCGAAAAATCATGTTCTTGAAATGCTTCAACGTGATTAACAGGCCGGCTGCGATCGCTGGCAGGAACATTCGCTCGCGCCAATTCAGGTTCGGTCGTGGAACGGTGATCGCCATGATTTAGAGGTGCCCGCGAATCACGCGAATTGACGCGAAAGGTGCAAGGAATTCGAGGCTAAAAATCATTCGCATGATTCGCGTCATTCGCGGGTAAACGCCAAGATTGCAGCGACAACAAAAATGTTCACCAGCGCGATTTCAAAAAAGAAAAGCCAGCCCAGGCGCATGAGTTGGTCCCAACGAAAGCGCGGCAAGGTCCAGCGCACCCACATGAACAGAAAGATCAGTCCGGCAACTTTGGTGAAAAAGACGGCGATGTTGATCAATCCGAAAATCCAACCGTGCGAGCCATCAGGAATTCCGGGAAAATGCCAGCCACCAAGGAACAGCGTCGTAATGATTCCCGAGCCGGTGATCATGGCGATGTATTCGCCGAGGAAAAATAAACCGAACTTCATTGCCGCATATTCGGTGTGATAGCCACCGGCAAGTTCCTGTTCGGCTTCCGGCAAATCGAAAGGGAGCCGGTTCGTCTCCGCCAGGACAGCGATCATGAAGACGAGGAAGGAAATGAACATCGGAATGGCAAGCAGCCACTTTCCGAGGTTCGCCCAGTCGCCGACAAACGGAGCGATCAGCCAGCCGTGGTCGATTTGATATTGCACCACGCTCGTTAGGCGCAGGTTTCCAACGAGCAGGAAAATTGGAATGACGGCGAGACCGAGCGAAAGCTCATAAGAAATCATTTGGGAACCGGAACGCACGCCGCCGAGAAACGGGTATTTGGAATTGGAGGCCCAGCCGCCGAGAACGATTCCATAGACACCGAGCGAAGCGATGGCGAAGACGAACAAGATGCCGACGTTGATATCGGCAATGACCATCGGGACGCCGAACAATGTGCTGCCAAATGGAACGACCGCGATCGTGATGACCGGCGGGACCATGGCTAGACAGGGCGCGAGCCAGTAATAAAATTTGTTAACGTGCGCCGGTGTGAATTGTTCTTTGAGTAAAAATTTTCCGGCGTCGGCGATTGGTTGGAGCAGACCGGCGGGACCAACGCGATTTGGTCCGAGCCGGTCCTGGATGAACGCGCTGACGCGACGCTCCGCGTAGACCGCGTAATTCATGAGCCCGAGCACGAACGCGAGAAGGCAGACAATTTTAAGCAACGACGTGCCGATAAAAAAATAATCCATTGTCGATCTTGTATTAAGTTCGTCCGGCTGGCCGTTTCGCCTCCGCTTGTTCGATGTCCTTTGCCTTGGGATCAACCGGCGGTCGAGGCGATTCGTTTTTCTCGAGCACCTGCACACCGAGGTCACCGATTTTGCTTAGAGTAATACCGGCGAACTGTGGAATCTCCGTGCTGATTTGCCGAAACACATCTTCGATCGTGTAAATGCCGTTGCTGCCACCGAGCGCCTGCAGCAAGTCGCGCAAAATTTCCCAATCGTCGCGCGCGTTTCCGGGAGGGCGCACCGCGCGATTCAATCGTTGCAGACGCCCTTCGCCATTAATCATCGAGCCGCGTTTTTCGGCAAACCCTGAAGCGGGCAGGAGAACAGTCGCGTGTTCGTTGGCGGCATTCGATAAGATGTCCATCGCAACCAACGCCGGCATGTTCGTTAACTGTTCGGCTGTAATTCCGATCTTGATTGGATTTTCACCGAGCGCGAGCAGTAGTCTGATTTCTCCGGACTTCACCGCCTTGGCGATCGCAGGAAGTTTCGCGCCTGGCTCTGAATTCAGTCTTAGAATCAAGTGGGCGCCGGTCGCGTTTGGATTACGGTCTTCGCTTAGCAAGATATCGTCGCCCTCGTCGAAGCGCGGCACGATGTCGATGTAACCGACGCCGAGCAGGTCCGCGATCTTGCGTGTGAGCCAAAGTTCTTCATTGGTCATCCGGCCGGACGCGATGATCGCAATGTTTGCGCCGCTGAATTGTCGGAGCTGCAGCGCCGCGTTCGCGATCGCGCTCTTCCAGTCGACCGGCATGAGTTCTTTGCCGTTAAAAATTTGCGGTTCGAGTAAACGGTTCTCCGCTTCCAAATATTTGAAATTCAATCGGCCGTAATCGCACATCCAGCACGAGTTCACGTCATCGTTCTCACGAGGCGTTTGTCGATAAACAATGTCCTCCCGCGTGCCGATGAGTGTGTTGCAACCGGTCGCGCAACTGGTGCAGATGCTTTTCGTCTCTTTCAAAAACCAAACGCGCATTTTGAACCGGAAATCGCTGGAAGTGAGCGCGCCGACTGGACAGAGATCGACTGTGTTGAGTGAGTAATTGTTCTCAAGCCGCTTGCCCGGATGCGCGGTGAGGACCGTGTGACTGCCGCGATCGATAAAACCGAGCACATCGTCCTTGGCAATTTCGTTGCAAAAGCGGACGCAGCGCGAACAGAGAATGCAGCGCTCGTCATCGAGCGTAACGCGCGGACCAAGTTGCACTGCTTTCGGTTTTTTGACTTTGTTTTCCAGAAAACGGGAATCGGCCGCGCCATACTCGACACTGAATTCCTGAAGTTCGCATTCGCCCGCTTGATCGCAGATCGGACAATCGAGCGGATGATTGATCAGCAGAAATTCCATCACGCCTTTGCGACATTCCTCGACCAGCGGAGAACTTGTGCGCACGCCCATCCCTTCGGCGACGTCCTGTGCGCAACAAATTTGCGGGCGTGGCATCCAATTGATGATCGGTTTTCCGTCGGGGCCGAGTTCGGGTTTGCGTTCGGGACCCATTCGCGGCATGCCCATCTCGATCAGGCACATTCGGCAATTCCCCGGCGCGCTAAGTTTTTTGTGATAGCAATAGCGCGGCACATAAACGCCAGCTTGCGCACAAGCTTCAATGACGCGCGTACCTTTCGGAAATTGATGCCATACGCCGTCGATCTGGACGTCAAACATTGGCGGCGCGTTTGATTTTTCTTCAGCCATATCAGATCACGGCGTCGGTGCCGGCTTTTTCCCAACCGGGATCGTGGGCGAGGGGACTGGTGGGAATTGTTTCGTGTTCGACCAGCTCAGTTGGTGTTAATTCCGGCGGCAACGGCGGCGGGATTGATTTGCGCGCGTGGCGCGCAAATTCCTCTGGAAATTTTTCGACAAAACTTTGGGTTGGCCAGGCGCACGCCTCGCCGAAGGCGCAAATAGTTCGCCCGGCGATATTGTCGCCAATCGTTTTCAGCGTGCGAGGATCCTCCGTTACTCCGCCGCCGTTCAGCATCCGTTCGGTGATTTTTTTCATCCAAAGCGAACCTTCGCGGCAGGGCGTGCACTGGCCGCACGATTCGTGGGCGTAGAATTCGTTGATGTTGTTGAGCACCCAGACCATGTCGCGGGAATCGTCGAGCACGATGACGCCGCCTGATCCCGCCATCGAACCAGCCGCCGCGAGCGAATCAAAATCCATCGGCAGCTCGTCGATCGACATCTCAACGTCGATGGTCGATCCATCGGGCTGTTTTTGTTTGATTTTGAATCGCTCGTCCGCGCGCAAGACTTTGGCCGAGCTGCCGCCAGGAATTACCGCTTTCAATCGCCGGCCCCATTTTATTCCGCCCGCCATGTCGTAAATGAGTTGGCCCATCGTCACTTTGCCGACTTCGATTTCGAAATAACCGGGCCGCTCGACATCGCCGCTTACGCAAACGATCCGCGTGCCCGTGTTGTTTGGTCGACCGAGCTGCGCATACTTCGCTCCGCCCATGGCGATGATGTGTTTCACCGCGCACAGCGTCTCGACATTGTTCACGATTGTCGGGCACATGTAGAGCCCGAGCACCGCCGGAAAATAAGGTGGCTTGATCCGCGGATAAGCGCGCTTGCCTTCGAGCGATTCGATCAAGCCGGTTTCTTCACCGCAAATGTAGGCGCCGGCGCCGCGGTGAATGTAAACATCGACATCGAACCCGGAGCCGAGAATGTTTTTGCCGAGAAAGTTGTGCTTGCGCGCTTCTTCGATGGCGCGCTCCAGGATCTTCGCACCTTCCGGAAATTCGCCTCTTATATATATGTACGCCGTCCGGGCGTTGAGGGCGAAGCAGGAGATGGCGATCCCTTCCAGTAACTGGTGCGGGTCCTCATGAATGATGTAGCGGTCCTTGAACGTGCCCGGTTCCGATTCGTCCGCATTGCAAATCAAGTAGACCGGCTTCTTTTCGTCAGGCTTGATGAAACTCCATTTCACCCCGCATGGAAACCCGGCTCCGCCGCGTCCGCGCAGGCCGGAGGTCTTTACTTCGTTCACGATGTCGGTGCGCGACATCGTCACCGCTTTCTTCAAATCTTCGTAGCCGCCATCCTTGAGATAAGTCTCGATGTCGGTCTTCCAATTCGTGCGGCCGATGTTTTTGAAAATGATTCGCTGCTCGAGTGGATGAGGCGATTGCACTGCCGGTTTTGTTGGAGACTCTGATAAGATCGACATCGCGTTGTCGGGCTGCACGTTTTCGTGCAGATCGTCATTGATCATGCAAACCGGCGCGGTGCCGCAGCTGGCCAAACATTCGACAAACTCGATGCTGTAATTTCCGTTAGGGCTGGCGGAAATCGGTGTGTGCATTCCATGGCGGTCGATCTTTCGTTGAACGCCAGTGGCCGCGCACAGGTTTTCCATCACGTGATAACTCCCGGCCATTGCGCAACTGAGCGTGCGGCAAACGCGGATGTGCGTTTTGCCCGCGCGCTTCTCGCGCAGCATCGGATAAAACGTGACCAGCTCGAGAATGTTGATCGGTTGAAGTCCGAGCTTGGCCGCGATCCAGGTCACCGCGTCATCATTAATGAAACCGAAATGTTCCTGCCAAAGATGGAGCAACGGCAGCGCCGCACTTCGTTTTTGATCGGCCGGATAATGCCCGATGGCTTCATCCATTTTTCGCTCCAACTCGGCGGGAACGCGGGAGTCCACGGGCGAAAAGATTAATCAGTTAAGGTGCTCTGCTTTTCGGTCACCTTGTCGTCTTTGAAAACGATTGTCACCGTGTCGTTGCCTTGCCGGTAAACGTAAGTCGTCTTTTTCATGATGACGAAATCCTTATTGTCGAGCTCGGTCGGCGGTCCAAGAATCGATTCCACCTGTTTCTTCGACATTCCTTCAGCCACTTCATCGACATTCGCTTTGGTAATCCGACGGCCAACGCACGAAAGCTCGAGTACGAGTATGAGCACGAGCACGAATCGAGAAATAAATCGTAAGATCGACATATTCATCTGTCGCATTCGCCCATGACAAAGTCCAGACTTCCGAGCACAGCGGGAACGTCGCTTATCATGCAGCCCGGAAGTAGCTCGGGCAAAATGCTCAGGTTCACAAACGACGGAGCACGGATTTTTAACCGATGTGGGACGCCGCCGCCTTTGCTGTTGATGTAAAAACCGAGCTCGCCCTTTGGATTTTCAGCCGCGAAATAAATTTCGCCCGGCGGCGCGTCGAGTCCTTCGGTCACGACGATGAAGTGGTGAATCAGTTCCTCCATCTTCGTCATCACGTGTGATTTCGGCGGCGTCATATTTTTCCAATCGGCGACGTTGATCGGACCGTCCGGCAATTTCGCGATTACCTGCCGCAAAATCTTTGCGCTTTGCCGCATCTCCTCGATCCGCACTAGATAGCGATCATAACAATCGCCGGCGCTGCCAACCACGACTTCGAAATCGTACTGTTCGTAATCGAGATACGGATGTTTGCGCCGCAAATCGTGTTCGACGCCGCTGCCGCGCAAAATTGGACCGGAAAGCGCGTAAGCGATCGCGCGTTCTTTGGAGATGACGCCGATATCCTTGGTTCGATCGACAAAGATCCGATTGCGCGTCAGCAATTTGTCCATCTCGTCCAGAGCCGGCCCGAATTGATCAAGAAAGTCGCGCAACATCGGCAGAAATTTTTCGGGCAGATCGCGGATTTGTCCGCCAACGCGCGTGTAGGAAGTCGTGAACCGCGCGCCGCTGAGCAACTCGCTCAGGTCGTAAATTTTCTCGCGCTGCGTGAACGAATAGAGAAACACCGTCATCGCGCCGAGATCGAGCGCCATCGCGCCGAGTCCCATCAGGTGCGACGAGATCCGTGAAATCTCACAGCAAATCACGCGAATCGCTTTGCCGCGCGGGGGAATTTCCCAGCCCATTAATTTCTCCACCGCGAGCGCGTAGGCTACGTTATTCGCCAGCGGCGCGAGATAATCCAGCCGATCGGTGTAAGGCACGAACTGATTGTATTGCATGTTCTCGGCAATTTTTTCATCGCCGCGATGCAGAAAGCCGATGTCCGGCATCGCTTTGGTAATGATTTCTCCGTCGAGTTCGAGAACGAGTCGCAGCACGCCATGCGTTGCCGGATGCGACGGCCCCATGTTGAGAATCATTTTCTCGCCGATGTCGTGATCGGCGGCTTCGCGCAGCTTCGCGTCCTCCGCGGCAACTCGCGTTACCGGGTCGGGCGATTCAATTTCGCGAACGGTGAATGCCATAGATCGACAGTTGCATTTATGCTGGCGAGTTCATCAGCGCACGCAAGAGAGAATGAGTTTGTCATCCTGACCCCGCAATCGCGGGAGAAGGATCTCACACAAGCTGATCGATCGCGCTAAGTAGCTTGTGTGTTCCGCGCTCCGACTGCGCGGTCCCTCGCTCCGCGCGGGATGACAGAATCGCTCGGCGGAAGCAAAAGCGGTAGATTTATTCCGTGCCGTAGTCGATCAGCCGACCGTTCTTAAACTTGGCGTAATGACTGCCAGTCTCCCATTGCAAAATTTCCGTCCCGTCTTGCGTCTTGTCGCCGGTCGGACGTTTGCCAACTATCTTGAGGACTTGGGCTTTGGTCATTCCGGTTTGAAGTTGAGAAAACCTTTTGTCCATCTGACAGGCAACAAGCAAGAGGACACTGAGTGCGATTATAAGAGCTTTCATGTTGTCGATTTTATTTCGCCGCACCCTAATCGTTTGGATTTACCTTTCGTTAGGCTGCAACGATCTGTTTCTTCTTTATCGCATCAAGAGGCAATTGCGGCCGTAAAAAATGAGCGCTCGCGCGAAGTTTGCGACGCGATTAACTAGGTAAACGAGATGAAAAAAGTCGGGCTGCTATTTGCGGGACAAGGTGCGCAGGTCGTCGGAATGGGAAAAGATCTGGCCGAAGAGTTTCCCACGGCGGCGGACTTGTTTCGGCGGGCTGACGAAATTCTTGGCCGCAAATTGAGCGATATCGCGTGGAACGGCCCGATGGAGGAGTTAACGAAAACTTCCAACTGCCAGCCGGCGCTTTTCGTTCACGGCTTGGCGTGTTTGTCGATCTTGCGTGAATTGGGTGGCAATTTCCCGATCGGCGGCGCGGCCGGCTTGTCGTTAGGCGAAATGACCGCGCATGCTGCCGCCGGAACGTTCGATTTCGAGAACGGTCTCAAACTTGTCCAGAAACGTGGCGAGTTCATGAACGAAGCTTGTGCGACGACCATTGGCGGAATGGCGGCGATGATCGGCGGATTGGAGAATGACGTTCGCCAGCTCGCTGCCGATGAGGATGTCGATGTTGCCAACATCAATGCGCCGGGACAGATCGTCATTTCCGGTGAGCTGGCCAAAGTGGAAGCGGCGGTTGGTGTTGCGAAGGAACATGGGATTCGCCGCGCGACGATGCTGAACGTGGCCGGCGCTTATCATTCGCGTCTGATGCAAAGCGCCTACGAAAAACTCGGCGGCGCGCTTCTTCACGTTGTCGTGAAGCCGCCACGTTTTCCTGTGATTAGCAATGTGACCGGTAGGGAAGTGGCAACGCCGGTTGAGATTCGACGGACGTTGCAAGATCAAGTCACGAGCACAGTCCGCTGGGTTGATTGCATGGAACGACTTGCAAATCTTGGCTGCGATTTGTTCATTGAGCTCGGGCCGGGCGGCGTCCTCGCCGGGCTGCTCAAGCGCACCCGAAAAGATGCCGATGTTGTGTCGGTGAGCGATGTCGAGTCTGTCCGAGCGTGTGCCGAACGACTCCGTAAGGCGTAGCTAAGATCGACAATTACGCTTCAGCATCGTAATTTTCTGACGTGAATTTGTCCGAACGCGTTGATTCAGATTTAAAAACGGCGATGCGCGAGAAAAACGCCGTTAAGTTGGGCGTCCTGCGTATGCTCAAGGCCGCCGTCACGAATGCGACAATCGAAAAAGGTAGCGCGGATTCAAAGTTAACCGACACCGAAGCGATCCAGGTGATTCGCAAACAAGTCAAGCAACGTCAGGATTCGATTGAAAGTTTTGAAAAAGGCGGGCGCGCCGAGCTGGCGGCGAAAGAAAAAGAGGAATTGTCAATCTTGCAATCGTATTTGCCGCAAGGAATGACTGCCGACGAAATTTCCAAAGTTGTGCGCGAGACGATTGCCGAAGTTAGCGCCAGTTCCAAAACGCAGATGGGCGCGGTGATGAAAGCGTTGCAGGCAAAAGTCGCCGGCCGCGCTGATGGCAAGACGCTCAGCGCCGAAGTGCAGAAGCAATTGGGCTCGTAATTCGAGAATCGAGGTTCGTGAATCGGTTTGACGATTCAACGATTTAACGATTTAACGGTTCAACCATGCTTTCCGCCATCATCGTCGCCGCCGGCAGCAGCGAACGAATGGGCTTCGACAAATTGTTCGCGCTCGTAAGCGGCAAACCAATCATTGCCCATACCATCGGGGCGTTCGAGCGCACGGATTGCGTCGACGAAATTATTTTGGTCGGGCGTGCCGATTGTCTGGCCGAATTGCGAAAACTAATCGGCAAGCCGAGCAAAGTGAAACAGATCGTCGAGGGCGGAGCGGAGCGGAGCGATTCGGTGCGAGCTGGACTCGATCAATTAGATCCAAAATCCGATTTCGTCGCAGTGCACGATGCCGCGCGCCCGATGATAACGCCGGAAAAAATCACGCGCGTCTTCGAAATCTGCCGGACGAGTGGCGGCGCAGCCGCGCTCGCTGAGCCGATCAACGACACCCTCAAACGCGCCGATGTCGATCTTGCCGTCAAGGAGTCGGTCGATCGCGACGGCGTTTACGGGATGCAGACGCCGCAGATTTTTACGAGAAAATTGCTGGAAGAAGCCTATCGCGCCGTCGCAAAAAAGAAGGTTTCCGTCACCGACGAAGTTTCCGCCGTCGAACTTCTCGGTCGCAAAGTGGTACTCGTCCCAAATCACGATTTCAATTTCAAGATCACTTACCCGCGCGATCTGCCCCTGGCCGAATTCGTTTTGAAGCAACGCGCATCGGTTCCATCGAGCTAAGCCAGCATTGGGTCGATCGGAACGAGCGGGCGGATGACTTCGACAATGGCAGGGATGTCTTTGCTTTTAAATGGCCGGCCGTGGCGTTTGAGTTTTGTATTTTCCAATTCGCTGACCCGCACGATTTTGCCGTGTTTCCAAATCCAAGCTTCGGAATTGTAGGGACCGACGCGGCGCGGATTGGTCCAGGTGTGGATCGATAGCAAGCGGTCGTTTACGGCGGCGGCGATGTGCATCGGCCCGCTGTCAACGCTGATGACGAAGCGCGCGACGCGAATGAGCCGAACGAGTTGCAGAAGCGAAGTCTGATTGGTGAGCTCGACGCAATTCTCGGCCACGTCGATTGGGTGATTTGTTTTTCCAACAACGACCACGCGTGTCGGTGCGAACGCGATGCAAATTTCCTCGATCACACGGTTGTTCAACGATTTGCCATTCCCGCGCGCGAACGGATGCAGCAAAATGAATGGCGGAAATTCGTCGAATCGCGGCAAGGTATCGCCGGTTGGCAAAGGACAGCGCAACGCATCGCCAATCTGGGCGCCGGCGAGCTCGGCGAGTTTGAGGTATCGCTCGACCGCGTGTTCGCGCTTATTGACCTTGGCGGTGCGGCTGTAAAAGAAACGCGAGCCTTCGCGCGCATCGCTCATTCCATAAACTTGTTTCGCGCCGCTGACCCGGGCGATGAACGCGCTCCGGAGCAGTCCCTGAAAATCGAGCGCGAGATCGGGTTTAAGTTTTCGCGTTTCCTTCAGCCACGGCATCATGGTCATTGGCGTGCCAAGCCCGCGGAAATCGCCGCGCGGGAAAACGTGGATGTGATTCACGTCGGAGTTTCCCCGCAGCAGCGGCGTGAACTCCGGATTCATCACCCAGGTGATCTTCGCCTTCGGATGCGCATCGCGAATCGCCGCCACCGCCGGCAAAGTGTGAACGACATCGCCGAGCGAGCTTGGTTTGATGACGAGAATGGAATCGTAGCTCATGTCGATCTTAGCGGCCGATGGCGAGCCGTTCGGCTAACAGATGTGGCAGCCCGGCGTCGATGATTTTTTTCTGTGCGCTCGCGAGATCGTATTTCACCCGCCGTTGTTCGACCACCGCGCTCTCGATGTGATAAATGCAATACGCCGCGCGCCAATCGGCATCGCGCGGCTGGCCGACGCTGCCGGTATTAATAAAATATTTTTTGCTCGGATCGATCCGCAACTTGTCGATGCGCTGACGTTGCACGCCGTCGTCGCGCACGAAGGCCATCGGCACATGGGTGTGCCCGAAGAAACAAACGCTCGTGTGCTGATAAGTGAAGCTCGCGGCAGCGTCGAGATTGTTGAAGACGTAGCCCCATTGCTCGGGCGTATCGAGCGTCGCGTGCACAATCGTGAAATCGCGCACTTGTCGCTGCAACTTCAGCGCGCGCAGCCATTCCTTGTCCGCGTCGGTCAGATTATCGCGCGTCCATTGAATTGCGGCTTCGGCCATTTCATTGAAATCGCGGGAGGATTCGATAAGCGACGCCTGTTCGTCGTGGTTGCCTTTGACGATCGGGCAATCCATTTCACGAATGCGCTCGACGCACTCGTGCGGGTTCGCGTTGTAACCGACGACATCGCCGAGACAGACGAAGTCGGTGCACTTGTTCTCGCGCGCGTCAGCGAGCACGGCCTCGAGCGCTTCGAGGTTGGCGTGAATGTCACTGAAAATAGCAAAGCGCATTGTTGTAGCCGCCGCCGTCACTGGCGGCAGGAGGCTTATTTAGCACGTGAGATGGAACCCCGAAAGCTTTCGGGGCTACCACGCTCACCGAGCTTGATCAGGGAATGCGCTGCTCCGGCGGGACGTTCAGTTTCTCTTCGAGAGATTTTAAACGTTTGATCAAAGTCGGGAGCCGTTCCTTTTCGCCTTCGTCGTAAAGCGCGCGCAAACGCTCGTACGCTTCGCGCTCGCGTCCTTCACAATACGAAAGCTCGTATGCCGAGAAACGTTTGTCGTAACTCGGCACGCCGGGCAACCCCGCCGCTTTCGCGAAATATTCCGAGGCATGGGCGTGGTCGTTGTATTTGTCGCGATAAAGCCGGGCGAGCGCTTCATAGAGTTGCGGCTTGTCGGGATTATTTTTGATTCCGCGCTCGAGAAAATCTTTGCCGAGCGCGAAATATTCGCGTTCCGCCTTCACGCGCAGAGCGAGCCGCGGTTGCGATTGATCGTTCATCGCGGCTACGCTCGCGTTCCAGGCCATGTGCCATGCCGCCATGTCCCAAAACAACGGCACATGCGGCTGCAAAGTCGTCACTTGCCGAAACAAAAATAAAACGCGTCCCCATTCAGTCCGTTCCCAAGCCACGTGTGCTTCGATGAATAGAACATCCGCCAGCATCGCGCGGAAGCCGCTCAACGCGGCGATAAACCCGAGCTGCCCGATTTTTTCGCGGAGATCGAGATTTACCACATCGGCAAACTGTCCGCCTGCGGCGGATCGATGTTGAAGTGAGAGCGCTCGCTCCGCCGGAAGTTTCATCACGCCGAACACGAGCAACATTGCCAGTGCAAAGATAAGCCGGCTCATAATTCCTTGCCGTAAAAGACAAATGTCGCCGCGAGCGTATAGATCGCCGTATAAAAAATTCCGAGCAACGCCGCTTTGGCGAAGAGCGCCAGCGGAATCGCCACGCCGGCGACGATTTCATCGACTAGATTGAAAGCCTGAAGATCAGGGAAGATCAGGGCGACGATCGCGAGAAACGTGCGTGTCAGCCATCCGACGCTTTGTTGTTCCAGCCAGTAATCGCGCGCCGTCGTCTGCAAGTGGCCGATGAAATAGACGAACACCATCACCACGACTGTGAAAATGTTTGTGGTCGCGAACGTTGAAACAAAAAGCGTCAAAGCCGCGAGCAGACACGCCTTCAGATAAATGACCGCGACGCCCGCGAGGATGTCGATGTTGAGACCAGCGACGCGGACTGCGTTTAGTGCGTCATCCGCCTGTTCGCGCGGAGCTTTGCTCATTTGGCGCAACGTTTCGTTCAGCACAGTTTGTTCGCGCAGGTAAAGAACAATCACGAACAACGCGCTCATGACGGCGACGCTGATGGCGAGGAGGAGCAGCACTCCGAAAAGTTTGCCGAGCAGATATTCGAAACGCGGCACTGGTTTTGCCAAGATCGTGTAAACCGTGCGGTCTTCGATGTCTTGCGGAATCAGGCGCGCCGTTGCAACGATGGCCAAGACCGAGCTGAAGATCGACATCGCGCCGAGGGAAACGTCTTTCAGGATCTGGAATTCCTGCTGAAAACTGAAGCGGGCCATGAAAACGGAGCTGCCGATGAGGACCAGCGCGAACATAAGGAGAGCGTAAAAAACTTTTTGGCGCGCTAGCTCGGTGAGCGTGTTCGAAGTGATCGCGAAAATCCGCGCGGGCGAAAACGCACGATGCCGAACGACGTTCGCAGCAGCGTCGCTCATTTGTCTGAGCGCTCGGAGGTCGCGTCGAGAAACAATCGTTCCAGGGTCGTTGCCGACCTTCGGCGCTCGATCAGCTTTGCATTCGAATTAGCAGCGAGTTTTTCAATTTCTTTCATGAGGGTGTCGGACGCGTTTTCCAATACGAGCTCGCTCCGGTTCTCAATCGCGATCAATTCCTCGAGCCGCCCTTCCCGAACCAAAATGCCGCGCGCGAGAATTCCGACGCGGTCGCAAATCTCCTGGACTTGCGTAAGCAAGTGCGAGGACAACAGCACGGTGATGCCGCGCTGCTTAAGATCGACAATGATATTACGGATGTCACGCGAGCCGGCCGGATCCACCCCGGCGGTCGGTTCGTCGAGCACGACCAGCTTCGGCTCGTTAATGAGCGCTTGAGCGAGACCAATCCGTTGCAGCATTCCTTTCGAGTAGGTGCTCAATCGTTGCTGCCGCGCGTTCGTTAGGCCGACGAGCTCGAGCAGCTCGCGGACGCGATCTTTCAATCGCGAACCATTCAGCCGGCAAAGTTTGCCAAAGAATCTGAGCGTTTCTTCACCGGTGAGAAATTTGTAGAAATAAGGGCTTTCCGGCAGGAAGCCGACGGCCTCGCGGCTTTCAACGAGCGAACTGTCGCGCCCGAAGATTTTTGTTTGTCCGTGCGTCGGCGAAACGAGCCCGAGAATAATTTTCAACGTGGTGCTTTTGCCCGAACCATTGGGTCCGAGCAGTCCGTAAACTTCGCCTGGTTCAACGTGCAGATTGAGATCGCGCACCGCGACGATCGATTGTCGACGAAAGGGGACGGGAAAAACTTTCGTCAGTCCTTCGACTGCCACGGCTGCACCCGCCTCCGTGCAATGCCAGTCCGGCTCGGACCCACGGCGTGGCAAGTCAGTCATGGCGAATATCAAAACCGCGCGCCTTCACCGGTTCGGCCAATGCCGAGCGCGTTTGCTTGTCGATGTGCGAACGCAATTCGCTTTCCATGATCGAATCGACAAACGCAAAAACCTCACTCTCTTCACCGCCAACCTGAAGCTCGACGCGGCCGTCGGGTAAATTTCGCACCCAACCGATTACGTCGAACCCTTTCGCGATATTCCGGATCGTCCACCGGAAGCCGACGCCTTGCACATTGCCTTCGTAAAAAACCTGAAGCGAGATCATGTCGGTAGCTAATGATGCTAAACAAAATGAAGCGCCCGCGAAAAGTCTAATGCTCGACGAGACGCGGCCGAGTTACTTGTAGGAATAGACGAGGCAAACGCTGCTCTCGTTGCCTTCGACCAGATCGACCAGGACGTAATATTGGCCGCTGCTAGTCGGCGAAAATCCAGCCGCCGCTTTTTCGCCTTCGTTATAACTCTCAGTTTGAACCACCTTACCGGTTTCGTCGTAAACGTTGACTGAGATCTTTTTGGCCGGCTCAGTCGCTCCGACCGAGAACCAGTATTGATTTCCGGCGTAAAGATTGACCGCGATCAGCGCGTGCTCTTTCGGTTTAATCGTGCCCGACCAATGTCCGTCGCGCATTTTGAAACCTTCGTTTGAAAACGCGCCCGCCAAATCAAGCGCAGCTTTGCGCGCTGCGACTTCGGTGTCGCTCTCAGGCGCCGCGACTGCAGAAGTTGCCAAGCTCACCGCGGCGAAGATCGACATCGATAAGATCGACATCGAGGTCTTCATTTCGCTTCCTTCGCCTGGATTTGGCTCATGACCTTGCCGACGGCTTCGTTCACTTTGCGCACTTCGTCGGCGGTCGGCGCTTTGCCGGCGGGAAACGTTACCAGTTTTTCGATTCCGGGAAGCTGTCCGCTAACCTCTTTGATCAGCGGCTCATCACGAACGTCTGGTGAGACTTCGTTCAGCTTCGACTGCATGAAATTCACCAGCGCCGGTTGCCGCAGCACTTTTGCGGCGCGCTCATCGTAATTTTGCATCACGGCCGCGCTCACAACCTGAGTGCCGCGGATCCAACCGCCCACGCTCACCAAAATAATCAAGTCCTGGTCGCGATGCGATTGCATCGACGATTTCACTTCGTTCTGGGTCGCTTCCAATTCTTCCTGAAGCGCGTCCCACTCGTCGTTCTCGGCAAACTCATTGATACTGTTGCCGCGGCTGAGCACGTTCTCGCTCACGCCGAGCGCCTTCGCCAATTTAATAATGTCGGTGCCGATATTTTTGACTTGCTGGCTGTCTTTCGCTTCAACCGCGATGAAACCGTCCGCGATCAAGCTCCCGAGATTGAGCGCAATCTGGGCGCGGTTTTTGTAACTGGTCGCGACCGGTCCGCGCATGTGGCCGACCCAATTCGGTTTGCCCGGTTTTTCCAGGGCCGCGAAAAGTTCGCCCGGAGTTGGAATGCTGATCGAATCGTTGCGGATCGCTTTGGCCATTTGCTCGGCCGGAAGTCGCGCCGGTTCAGCGCCGATCACAGCGCAACAACCTAGTAAAAATGCGAGGGCGACAAATCGCCTGACCGGCCTCATGACCCGCCCACCGTACGCACGTCGGGCAAGATTGCCAGCGAGAATCGCATGATCGCGGATTGCGGTTCGCGGAAAGCGGCGCATGATAAGCGCGCGAAATAATGGCAGCGAAAATAAAAACGATTTATGCGCGCGAGATTCTCGATTCGCGCGGAAATCCAACGGTCGAAGTGGACGTGCGCCTGGAAAATGGCGCGCTCGGCCGCGCCGCGGTCCCGAGCGGCGCGAGCACTGGAGAACACGAAGCGTGGGAACTGCGCGACGGCGACAAGAAACGTTACGGCGGCAAAGGCGTGACCAAGGCGGTCGCGAACGTGAACGGGAAAATTGCGGCCGCCATCAAAGGTTGGGATGCGCGCGACCAGGCCAAGATCGACAATCGCTTGATCGAGCTGGACGGATCGAAAAATAAAAAAAATCTTGGAGCCAACGCGTTGCTTGGCGTTTCACTCGCGGTTGCGCGCGCCGCCGCAGCCGCGGAAAACCTTTCGCTCTTTCGTTATCTCGGCGGCGATGAAGCCCGCGTTTTGCCGGTGCCGATGATGAACATCTTGAACGGTGGCGCGCATTCCGACGCGCCGATCGATTTCCAGGAATTCATGATCATGCCGCGCGGCGCGCCCAGTTTTCCAGAAGCGCTCCGCTATGGCGCCGAAGTTTTCCATGCATTGAAAAACGTTTTGCAAGATCGACATCTTTCCACCGCGATCGGCGATGAAGGCGGTTTCGCGCCGAACTTGAGCTCGGCCGAGGACGCGCTCGAAACAATCGCCGCGGCGGTGAAGCAGGCCGGCTATTCGTTGGGCAAAGAAATTTTTATCGCGCTCGATCCGGCCTCGTCAGAATTTTTCGACCGCAAGAAAAACACCTACGTCTTCAAAAAATCGGACGGCTCGCAAAAATCCGCCGCGGAGCTCGTCGATTATTACGCCGAGCTTTGCGCGAAGTTCCCGATCGTCTCGATTGAAGACGGCTGCGCTGAGAACGATTGGGACGGCTGGAAAAAATTGACGGCGAAGCTCGGCAACAAGATTCAGCTCGTCGGCGATGATCTGTTCGTCACGAATGTGGAATTTTTGCGCAAAGGAATCGCCGAACACGTCGCCAATTCGATCTTGATCAAGGTCAATCAGATCGGAACGCTGACGGAAACCTTGGCCACGATCGATCTCGCCAAGAAGAATAATTACACTTCCGTCATCAGTCATCGTTCCGGAGAAACTGAAGACACCACGATTGCCGACATCGCGGTCGCGACCAACGCCGGCCAAATCAAAACCGGTTCGCTTTGCCGGACGGATCGCGTCGCCAAATACAATCAACTGCTTCGAATCGCGGAAGAACTTGGTGACAAAGCGGTTTACGGCGGTAATGTCCGCTGAAGTGGATCAAAGTTACGGCGATTTCCGCGCGCGTCGCGAAGCTAGCGTCTGGCAGCGATGGAACCGTGTCCTCCTCGCTTTGCTTTTGCTCTCAGTCTGGCTCGTGATCGTGAGTTTGTTCGTGCCGCCGTACAAAAAATTGAAGATCGGTCACGCCGACATCGATAAGCTGCAAGCGCAGCGCGACGAACAGCAGGCAGTGTTGTCCCGCCAAACTCGCGAAGTGAATTTGCTCAAGACCGATCCCGCATATTTGGAAACAATCGCGCGCGACCGGCTCGATTTGATGAAGGAAGGCGAAACGATTTTCCGAATCGAGTCCGCCGCAGCTCAGGCCGATAAACGGAAAGAATCCGCGCGGCGATAATTCTCATCCGGATACGGCCCGCGAATCACGCTAATTAACGCGAATAAGATACTTCTGTTCTGTATTCGTGTGATTCGCGTGTTTCGCGGGTTAATTTAGTTCGGTGCTTGAGAACAAGCACCGCTACAACGCGTTGCGTGATGTTCACGTTCAGTTAGTGTCTTTCCATGCCAACTGAAACCACCACCGTTGACGCCGAAGATTTGAAATCGCGCGTGCGCGAGCTGCGGAGGTTTCTTTGACCTGCCCAAACTGCAGGAAAAACTGACCGCGCTTGAGGCGCGGATGGCGGCACCAGATTTTTGGAACAATCGCGAGCGCGCCCAATCGGATGTCGATGAAGTCTCGCGGCTGCGATCGCTGATCAATCCCTTTCACGAACTGGAACGCGAGATCGAGGACTTCGATGCGCTCCACCAGCTCGCCGCCGAAGAAAAAAACGACGCTCATCGTGCGCAGGCCGAGCGCGAGGTGTTATCGGAACACGATCGTCTCCTGCACAAGCTCGAGGAATTCGAACTGCGCCAATTTCTTTCGGGCGAAAGCGATCGCTCGAACGCGTTCCTCACAATTCATTCCGGCGCCGGCGGCACCGAATCGTGCGATTGGGCGGACATGCTCCTGCGCATGTATCAGCGCTGGATCGAGCGCGAAGGTTTCAAATCGCAGATTGTCGATGTTCAGACCGGCGAAGAAGTCGGGATCAAATCGGTCACGCTCCTGGTGAGCGGCGAGTACGCTTACGGTTATCTCCAAACCGAGCGCGGCGTGCATCGGCTGGTGCGGATTTCGCCATTCGACGCGAACAAACGCCGTCACACTTCCTTTTCCAGCGTCGATGTTGTTCCTGAGATCGCTGATACCGCGCCGATCGAAATCAATCCGGCCGATCTCGAGATCGACACTTTCCGGAGCGGCGGCAAAGGCGGACAAAACGTGAACAAAGTGGAAACCGCAGTGCGAATTGTGCACAAACCGACCGGCATCGTCGTCGCTTGTCAGGCCGAGCGCAGCCAGGGCCGCAACCGCGATCTCGCGCTCAAAATGTTAAAAGCGAAACTTTA
>Ga0137399_10000199_pt1 | contig 22048 bp, 48 predicted proteins | sample czorhiz316metaG_FD_104810 | JGI IMG/M metagenome (GOLD analysis project Ga0137399, IMG submission 104810) | Vadose zone soil microbial communities from Angelo Coast Range Reserve, California, USA - czorhiz3.16 metaG | ecosystem: Environmental > Terrestrial > Soil > Vadose zone | place: USA...
ACACACCTACACTACGTCCCGATAGCTAGCACTACCCCCCGGTAGTTCTCCCGCGCGGGAACCCCCGGGGGGTAGTGCTAGCTATCGGGACGTAGTGTAGGTGTGTCTAAACGACACGTCCGCAAAACGGACAAGTGGACCCGCGGCACGCCGGCGTGGGTGCAGCCCGGCATCAAGCTCATCACCGGTTCCTGCGCTGTTGCTCCTCGATCGACCTCGCCAGGTGCTCGGCGGCTCGCGCGTCCCGTTCCGCCTGGCGGCGGGCCGCTTCCTCGCGCCGCTCCTGCTCGCGCTGCGCGCGCTCCTGGGCTTCCTGCTGTTCCCGCCGAGCCCGCTCCTCGGCTTCACGCTGGCGCTGCTCGCGGGCCTGGTCCTCGATCTGTCGCTGCCGGGCCAGCTCCTCGTCGCGAGCGCGCTGCTCCGCGCCCCAATCTGGCATCAGTTCGGGTTGGGGTCGAGCTGGCCGGGACTCGGCGGGTCATCGTCGTCCGGTCCGTCACCGTTCGGCTTGGGGTCGGGATTCGGGTTCGTCATCGTACCACCTCTCGTACTGTCGATTCAGGCACGGGTCGCTACCGGCCCCGCGGCGGCCACTGGCGTCCGTTCTCGCGAGTCTCGATCCGCTTCCAGCCGTCGTGCAGCTTCAGCGCGTGCTTGCACGCCTTGCCGGAGCATCGGTGCTCGCGGACGTGGTTCAGGTACGCCGCCTGGGCGTCGCGCTCGGTCACAGCGAGAGCCTCAGCGGCTCGGCGGAGCACTGTGGACAACCCGTGCATGATGTGTTCATTCTACCACCTCATTTCAGGCCGCTTCGACCGATATGACCCATGCAGGGGCCTCTTCAGTGTACCGCTTGCGCATCGTGGCCGCCACGATTTGCCCGTCGTCCCGGTAGGCGACGCCGTTCAGTGCATCGCTGACCAATTTGGCCAAATTGTCCCAATCAGGCCGCCCGCATGGGCATTCCGGGGCAGATGGCCTCAATCCACGCTTCCCGTAATGACCCGCCGGTCGGGCCAGATGAGCGGTGACGGTCAGAATGACCGGTCCCGTGAACGGTTCCGGGCCGACCTGAGCGATCCAGGCGTCTCGTATGCGCCCCTCGGCGCGCTCGGTGGCCCGGGGCGTGTACGTGTGCCCGTTGGTGAAGCGGGGCCGCGCCTTGGCGACCGGCGCGTCCATGACGATGATCTGGGGCATGTGCAGCTCTCCGTGTCGCGCCGTCCACCCGGCGCGGGAGGGCTATGGTAGCGCGTCAGGCGCCGCGCAGGGCCGCCTCGATGCGCACCAGGGCCGCTGCCGCGTCCGTGAGGAGCTGGGCCTGAGCCGTCGTCAGTCCGCCGCCCACCGGGATCGCGTCCAGCTTGGCCTGGATGGCGGTCAGCCGCGCGGAGAGGCCCGGCTTGGTCGGAGCCACGACCACGCCGTTCACGACCTCCTGGGTCACCTGGGTCAGGTAGTCGCCCAGCCACGACGGCGCCGCGGCCCAGATCCGGTTGATGTCGTCGTTGGTGAGCGCCACGTCCCCTCCTCCTATCCACCCGTCGTCCAGGATGATCGACTCATCGTAGTGGCCGCCCGTCCGGTTCGACCCCTTCCACTGCACGGCCACGGCGCCGCTCGTGCCCGTCGTGGTCCCGTCCAGGGTCGCCGCCCACCAGTCGAAGGGGCGGCCGCCCATGGCCTGACGCACAGCTGCGATGTCCGAACGGTTGCAGTAGATCGTGGGTCGCCGCCGGCCCGCCCGCCGGAAGCGGTCCGCCCAGCCAGGGGTGTCGCCAGGGGCCGCGTCGCCGCGCTCGACGTCCAGGACATCCCCGGCATGGGCCGCGTTCACCACGATCACGAGAGCTGGGATGCCGGCCCGCTCGAAGCGGACCCAGTCCGCCGAGCTCCACGCGTACCGCCCATCGCCGTAGCCGCCCGCCGCTGCCAGCCCCTCGAGCGGGATATCGGCCGCCGTCGTGCTGTCGCGCAGGACGCCGCTCACTGGCGCGTGAACCCGTAGGTGCCGAAGATCGTGGAGCCCGCGGGCCCGGTCACCAGGGTCCCCACGAGCGCGTTGCCGGCCGTCAGCGGCCGGCCCCGCCCATCCCAACTCACCGGCGGCCCGGCGCCGACCGCGGTGACGAAGACAACGAAGAAGTCGGCCACCTTGGCGCCGCCCGCCGAGGGCCCGTCCCAGAGATCCACTTCCCAGGTCGCTCCTGCGTTCGTGTTCACCTCGACGTCGTGCAGGTAGATGGTTTGCCCGGCGACGCCGGGCACGATCGTGAAGTCGGTGTTCAGCGCGCCCGGCGCGACCCGCGTCGTCGCCGAGCTGGCAGCGGCCTGCCAGGGAGCCGGCGTGGCCAGGGCCTCGGAGACGGCAAGGAGCTCGGCGCCCGTGGAGGCCTCCACGGTGGTCGGCAGCGGCGCCGCCGGGGCGGCGGACCAGGCGAGCACGTAGATGGCACAGGCCGACGCGCCGCGTGCGGTCACGCTAACGCGGATCGACGTGTCGGCGGGGCCCAGGGGGACGGCGAAGAGGGCCTGGCCGCTGAACGGGAAGGCCCAGGAGCCCACGAGGTCGCCCGACTGGATGCCGGTGAAGCTGACCGCCAGCGGGCCCTGTCCGTCGCCCACCAGGGCGTCGAGCTGCCAGCCCACGGCCACAGTGCCGGTGGGGACGCTGATGGCCACGTTGGCGTTGCCGCCAGCCGCCACGGGGATGCGCTGGAGCACGATGGCCGTGCTGGCGGTGTCCACCGCGATCGTGTTCGGCTGGGGCACGTACGAGAGCAGAATCTCGTCAGGGGTGCCTGACTTGCCGGTGACGGCGCCGATGATGGTCGCGGCTGGTGGCCCGCCGGTGACGGTGATCGCCACCGTCTCGCCGTCCTGGATCAGCTCGGGCCCGAGCGTGACGCGCCGGCCCCGCCCGTAGGTGATGGCGGTCCCGCTGACCAGGATCGCCCACTCCGCCGGCCCCGACGTGGAGAGCGAGACTTTGAGGGCGTGCCATTCCCCCGTCCCGGGCAGCTTCACCGACATGGAGGCGTTGCCGTTGGCGTCGATGACGCCGGTGACGTCCTGGCGGAACGGCCTCACGGCGTCTCCGGCGGCAGCGAGCGCTGCAGGTTCGAGCGCAGCCGCGTGCGCTCGGCGCCGGTCACCGGCGAGGGCGCCGGCTTGCGCTGGGGACGAGCCCTCGGGGCCCGGCGGACCAGACGCCCGACGTCGGCCTGCAGCACCGCGGTGCTCTTGCCGCGGATGCCGTAGCCGACGATCAGCAGGCCGCCCATGAGCATGCCCGCGCCCAGCACCACCTGGCCGCCCTGGACGAACTTCACGCCGGCCGCGTTCATGGCCTGGACCATGTCCCAGCCGACCCCGCGCGGATCCAGGGGCCCGTACGGGTTGGCCGCCTCTCCGGACGCACTGAGCAGGTCAGCAGTGCCGCCCAGGAGCAGGGACGAGGGATCCACGTCCGTACCGTACCGCCCGATGCCCAGCGGCGTCTTGCTGTCCAGGGGTCGGACCTCGAAGTGCAGGTGGGGCCCCGTGGAGTTCCCGGTGCTGTCGGTGGCGCCGAGCTGCATGCCGCTGCGCAGCTGCTCGCCGTCGCTGACGAAGCGCTGGCGGAGGTGGCCCAGCAGCACGCCCTGGCCGTTGTCCAGCAGGAGCACGAGCGCAGTCCCGTAGCCGCCCGGGTTGTCCAGGGCGCGCGCGGTCCCGCCCAGCCCCGCCGGCAGCGTCAGCACGGTCCCGCTGTCGCAGCCGACGTCCACGCCGGCGTGCCAGTGCGTGTGGCCGTGGCCCTCGGGCTCGCCGCTGTAGTCGGTGGTCCCGTAGCCCTGCGTCACCTCCCACGTCCCGGGGAACCAGGGCGACGTGATTCGCGTCCCCACCACGCTCTGCCCGGCCAGGCTTTGGCGGACCTGGACGTTGGCCAGCGTCGCCACCGACCCGCCCAGGTACTGGCGGTAGGCGCCGTTCTGGAAGGTCGTCCAGGGGTGGAAGTTGCTCCAGCCGTTGGAGATGGCGCGGGCTGCTCGGGCTGCGCACTGCGGGTCCTCGGCGCAGCCCTGGGAGACGTCGGGATGGGCGGGTAGGTGGATCTGCCAGAGCCCGAACGAGGTCCCCTGGTCCCCGACCGCGTCCGTGCGCCCGCCGCTCTCCGCCATCGCGATCGCTGCCGCCGTGGCCGTGTCTCCGGGCCCGGCCTGGGCGGCCAACTCCTCGATCTGCTGCTGCGTGAGCTGCACTACAGGGCCTTGACCACGCCCCGGGCCGCTGCGTTCACGCCCCGGCCCAGCTCGCCGGCCGGTACGCGCTGCCCGAGCACCAGGACCAGGCCCACGGCGCCGAGCGTGATGCCCAGGACGACCTGGCCACCCGCGAGCAGCAGGTTGGTAACGCCGCTGAGGTCCGGAATTCCGGACCTCAGATCGGGCAGATGGAACGAGGGCAGAGAGGGGAGGGCTGGGACCGAGGGCGGCACCGGCGAGGGGCCGGGCTGGGGGCTGGGGGTCCCAGTATTGCCGCTGCCGGGGCGCCCGGGGCCCGTGGCCGGATTCGGCCCGGGCTGGGGGTTGGGGCCGCCTACGCGCTGGTAGAGGCGGTGCGTCCGGGCCGGGGAGACGACGCGGCGACCCTGTCCGTATCGGACCACATCACGCCGCCGGCTCGTCAGGGAGGTCCGAACGCATGATCGCTTGCCACTCCCGCGAAACTGAACTGCGTGTTGCGCGGTATACCCCCACCCTGTACGCGTAGAGCTGGGCCCGGCCGGCGCGGACCAGGCGCACGCGGACACCGGGGAAGAGCACGAGCAGGAAGCCGGCGCACACCGCCACGTAGGCGCCGACCATGACCAGGCGGGCGGCGACCTCGATCCTGTCAGCCACCGAAGAGCCCGAACCAGATCAGCGCCAGGCCGACCACGTAGAAGGCCACCATCTGCGTGCGTCGCTCCGGGCTCTGGAACCAGTCCACGAAGGACGGCGACAGACCCAGGATCACGAACCCGGCCATGCCCAGGAGCTTGCGCCCCTCGTTCACTGGAGCGTCCGCGAGAGCGGCCCGGCCGGGGAGATGATCCCCAGCCGAGCCCACTCGCCCCCCACCAGGGCTGTCAGCTCCCACGGCTCGACGCCGTGACGCACCGACTCCTCGCGGATGCGCAGCCCGATCTGTCGTGCCGCTTCAGGGGTCCCAGCGGCGGCCAGCGGCGCCAGCTCCTCAGCCAGCTTGCCGAGCGCAGCCGGCGGCATCACAGGACCCGGATCCAGCCCGTGGGCTGGGGGTTCAGCATCATCAGGCGGGCCGGGTGCACGCCGGCCTGCTTGGCGACGCGGATCACCTCGCGCGTGTGGTTGGGAGCTCCGCCGACCGCCGCCACGAAGTGCGGGTAGCGGTGATGCTCGGTCACCAGGGGGTGGTGCGGCGCCATCAGCGTGCTCGAGCGGCTCCCGATCGCCGCCGGCCCGCCCACGCGCGCGGGCCCACCCTGGGCGGCATCGATGATGGCGTCCACGCCCGACACGTAGCCGCCCTTGTAGGGGATCCAGTAGTCGGACTGGGCCACGCCGACATCGATGCGCTGCCCCTGCACCGGGTCGCCGCCAGCCGTGAACTGCGTCCCGAAGGGCACGTATCCGAGCACGCCGCCCTGCTGGTTAGGCTGGGCGTAGATCGGGATGTTGGCCGTGTCGGGCGGCTCGAACCCCCACGGCTTCGAGCGCGCCTTGTACTTGCGGCTCGTGTCCGAGGTCGTGCTCGCGGGCGGCCCCGGCCCGGCCGACTGCAGCCCCTGAGCGAAGCCGAGCCCATAGGTGGCGTCCGGCCCCGGCGTGGCCGTGGCGCCCGTCTTGGCCGTGCTGGCGGTCCCCTGGCGGCCCCGGAGCAGGAACCAGGCGCCGATCGCCGCCGCCCCCGCCCACGCGTAGCCGGGCAGGGGTCCGTACTTGCGGGTCAGGACTGACGCGTCGAGCGGCACGTCAGCCGCTCCCGAGCGTGACCGTCCGGGGTGCGGTCACGAACCGCGGGTAGGCGTAGGTCGTCCCGCGGCGGGTGGCGACGCCGGTGATCCGGGCCCGCTCGGCGTACGCGCGCTGGATCTGGCCCACATACGCCCAGCGGCCCAGGAAGCGCGGGCTGGCGGTCATGCGCGTGCGCGAGAAGCGGCGGAGCTGCATGCCCACCGTGAACGGCTGCCGCCCGGACGTGAAGTCGAGCCGGGGCTGCTCGTGGGCCGGGTTCATCTGCTGGAAGAGCTGCCAGACGTACTCGATCTCGCGGGCCTCGGGACGAAGATCGATGCTGCCCGCCTGGCGGCCAGCCTCGGGCGCGCCGTAGCTCTTGGCGCTGTCCACTGCGGCATACGTCTGCCGGCCCACGAGCGGGCCCTGCTGGGGCTCCACGTGGACTTCCTTGGCCGGCGGCCGGCGCAGCATCTGGCTCATGCGGTGATCGTAGCTCCCTGGGTGCCGGTGTCGGAGGGACCGCCCGCGATCCCGTCCAGCCAGCTCGCCGCCGTGTCCAGGATGCCCGACTGCCCCTTCAGGTACGGCGCCACCACCGCGCCCACGTCCACGCCGACGGCGAGGGCTGCAGCCAGCGGGCCCAGGAACGAGCTGGCGCCGTAGAGCATCGTGAAGAGCACGCCGCTGCCCAGGTAGACCGAGGGTGCGGGCAGCCCGCGGTTGGGGCCCGCCACCGCGCGCACCGTGGCCAGGCCGATCATGGCCAGCCAGGCGCCCAGCACCACGCGCTGCGGCGTCACGCCGTGAGCATCGTGGACGAGCCGGACGCGATGGGCGTGCTCGGGACCGAGCTGGCCTGCTGGGCGGCCAGCGCCTGCTGTCGCCCCAGCGTGGTCGTGCCGCTCGAGCTGCCGGTGGCGGAGCTGGTGCGCGACGAGGGGGAGCACTGGCCGCGGAAGGCCTGGCCCAGCGAGCAGGTCCCGCCGCCCAGCTTCACCACGCCTGCGTACGTGATCGCGTACCCGACGATGCCCAGCCACAGGCCCAGGACCACCATGGCGTCAGCTCACACCGACGAGCCGGACGCCGACCTGGGTCAGGGCGCCGACCGCGGCACCCAGCGCCAGCCCGCCCAGCGAGCGGCGGAGCACGAAGAAGCCGGCGGCTCCGATGGCGGCGGCGACCAGGATCGGCTTCAGCTCCACGCCGGTCAGCCCTTGCTGATCGAGAAGGGCCAGAAGGCACCCTGCGGCTTGCCCAACCCCTGCAGCAGCCGCCCCTCTCGCCGGATCGGCTTGGGCACCATCCCGCCGACGCCGACCTGCGTGTTCCCGGCCGGCATGCCGTACAGGAACCAGTACGCGCCGGCGCCCAGGGCGACGCCCAGGAGGAAGCGCACGTCGGTCAGCACGCCCCTACTCCGCTCAGGCCGCCGCGCGAGCGGCCATGGTGCCGCGGACCCAGGGGATCACGAACATGACGGCGACCACGCCGACGCCGATCCCGAGCCAGAAGCGTGTGTCCGTGAGCATCCCTACCTCCCTGGCCCGATGCCGAGCCGGGCCCGACCGAGCGTCACGTGGAAACCGACGATGTAGGCGACCGCGACCGCGACCGCGATCAGGCGCCAGGCGCCGACCGTGCTCAGATCGAGCAGCGGGTGGCCGATGCCGAGCGTGGCCGGGATCGGAGACGGCGCTCCGCCCACGTACCGGTACGCGGGCCGCGTCAACAGGTTGTTGTCGTCGGTGCGCGCGTTGGCGCCGGCATCGGTCTCCATGCCGCCGATCTGGACCGCCCGCCCGCGGATCGTGGGCACTCAGGCCACCTTGCCCAGCGACGCCGCATAGGACGTCTTGAGCAGCTTGTCCGCGCCGTTGAACAGCGCCTCGACGCCGTTGGCGTTCGTCACCAGTGTGTAGACGATCGCCCCTACGGCACCGATGGTGAGGATGGTCAGGAAGCCGTTGAGCTGCTGCATCAGTGGGCCTGCGATCCCCAGGGGTAGCCGGTCGGTCCCGGGTAGATCATGCCGGTGTAGGTCGTGAGCTGGGCGGGCTGGTTGGCGTTGGTCAGCCACGTCCCGCCGATCTCGTACTTGGTGCTGCCGGTCGTGACGAGCACGCTCTCGCCATCGTCCGCCTTGCTCACCTGCTGCTGGATCGAGTCGCGCCAGGAGTAGGCGATCACGCCAGTCGGACGCGCCGGGCCGACCGGCAGCGCCACGCCGATGCCGTGCTGACCGGCCATGCGGTCCGTCACGTCATCGAAGGTCTCGAACTTGTACTGAAACTGATCGATCCACTGTTCCACGCTCAGCGGAAAGAGTTCCACGCGTGCGTTCGTGCTGTCACGGATGACGTGGATCTTGGTGTGGACGAACTGACCCACTCCCTGATCGAGCACGCGCATGTACGCGGCGGTGGGCGGGTTCTGGCCACTGACAGTCAGCAGCCACTGAGCCGACGCGCCGACGTCGAAGGGCGCCAGGTCGGGCATATTGTTGGGGATCGCCCAGTAGAGCTCCTCGACGGTGATCGTCAGCGTCGGCAGCGTGGAGGGCGAGGTCGTGTTGTACACGGTCGCCGCGCTGTTGAGCTGGATCAGCAGCTTGGGCAGCTCCGCCGAGTTGTCCGCCGGCAGCGAGCAGTACCCGCTGGAGTTGTATTCGAGCGGCACCCAGAGCTTGAAGATGAAGTTCCCGGCGCCGGATCCGGACGCCGTGGTGATGGCGGCGAAGGAGGGGAGCGCAGTGGGCGCCTGCTGGCCGCCCTGGCCCACCACCTGGCCGCTGAAGAGGTTGATCAGGAAGAGCCCGAAGCCGTCGATGGCCGGGTAGATGGGCTGGCCCGAGGCGTCCCGCAGCGTGAGCTGGGAGATGGCGTTCCAGGGCGAGTCGGCCGCCGTGGTGGGGACGTTGGCGCCGCTGCCGCCCGAGGCCTGGACCTTGACCACGAGCGCCCGCAGGAAGCCCGGAACCGCGGTCAGGGGCAGGTTGCTCACGCCGCCGAACGCGATGCCGGCGGTGCTGTAGGCGAGAGCGGTGGCTTCCTCGGCGTAGCGGATGAAGGGCCCGCCGGCCGGGATGCCCTGCGTGGTCTGGGGCAGGCGCCCCACGGTCTGGGCCTGGGGGTTCGCCGCGGTCCCTGCCATCTGTCCCTCTCCCTACGCTCCGGTCACCGCCTGCTTGACGCCGCGGATGCTCACCACGTCGGGAAAGCCGCCGGTCGCCACGTCCACGGCGAAGTTGATGACGATGAGATAGGCGCCCACGAGCAGGAGCTGCGCGAGCACGTGCCGATGGGGCATGCCGGGCAGTGTACACCTTGCTTGCTGATCGGCAAGTTCAGGGTGGCGGGGCCGGGTCCGCGGGTACATGGCACGCGCACCTGTCGCCGGGGTCATGGCGAACCGGGCAGCCCCGCCCGCGGTACACGCCCGCAGTCTACGCCCCGGCTCAGACTCGGGTTCGGGATCCCCAGTACGGGAAGCCGGCGAGGGCGCCGCCCACGAGCGCCAGGATGAGGACGATGATCCACGCGACCTGGGAGCCGGGCAGCACGCCGAGTAGGACGAAGGCGGCGAGGACGGCGATCAGGAGCGCGGGCCAGAGTCCAAGCATGATAGCCAGCCTATCAAATCTCCACTCGGGTGACCCACATGTCCCCTTCGTGGCGGTCCACGGCTATGAACTCCTGGCGCTGGAGGCTGGGCAGGGTGGCCTCGATCACCTCGGTGTCCCCCCCGATCTCCCCGATTCGCTCGTGACGGCCCATGTCCAGCGTGCGGCCCAGGAACACCCAGCGCGGCTGATCGTACATGGAGCTGGGCGCATTCGCCGGCTGCTGAGTGGCAGCCACCACCGTGAGCGGCTGGGAGCGGCCCCGCTGCCAGTTGTTCTCGAGCAGGGCCCGGAGCTGGAGCGCGGGCGGCTCGACGTCGCTGAACGCGCGCACCTCATCGATCACGATCACCCATCCGCCCTCTCGGTAGGCGCGGTCCAGGCAGCGCCCGGCCACCTCGCGGGCCCGGCGCACGCCCTCGGACTCCTTGGCGCTGGGCTTCCATTCATAGGTGGGCAGCTCCACGACGAACCACTCCGGGTCCGTCTCCCACTTCGGGGAGTCCAGGCCGCGCAGCCGGTACGGTAGCCGGCGGTCGGCCTCGGGGTAGGAGCGGACGTGATTGCGCGTCATGCCGTCGAGCGTGGCGTCCCTGGGCTTGAACTTCAGCCACAGCACCGGGTAACGCTTCCAGACGGGTAGCAGCCCGTGGCGAACCAGGTACGTCTTGCCGCCCTCGGTGGGCGCGAACACGGACGCATGCTGGCCGGCTTCCCAGTTCTCGTGAAGGTGGGCGCTGAACTCATCCCAGGGCACTCGCGGGATGGTGCCGGCGTCGTCGCGCAGGCCCAGCTCGCGCAGGTCCCGGTCAGTCAGGTCAGGCCGACGCTGCACCGGCCATCTGCTGGAGCCGGCGCCGGGCCGCCTGGCAGTCGCCCAGCGCGCGGTGCTCGCCGTCCAGCTTGTGCCACCGGTAATTGCCGTGGAACTCGTTCCACTCGCCGACCCATGCCGCGTACTGGAGCATGATGCACTCCCAGCCGAACCCGCCGAGGGCGCGCCTCGGCACGTCCATGCGGGCCAGCTCGGCGTCCAACCGACCCATGTCGTATTCGGCGTTGTAGACCAGGATGCGGGCCGGGTAGGCCACCTCGAAGAGGAGCGGGTAGATGTCGGCGAAGCTGCGGGCCCCGGCCACGTCGGCATCGCTGATCCCGTGCACTGCCTGGGCGCCCGGCTCGATCAGCACGCCGGGGTTCACGAGCACGTCCATGAGTACCGAGCCGTCGATAGCGCGGACGACGGCGATGTCGCACACGTAGCCGGCCAGCCCGGTCGTCTCGGTGTCCAGGATCACAGCTCGCTCATCGGAGAGCGCGGCCTGCGCCCACGCCGCGGCGGCGGCCCGGTCGGCGGCGTGGTCGATCTCGATCATGTGTCCTCCACTCCCCCACTCACGACCGTGGCGCCGTCGGCCGCGACGCCGTCCGGAGCTCGTGGCGGCTGCTGCGCCTCTGCCTGGGCGCGGGCGGCGGCGACGTAGTCCACGACGTCGCCGATGATGGCGCGCACGGGCTGGATCGCCCCGGTCCCGGTGAACGGACCCACCTCGATCGCCAGGTCCGCGGGCACCGCGCCCACGTCCACGGCCACCGCGGCGCCGAGCCCGGCCGCGAGCTCCACGACCTCGCTCGTCTCGAAGAGCTGGTTGAAGCGGTTGAGGGCGGCGAGCACGCGCTCGTCCCGGCGCGCCAGCTTCGCCAGCACGTTCCCGGCCATGGCCGCTCGCGACTGCACGACGTCGGGCAGGGGCCGGGCCTCGGTGCTCTCGGGGTGGGGCACGCCCATCAGCGCGACGCCGGTGTGCGGCAACACCACGGCCAGGTAGCCGCCCATGACCTGGAGGTTGGCGACCGTCTTCCCGATCACCTCCGCCACGAGCGCGTCCGCCGGCTGGGTGGGCGGAGCTGTCCGCGCTGAGGCCGCGTGCGTGTGGCGCCGGTGCTGGGCCAGGCCCGCCTTGGTCCGGAAGGGCGTTCCGCAGTCGGCGCAGACGAACTCGGGCTCGCCCAGCACCGCGGCGGCGGCGGCCCGCGTCTCCTCGTCAGCCACCGAAGAGCGCGCTGAGAATGTTGCCGTCGTCGTCCTTCTCGTCCTTGGTCGGCGTCCGCCCGGCGCTCTTGGCCTTCTCCGCCTTGGCGGCCCGCCACTCACCCAGGAACTCGCGCAGGTCCTTGGCCAGCTCGGCGCCGGCCGCCTTAGGGTCGTTCTCGATCTGGTTGGCCTTGTCGCGCTCGTCCTGCCACTCGTTGAACGCCGACTTGAGCTTGTCCATGGGGTCCTGCCTACCGGCCACTGGGCACCTCCTCTGGCTCCGCCGGCGAGCCGGCGGGCCCGGTCGCCGGGACCTCCAGGGCCAGCGCGATCCTCTCCAGGGCCGTCACGGCGCGATCGAGCAGACCGGCCCACTGAGTCCACATTTCGCGGTCAATTGTAGGGATAGAATGACGTCGCACCACCTGGGACCGGCGCCGGCAGCGAATCCCCTCGCCGGCGTCGGTCTACACTGGCGGCGTGGAAGTGACGCTGGCGGGCGGCGGGGTGATCGACATCGCCACCCGGGACGAGATCGTGTCCCACCACGATCGCCTGGAGAGTCTGCTCAGCAAGTCGAGCGTGCATGGCCAGCGTCTCTACGGCCAGACGCCGACCGGGGCCGGGCCGCTCGTGATCGACCTCGGCAGTCCGCCGATGGGGATGCTCTGGATCCCGCAGTACATCTGCGTGTTCGGGGCGGCTCCCTTCCTGGGCGCCGGCAACATCTTCATCGCCAACGTCTCCGCCGCCGTGCTGGCCGGCTCGCTGCCGCGGCCCCAGCAGCTCGCGCTGGGCCCGCCGGTGACCGGCGCCGACTACGGCGGCGTGCTCGCGGTCGGCCTGCAGCTCCCCGGCTCGGACTCGATCCCGGCCGGCAAGACGCCGGTCTACGGCAACGAACACCTGTACGTGATCCTGGCCGGGACCGGGCTGGCGGCCGGCTCGGCGACCGTGTACCAGGCGACCGCCTACGTGCTGGAGGCGCCCGACTCGCCGTCCACGCTGTCCGTGTAACGCCGGCCCAGCCGGCGGGAGGTCCGCCCGTGGCGCTGGATACCACCCTCGGCACGCTGCTCGTGGAGGCCGCTTCCAGCCTGGATCCGGGCGGCAAGTACGCCCGGTTCTACGCCATCGCCTCGCCGTCGGCCGGACCGCTGGCGGCGGGAGCGGTCGCCCTCGCCGACACGGCGCGGACCACGGCCGGCGCCTCGATCGCGGGGACGCTGGCCGGGGCGGCGGGCAAGACCACGTTCGTGCGCGGCTTCCGGATCACCGCCCCGCCGATCGCCGTCGCGGTGTCTGGCCAGGTGACGCTGTCCGGGCTGGCCAGCGGCAAGACGTTCAGCTACGAGTTCGCGGCGCTCGTGGGCGCGCTGGCCCAGCTCGGCGAGGACTTCGGCGATGGCCTGGCCGCGAACGCGGCCAACACCGCGATCGTACTTACCGTTCCGGCATTGGCGCTGGCGACCGTGAGCCTCGACATCTGGGGCTACCAGCTCTGAGAGGGAGGGGCGGGAGTCGAACCCGCACGGACCGCATCCACAGTGCGGCGCTCTACCGGTTAAGCTACCGCTCCCGCGCCTACCGCCGGCGACGCACTCTGAGGCCCCGGATGTAGGGGTTCGAATTCGCGTCGTCTGGGGTGAATCCTCGCACCATCCGGGGTTGGGGCAGTGGGTCCGCCAGGCGCACCGACCGCGTCGCGTGCAGCATGGGATCCCATCCGGGCAGCGTCACGAGCGCAGCCGGCTCCTCCCACAGGGCGCGCCAACAGTCCAGGGGTGGCGGCCAGGTCGCGATCTCTTCAGCGGCCAGGCGAGCACGCTCCAGCCACTCCTGCGATGCAATGCATCGCTGCCGGTGCGCCCAGACGGGATCGACGCGCTTGCGGCGGAGCAGCTTCACCGTATCGGCCGCTGGTAGACCCGCAGCGTGCCGGCCCGGCCCACCTCGGGCCAGCCCTGCTGCTCGAGCTGCTTGGCCGCGCGGAACACGCCAGGCCAGTCCGGGGTGACGTCGTGGAGCGCGATGTAGCCCGACGCCGCCAGGTGGCGCTTGGCGATCACGACATCGTGCCAGGGCCGCGGCCAGACGTGATCCCCGTCTATGAAGACCATCCCCCAGGAGCGGATCTCGGCGCCCATGCGATAGTGGTCGATGTTCTCGCTGATGTCGCGGTACGGCTCCACAACACCCCGGCCGTCGGCGTACAGAGCCACGAGCTCGGCATGACGGGTGCCGGCCATGGGCAGCTCGTGACGCTCGACATTGCGCAGGAACGGTTCCCAGGTGTCGGGAGCGTCCGCAGGCCCCTCGTAGTGCGGATCCACGCTCGTGACGTGGGCGCCAGCCAGCGCCATGCCGATGCACGTGAAGCCGAAGTGGGTGCCGATCTCCAGGACCGTCCCGGCCTCATGGGCGAAGCGCTGCAGCAGCGCCAGCTCGTAGAGCGTGACCGAGCTGCGCACGCCTTGGGGGACGGGGAACTCGCGCGGCGCCGGCCCGGGCAGCATCACCGCGTCTCGCAGGCCGGACAGCGGAACCCCGGGCGGTGCCGCCCGAGTACGTGATAGCGCAGGCGCCACAGCCACGTCCGCGACCCAGCGATCGCGAACGCTCGTGCCCAGACCCACTCGATCATCGCCGCTTGCCGGCGAGCTGGCGCCGCTGAGCGCGGTTCAGGGGCCGGACTTCGTAGCCGGCCTTGGCCAGCGCGGCGTGATCGACCTTGGCCCCCTCGGGAACGGTGTGCGCGGCCAGCCAGTGGCGGCGGTCGCGTGGCTCCTCGCCGACGTGGCCCGTCTCCATGCGCGTGTCCAGGTCCAGGTACGTCTTCTCGCCCAGCGCCTCGCGCACGTCCAGGCAGAACAGGATGTCTTCGGTGCAGACGCCGCTCACGCTCTGGCCAGTCTCGATCAGCGCGAGCTGACGCTCCCAGGGGATGCGGTCGGCGCGCCAGACGTCGGCCCCGCCCCGGCGCGCCGCCATGCGCTCCAGCACGTCCTTGCGGACCAGCATGCACCCGGTGCCGCCGCCCGCCACCTCCAGCAGCGCGCTCTTGCCCTGCTGGAGGAACGGGAGCAGCTTGGCCGGATCGATGGGGCGGACGGCGTTCTCGCCACCCTCGGGCGCCAGGTCGAAGGCCTGGATCTCGAAGGGGAACTCGCGCCCGAAGTAGGGACCGCACACGATGGGTAGGTGGCCAATCTCTTCGATGCGCTCGGGCAGGCCCGTGCTCACCATGTGGTCGGCGTCGATCCAGAGCAGGGAGTCCCACTCCTGGGCACGCTTCAGCGCGTGCCAGGTGACGAGGTTGCGCAGCGGCACGACGCCGATCCAGGCGCCGGCCGCGTAGATCTCGGGCATGAGGAAGATGGGCCCCGGCCAGTGGACCAGGCGCAGGGCGGCGATCCACTGCGCCATCACCATGAATGACACGGTGCTCCGCCCGACCATGGCCAGGGCCGTCCTCCTCACGTGGCCGCCGGCTCCCTAGCGGCCAGCTGCGCGCGCAGGCTGGCCAGCTCGGCGTCGCGCGGATCCGGGGCGCTGCCCTGCTCGACGGCCATGGCCGCCTGGTTGCCGCGGCGGAGCTGCTCGTCCTGCCTGGCGAGCTCCTCCTGGTATTCCTCCAGGCTGCCGTAGCCCTTCTCGTGGGCGTCGATCGTCTCCAGCATCCGGCGCTGGTTCTCCTCGGTGTTGGGGCCGCCGCGGATCGCGAACCTCAGCACGTCGTTGATGGTGGTCACTGCTCATCCTCCGTCATGAGTGGAATCTGGCCGGCCGCCTCCAGACAGGGCTGGCAGACGTACCGTTCCGTCTCACGGTAGTGGATGGCCCGCGTCGTGTCGGGGCGCACCCGGCGACACACGGCGCATCGATGCCTCTCGGGTGCGTCGCCGGCACCGCGGGCTACCTTGGGCGCCTGGCCGCGGCCGGGGGGGTGACGTCAGTCTTGTGGACCGGCATCGTTCAAGTCCAGGTTCTCGACGTGGCCCCACAGGCCCGCCGGGATGATGCGTACGAGCTGGCCGCCGGCGAACTCCTGGCGGATCTTGAGGGTGCTGGGGTCGATCGTCTCGCGGACTTCGACGCGGGTCAGGATCAGCGCCCCATCGCGTGCCACCGCGGCCGACGTGGCCGGGAAGTCCTCGTACGCGTCCATGGTCGGCCGATCGGGGTGGTTGTGGACGCGGATCGCCCCGGCGCGCGTCTCGCGCGCGATGGCCCGGTCCAGCTCGCGCAGCTCCTCCAGCGTGAACCAGGCGTCATCGACGTCGAGAAGCTCGATCAGGTAGCGCGGCTCGGGGCCGTCGGATCGGGCCAGTTGCATCCGGCGGTTGTCGTGCAGGATCGTGGTCACCGGGCCCTCTGGCCGTCGCGGTAGCCCGCGACGTACCCGATCGCCGCCACTGCCGTGCAGAGCCCGAACGCTGCCCACAGCTCGGGCTGGACGCTCCAGTCGCGGATGCGGCGCAGGAACCGCTCGTGGAAGGGCTCGGGCTCTGAGCCCTCGACGTGTACTCTCGTCATGGTCAGACGACCTCCTAACAGGTTGCCGGGCCGCGGGCGCCGGGCTGGGGGTCCACCTCCCCGGCCCGCGCCTATCATAGGCGCCGGGAATGCTCACCGAACGTACCACCATCGTCATTGCCGTAGCCGGCGCCGTGGTGGCCGTGGCGGCGGTGCTCGGAGTGGCCCTGGTCCTCGGTGGTGCCGGCGCACTCAGCTCGCCCCTGGTGGCCAGCCTGGCCGGCTTCCTGGGCCTGCTCGTCCCCATCGTCGTCGCCCTGGCCCAGAACGCGAACGTGGCCAGCAAGGTCAACGGCCATCTTGAGGCCCACATGCGCGCGGAATCCCTGGGGAAAAACGTGGAACCGCGTAGTTCCACGGATGTGCGCGGCCCCCTGGACTGATACCAGCAGCTCTCGAAGGGCCGTCCGTCGCGAGAGGGCGGGCGGCCCGTGTCTCGCCGACATGCGTAATACACGTTGTGCTACAATACGAGGCATGAGAGCTGCCGACCGATCCGACGACATCGTCAACGCCTTCGCCAAGGCGCTGTTCGCCCAGCAGGCCGACCGCGAGCCCCTCTACGAGCGGGCTCGGGTCGTGGAGCTGGACCTGATCGACCTCACCGCCCCGCCGGCGGTCGAAGGCCCGCCCCGCGCGGCGCGCAAGCGGGCGCCCCGGTGATCCGGGCTCTGCCCGCCAAGCTGTTCTCGGGCGCACACTCGCCCGACGGCGAGATGTGCGTCATGGAGGCCGTGGCCTGGGTCGCCGGTGAGGCCTGGACCGACACTCCCGAGTGCGCCTGCCCGGTCATCACGCGGTTCGCCCAGTCGATCAACGACAGCATGGGTGACGAGTTCCGCCAGCGGCTGCTGCCCTACGTGCCCCGGCTGATCGGGACCCGTTCCACGTGGGCAGTGGAGCAGCGGCGGGCCCTGCGCGCGGCCGACTGGGCCGTTCGCCGCTTCGCCCCGCTCGCGCTCCAGGCCGCCGGCTTGGACGAACAGGCGCGGATCCTGCAGGAGCTGACCCCGATCGTGGATGAGGCAACCGCCGGGGCCGCCGGGGACGCCAGGGCCGCCGCCAGGGCCGCCGCCAGGGCCGCCGCCAGGGCCGCCAGGGACGCCGCCTGGGCCGCCAGGGACGCCGCCGGGGCCGCCAGGGCCGCCGCCAGGGCCGCCGGGGACGCCGGGGCCGCCGGGGACGCCGGGGCCGCCGCCGGGGACGCCGGGGCCGCCGCCGGGGCCGCCGCCAGGGCCGCCGCCTGGGCCGCCGGGGACGCCGCCGGGGACGCCGGGGCCGCCGCCAGGGCCGCCGCCAGGGCCGCCGCCTGGGCCGCCGGGGCCGCCGCCGGGGACGCCGGGGCCGCCGCCGGGGCCGCCGCCGGGGCCGCCGCCAGGGCCGCCAGGGCCGCCGCCAGGGCCGCCGCCAGGGCCGCCAGGGCCGCCGCCCTGCTCTGCCTGGATGACCTGCTGTCGATCACGGAACCGTGACCTCCTCCTACTTTCCCGGCGGGCCCGATCGGCCCGCCGACCCCTTCCCCCTGACCGACGCCGCCGAGGTGGCGGCGGCCCGCCGGTGGCTGCGCTCGGCGTACGGGCGAGCGCCAGAGCTGGGCGCTCGCGTCCCCTTCGCGACAGTGACCGGCGCAGATCGGGACTGGCTCAGTGAGGTCGAGCTGTTCGGCTCCGCGGAGGAGCTGGGCGCGGCGCGAGATCGCGAGCTCTGGGGTGACGACCCCTTCGGGGAGGACTGAGGTGGCGGACTGCCTTCGGGACCTGTCCCACGGCTGCCCCGGTCCAGGCTGCGGACGGCGCGTCGCGGGCGATCAGCTCGCGTGCCGGGTGCACTGGTTCCAGGTTCCCGAGCCGCTGCGACTGGAAGTCTGGCGCACCTGGCGCGCGTTCACGCGCGAGCTGGACGAGGGCGGCGGCAGCCTGGACGAGGCCGCCGAGCGGCACCAGGTCGCCATGCGGGCGGCCATCGCGACCATGCGGGAGAAGAGCTGAGGTGGACGTTCTGGACGAGCTCAACGAGACGATCGGCCACCTGATCGAGATCACCGAGCGGCAGCGGGCCGCCGCGCTGGACGAGATCGAGCGCCACGCCCTGGCCGGCGACCGCGAGGGCATCGAGGAGCAGTCGGCCGCCCACGAGGCCTGGAGACGGGCGGGGGAGGGCTACCGGGCCCTCCTCACGGCGAGCGCGTCCTCGCCGATACGGCGGGTGAAGTGAGGGAGGAGAACCTCTCGGTCGGCCTGTCGCTGCGCGTGTCCGCCGAGATGGTGGGCACGCTTCGGCGCTGGGCGGAGCGGGACGAGACATCGGTGGGCGGAGTGCTGCGCACGCTCGTGCGCGAAGAGGTGGAACGTGAGCGAGATGCAATCGCCAGATTCGATCGCGACCGAAACCGCGGCAGTGCGCGCGCTCGTGCACGAGCAGGCCAACACTGAGCCATCGTCCCTGGCGCCGGTGGCGTCCGTCTTCCGGGCCGCGCTGCCTTCCCTGGAGCAGCTGGCCTGGATGGCGAGGATGCTGGCGGGCGACACCGACGCCAAGGGCAACCCGCGGACCCCGGCCATGATCGCGCTGCCCAAGGCGCTCCAGGGCAAGCCGGCGGATGTGCTGGCGATCATGCTGGCGGGCCGGGAGCTGGGGATCGGCCCCATGCAGGCCACGCGCATGATCGAGATCATCGGCGGCGCGACGGCCTTGCGCTCCGAGCTCAAGCTGGGCATGGCCAAGCGGGCCGGTCACGACATCAAGCCGGTCATCCGCGAGAACGGCCGGGTTCGGGTGAAGTGCGTGAGCTGCGACTCCCACGAGGTGGAATGGGCGCTCGTGCGCGAAGGCGCCAGCCCGGACGCGGTGATCGCCACTGAGATCGAAGTCGAGAGCTGGGAGGGCCCGAAGGAAGCACGCCAGAAGACGCTGTCGCCCCTGACCGCGAAGTCGGCCTGGCACTCCTTCCCGTTCGCGATGCTGTGGGCCCGCGCGGTCGGCCAGCTCTGCCGCGAGCACTGCCCCGAGGCCACCGGTGGCCTCTACTCCGTGGAGGAGCTGAGCTGATGGGCGGGGGAGTCGAAGACATGCAGCACGAGCTCGGCGAGCGCGAGGAGATGCACTCCCGGACGCGGCCGGGCCGGGTGCCGGCGCACATCGAGCCGGTGCCGGCACTGGATGACGTGCTGGAGGGCCGCCCGCTCTACGAGAGCAGCGACGCCACGCGGCCCATGGTCGCGGTCCGCTTCGTGGATCGCGTGGAGGACCTGGAGACGCGCGAGCAGAGTCGGGAGACGCACGTAGCGGTTCTGCACAGCGTCATCGATCAGCTCGTGGACCAGGTCGGCGAGCTGCGCCATCAGCTCGGGCTGCCGCCCTGGCGGCCGGAGTACCGGCGGTGACCGGCCGGGAGAGGAAGTTCGTCGCCGTGGGCCTGGCGCTGGCCGCGATCGCGATCTTCCTGACGCTGCTCAGCGGGAAGATGCAGTGACCGTGCCGAAGCGGTGCGCGAGCTGCGGCGGGCGGATCGACATCGGTCCCGGGTGGTGGCGCTGCGCCACCCACCCGGGGCACCCGTCGGGATCCGCGCTGCCGGCGCGGACGTTCGGGGAGTGCTTCGGACCCCCGGGCGAGCCCTGGGCGGGCCTGCACGCCACCCTGTCGCGCGGCAACCGCGGGACCCACTCGCGTCGTCCGTACACGACGTCGTGAGCGAGCTGGGTGGGCCCTTGGCCCGGGTCGTCATCGATACCTGGCGTCGCTTCCAGCTCCACGCGCTCGGCTGCATGCCGTGCCGCGAGGTGCTGCGTGCGCTGATCTCCAGCCCCGACTACCCACATCCGCTGTACGACTTCTGCTGTGCGGACGCGGGCCGCGAGCTCTTCGGCGCCTGGACGAGCGCCAAGGGCGAGCTGATCGAGCGCTTGAAGGCGAGCACGGCAACGTGGGGCCTGGTGGGCCTGGAGGGCGAGGAAGCGGAGGAGCGCGCCGCCGCCCTCACCGCGCTCCCAGGGCCCGCGGCACGGGCCCTGTTCGCGACCGAGGACGCTGGACTACGGGAACGCCAGATCCAGGCCGTGGTGGCCGCCTACAGACGCACGGGCGGGGTGGTCACCGCTGACGAGCCGGAGCTACGCACGTGCGCGCTGCCCGAGTGCGTGGTCACGTTCCGCCCGCCGCCCCGCCGCCCCGGCAAGCGGTACTGCTGTGACGAGCACCGCTACCAGCACCGGGACCGACCCCGACCCGGACTGGAATCGACCGAGTAGGGCCCTTCCCTAGGCGGGTCATTTTGAGGTATCCTGGTCTGCCGACCTCTCATTCTGGGGTCATTTCTGAACGTGGAGTACCGACATGGCACGATATGATCATTTGCTGGACCCGACGCAGGCGCCCGAGGGGACTGGCGTCGAGCTGCGCAACGAGGACGAGTTCCTGGCCCTGATCTCGGAGGAGCAGAAGATCGTGGACCGGTACGCGTCGCTGCTGACGACCGCCGAGGGCATGCGTCCGTTCCTGGGCGACGCCGAGACGACCGCCCTCAAGCGCACGCTCGCGGCCTGGGCGCGCCTGCACTGGCAGAGGGTGGGGGAGCTGACCAAGGAGCGCGAGCAGCTCCTGAAGCACGGTCCGGGTCGGCCGGAGCCGGTCGTGCGGCCCCACGTCCAGCCGGCGCCGGCGCAGGCGAAGGCGGGCTGACGTGGGTTTCTTCGACGGGGTCATCGAGTGCAACGAGAAGAACGGCGGCGGCCATCCCTTCGACTCGCCGACCGCGCACGTCCGGCTCGACGGCGGGACGGACTACGCGGTCAGGTGCGGCGGCGACTGTGGCGTCACCGCCTGGGGGCAGTCGCCCGGTGAGGCCATGAGCAACGCCCAAGACGTGGACCGCGCGAACCGCAAGGGCCACATCTGGTGACGCTGATCTTCACCCGGTGCGTCTGGTGCCAGGCCGACCTCGGCACCGTCGAGCTCCGGGAATCGCACGAGCCCGGCTGCCGGCTTCGGCCGGTCCGGTAGTGCGGTCGTCGGTGCTGAGGGCCAGGCTCGGCTTGAGCCCTCAGCCCGTCCGCCCGGAGCTGACCATCCGCCAAGGCGAGGTGGTCCTGGTGATCGGCAAGCCCGGGACGGGCAAGAGCACGCTCGCGCAGTGGCTCCTGCGCGACGCCGGCAGCGCCATCGTCTACGAGACGAAGGGGGATCCGCTCGAACAGCAGGACTGGGAGCGTGCCGGCTTCGTGCCGGTGCACGACCCGATGGACCTGGACCCGCACCCGCGGGCCATGCTGATCTGCCGGAGCGAGTGGCTCCAGAAGCGTCCGGGCTGGGAGCGACCGGGCCGCGCGTGGTCCCGGGCGCTCGAACACCCGTTCCATCGCAAGCCGACCGCGGTGCTCTTCGATGAGGTGCTGCGGGCCTTTCCCGTCGGCGGCGGGCACCCGGGCACGCACCGAATCCTGCAGCAGGGCCGGAGCTTCGGCATGGTGCCGATCATCCTCTCGCAGGCCGCGAGCAACATCGATACGCTCCTGTTGCGCCTGGCGCAGCATATCTTCGTGCTCGGGCCCTTCCGGGCCGGGGCCGACCTGGACTACGTCCAGCGAGCCACGTCGTCCGACGTGAAGCCTCTGGCCCGCCTGGGCAAGCGCCAGATCGGGTGGTGGCACGAGACGGCTGCCGAGTGGACGACGTTCGAGCCGCTGCGCCCGGATGGGCCGGCAGAGCTGCGGCCCCTGCTGGCCGGCACCGTGGCGCTGCCCTACCCGAGCAGCTCCCTCCCCTGGGCCGCGCGCCACAGGGACTTCGCCGGGCCTCCCGCGTGGACCGTCACCCTACACACCTACACTACGTCCCGATAGCTAGCACTACCCCCCGGTAGTTCTCCCGCGCGGGAACCCCCGGGGGGTA
>Ga0137399_10000200_pt1 | contig 22011 bp, 21 predicted proteins | sample czorhiz316metaG_FD_104810 | JGI IMG/M metagenome (GOLD analysis project Ga0137399, IMG submission 104810) | Vadose zone soil microbial communities from Angelo Coast Range Reserve, California, USA - czorhiz3.16 metaG | ecosystem: Environmental > Terrestrial > Soil > Vadose zone | place: USA...
CCGAAACTTGACCCCTTCCCCCGCCGGCAGCGAGATCAGTATCGGCTGGTCGTTATTCTTAAAATTATGAACATAACAGCGGTCCTTCAAGGAGACCGGTTTCCCTTCAAACTCCGAAAGCAGACGTTTGATGGTCGTCATTCGCCCGGTCCCGGAAAATCCGGTGACAAAGACGTTGTATCCGGGATATTTCATCTCGAGTCCGAGCCGGAGCGCGCGCAGGGCCCGCTCCTGGCCGATGATTTCCTTCGAGGCTTTGGCATCATCCGTGGTCTTCACACGGATGCGGTCAGGGTCGCAGTGCCATCGAAGCTGGTTCGCGGGGATTTCTTTGAACTTCCTTGCCATGTCTATTTACTCAATATTCTTTTCTGTTCGTGTACATGTTCAGGAGCAACCCCGCCATAATCATATTCGTCAGAAGATTTGACCCTCCGTAGCTGAGGAAGGGCAGGGGGACGCCGATCACCGGCATGACTCCGGTCGCCATTCCGATATTGATGAGCGTATGGATCATGAACGTCCCAACGACGCCGATCGCGACGACGCTTGCGTAGCGGCTCTTGACCACCGAAGCGGTGCGGACGCCTCTCAGGAGCAGGAGGGTGAGCAGTATGAGGATGAGAAATGCGCCGAGAAATCCAAATTCCTCTGCGGGAACGCAGTAAATGAAATCGGTCCATTGCGCCGGGAGGAAATTCAATTGCGTTTGGGAGCCCTGCAGGTACCCCTTCCCAAGCAGTCCGCCCGATCCAATGGCGATCTTCGATTGGATGACATTATAGCCGGCGCCCAGCGGATCCGCCTCGGGATTCAGGAAGGTAAGAATGCGCTTCTGCTGGTAATGAGCCAGTTTTCCGAAGATAAACTGAACCGAGACTCCAACCAGCACGGTTCCGGAAAAAACAGTCGCCGAGGCAAGCCGGTTTTCGTGGATGAAGAAAAGGACGATAATTGTCAACACCAGAACCGCGACAAACGCGCTTGTCCCGAACAGGCTTGCGATGGCCGCCGCGACCGGGGCGAGGAGGGCCATGATCAGGAAATTCGATGCTCCTGCCCAGTAGACGATGGCCAGCAGAATGCCGAGGTAGATGATCGCGGTCCCCATATCGGGCTGCAGCAGGATCAGTCCTACCGGTATAAGGACGATTGCGAATGTGACCAGAATATCCTGAAAGCGCCGGAGGTTCACATGCCGTTGGGAGAGGTACGAGGCGAGGGCCAGTATTGTTGTTACCTTCACGATCTCAGAAGGCTGCAGGCCGAGTCCCCCGATTCCAAACCAGCTCTTTGATCCGGCCACTGCTTTCCCGATGGCGAGAACCGTCATGAGAACGACGATGGACGCCCCGTACAGAGGGTACGACAATAACTGCACGATCCGGAACGGGGTCAGCATGATCGAGAGCATGAGAAGGAAACCGATCCCGGCCCAGATGATTTGTCTGTGGAAAAAAACGGCGGCCTCGGCGTCGTACGTTGCGCTGTACACCGAGGCGATTCCGATCAGGAGGAGCGCAGCGACGATCCCCATTGTCGCAAAATCGATATGTTCCTTGAACCAGCTGTCCATATCAGTGTGATTCCGTCTGAGGCTGGGTCTGAGTCTGGGGTTGGGGATGATTCGCCTTTGCGGCGATCAGCGATGGAGCATTCCGCTGATTCCGGATCAGCTTTCCGTAGAGATACTGTTCGATGCACATCCCGGCGATGGGGGCGGCGATCGATCCTCCAAAGCCAGCGTTTTCAACGAGGACGCAGATGGCGATTTTCGGATGATCAAGCGGGGCATAACCGACGAACCAGGCGTGATCCTCGCCATGAGGATTCTGTGCAGTTCCGGTTTTTCCGGCGACTTGAACTCCCGCAACGCGCGCCGCCAATCCGGTGCCGCCTTCCTCGTTGACGCAGCGATACATTCCGTCGTGTATGATCTTCCATGTCTGATCGGAAAGCTCCACTTTTCGTGTCTCAACCGGCACACCCCGGACCTCACCGGTCTCCCTGTCGCGGATCTTCTCCACGACGTGCGGCGTGTGATAGTACCCTTCGTTGCCGAGCGTTGAAGCGTAGCAGGCCATCTGCAGCGGAGAGACGCCGACCTCGCCCTGTCCGATAGCCAGGCTGACAAGATATCCTTTTGTCCACTTGCGCTCTCCATAGATCCGGTCGAAATACTCTTCACTCGGGAGCAATCCCGTTGTCTCTTCCAGGATGTCGATGCCCGTTGCGGAACCGAAACCGAATTCTTCCCCGTAGCGCGTCCAGGATTCAAATCCGGTTTTCAACATGAGCTGGTAAAAATAGACATTGCACGACCGCTGGATCGCCTCGACCATATTTGTCGACCCGTGCGTGACGTGGTCCTTGAAGAGTCTTGTGCCGAATTGGAATCCCCCCGTGCATGTGATCCGGGCGGCCGGATTCACCACCCCATTCTGGAGGGCTGCTGCTGCGAGGACCATTTTGAATGTCGATCCCGGAGGGTACCGCGTCATCGTGGCCCTATTAAAAAGCGGCCTCGCTGAATCCGTGGTCAGTGCGTCCCACACTTCCGGCGGGGTGACTCCCCCGAAAAGAGTGAGATCGTAATCGGGCTTGCTGGCGAGAGCAAGGACTCCGCCGTCATCCGGGTCGATTGCAACGACGGCGCCGCGCTTGTCAGTCAGGAGGGATTCGGCGAGCGCCTGCAGGGGTCCGTCTGTTGCAAGAAAGAGATCGTCGCCTTCCTTTGTTGTGATATCGTTTCTTCCCTCGTTGTACGCGCCGAGCATCTGTCCCTTGGCATTGACCGTGATGAATTCGTACCCCTTTTGCCCGCGCAGGTAGCTGTCGTACGCTGCCTCAAGGCCGGTCGCACCGATCACGTCGCCCGGGCGATACTCATCGCCCTTGGCGGCAAGCTGTTGGTCGGAAATTTCCTTGGTGTAGCCGAACAAATGCGCTGCCTTCGCCTTCGTGGGATAGAAGCGTTTGGACTCGATCTGGTAATCGACGCCGGGAAGTTTGTCGCGGTTCTCCTCGATCGCCGCCAGAGTCTGAAAGTCGATGTCGCGCCTGACCTTCACGGGCGAGAAACGGTTATACACCTTCCCCTTATTGACGCGCTCCTGTATTAACTCGGAATCCACGCTCAGGATGCGCGAGAGCAAGGGGATCGACGTGGAGTGAAATTCCGCCGGCGTGACCGTGACGGTATACGACGGACGATTATCGACGAGAAGGCGGCCGTTTCGATCGAACACATACCCGCGAATCGGATCGTGCGCAATCGGGCGAATGCTGTTCTCCTCCGACTTTTTACCGTAGACATCCTGATAAAGGAATTGCAGTTGGACCAGACGCGCGAGCAGGAAAACAAAAAGGAGACCGACGAGAAGGGAAAAAATCGTCCTCCGGGAAGATGACTCCGAGGTTTCCATATTACCTCATCGACCTGCGTGTAAACGCGAACATCGGCAGGAGAGTCCAGGTTGTCGTGTAAAAGGCGGTTGCGAGCCCGACCTGGAAGATGGCGCGAAGGAACCCGATCTCGCTGCCCTGTGCATAGATGATAAAATAGACGGTATTTTGAATCACGGAGGCGAACAGGACGACCATGAGAAAGCGGTAGCTCGCCAGCGTCTGAAGCATCTTCGTTTCACTATAGAAGTAGCCGGCAAAGAATCCGCAGATTGTTTTCGAAAGCGCGGAGAGACCGATGAAATTCCCCGTTGCAAGATCAAACAGCAAGCCGATGCAGAACCCCCACACGGAGGCGGGCAACTGCCCCTCTCTCAGGGCGAGGAAGACAACCCAGATCGTGAGAATGTCGGGCGTGATCCCTTCCACGGTCAGCAACCGCATCAGCTTGGTTTGAACGACCACCAGGACGAGCGAGATGAGAGCATAGGTAAAATATCGCCCGATCATTTGGTTCGAGCCACCTTCTTCTCGATTTCGGTCCGCTCCGGATCCGGTGCGGAGGTGACGACAAAAACCTGCTCGAGCGATGCGAAATCGACGCTCGGAGTTACTTCAACCTCCTTAAAGAGACTCCCCGGCTTCTCTTCGATTTTGGAGACGAGGCCGATCTTGATTTCTCTTGGAAACACGCTGCTGTATTCCGAGGTGATCACGATGTCGCCGGCTTTGACATCCTCTGTCTTGGAAACGTTCTTGAGGCGAAGTACGTCCCCCCCGCCCCAGGCAATGATTCCATCGACCCGTGTCCGCTGGATCTTGGCACTCGCCCGAAAGTCCTTATTCTGCATGAGCTGCGCGATTGAATAGTGCTCGCTGGTCGCGATGACCTTCCCGACGAGTCCGGTTTCGGAGATCACCGGCATATCGGCCTTGATCCCGTCGCGCTCTCCGATGTCGAGCGTGATCGTGTTGCGCAGGAGGAGCAAACTCTTCCCGATGACATTTCCCGCCGTCAGCTTGAACGAACTGTGTTCCTTCAGTCCGGCGATCTCGCGCAGCCTGAGATTCTCGAGCCGCGCTTCCCGCAGGAGGCTCACCTCGTTCGAGAGATTAACGTTCAGTTGCCTGAGCACCTCGTTTTCTTTCTTCAGTTCGACCACGTTTGGAATGATTGCCAGCGCGTTCTGCATGAAACCGACAAATCCCACCGCCGTGGAGCGGATTGCCCTGACCTGGTTGTTGTCGTTGAGACTGAGAAGAACGAGAGAGATGACGATGAGAACGGTGAGAACGAGGTATTCCTTGAATAATCCAAGGAGACCGAGGAATCGATGCATCCGCTCAGTATCTCCTGCTCTTGAGCAGGACCTTTGAATAATGGTTAAGGTGCTCAAGCACTTTGCCCGTGCCTCGGACGACCGCGGTCAGGGGATCTTCGGCGACGTAGACCGGGAGGCTGGTCTCGAGCCGAAGGCGTTCGTCGAGCTGTTTCAGAAGCGCGCCCCCGCCCGAGAGCATGATTCCGCGGTCGAGGATATCGGCCGAGAGTTCGGGGGGCGTTCGCTCGAGCGTCAGCTTCACTGCGTCGACGATCTGCTGAACGGGTTCGTTGAGCGACTCCCGGATCTCGACGGAGCTTGCCTCGGTTGTTTTCGGAATGCCGTTCACGAGATCGCGTCCTTTGACCTGGATAGTAATCTCCTCCTTCAGAGGCATGGCGGATCCGACCTCGCACTTGATCGCCTCGGCCGTGCGTTCGCCGATGAGGATGTTGTGGTTCTTCTTGAAGAACTGGATGATGGCGTTATTCATCTCGTCGCCTGCAATGCGAATCGATTCTTCATTCACGATGCCGGAGAGAGCGATGACGGCGATCTCGGTTGTACCGCCCCCGATATCAACGATCATATTTCCTGCTGGCGCATCGACGTCCAGCCCGATCCCGATCGCGGCGGCCATCGGCTCGGCGATGAGGTGGACCTCCTTCGCGCCCGCGTGTTCGGCGGAGTCGCGAACCGCCCTTTTCTCTACTTCCGTTACGCCGCTCGGCACGCAGACCACGATCCGCCGGCTCGGCAGCCAGTTCGAATGAATCTTCTTGATGAATTCCCGGAGCATTCCCTCCGCGATCTCGAAGTCGGCAATCACGCCGTCCTTCATCGGCCGGATGGTCCGGATGTCCCGGTGAGTGCGGCCGAGCATCTCTCTCGCTTCATTGCCGATTGCGACGATTTTTTTTGTGTTCCGGTCGAAGGCAACGATCGAAGGCTCGTTGAGGACAATGCCCTTGCCCTTCATGTGGATCAGCGTGTTCGCAGTTCCAAGATCGATCGCCAAATCCGCGGAAAATAGAGAGAGAAAGCTCATGGTCGGTCCGAATGAACGTGATGATTTGTTTGTTTGGGGGTGCATTAGTGTTTGAAATGCCTCACTCCCGTAAACACCATCGCAATTGCGTTCTCGTCTGCGGCCTTGATTACCTCTTCATCGCGAATGGAACCTCCGGGTTGAATGACCGCGGTCGCCCCGGCTTTCACAGCCTCGAGGAGCCCGTCGGCGAAAGGAAAAAATGCATCGGATGCAACAACAGACTTCTTTAAATCGAGACCCGCTTCCTGCGCCTTCAACGCTGCGAGCCGGGAAGAATCGAACCGCGACATTTGTCCCGCGCCGATTCCGATCGTGCGGTCTTTTCGTGCGTATACGATCGAATTCGACTTCACATGTTTTGCGACCCGCCAGGCAAACATCAGGCCGGAGTTTTCATCGGCAGACGGGGCCCTTTTTGTCACGACCTTCAACTTTTCAGGATCAACGGTCAGATCATCCGGTGTTTGCACAAGGACTCCGCCCGCAACGCTCTTCATGAGCAGGGAATTGTGCGAGCGTGGAGTACCGGCCTGCCGGATCAATCGCCGGTCTTTCTTTTTCTTTAGAAATTCGAGTACCTCGGCCGGGAAGTCGGGAGCGATGATAACTTCGGTGAAAACCTTGTCGATAAGTTGCGCGGTTGCCATCTCGAGCGGCCGGTTGACCGCGACGATGCCGCCGAAGGCAGACTTGGTATCGGTTGCGAATGCCTTGCCGTATGCGTCGGCGAGCGTTTCCCCGGTTCCCACTCCGCAGGGGTTGGTGTGTTTGACGATGACGACCGTCGGCTCCGAAAATTCTCCGATCGCCTCCGCGGCCGCCTGAATGTCGACGATATTATTGAACGAAAGCTCCTTGCCGTGCAGCGTCCTGAAGTATTTCTCAAAATTGCCGTAGAGGGCGGCCTTTTGATGCGGATTCTCCCCATAGCGCAGGTCGCCCGACTTGGGGAGCAGCAACGAAAGCACGTCGGGAAGCAGGACCTCCTCGTGGCTGGCATTGACGCGGCTGAGGTACTCGGCGATGACGGCGTCGTAGCGCGCGGTATGCTCGAAGACCTCCCTGGCAAGCGCGAAACGGATCTCTTCGCCCACGGAACCCTTGAAGCGGTCCATTTCGGCGATGATTTCCGCATAGCGGGCGGGGTTGACGACGACAGCTTTATATTTGAAATTCTTCGCCGCGGCCCGGAGCATCGTGGGCCCGCCGATGTCGATTTGCTCAATCGCCTGGTCGAGCGATACGCCGTTCCGGGAAACGGTTTGCTCAAATGGATACAGATTGACGACAACAAGATCGATCGGGGTGATGTCGAATTCGGCGAGCTGCTGGCGGTGGGCCGGATTTTCAGTGACTGCAAGCAGCCCCGCGTGGATCTTCGGATGAAGCGTCTTTACCCGGCCATCGAGAATCTCGGGAAACCCGGTGACGTCTGAAATGGATTGCGCCTCGACGGCCGCCTCTCGCAAGGATTTCAAGGTTCCGCCGGTGGAGATGATTTCGACGCCCCGCTCTTTTAATTGACGGGCGAATTCGGCGACGCCGCTTTTATCTGCGACGCTGATGATCGCTCGCTTGATCGGGACGAGCCTCATGCGTGGCTTTCGATCTCGACGTGCTGCTCCCCGATCTTCACCCTTCCTTCGGCGAAGAGGCGGATCGCTTCGGGATAGATCTGATGCTCGATGGCGGAGACTTTTGCGGCGAGTGTTTCGGGAGTATCATCCGGCGCGACAGGGAGCGATTTCTGAAGGATGATCGCGCCGTGATCGTACTGATCGTCTACAATATGCACAGTGGCGCCGGACGTTGCGGCTCTGCTTTTGATGACGGCTTCATGAACGAATTTGCCGTACATTCCGGGCCCTCCAAACGAGGGGAGCAGCGCCGGGTGGACGTTGATGATCCGGTTTCTGTACGCCTGGATGATCGAAGGATGGATTTTCTTCAGGTACCCCGCAAGCGCGATAAAATTGATGCCGTGCCGGGTGAGAGCCGAGAGGAGCGCCTTGTTGAACGCCTCATCGGACTCGAATTGCTGGCGGCTAAGGTGGAGTGACGGGATGCCGTTCGCCCGTGCGATCTGGAGCGCGCCGGCATCCGAGTTGTTGCTGATAACCAGAGAAACCCGCGCCTGGCGAATTGTCCCTGCCCTCACGGGGTCGATAATCGCCTTTAAGTTCGATCCTTTGCCTGAGGCTAAGACCGCAATGTTTAGGGTGCTGGTCAACTTCTGTCTGCTGATTTTTCGACAATTTAAGGATATTCAACAGTAGAGTCAATAAAACTGCGAGGTAGATCACATCGGGTAAACTGTGGCCTTATAATAGTGCCTTGGTAGAGCCGGCCCTACGATACGGCGGATTCGAGGAAGGCGATCTGGCCCCGGCTCGCATTCAGGCGGACCCGGACTCCGAGGGGCATGGTGAGGGAGTTCTTCACGTGGCCGTAGCGGACACCTTCGAGCACCGGGAAATTGAAACCGGCGAACGTATCGAGGAAGACCTGCCGGAGAGTCAGCGAGGGCTTTCCCTTCGCCGGTCTGCAATCCACAAAAGATCCCAGAACGACGCCCCGGGCGCGGTCGAATGCACCCGCAAGGAGCATCTGTTGCAGCATCCGATCGATGCGGTAGGGACGTTCATCAATTTCCTCGAGAAGCAGAATGGGAGTGGACATCCGCGGGAAGTATGGGGTTCCCACGGAAGCAGCTACCACGCTGAGATTGCCGCCGATCAATCTTCCGGCGGTTCGGGCATGCTGGTTCCGCCCCTCAAGCTTCCTGCGGCCGCGCCGGAGCACTTTCGCCCGCATGGAAGGAAGGGCGCTAGCCGAAGTCAGGCACCGCCAGAACCACTCCTCGGCACTTCCGCCGAATCCAGCGGCCATTTCTGCCGCAACCATCGGGCCGGAATACGTAACCAAGCCCACTTTAGCCATGAGGGCCAATTGCAGCGCAGTGATATCGCTGTAGCCGACGAGGATCTTGGGATTTCGTTTGATGACCGGGTAATTCAAGAGCGGGAGAATGCGATGCGATCCGTACCCGCCTCGGGCGGTAAAGATCGCCTTCACTTTCCGGTTTGCAAAGAGGTCGTTTACATCAGACGCCCGTTGGGCATCGCTTCCGGCAAGATAACCGCGCTTGAATCGGAGGTGTTTTCCCAGCTCGACGCGGTAGCCGAGCCGTTCGAGGTATGCTATTCCACGGGAGAGGTCGTGATCAGAGGCGGGGGCGCTGCCGGGAGAACAAACGCCGATGATATCGCCGCGGTGAAGCGCTCCTGGCTTGATGATACGCATGCAGGTTCGGGAAGATAGAGAGATTCCCGATGAATATCAATGGAACGGGTAGCCAGAGTGGTTCAGGTGGATAGTGCTTCCCGCAGAGCGGAGGTGGAGCCGTTCCCAGATCCTGCCTGGTCCCTCCGTGGTGGGAGGGGAGCGGGGTCATGGATGGCCGATCGGTGATAGCTTAATTGCCGGTATAGGCAGCGGATGCGAGGAGGTGGCCGGTGTACGATCCCGTGAATGCGCCCGGCGGAACGCTGACAGTTGCACCGAGGAACAGGCCCGAGATGCCCCTTCCACCGATTGTGATTGTCACATCGTTGCCGAAAACTGAACCGGATGCCGCAAACGGCGATCTCGGATCATTGTCGTAGTTCCAACCAAATGTCCAGTTGCTTAAGACAAGGCTTCCGTTTCCATCATCTGAAATCAACTCAGATGGAAGAGTAAGTGTGACGAGGAGGTGAGCGCCGGAATTGGCAGCGACTTCAAACCCGACCGGTTCGACGGTTACATTCCCCGCCTCGCCGGGTCCGATCGGGTTCTTGAAACCTCCCGGGGTGATAACGTAGGTCCCTCCGGGCGCGAAAGAGCCCCAGTCGCCGTCGATGTTGAAGACGCCGAGGGGATTCTCGACGTGGGCGCTGATGAACGCTGTGGACTCGCTCTGAGCGAAGATAACAGGGTTCAACCCGATGAACAGGATAAAGGCGGATAGTAACAAAAAGCGTGTCATATTCTTCTCCTCCACAATTCGTCTCTTCACTATGACATTTTCCCTGCGCGTTGCGGGCCAACAGCCCGTTTTCTACTGACGCATGGGTATTTCGGTAAGAAAACTGCGTGCCCCCCTGTGATCAACTTCGGAATTTTCTAACGGGAAGCAGTAACCCTACAATCTTGCTCTTCAGCTGATCGGTTGGTCAAGAATCAGGTCGTCGATCGAGTAACGTCGATCCGAGTGATGCTGGTTCTTGGGAAGGCGATTTCGTAAATGCTGGATGACTAGAGGAACGGCAAGGATGCCTGCAAACAGAGCTGCCATGGACCATGATTTCATACGTGATTGCTCCCCTCAGTGAATGCTGATGAAACTTTCGCCCTTCCAGAGCTGGAGGAACATGATGGCGTACCAGGACTGCTTCTCCATTTCGTGAAGGAGCACACACTCCATGAACAACCGCTGTTCGCGGGTGAGAGTCTGGAGCTGATATCGGCATTTCATGTTCGGGTCTCCTGAAAATAATTTCTACACTAAATAACGCGAAGAACCGCGACGGAAATTGTGTCATTCATCACAATAGGTGGGGCAGATCACCCGGAATGGGGATTACCGGGACCGCTATCGGCAGGGTTTCAGGGGGGAGCTGGGGGCTATTCTTCGAATTCGACGGCTATGGAAAGGCTTCCCTCGTCGGATATTGTAACGCGGATCAAATTGGCCCTGCAGCAGACGGAGCAATCCTCCGTGTACGTTTGCTCCGCCCCTCCCGAGGGGTCGACAAGGGTCTCATTTTCTTCGCCGCAATGTGGACACCGGTACGATGCTTCCAGGAGTTCATGCAACATGATTATCCGATCGCAGCCCTAACTAGTTGCTATGAAACAACTCAAAGACCTCCTAAGGGACATGAATTGGGTGCGTGGTAAGAGTGGGTAGGGAACACTTCCGCCTGAGGCTGGGACCTGCATGCTCAGAGGTTGTAGAATTTGAGGTCTTTTCCCGTCCTCAACTTGGTAATATAGATGATCTGCCCCATATGTTGAGAGACGTGTTCGACGACGTGGGAGATGGCGTCAAGGCAGGTGGTGTCATATTTCTGGATGTGCCGAACCTCTAAAAGTCGGGAGACATCGAACTTTTCGAGAACGCTGTCTGCCTCGTTCAGCGCGGCCTCGAATCGCTTCAAGAGGAGATTCTTTGGGATATGGCCCCGCTCGGAGAATTCCGCGGGACGATCCCGCTTGTCCGGCGACCCGCCCAGGCCCGCAACGATCCATTGCCGGACGTTCCCCGTGAGGTGCAGGATGAGGTTGCCGATGCTGTTGTCGGTTTCGTGGGCGCGCCACCAGACGTCCTCCTCGCTGAGCGTTTCGAGGCATTGTTGTATTCTGGGGAAATACTCCTTGAGCATGCGCTTCCGGCAGTAGGTCAGGTATTCGGACCCGACGCTCGGCGTGGCGGTTTTCGGAGGGTTCATTGGATGCCTGTTACCTTGTAATAAATATTCATCTGATGAGCAGGAGTTTCCGAGTTTGCTGTTCGTGCAGTCGGCGCCCCCGTCCAAGCGTCTCCAACCGGTAATAATAGATCCCGCTTGCCAGGGCGCTTCCGTCAAAGGTGCGTCTGTAGACTCCGGGTTCAAGAGCACCCTCTGCAAGCGTTGAGATTTTCCTCCCCAGAAGATCGTATACCGCGAGGGATACAAATCCGGGAGCGTTAATCTCGAACTCGATGGTTGTGCTCGAATTAAATGGGTTCGGAAAGTTCTGGTGAAGGTGGAGTCCTGCCGGGATGCCTGCGATCGGCTCACGCACCCGTGTCACCACCATTCCGGTGTCGGTGAGAAGAACGATGGACCCATTTCCGCCCACGATGATGCCCCGGTTGGTGTCGGCGATGGAGACGGCGTACAGGTTGTTCGATGTTCTGCTCGGAAAAATCGTCCAGCCAGCCCCGCCGTTCGTCGTCCGGGCGATCGTGCCGCTGCTGCCGACTGCAAAACCCTTGTTCGCATCGATAAACGAAACTCCAAAGAAATAGTTAAGGGTGCCGCTCGATTGGCTCGACCAGGTTGATCCCCCGTTCGTCGTCCGGAGTATTAAGCCCTGGGTGCCGACCGCAGTTCCCGTGTTTGCGTCCGTGAAGGAGACGCCGTAAAGGAAGTTCGATACCCCGCTCGTCTGCATCGACCAAATTGCCCCCCCGTTTGTTGTGCGCAGAATCCTCCCCCCTCCTCCAACCGCCGTGCCCGTGCTGTCGTCGGTGAAAGAAACGCCCAGAAGAGGGTATGCCCCTCCGCTGTCCTGTTTTGTCCAGGTCGCCCCTCCGTCAATCGTGTGAAGGATCAGGCCGTAATCGCCAACCACAGTGCCGGTCATCGTATCGAGGAAAGAAACACCGAAGAGCATGTTCAATGTTCCGCTCATCTGACTTTGCCACGAGGCTCCTCCATCCCTGGTTCTCAGGATTGTCCCGGCCATCCCGACGGCAGTCGAAATGTTGGTGTCTACCACCGAAATACCCAACAGGATATTTGACCCGCCGCCGGCATGATTCTGCGTGATCCAACCATACCCGCGGTCTCCGGTCCGCTTCACGGTGGCTCCATCCCCGACGGCCATGGCGGAATCCGTGTGTAAAAGGTCGACCGCCCACAGGTTCGATCCCGGCGAAAACGGATCGCGGCCGGGCAGCCACTCGTTTTCGGCCTGGTCGGCCGACTGTGAACGCAAATCGAGACGCGACAGATTGATGAGCGCGAACAGGAGTACAGTGATGCGAAGACATCTAATCACAGTCTAATATATCGATTATTCAAAAAAAATCAATACATTGTCATGATGAAAGCTTCAACAGGAGACCTGGTGGTCAAAGAATTGGACGAACGGACGGTCCTGCGGGATCCCATTCAACAGTTTCAGGCGTGGTATCAGGATGCGATGAGTTCCGCCATGATCCACCCCGATGCGATGACGCTCGCGACAGTGTCGCCGGGCGGAAAGCCCTCCGCCCGCATCGTTCTTCTCAAGAGAGTCGATGACAAAGGCTTTGTCTTTTACACCAATTACGAGAGCCGCAAGGCCGATGAGATCTCGCACAATTCATCCGCAGCCCTCGTATTCTACTGGGGGGAATTGCAGCGGCAGGTACGCATCGAGGGAAGTCTAACCCGCACATCCGCGGAGGAATCGGACGAATACTTCGCTTCCCGGCCCCGCGAAAGTCAGATCAGCGCCCTGACCTCACCGCAGAGCAAGGTGGTCGCAAGCCGCGCCGAGCTGGAACGGATGTTCGACGAGAACGAGCGCCGATTGCGCGATCGGCCCGTGCCGCGACCGCGGAACTGGGGGGGGTACATGCTGAAACCGTCCAGGTTCGAATTCTGGCAGGGGAGAGAGGCGAGATTGCACGACCGCATCGAGTACATGCTCGAAAAAGACGGCTCGTGGAAGATTCGAAGGCTGGCGCCATAGAGGGGTCCCCCCGGGTCTGCCCTTCGGATCTCGATCGCTTTCCGGCCCAAAATCTCCCGCTACATTGACGAGTTTGAGTTTCGTGTGAATTCTAAGGACATTACAGACCCCTCATGGCTTGGAGCGCATCATGGTACATCCGCTGGTCATTAATCATTGCGGGTATCGCGTTGATGGCGCTGATGCTGGCAACGCTTATTCCGACAATGTCGAATAAAGACGACATAGATTCATTCTCCAAAGAAAACCTCGATCGCGAGCAAACGAGCGCTGATTGGTATAACTACATCCTGGTTGGAGCGCTTTTAATAGCAATTATTGCGGCACTTCTCCTCGTTTTCCACAATAAACGTGTATCGCGGCTGCAATCATTGCAAAATGATCAGTCGGGAGCCTCGGTTGCTACCTTAAACCAAAACGCCCAAGAGGCGATTCAACGGCGGAGACAACTCGACGCTGCCTATAAGGACCTCGAGAACCGTTACAAAGATGTTGAAAGCGAAAACCTCAAGTTAAAAGTCCGGGTGCATGAACAAATTGCCAAGGTAGAACATCAACCGAAACGCGTCGAGACGGCAGGACCGCAAACTAATGCAAGACACATTCCAGTCAAGACGCCGGAAGAGGAAACAAATGCAAGGCACATTCCAGTCGAGACGCCGGAACAAGAAACAGGCGCAAGACACATTCCAGTCGAGACGCCGGAACAAGAAACAAGCGCAAGACACATTCCAGCAGACAAAGAGCAATGGCTCATAGAAAAACTCGCTCCCTTAAAGGGAAAGAGCATTATGGTCACGGCTATGGCGAATGACCGCGAGTCGATCGTATTCGGGAGGGAATTGATGAGATATTTTTCGTCTGCCGGTTGGCTCACAACGGGACTTGATCAACTGGTATACCCCGGCAAACCGGTCGGGTTGCAGTGGAGGGTGAAAACAACCCCCAATCCCCTGGCTGAATATTTGGCGGCAAATTTCAAAACTCTTGGTTTTGATTCAAGCATTATTCCGGTCACCGATCTTCCCACCGGGGACATAGAGCTCAATGTTTTGTACAAGCCGTGAACGAAGCTGACGATGCTCCGGCTGATTCCAAACCCAAGCACCACAAGCCCAGGCACACGCGTCCGTTATTTTCATCGGGATCCCCCGCCGCCGGTTGATCGGACTTCCTCTCGACAGTATTCATACAGGGCATCGTAGACGATGAATTCCTTTTTGAGGATTTCATGATCGCTTGTGAATCCGAGGCGGCGAAACCCTTCCGCGATTGATTTCAAGCCGGCGGCCTCGGGGCGTCCGTAGAGGTCTTCCTTGACGTCCGCCCCGTGAACGATCCTGGCGAGGAGGCCAATGGCCGGATCCTGAATCCGGTACTTCGAAACAATTGCCTCAAAGCTGCACCTTCCTTCGATATGGCCGAGTTCTGCGCCGGGAATGTCGAATGGGATGGCGCTCTCCCGTCCGGCCACCGACAATACCTCATCGGGGGGAACGAAGATGAATTGAGCCTGAGGGTCGACGAATTTCTTGATGAGCCATGGACAAGCCACCCGATCGACTTTAACGTGTTCCCGAGTGATCCACTTCATTGTACGTCCTCCTGATGATGGATTTGTGAGGGAGAAAGTGATGACATGGATGCGGTGAACGCAATCACCCCGCAAGCTCCGGCTATGAATGCCAGGAGGAACGGGAGACGGGGATCGATCGTCCACAACCATGCGCCCACCAGGGACGCGGGAAAGACAATAAGCCCGCGTACGAGATAGTAAAGTCCCACCGTGCGCCCTCGAATGCTCTCGGGGGCAAGATCGACGATCAAAGCCTTCCGCGCAGGCTCACCGATCTCCCTCAGACCTCCGATAATAAATGCGGGAAGAATTGAAGCATATCCTCCGCCGGCCAGTATGGAGAGGGGAAAGAGGGCAAAGAAAATGAACGTGAGCAAAATAAACGGCTTCCGGTCAACCCGGTCGGAAAGCTTTGCGATCGGAATGTAGAGTGCAATCGATGTCAGCATCTGGACGCTCGTGAATGTTCCGAAGTGGAGCGAATTGTATCCGAGCTTATCGACGATGTAGAGGATGATGAAAACTTCGGGGATTCCCTCTGCCCACCGGGCAAAACAATCCGAGATCAACAACCGCTTCAGGCGCTGATCCATGCTGCGCCATATTTCGTGCGAAGAGAATTGATCGATCCTTGCCGGAGCGAGGTCTATATAGTATCGACGAATGATCCAGACGACAAGAATCGCCAGAATGATCGACGCCGCGAAACTCGCTCTCATCCCGGCCGCCAATCCGAATTGCAATATCGCCCATCCTCCTAGAACGGGGGCTATGAGAATAGGGACCCGTTTTAGAATCGACTGAACTCCAAACCCGATCGAACGGCTGGTTGCCGGCAGATTATCCCCGATGATCGTGAAGATCACCGGCGTGGCCGAGCTGCCCCAGGCGGTTATGAAAATCATTCCCAGCAGAATGAATTCCCACCCCTGACTGATCATGAGCAGAAGGTATCCACCCAGCGCCAGCAGCGTAAAGAGGATGAGCGATCTGCGGTGCCCCAAACGGTCTGCCAGCCATCCTCCCGGATACTGGTAGAGCGCGTCCAGCAGATCCTTGACAGCGCCGAAAATGCCGATGACCCAAATCCCCGCGCCGAGGAATTCGAGATATTTTGGGATGAAGCGCGACCAGAGTTCCTCTCCCAGACCCAGCGCAAAGACGCCTGCCAGCATGACGAGGATATTGGGCCGTAGACCCAGGAAGGCGAGAACTCTCTTCAGAGTATTGTGCATCGCCCGTTCAATTGCCTCGAAACAAAATCGAGCCTTGATAGAGGAGGGGTGATCGACAGGGAAGAAATTTCACCCGGGCACGACCGCGTGTTACTTGAGGAGAGCGGAGATCGCCTGTGCGAAGAATTCTTTGGACCGCATGCCAACGAGGGTCTGGGCAATTCTGCCGTCGGCGTCGATCAGATAGGAAGTGGGAATTGCGCGTGGGTTGCCGAATGCATCCTCAAGGTCGTCGTTCGACACCATATTCGGATATGGAATCCCGTGCTCAATAACGAACGTGCGAACGTCTTCGATGATGTTCGGGCCTCTATCGGTTGAGACCCCGATGAACTTGACATTCCGGTCAGCCATCTCCTGGCTGAGAGCAACGAGATCGGGCAGCTCCCTCTTGCACGGCCCGCACCAGGTTGCCCAGAAGTTAACAACCGTGACTTTTCCCCGGTATGAATCGAAATCGATCACCTTCCCGGTGCTGTCCTTCCACGAGAAATTGGGGGCTCTATCGGGCCGCTTCACGACGTTGACAACGTCTGCCACGCTGGCTCCTCCCTTCGCCGTGGACGGCGATCCGTCGGTGCGAGGCATTTTTTTTGCGCATCCGGCAATGAGGAGAAAGATCAGCGCCGGCAGTGCGACGATGAGGCGGGATTGCATCCGGATTACTGGGGTTCCTTCAGGAAGGCGAGCATCCGATCCTGGGCGATATCGCCCACCGCACAGCACACGGTGGAATCGACGATCCAAATCGCGAGCGTGCACTCCGGCAACGGATTCTCGATGTACCAGCCGGTCGCACGAAGCTGCTCCAAAGCACGCGGGGGGAGATTCAGATTGCTGCCGTGCTCGACGCACCGGAAATTCACCTCGTACACATAAATAAACTTGCGATTTTGCCGGTAGACGACATTGGCCACAGGTTCGTTGTTGTACCGCGTGCAGGCGCCTCCGACCAAAGTGTATCGCTTGTTCCGGGGCAGGTTCACAGAAAAATTAACATGTCTGGCCAGATAGCTCTGTACGACGCCGAAATCCTCCGACGCCACCTCAGGCGTGAGTCTTCCGTTCAATACTCCGTCAAAATTGTTGAACGTCTGATGGATAATGTTGGCGTCGTCGGGCTGTGAGTGAGAATGCTGCGGTCTCGGGGGGGCCAGTGTCAGAAGTATCAATATGAGGCCGAGCGAGGAACCGAAAGCAAGCGCCGGTCTCGGCGACCGCTGCCGAATCAGACTCCCGAACCAATTCGCAGGGCGATTGTCCGGCGATACGTTTATTGCAAGCTGGCTTGCGATTTGGTCCCGGAGGGGACGAGGAGTATCGATGTGCTTGAGGTGACGCTTGAGGAAGGACTTTGTGGATTGTTCGAGTTCGAATTCCGACCGGCAGGTTACGCACTCCCTGAGATGGTCTTGCAAGCCCCGTCTCGGTTCCGCCGCGAGTTCCCCGTCGACCTCCGCGGTGATTAAATCCTGGATGTCTTTACAATGCACGTTGGGTTAGTACTTTCTACCAAGAGTCAATAATAGGTTTTCTTTGATTCATCAATCGTGTGTCACGTACCCGCGCTTCTTCGCGTAGTCGTATAATTTCGCCCTGAGCATCTGCCGGCCCCTGTGAAGCCGCGAACGCACCGTGCCGATCGGGCAGTCGACAAATTCCGCAATCTCTTCGTAGCTGAGTCCCTCGATGTCGCAAAGAATCACCACCGTGCGGAACTCCTCCGGGAGAGACTCGAGCGCACGCGCGACATCATCCTCCAATAATCCCCCGAAGATTTTCTCCTGCAGATCGTTCGGGTCGGTCGACTCATACCTGATGTTGTTGTAAAAATTTTGGATGTCGTTATAATCAACTGTTTCCGGTTCCTTCGTTTCTTTCCGGTAACGATTGATGTATGAGTTTTTCATTATACGGAACAACCATGCCCGGATATTCGTTCCTTTTTCGTACTTGTCCCAGAACCGATAGGCCTTCATGAAGGTTTCCTGGACAAGGTCGTTCGCGTCATCGGGATTGGAGGTCATGCGCAGGGCGTAGTTATAAAGAACGTCCATGTGCGGAACGGCCTCCCGTTGGAACTCTTCGTGCTTCGAACGGGTCTTGGATTGAATTGAAAGTGGGAAAATCGGGAATATCATCAGTCAGGCCTTGGTGTTAGACTCCACAAGTCGGCGCCGGTTTCAAAAACCATCAACCAGGAAGTTTCGCAAATCTGCGTGAAGCGGGGAAAATCCTCGGGGGGTGGACTGTCCCATTTGAATGATACCGAAAAGCCCGCTGAGGCGCAAGGAAGAGGCCCCGGCGGCACCGGGCGATCTACTTCTTCCTGAAGAGATACGGAAACTCGACCTTGCGGACGCCCGTTCCGTCGTGGATGAGATACTCTCCGCCGCTCCAGATCGAAGCGCCGCCATATTGTCCCTTTTTATTTATTGCGTAAAATTTCACATCGAAATTCACCCTTCCCTGCTCGTCCTGGAGACGCTTCTCGCGGCAGCGGTCGTTGATGCGTTTGCACGCGAGGAGGCAGGCTTCATCGGGCGACTTCCCCTGGCGCATCCACTCCACGATCATGACCGAACTGCAGTTGAGGAGGTTGGCTTCCCCGAGGCCTGTCGAGCCGGCAGAGCCCACGTCGTTATCGCAGTACAATCCCGCTCCGAGAATCGGCGAATCGCCGACCCTGCCGGGGATCTTGAATGCAAGGCCGGCCGTGGTGGTCACGCACGAAAGATTACCGTTCTGATCGAGGGCACTGCAGTGAATCGTGCCGTAGTGACGGAAATAGTCCTGGTACATTGACCCGATTCCACGGTCGTCGATCGAATGCGGCGGGAGCCAATCGTCCTGGGTGCTCATATTTTCCTTCCACTTTAGCCATGCCTCGCGGGCCTTGTCTGTCAGAAGATTCTCTTCCTGGAACCCGTGCGCTTTGGCAAATCTCAGGGCGCCCTCGCCGACGATGAGCACATGTTTCGACCGCTCCATGACGACCCGGGCGACCCGTGACGGATTCTTGATGTTCCTGAGCGCCGCCACGGCACCGCCGCGATAGGATGGGCCGTGCATCACTGCAGCGTCGAGCTCGACGACGCCGTCTTCATTGGGGAGCCCGCCGTATCCCACGCTCATATCCTCGGGGTCGTCCTCGACAATGTTGACGCCCGCGATGACCGCATCGAGGGCATCGCTTCCCTTTTTGATCAACTCCATTGCCTTCTCGAGAGCCTTCGGCCCGTTCCCGCTGGCAATGGCGATCGGCTTGTGGGCCTGGGGATTTGAAGCCTGGGGGAAAAGGGTTTCTTTCAGAGGCGCAGCCGCGAATGCTGCGGTTGCCGCAGTCGTCTTGATAAATGCGCGGCGATTGATGAATCTCATGGGTATTCTCCTGGAGAGTCGGTGTGAGGCGGGAATTTAGAAAGAACCGGAAGGAAAGTCAATGACCGGCCCTGAGACTTTACTCCTCCTTGTACAACGTAATTCCCCACATCGTCGGGTCGTCCGGGGGATCGGTGTTCCAGTGGTTGAATGAATGGGAATCATCCGACACATAATGCAGCCGGTACTCTCCTTTGTCGAGAAGAATCGTGGTATTCACCATCCGGTTCTTACGCCCGCCCCCCGCATGGAACGTCATCGAGTAGGTCATCTGCCAGATGATTTTACCCGTGGAACCGGCCTCTATATAACCGTAGTCGAACATCTCGTTGTTCTGCCCCTCGCCGATGGCATAGACGCGGATGCGGGTCGGCTTTGCGAGCTCGAATGTCTGGCTCATGCGCGCGTCGTCTTCCACCCGGACGATCTGTGCGATGGTGCCGGCAGTCGTCGGATTCACGCCCTTTTCGACGTTGTGCATGTTGAAGTTGTCTCCTTCGCCGTACACCGTAATCCCCCAGTGTTCGGGATCGAAGGGCGGAGCTGAATTCCAGTCGTTGTAGGCATGCGAGTCATCAGTCTGATAATAGACTGTGTATGTCCCTTTCGGGAGCGGGATCACCTCGTCGACCATCCGGTTCTTTGACGCTCCCCCCGCAGGTTCGGTTTTGTCGACCTCCATCGTCCAAACCTTCTCCCTTGTATTCGCGTTGATAATCCACCCATAATCCGCCATCTGGCGCCTGAAATTTGCGCGCTCCCCGATTGCATAGATGTGAACCCGCGCGGGCGCCTTGAGTGCGAAACAGGCATTTCGTGTTTCGCCATTTCCGATCATGGTCAATTGAACGATGACGTTCTGCTCCTGTTTGGGCGTAGTTAGTTTGAAGCCGGTTTTGGCCTCTTCATCGCGGGCAATCAACGTCACACCGTAGTTGAACGGATCGGCCGGCGGAGCGGCATTCCAATCAGTATAAGAATGCGAATCGTCGGTAGTATAATAGAGGATATACTCCCCGGCAGGAAACGCGACCACCCCGTCGAATTTCACGTTCTTGTCGGCGCCGCCGGCATTAGAGAGATTTGCGCCTATCATATCCCAGATGCGCTTGTGTGTCTTGACGTCGATAATCCATCCATAGTCGGCCGGGTCTCCCCCCTCGGGGGTCTCGCCGAGAGCATAGATTCTCAACGAAACGGGCCGGCTCAAGGAAAAGGACTGCCGGATGTGCTCCTTCTCTCCAAGCCGGGTGGCGTGAAAGAGCGTGTTGGGGAACTCCTTCGGCGGGCTGAACATTGTGACATCGGCATCATGCTCGTCGACCGCAAGCTCGATGATCCATTCCTTCGAGCGTTTCTTGAACTCCTTCTCGACATCGTGGTGGCCGATGAGCTCCTGGAACCAGGAGAAAATGCCGCGTTTCTTCACCCCGTCGATTGGATGGCTGTCTTTACGGCGGTCGATGTTGATCGTGAACGACGTGGATGGGGAATTTGCGGTGAACGCGTACGCGGCAAAATAGACCTCGTAGCTCCCCTTCTTGAACGCGACGTCGTCGTCGAATACGCGGTCCTCCTTCTCACGCCTGGTGTTATCACGATCCATCTTCCAGACGAGCTCGCGGGTGCCGGCGTTGATGACCCATCCGTAGGCGAACATCTCGTCGTTCAGCCTTTTCGTTCTCTTCTCGTCTGCCGCACCCCGGGCGTGAATATGGACTTGTGTATCGTGCGGAAGGACGAATCCTCCAGACTTGACCTCGGTCTGATCAAAGTCCTTGAGCTGGATAATGGTCCGCCCGCCCGCGCTGACGGTCAGCGGTGCGGCCAGAACCAGTAAAATCACGGAGTGGATCCAACGAGGGGGGTTCAGATTGGATCGGGCGGTAAGGTCCGGAATAATATTCATACGATAGAACACTCTTGCTATCTTTTATTACGATTCCGGGCACCCTTTGTTTCAGTTTAAGCAAGAACATATTCTGCAGGTGATTTTTTTCTTGAGGTGCAGCCGCTAACCTGTGAGTTTACGTACTCCGGCGGGTTTAGATCCCTTGATTCTCACACCGGCATTTTCTATTTTGGCTGGCAGTGGGTCCTAAAGAGAAATGAGTCGTTCATCCGAATCAAAGAAGGGATCGCTCGATTGACAGATAGTGATTCGATGCTCAGCACGATTCGTTACAATGTGCTTTTCGAATCTGTGGACGAATCGTTGCTTCGCACCATCGCCGGGGCTCTTGAAGAAGTTCACTATGAGGCCGGTCAGGTAATCTTCAAGGAGGGTAGCGAGGGGGACTGCCTGTTTCTATTGCTTAGCGGCACCGTAAAGATCTCGAAAAACACGACGGCGGGGGGAGAACTGGTGGTTGGACTACTCCGGGACGGGGATTTTTTCGGCGAACTCGATCTCATTGATGAGCGGCTGCGCTCGGCGTCTGCTGTGGCTGATTCGGCGTGCACGCTGATACGGGTGCCGCGGACGGAGTTTCGGGCGCTCCGGCAGTCCAGCTCCGAATTTTCCTCCAACCTGCTGCGAATGCTGAGCCTGAA
>Ga0137399_10000202_pt1 | contig 21938 bp, 16 predicted proteins | sample czorhiz316metaG_FD_104810 | JGI IMG/M metagenome (GOLD analysis project Ga0137399, IMG submission 104810) | Vadose zone soil microbial communities from Angelo Coast Range Reserve, California, USA - czorhiz3.16 metaG | ecosystem: Environmental > Terrestrial > Soil > Vadose zone | place: USA...
CAACAATTGCTTCAGGAGCCGCTGGAGCCGCCCCCGGGCTTCCATTCCCATCGCAGTGAATTCCACGCCCATGCCCTTGCCCGGCTGGGCGTCGCGCACGACAGCTCGGGCCCGCACTTCTCCTCCTGGCACTTCAAAGAAGAGCTTCACAATCTCTCCGACCGCAGGCGGCTCGGGCGTGGAGATGAACAGCCCTCCCAGACCGAGTGTGTCGACGCGCGAGACGATCCGTTCGGCGCCGCTCTGCCAAGCCACCAGTATTCCCTTGGGCAAACCCACGCGGGGGTACCGGCGAGTTTTCTTTGTAGCGCCCATCCGGAACGTATGCCTCGAGCTTAGGCCCAACTAGTTCGGCCCCGGAAGCTCGCTCGTTCGAAAAGCTGTCTTAAGTGGCAACCCAGCATTCGCCTGATTCCAGTTGCTCCTCGCGCATCCCACTCTGGAAACACCAACTGGAGCTCGAAGAAGCCAGTCGCCGGAAATGCGAAGGGTTTTTCCCTACACACTGCAAACCTGTGCGGCTAGCATCTTACCGCGCGAATGGTTGCTAACCATTTAGTTTTCAAGGAGTTGCAGTATGTTCCCTGAGAGCGCCGTGAAGCCTGGAGAACAAATTGCTCAAGCAAGAGCGCTTAGGAGTCACCAAGCTATGTGCGGAATCGTCGGCTATGTTGGACCGCGTGCGGTTGTGCCGCTGCTGGTTGGCGGCTTGCAGAGGCTCGAGTATAGGGGCTATGACTCGGCCGGCGTTGCGATTGCCGGAAACGGACACGGTCTAGTCCTGCGCCGCGCACAGGGGAAACTGGCACAGCTCGAACGGTTGCTGGCCTCTGCTCCACCGGAGGGCACCTACGGCATTGGCCATACCCGTTGGGCCACCCACGGCCGGCCAAGTGAGCGCAATGCACACCCCCACAGCGATTGCACAGGGCGCATCGCGGTGGCGCATAACGGAATCATCGAGAACTATTCTGCGTTGAAAGAGCGGCTCCGTGCAGCGGGCCACGTCTTTTCCAGCGACACCGACACTGAGGTGATCGCCCACCTGATCGAAAGTCACCTGAACGGAAATCTGGCTGCCGCCGTGCGCAGGGCCGTGGCCGAGCTTCAGGGCTCCTTTGCCCTGGCCGTGGTTTCCAGTGCCCACCCCGAGGAGATCGTAGCGGCCCGCTTGGGGGCCCCCGTGATCGTGGGGATGGGGGAGAACGAGAACTTCGTGGCCTCGGATGTTCTTCCCGTTTTGCCGTACACCCGTCGCGTCATATACCTCGCCGACGGTGAGATCGCGGTTGTGCGCCGGAGCGGCGTGGAAATCTCCGACTTCGCTGGAACACCCCGCGTGCCTGCGCCTCAGCAGATTCGCTGGGACGCGCAACTCACCGAAAAGGGCGGCTTCCGTCATTTTATGCAGAAGGAGATTTACGAGCAGCCCTGTGCGATCCGCGACACCGTGCGAGGACGCCTCGCGCCAGAGGGCGGCCGCGTCTGCCTGAGCGAGTTGGGCGTGCTGGCTGATGAGCTGGCCCACATCGAACGTGTTCACCTCATCGCCTGCGGCACTTCCCTGCACGCCGGGATGGTCGGGAAGTGGATGATGGAAAGCCTAGCGGGGATTCCCGTCGAGATCGATTACGCTTCCGAGTACCGCTACCGCAACCCGCTGGCCGACACCCGCACCCTAGGCGTGTTGATCAGCCAATCCGGAGAAACCGCCGACACGCTGGCGGCGGGCCGCGAGGTCCGAGAGAAGGGCGCGCGCACTCTGGCGATCAGCAACGTGCCGGCCAGCACGCTGACCCGGGAATCCGATGGCACAATTCTGACGCAGGCAGGCCCCGAAGTCGGCGTTGCCGCCACGAAAACTTTTTCTGCGCAACTCACCGCGCTGCTGTTGCTTGCGATCGAGATGGCGCAGCGCAAGGGACGTTTGGACCCGGCCGCGGGACGTTCCCTGCTTGAAGAGCTTATGCGCATCCCCGCGCGGATCGAGCAACTCCTGGGGAAAGATGAAATCGTTGAAAGCATAGCCCGTCGCTTCTATCGCGCCCGCGATTTCCTGTTTCTGGGACGCGGTGTCCACTACCCGATTGCCCTGGAAGGCGCTCTTAAACTGAAGGAAATCTCCTACATCCACGCCGAGGGCTATCCTGCCGGGGAGATGAAGCATGGCCCCAACGCCTTGATCGATGACCAACTCCCAGTCGTCTTCCTGGCCAGCTATGAGCCGGGATCAGCGGCTTCGGAGCTGCGCTACCAAAAGACGCTAAGCAACATGGAAGAGGTAAAGGCCCGCGCTGGCCAGGTCATCGGCCTGCTCAACGAAGGGGATCTTGAAGGGCGGAGCCGCTGTGACGCAGTAATCGAAATTCCGCCAACGCAGGACCTGCTGTTGCCTTTGCTGGCGGTAGTGCCACTGCAACTGCTGGCTTATCACATCGCCGTGCTGCGCGGGTGCGATGTCGACCAGCCGCGCAATCTCGCCAAGAGCGTTACGGTTGAGTAGCCGACCATGGACGAGTTGCGCGACAACAGTTTCTTGGAATCGAAACTTAGGCGAAGAGGCTCATCTGTCCTCTGGGAAAACTTTTTTCCACGGTGTGAAAGCTTCTTCCCCTTTAGCAAGGTTAGCGACTTTGTGGAAGAGTCAGTTCCGCGCCTCTATCGGATTGAAATACAGGCAGTTAGGACCAACCCCGGCGGAGACTTACTTGTTCGGGATCGTGGCGTTACAGGTGCAAAGTAGAGCACCGATGTTCGTGTTGGGCAGAGCAACCCAGCGTTGTCCCCGGGAGGAGAAGGAGAGGAATGGCTAAGCAGAACGGTAAACTTGCTTCCTTCTTTGCCGACCGGCTAACCCTCCCCGAAGAAATCATCTTCGGGCAATCGGAGGCTATGCAGGCGGTTCGCCGCACTGTGGAGAGGACATCGACGGCCAGCGTGCCTGTCTTGATCTTGGGAGAGAGCGGCACGGGCAAAGAAATCATCTCCAAGGAAATTCACCGCCGTTCCCCCTGGTCCCAAGGTCCATTCGTCAAGGTCAGTTGTCCCGCCATTCCGGGCACGCTGCTGGAGAGCGAACTGTTCGGATATGAGAAGGGAGCTTTCACTGGCGCCTGGAGTTCCAAGCCCGGGCGGGTCGAGATGGCACACTGCGGAACGCTGTTCCTGGACGAAATCGGTGAGATGGAGATGTCGCTGCAGGCCAAGCTGCTGCAGTTGTTGCAGGACGGACAGTTCAGCCGGATCGGCGGACAGCAGGATTGCCAGGTGGACGTCCGGATCATCTGCGCAACAAACCGGAAGCTGGAAGCCGAAATCGCCGCGGGCCATTTCCGCCGGGACCTTTTCTACCGCATCAACGTGGTCACTATCAACTTGCCCGCCTTGCGCGAGCGCAGCGTGGATATTCCCCAGCTGGCCAACCACTTTTTGCAGGCTTACAGCCAGCGGCACAACCGGCCCGCGCATCCTTTCTCGCGTGAAGTTCTCCAGTTGCTGTGCCAGCACACCTGGCCGGGAAACATCCGCGAACTGGAAAACTGTGTGGCGCGGTACCTCATCCTCGGTTCGGAAGAAGCCATCTACAACGAGCTTTCACAAAAGCGAGTCGGCCCAATCCCCATTGAAGTCGCCGAAGACGGTTCGATCCCACTCAAACGCATCGCCAAGCAAGCCGTACGCGAGATGGAACGAAGCCTCATTCTCCGCGTCCTACAGGCCAACCACTGGAACCGCCGCAAGGCCGCGGCAGTGCTGAAGATCAGCTACCGCGCGCTGCTCTATAAGATTCGTGAAGCGGGACTGCCCCGGAAGCGCGCCCTGAGCGCGGAAAAAAAGGCGCCCAACCCACCCGACCTAGCTGCGGGCAACGATATTGTGGTCCCGACCGAATGAGCCCTCGGCAGAAATCCACAAGCCTTGCCAAGTAGTTTACAGGTCCAATTCTCATAAAGAGTAGAACATTTCGTTCGCCCCCACTCTTTCCGATCCGACTTTCCACTTCAACCAGCATCGGGATCCGATCCGTTATGGGCGGGAGGCTACTATCAGGACTACTAGGAACCACCTGGGCGGGAAAGTGAAATAGTTTTCACTGAACGGGAATTTTCTACTGGAAATGAATCCCGGCCATTGAAAAAGAGGGGCTTAGCAATCTGGCCACTGGCAGTAAGGTTGCTTGATGCAATCCGAGCAGCCACGGCGAGCAGCCACTGCGGTTGTCTGCGCAAGGGCCGGATAACGGGCCGGGTTTAGTACGAAGGCCGATTGGTTCCTGCCACTCGGCCCACGAGAGAGGAAAAACGCACTCCGGGTAACGGACCACTCAATGCTGAAAATAGGCGGCCAAAGGGTACCCCACAAAACTGTTCTTCTGGTGCTCGCCGACAGCGTGCTCATCGTGATCGGTTTGCTGCTGGCCAGTGGCCTGCGGCTGTATCAGAGCGGACTGTTCTCAAGCAGTTTCGAAGGAATGCGAACCGTGCTGCGGTTCGGCGTGGTGGTTTTGGTCTGTGAGCTCTCGCTCTATTACCACGATCTATACGATTTCCAAATCCTGAAGCGACACAGCGAAATGTTTGCCCGGCTGCTGCAGGCCTTCGGCATCTCCTGCGCGGTGCTCGCGCTCTGCTACTACGTTCACCCGCCGCTAAGTCTCGGGCGGGGCATCGCCGCGCTAGCCGCGCCGACGATCCTGGCATTCTCGCTCGGCTGGCGCCTACTACTGGACAAGGCCGACGCGTTGCTGCATCGCCCCGAGCGCGTGTTGATCGTGGGCACCGGTCCCGCTGGGATTTCACTAACGCGAGAGATTATCTCCCGCCCGGAGCTGAATCTGAAGGTAGTGGGTTTCCTGGATGAAAAGGGCGAGAACATCGGCAAATCGTTGGTGAACCCCGGGATCATCGGGGCGGTGAGCGAAGTCTCCTCTATTGCCGACATGCAGAAGGTGGATCGCATCGTTCTTTCGCTGGCCGAGCGTCGCGGCTGCACGCCCTCGCAGCAGTTGCTGCACCTGAAATTTGCCGGCGTCCCCGTGGAGGATGCCCACAGTTGCTACGAGCGGATCAGCGGGCGCATCCTGCTCGAGCGTCTTTCGCCAAGCTGGCTGATTCTCTCCAGCGGCTTCCGCAAATCCGCATTCGTGCTGGCGTGCAAACGGGTGGCGGATATCATCGCGGCGCTGTTCGGATTGGTCCTGAGCGCGCCGGTGATGGCCGCAGTGGCCGTCGCAATCTGGTTGGAGACCGGCTCGCCGATTTTGTTCCGACAGACCCGCACCGGGCTGTTTGGGCGTCACTTCCAAATTCTTAAGTTTCGCTCCATGTATCAAAACGCCGAGGCCAGCGGGCCTGCCTGGGCGGCCCAAGACGATCGACGGATCACCCGGGTAGGCGCCTTCATCCGCAAGTCTCGCCTCGACGAGCTTCCGCAGTTGTTCAACGTTCTGCGTGGCGACATGAGCTTAGTCGGACCGCGCCCCGAGCAGCCTCACTTCGTGGCCCTGCTCCAACAGAGCATCCCCTTCTATGATCAGCGGCACACGGTGCGGCCTGGTATTACCGGGTGGGCGCAGATCAAGTACCAGTATGGGGCTAGCCTGGAAGAGTCCAAGGTGAAGCTGGAACTCGACCTGTTTTATATCAAGCATCTTTCCACTCTGTTGGACCTAGCCATCATTTTTGAAACGGTCAAGGTGATGCTGCTTGGCCGAGGCGCCAAGTAATGGTTCTCGCCCAACAGTGGTTCAGGATGAGGTGTCGATTGGTTGTCGTTTCTCCAGAGGGAAGCACGGTACTCAGCAAAGGGCAAAACTTTGCACATTTCTTGGTTCACGACCCGGAATCGAAAGGCAATACTGCAACCAGTTGCAGTGCAAAGAGTTGCAGACATGATGCCGGATCAACTTGGCAGGCAACTTGCTTTCACATTCCCGAGCAGATTTAAGCGTCCCCAGACGGCAGAAAGTCGAGGCGCGAGTTAGGGACTCCGCCGGGGACACAAGGAAAAACCAGTTATGACGCAAGAAAAGAGATTCGCGGTGGCAGTGATGCTCGTCCTGATGGCCGGGTTGACACAGGCCCTCCCGACGCGCGCTCAAGGTTCGTCCTGGGAGTCTTCCTCCAAGAAGGGCAAGGCTAAGGATAGCGGGATGATGCTGGCCAAGGAGACCGGTCCGGCGCCAGCCGCGGCGAGTGTGCCGTTAGTCAATCCCGATGAATATATCGTCGGCGAATCCGACCTGGTGCACATCAGCGTTTGGAAAGAGCCCGAGCTCTCCCAAATAGTGGTGGTGCGGCCCGACGGCAAGATTTCGATCCCCCTGATGAACGAGGTGAAAGTCAGCGGCATGACCCCGACGCAAATCCAGACGCTGCTGACCACCCGATTGAAGGCTTTCATTGTAGATCCCCAGGTGACGGTGACGGTGAGCGATGTGCGGAGCAAGAACGCTTTCATCACCGGTGAGGTAGCCCACCCCGGCGCGTATTCGCTGTTGATGCCGACCACCGTCGTGCAACTGATCGCGAAGGCCGGCGGATTGTCCCCGTATGCCAATCGAGGTGGGATTTTTGTTCTGCGGGATGTTAACGGGAAGTCCGTGCGCCTGCGGTTTCCTTACAAGGATGTCCTCCGAGGCAAGAAGGAAGACTCGAATATTGAGCTGCGCCCAGGCGACACAGTGGTAGTCCCCTAAGGAGCCCCATGAAAACAATGCTACATCGGTTTGGACTGTTGCTGGGGTTGGGCGCGTTGCTTGCTGCGGGCACCGTGGCTCGCGGGCAGGAGCAGACCGGCACGCCGGGACCTTCAGCCGGAGAGAGTTCCAGTGCGGCGGAGGCGGCGACCGCCACCAGCCAGCCGCCTCGCTATGTGCAGCTGTTGAACACCAACCAAGTGATCGCGCTGAACGGAGAGGCGCGCTATCGTTTTCTATACGGAATGAGCCTGACCGGGGGCTACGATGACGGGATTGTTCCTTCGGCGCAACCCACCCGCGTGGGGTACACGCTGTGGAATCCGCACGTGGGCCTAATCGCTCGCAAGCCCCGGAGCGAATTTCTAATCCAATACGCTCCGACAGTAGGGTATTTCAACGATCCCGCCGTGGGGCGGCTCGTCGGCCATCAGGGCGAGATCTTCGCCCGCGGCGATTTCAGCCACCGATGGAGCTGGGATTTTCGCTTGGCTAGCCGCTACGGTTCTTTTGCCGCGAGCCTACTTTCGCCGTATCACTTCAGCGCGGTAGGCAGCTTCTCGGCCGTGAATCCACAGACCCTCCTGCTCGGTACGACCGCCGATCGGCTGGACTCGGATGCGACTCTGGGACTGCACTGGCGGTTAGGCGTCCGCGATGAAATGTACTTCACCGGAGGCCACAACTACACGAATTCATTCGGCACCGGTCTGCCCGGCTCGAAGATCCACGTCAACCGAAGCAACTTCACGCTGGGAATGCAACACGCGGTTTCGCGGCGGTGGGCTCTGACGGCCGCGGCGAATGGTATCCATCGCTACGGGGCCACGGTTTCCTGTACTCACTATGGAGCGTTGTTCGGCGTTGCGGTGCATCCGAACTCGCGCACTGACCTGGCCGTGTCCGTCGGGCCGGAACTCGGCGATACGGGGTGCATTCAGCCACGCCTGGTTACCTACCAAGGCTTTGCAACCGTGCACCTGACGCGCCACTGGAGCGTCTACGCGGCGGCCGAGCGCTCGACCAGTGCCTCCGTCTTTCTCCCCGCTGCTCCCTCGGGGTCTTCTCTGGACCAGCTCACCCACACGGTCGCTGCGGGAGTGATGCGCGACGCCATCGGCGGTCATTTGGAAATGCGACTCGATGGCGGTTATATCAGCACAGATGGCGGAACGCGCATCCGGCCGTTCAACACGCAAGGGAGATTCATCGCGCCGCAGGTGGGATGGCGGCTGACGCGCACTCTGGGAGCCTCAGCCACCTATCGACGCATCTATCAACTCAATAGCGGGATTATCGGGAATCGGAACCAATTCTTTGTCACCCTGGATTGGCGACCCGACGCCCCGGAGAAGTCAGGCCCCATTCATTAGGCAGCGAATCGGGCCGCAGCAAGGACATCGTGCGGCCCGTATAAGATTTCAGTCTTTCGAAGCTCAAAGAAAGAGGACGGCAGAATAATGACGAGCAATGACATTTTCAATCAACCGGCAGAGCAAGTCCGGGAATACTGGCAAACGCTGATCCGGCACAAGTGGCAAGTTTACTTCACCACCTTGGCGCTGACACTGGCGGCTATTGTCGGGATTTCGCTTCTGCCGGACCAGTACCAGGCCACCACCACCATCTTGGTGGACCCACAGAAAGTTCCCGATGAATACATCCCGGCGACGATCAAGTCGCCGCTCACCGAGCGCCTGCAAACCATTACGCAGGAAGTACTGAGCGCGACGCGGTTGCAGGAAGTCATCGACAAATGGAATCTCTATCCCAAGATGCACGGCTCGATGTCTTCCGATCAGCTCATCGAATACATGCGCGGTAAGATCAAGATCGAGGTCAAGCGCGCTTCCGGAGCCGGCCCGGCTGCCTTCAGCATCACCTACGAAGGGGAAAATCCCGTGGTCGTCGCACAGGTGGCCAACGAATTGGCCTCTCGGTTCATTGAGTGGAACCTGCAGACCCGCCAGCAGTTGGCCGTGAGTACCACGGAATTCCTCGGCGATCAGCTGCACGATGTCAAGCGCAATCTGGAACACCAGGAAGGCCAGGTCCGCGCCTTCAAAATGCAGCACCTGGGCGAAATGCCCGAGCACGTTCCGGCCAACCTGGGAAACGTGGCGCAGTTGCGCGCCCATCAAACCAACGTCAACGACCAGCTGAACCGGCTCGAGCAGGAGCGAATCGAACTGCAACGCCTGCCTGATTCCGCCGCCCGGTACGGGCGCCTGGCGCCAATGACTCCGACCTCCGAGCGCGCCCGGCTGGAAGAAGAAAAGATGCGGCTGGAAGGCCAGCTGTTCGAATTGCGCAAGCGGTATACGTCGGCTCACCCTGAGTTGACCCAGGCGCAGACGCGGCTCGAGCGAGTCAACCAGCAGTTGCGCAGTCTCCCCCGACTCGATGGAGAGGCGGGCAAGCTGGAGGCCGATAACTCTCCCGCAGCCGTGCGCCTGGAGATCATTGCCCGGCAAATGAAGCGGCTCGAGGAGGAACAGAAACAAGTCCAGTCGCAGATAGCCGCCTACCAGGCCAAGCTGGATGCCGTGCCGCTGCGCGAGCAGCAGTTCGCAGACATAACGCGCGATTACGATATCTCCAAAGAAAAATACAAGTCCCTGTTGGGCAAGAAATTCTCCGCGGACATGGCCGCGGATATGGAGCGCAAGCAACGGGGAGAGCGATTCACCGTATTGGATCCGGCGCGGCCTCCAGAGAAGCCGATTAAGCCCAACCGCAGGGCATTCATGGGTGTCGGATTCTTGGCAGCTCTGGTGTTCTCGTTCGGATTGGTGCTGGTGAAAGAGATGCTCGACACCACCATCAAGGCCGAGCGGCACTTGACCGGTTTAGTGCCGGATTCGGTTGTGCTGATGGCTTCGATCCCCACAATTACTACCCCCGCAGACGTCCGACGCCGCCGGACATTTACCGTCTTAGCTTTGGCCACCTCATTGGTCGCGGTGCTCGCGGTGGCCGCATTTCTATGGAAGGTGCACCCAATTCTATGAACCCTATGTCTGATGTCAAACCGAACGGATACGGGACCAAGAACTCTACGCTCGCCGAGCAGTTCGGAGCCGACGACAGGTTGCTCGCTGGCGCCACCCGGAACAACTACCGGCCGCTCCTCATGAAGCTGAATCCTGAGAGTGCGCTGGTCTTCCCTACACACCCGAATGGCCTGGCGGCCGAGCAGTTTCGCCAGTTCCGCCGGAACTTGACCGAGCAATTTCCGGAGGGGGGCACGCTGTTAGTGACCAGTGCCACCCAGGCGGAAGGCAAGACCCTAAGCGCCACCAATCTGGCCTGGTGCCTGGCGGAAGGCGGCGCCCCGACGCTGCTGTTCGAAGCTGACCTGCGCCGCCCCGCCGTCGCACGGCTCCTGGGGTGCTCAGTGCAGGCGGGCGTCGAATCCGCCTTGCGGGGAGAAGTGGAACCGAAGGCAGTCGTCACCGCGGCGGAGAATTTTCCCTTGCACCTGGCCGCAGTGGCCAAGCCCGTTCGCGATCCGGGCCAGCTCATCAAGGGGATCGGCACGCGGCGGTTCCTGGACTGGGCGCGCGCCCATTTCCGCTGGGTGGTGGTTGATGCGCCCCCGGTGCTCCCGGCCGCCGACGCCCTGGAACTGTGCTCACTGACCGACGCCGCTCTGTTGGTTGCCCGCGTTCGTGTCACGCCGCGCGAGCTACTGGAAAAATCGTTCAAACTTCTAGGTAGCCGGTTGCGCGGGATCATCCTCAACGAGGCCACCCTGTGTTGGGATTCCTACCAACGACACCTGGCCCCCTATTACGGTTCACAAACTAAGTAGCGCGGTGAGGGCGCGCCTCCAAAGGCCCGAATTGATTCGAGCCGGGAAGCGCGCCCCGACCGAGGGCGGCAGATTCCGGCGAGACGTCGCGGGCCCAGCAGCCCGGCCTGGCCGCTTCTCCGCTCCTCGCCCAGAAGATGACCACCAATGGCCGAACCGATGTCAGAAATCATAGCGCCCCAGCCACAGCGCGCCGGGCAGGAGCCAGCGTCTGCGGCTCCTGCAGACGGCGCGGTGCAGCCCTCGATGAACGAGGTCAGCAAACTTTATCGGCGCTCCTCACAATTCCTGGGTGGCCAAATTGCCTTGTTCTTGCTGGGCTTTGTCTCCTTTCCGATCCTCGCCCGCATGTTCTCGGTGGCTGAGTTCGGCCTGATCGCCTTAGTTCAGAACACCATTGCGGTCGCAGTCGTTTTCTCCAAATCCGGCCTGCAGCATGCAGTGCAACGGTTCTACAAGGAAAACGCCGTCTCCAAGGCGCCGGGCGCTCTGCGCCGTTACTATTCCAGCCTGTTCTTCGGCGCCGCCGGGGCGGGCCTGGCGATTACCCTGATCTTTCTGCTTTCCCTCTGGCTGCTGCCGCACAAGCTGGTCAGCCCCGCTCTGCAACGGTTGCTGGGCTACGCCTCCGCGCTGATTTTCATCCGCTCGGTGCAGTCAATGATCAGCAATCTGTTGCAGGCCGAAGGGAAGGCCAAGGCGTTCACCGCGCTGCAACTCGGCACCAAAGCTGCCACTATCGCTCTCACCGTTTTGCTGCTGGTCACCTGGCAGACTACGCCAACCGTCTTTTTTGTGGGCATGATCCTGGTCGAGGCGAGCATCGTCCTGTTGATGCTGCCGTACTTGCGGCGGCGCCGCATCCTGGCAGCCGGAGGATTCGACCGCCACCTACTCCGTGTCGCGATGGCGTTTGGGCTTCCCATGATGGCCACGGAGATTTGCTGGCTGATCCTGGATTCCGGCGATCGCTTCCTGGTACAGGGTTTCCTGGGCGCGCGCGCGCTTGGTTATTACGCAGCGGCCTACAACATTTCGTCCTACATCCGAGACGCGCTTTCGGCCCCCGTGTACCTGGCCCTGTTCCCGATTTGCATGGAGTTGTGGATCATCAAAGGAAAGCAAGCAACGCAAGAGTTCCTCAGCCGGCTGATGGATCACTTCATCCTGGCCGGGGTGGGCCTGGTCTGTGCGGTCAGCGTGGTCGCGCGCGACGCGATCCACATTCTGGCTTCCCCAAAATTCCTCGAATCGCACCGCCTGCTTCCCTACTTGCTGATCGGGCAAGTAATCAGCGCTGTCTCAATGTTTCCACGCATCAGCCTGTTGATTCACAAACGCACGCTTGCCATGGTGCGAGCGGTTTTCCTCGGCGGCCTGCTGAACATTCTGCTCGACATTTTCCTGCTCCCCCGCCTGGGGCTGCTCGGCGCGGCCATCGGCACCCTCGGCGCCTACATGTTCAGCACCCTGCTGTTTGCGTGGGAATCGCAGCGGCTGCTGCCCCTGAAGATGAGATGGGCGGCCTGGACGCGATACGTGGTGGTCGGCGCAGCGAGCTGGACCATTGTCTCCCAGCTGACGCTGGAGAAGGTTTATGTGGATTTGGCGATCAAAGGAGCCATGAGCCTCACGCTGTATTTCGGCACCCTCTGGCTGGTGGATCAGAAAGTGCGAGATCTAGCGGACGTATTCTTCCGCACGTTGTTCGGGTTTAGAACGACGCCGGAATTAACCTAACGCCGGGCTGATTCCCTGCGAGGAAGACCTGCCGGGCGAACGATTGAAGTTTGCGAAGGATGGAAACGAATATGCCGATCGCGATGATTCTGGGATTGCATGGCGTGGTACCGGCGCTTCTTTACTGGGGAGGTTTGATGGCCTTTCTGGTGGCGGCATTCTGGCGCCCGCGTTATGGCCTCTACTTCCTGATCCCGCTGCTTCCGCTGCAGACCGTGCGCTACCGCTTGCATGAACTGCCGCTCGGCGAGAAGTTTGTGGACATTATGCTGTTGGGCGTGATCCTCGGTATGATCTTCCGCCGGGACGGCACGAGCTTCCTGAAAACCCCGCTGAACCGTTTCATCGCAATCCTGGCCGCGTTCCTGTACATTTCGCTCTGGCACGGCTCCTTTTATCTTGGCGAACCGGCGCCGCTCAACCTCCAAGATCCGCGCTTCTCCGACTGGAAGAACTACCTGGTAATGCCCCTGGTGTTCTTCGTGGTGGCCAGCGCCATCCGCGAGGTCCGGCACATCAAAATCCTGGTTCTACTGATGGTGGCGTCGTTTCTACTCGTCAATCGCAGCTTCTACAACACCATCAAGGATCGCAATCTCACCCACTTCTCTTACGACGTCCGAGACGCCGGCCCCCTGGGCTATGCCGGGGACAACGGCCTGGGCGCCTTTGAGGCAGAGTTCTTGGTGTTCTTGCTCGCCCTCTATGCCTTTGACAAGAAGAAACTGAGCAAGCTGGCGATCCTGGCGATGTGTGCCTTCGGTGGTTACTGCCTGATGTACACGTTTTCTCGCGGGGCCTATATCGCGTTTCTAGTCGGGCTGGGCTTCCTCGGTGTGGTGAAGCAACGAAAATGGTTGCTGGTTATGCTGGTCGGGCTGATCGGATGGCAGGTCTTTCTCCCCAATTCCGTGCAGGAGAGAATCACGATGACCTACACCGAAGAAGGCGAGCTGGAATCGTCCGCCCAGACACGCGTGCAATTGTGGGAAGACGCCATGCAGCTGTTTCACCAGAACCCGATTTTGGGAACCGGTTTCAATACCTACAGTTATCTAGGCCGCACCGAAAAGTACCGCGACACCCACAACTACTACCTGAAAGTGCTGGTGGAAACGGGGATCGTTGGCCTGTTGGTGTTCCTGTGGCTTCTGTGGCGGATGTTCCGTCTTGGCTTCCGGCTCTTCCAGACCGCGGAGGATCCGTTCCTCCGTTCTCTCGGCTTGGGCTTCGCGGTGATGATGGTGTGCGCCGTGGCAGTGAATCTGTTTGGCGATCGCTGGACGTTCTTGCAGGTCAATTGCTTTCTCTGGGCCCTACTGGGCTGTGTTGTTCGAGGTCAACTCATCGCGGACAGCACCCGGCGCGGATCTGAGGCCGTGGTAGCCGTGGGCAGTGCTGCCATTCCAGAGGGGCATCCAGGGCTGGCTTGATTTGCCGGGGAGCGAGCTACAGCTATGAAGAACATCGCAGAACTCGCTGACTCTGCCTCGGAGGCTCGGGGCCAAACCCCGACCGTTCGGCCGCTCGGGGACGCTTCCGCGCGGCCTAGCGCTCAGCCGGATCGGGCCGACCGTCCGCACATCCTGTATGTGATTGATGAACTATGCGAGATGGGCGGCGCGGAACGTGTCCTGCTGAACATGATTCGCTTGCTGCCGCGCGAACGCTTCCGGTGCTCTCTGGTGACCTTCAAGATCGAACCGAGCCTCCGTATCTTCGAGAATTTCCCCTGCCCCTGGCATCTGTTTCCGATGCGGCGCACCTATGACTGGAATGCGCTCCGCGTGGCGAACCAGATCCGGCGGCTGATCCGCTCCCAGCGCGTCCGCATCGTGCATACGTTCTTTGAGACCTCCGACCTGTGGGGCGGCCTGGTCGCCAAGTTGAGCGGCGATCCGGTGCTGGTCTCGAGCCGCCGCGACATGGGCATCCTGCGCCGGCCGATACACGACCGGGCCTACCGACTGCTGAATCCGATGTTTGACCTAGTGCTGACGGTCTCGGAAGAGGTACGCGCGTTCTCCATGCGGCAAGATCACCTGGCCCCGGAAAAAGTCGCCACGTTGCATAACGGCATCGAGATCGACAAAGCGGCGACGGCCACGGACTCCGCGGCGCTGCGCGCCCAGCTCAAACTGAGCGGAGCTTCCCATATCATCTGCGCTGTGGCGCATATCCGACGGGTGAAAGGTCTAGACATTTTCGTCCAGGCGGCGGCCAAGGTCTGCCGCGAGTTCCCGCACGCCGTCTTTGTGGTGGTCGGCGGCAACCATGAGCCGGAGTATTTCCGGGAACTACAACGGCTGACCGAGTCGCTCGGACTCAACGACAACATCCGCTTTCTCGGCCGCCGGGAAGAGGTGTTCCCGTTGCTGAAGATGAGCGACGTCTTCTGCCTGCCCTCGCGCAGCGAGGGTTTCTCTAACGCCCTGGTGGAAGCGATGGCCTGCAGCTTGCCCTGCGTGGCCACGCGCGTCGGCGGAAACGCCGAGGCGCTCCAAGACGGCCAAAACGGTTTTCTGGTCGAGCCCGAGGACGCCAGCGCGACCGCGGACCGCATCCTCACCCTGCTGCGCCAGCCCGAGTGGGCGCGGCGGATGGGCCACGCCGCCCGGCAGGCCGTCGAAGAAAAATTCACGCAAGAAGCGATGATGAAGAATCTGGTGGGAGTTTATGAGCGCCTCCTGGCTGCCAAACAACGCTAATCTGCTGCACTTTGCCGCGGTCGCGTGGTGGGTTGCGGTGGCGCTTCTTCTTTATGTCTACGCCGGCTACCCGCTGCTCCTGGCCGCTCTCGCCTTGTTTTCCCGGCGGCGCCGGCCCGAACCCGGTTGTCTGCCCACGCTGTCCATACTGATTGCGGCGCACAACGAGGAAGCCGGCATCGAAAAGAAGCTTGAGCAGACTCTCACGCTGGACTATCCCCCCGACAAGATGGAAATCCTGGTTCTCTCGGACGGCTCGACCGATCGCACCGACGCGATTGTGGAATCCTTCGCCGATCCGCGCGTGCGCCTGGTGCGCGTCGAGCCCCGGCTCGGGAAGACCCACGCGCAGAACTTCGGCGCGCGGCGGGCCCGCGGGGAGGTCCTGGTGTTCTCCGACGCCACCACCGTCTATCACCCGCAAGCCCTGCGCTACCTCGCGTGCAACTACCAGGAACCGCGTGTGGGAGCGGTCAGCGGCCGCTACCAGTACTTCGACCCGGAGGGCGACTCGCCAACCGGCTTGGGCACGGTAGCCTTCTGGAATTATGAGAACTGGATCAAGACGCTGCAGTCGCGCATCCAGACCATCAGCGGTTGTTGCGGCTGCATCTACTCGGTGCGCCGCTCGCTCTACACCGAGCTCGCGCCGGAAATCATCAGCGACCTGGTGCAGCCGCTGTGGGTGATTCAGAAGGGCTATCGCGTGGTGTTCGAAGACCGCGCCCTGGCCTACGAACAAACCACGCAATCAACGGCTGAGGAGTTTTCCATGCGGGTGCGCGTGGTCACGCGCGGGATGCGCGGGCTGCTGAGTGTGCCCGACCTGTTCCAACCCTGGAAGCGCCCCTGGGTCTGCTTCCAGTTGGTGTCTCACAAGGTGCTGCGCTGGCTGGTGCCGGTGTTCCTCTTTGTCTTGCTGGCCGCGAGCACCGCGCAGGCTGACCGGCCGTTTTACTTCTATGCGTTCCTGCTCCAGGTCGCGTTCTATCAGGCCGCGCTGCTCTCCGTACGGTTTCCACTGCACCGGCGGTGGAAGCTCCTCGGTATTCCGCTCTACTTCTGCACCCTGAACGCCGCGGCTCTGCTCAGCCTGATTGAGCTGCTGCGAGGAAGAAAATACGCCATCTGGCAACCGGTGAGGAATAAGTCGCGATGAAGATTGAGCTTTTAACTCAAGATGACCCGCTCTATATACTGCCCTTTTTCGAGGAGTTCTTTCAGTACTACGCCTCGGAATTTCAGATTCTGCAGGTGTCGTCTTCGCGCGCGATGGGCAAGCGTCCCCGCTTCCAGTTGCTCCGCGAGCTGACGTATCTCTATGGCCCGCTGGGCATGGCGAAGGTTGCTGCCGAGATTCTCTCCTCCCGAGTGCTGGGCCTGATACCACGCGGCCGGGATGCAGGAACCTTTCACACCCTGGCCCAACTCTGCCGCGCCTACAGGGTGCCCTATCGCATCATCGGAAGCCCGAACGACAAGGAATTTCTGCAGGAAGCTCGGGAACGCCAGGCCGACTTGATTGTGTCGGTGGCCTGCCCTTACATCCTGAAGGAGCAACTGCTGAATCTACCGCCGCGCGGCTGCATCAACATTCACCATGCGCCACTGCCCCGATACAGAGGCATGATGCCCACGTTCTGGCAGATGTATCATGGCGAAAAACAAGTGGGGTTAACGGTTCACTATATGGCCGCCAAGGTGGACCAGGGCGCGGCACTGCTGCAGGAGCAGCTCGAAATCAAACCGGGAGAATCGCTCCATCACCTGATCGGCCGATCCAAACGCCACGGAGCGCATTGCATGGCTCGCGTGCTGAAGCAGATCGAGGTGGGAACACAGCAAACCATGACCCTGAGCCAATGTGAGGGAAGCTATTTCACCTTCCCCTCTACCAACGAGATTCGCGAATTCCACCAGCGCGGGCTTCGCGCGATTTGATCGTCAGCGAATGAAGCCCGGAACAGCCAGTTCGCTGCGCCGGGAAAAGGAAAAGGCCGCCAGCGCGGCCGACAACGGAAGAACCGAAAGGATCTAGAGAAGGGAACCCATGTTTTGGCCGGCACTAATGAAGGCTCGCGCGCTGCTGCGGCGGCTTTGGATCGCCTTTCTGTTTTGCAGCGGCTTGCTGCGCTGGGCGAAGTGGCGGCTCGCCGCCCGGGGTGGCATCGTGGTGTTGACCTTCCACCGCGTCTTGTCCGATGCCGATTTCGCTTTGACGAACTCGCCTCTGGGAATGGCCGTGCGCGAACGCACCTTCGAGCAACTTGCCGAACATCTCGCCCGTGAATACGACACCGTGGACTTGGGAGTGGGCGCGCCGGAATGGACCCGGGGCGGAAGCCAGCCGCGCATCGCCATCACCTTTGACGACGGCTGGGCCGACAATGCCACCACCGCCTTCCCCATCGCGCGCAGACAGGGGCTACCCTGGACAATTTTCGTCTGCCCGGAGCGCGTGGGCCGGCCTTTCCCCTTCTGGCCAGAACGCGTGGTCGCGCTCTGGCGGATTGCCGAATGCAGGGGCATGACCCGCCAGCTTCTGCAGATGCTATCCGAAGAGGTCGAGCCGGGCGCTCCCGATGCTGGCCGGTTGGGTCGAGAGAAGACGCTCAAGTCGTTCATCGAGCGACTCAAGACATTCTCGGCTGAGCAGCGGAACGCAGTGATGAGCCGCATGGCGGAATATATCAGCCCCGGGCTGGACACCGCCGACACAGTCGATGTCACGATGACTTGGCAGGAGATTGAGGGAATGGCGTGCTGTGGCGTGACGATCGGCTCCCACACGCTGTCGCATCCCATCCTGACACGCATTTCGCGGTTCGAGGCTCAGCGCGAAATCACCGAGTCGAAACGCGTCATCGAGCGGAAGTTGCGGCGAGAATGTGGGCTGTTTGCTTATCCCAATTCGGAATGGTCACTCCGGGTTCGCGAGCAGGTGGCACAGGCGGGTTACGAGATGGCCTTCGCCTACGGACCGGGAGTCTGGACGCGCGACTCCGATCCATTTGTGATACCGCGGATCAATATTTGGGAAGGTCATCTGGTGGGACCGGCCGGCCGTTTTTCCCGGAAGGCGTTCGAATATGCCGTCTTCTGGAAGGCCTATCGCACCAAGAACACCCTCCCCGTCCGCACTCGGGGAGTGGAGGCAAAACAGGGGGCAGCTGCCAAGGAAAATAGAACTTCTCCATTCAACCGATTCAAATCTGCCGAAAGGAGGGGATAGCGAAGGGATTCCCTAAACTGTCCTCAAGCTGGCCAAGCTCACCCTGCGCTCAGATCCCTCGGGAGAAACAGAGGGCAAACAGTGTTGTGCTGCGGGAGAGTCCCAGCCGCTCTTTGAGCCTCGCTGCTCCTTGCGCCAAGCAGCCTTTTAATCTGCACGTGGCCCGCGAAAGTAATGACCGTGCGGGCCGTTCACTCTGGCGGCGAAGACCCTGAGCTATCCGCGGCTTTCATGAAAACCTCGATGGCAGCGTGCCTGCTTCTCCGCTCCAAAGGCTTCTCACCAAGACTTCCTCTGCTGCTTTCCGCAGTTTTGTTGATGGCCGGCTGTGGCGGTGGCGGAGGAACTTCTGCGCCGCCGGGCGGATCTTCCGGGGTGCCGCAGATCAACGCAAATGCAGTTAGCGTTGCTTTCGGCAACGTAAGCGTCGGCAGCAGCGGTTCGCAAACCATCGTCATAACCAACACAGGCAGCCGGAGCCTGACACTCTCCCAGGCCGACGTGAGCGGCGGCTTTGGCTTCAGCACGAGAGGTTTGACTTTGCCGCTCACCCTCGCGCCGGGGCAGAGCACGTCCTTCAGCGTGATCTTCACTCCGCAAATCTTCGCCAGTGACAGTGGGATTCTCTCGGTGGCAAGCAACGCTGTCATTTCACCCACTTTGATCTCACTCTCTGGCACAGGGGTTCAGCGGTCCAGCGGTGTTCTAACTGTCGATCCGTCCAGCGTAGCATTCGGAGGAGTCTCCCTCGCCGTCCACAGCACACGAACGGTCACGCTGACCAACACGGGCGTCCTCGACCTGACCATCTCCCAAAACAATCTAACCAGCACTGCGTTCAGCGTGAGCGGGCTGTCACTACCGCTTTCTCTAGCTCCCGGGCGCAGCGCCTCATTCGCCGTTCAGTTCGCCCCGAACGGCGCAGGACTGGCCAGCGACATTCTCTCGCTGGCCAGCGATGCCGCGAACTCGCCCACCAGCGTCGTGCTGGGCGGCAACGGGCTTGCTGCGCCGCCACACTCCGTCACCGTTTCCTGGGATGCCAGCAACCAAGCGATTTCAGGATATCTCGTTTACCGGGCCAACGTGTCCGGTGGACCCTATACGCCCCTGACTACCGCTCCAGTCGCGGCTGCCTCCTTCACCGACTCAACCGCCGCGGGCGGGCAAATCTACTCTTACGTGGTCACAGCAATCACCGATACTCAGATCGAAAGCCTCTTCTCGAATAAAATTAGCGTCACGGTGCCTTCCCCTTAGCGTTGGCGAACCGGGCAAGCAGAAGATAAAACGAATTGGAAGGACCAAACTCCCCAGGAGAAACTAGGCACTATGCAAAAGCGCTATAAGTGTTTCTTGCTCTTCCTGTTGGGCACCTTGCTGGGCGCACCCGCGAGCTGGGCGCAAAGCCTACCACCACGGATCTTCTTCTCCGATCTGGAAAGCGGGCCGAACACTGGCGGACAAAACGGCAAGGGAGCGTTCGTCACCATCTACGGACGGAACTTCGGCGCGACACGGGGCACTTCGAGCGCGACGGTCGGAGGCGGCGCAGTGGACAACTGCCCGTTGTGGACCGACACCAAGGTGGCCTGCCAGTTAGGTCCTGCTGCACAGACCGGCAACATTGTGATCAGCGTGGGCGGACAGGCTTCCAACGGCGTGCCCTTCACCATGCGCCCGGGCAATATCTATTTCGTCTCACCGGTGGGCAGCGACACCAATCCCGGAACTTTCGCCGCGCCATTTAAAACCCCGGCAAAAGGCAAAAACGCCCTGACTCCGGGCGATACCCTCTACCTCATGGACGGCATCAACACCTCGGCCATCGACGACTTTAGCGCTGTCCTCAACCTCCGTAGTAGCGGGGCTCCGGGCTTGCCCAAGGCGATTGTCGCCTACCCGGGCGCGTCCGTGACGCTTGGCTCGGATGCAACTCCGCAGCGGGCGGTCTATGCGCCAGCGGTTGCGGGAGGGCCCTGGGCCTGGTGGGTCATCGCTGGGCTGACGCTTCGGGCCAGCGATAGCGCGCTGGAGATGGTCGGCGCACAGAATTGGCGCGTCGTCGGGAATGATGTTTCCTGCCGGAATGGCAACGGTGCCTCCGCCTGCACTCACGGCGACACGGCTTTGTTCATTAAGTTCTTCGGCAACAATGTCCACGATGCGGGTGTCAACAACCTTGCTTCGCCGGATCAGAAGCTTTATCACACCGTGTATTTCTCCACCGACTCGAACCATATCGAGGTCGGCTGGAACACCATCGTCCCCAACGGCGGCGGCTGCCGCGCCTTGCAGTTCCACTCCAGCCCCAACGGGGCGGGCTCTGGCTTCAACCAGTTCGATCTCTCGGTTCATGACAACCTGATCCACGACGCCCGCTGCGATGGGATCAACTTCGCCACCGTGGACCCCACCCAAGGCAAGGTCGAGGCTTACAACAACATCGTCTACCGCGCCGGATTGGGCCCGGACCCCGGAGGACAGCTTTCCAACTATTCCTGCATCGCTGTCCTGGGAGGCACTAACGCTGGCCCGCTTCCGGGCCTCAGTGCCGCAGTGCAAATCTCCAACAACACTCTGTACGACTGCGGGGCGCGCCGGAGTCTGGACTCGGGAGGGATGACCACCGGAACCAATGGCGCCATCGCCGTAGCGATGAAAAACAACATCTTCTTTTTGCTGCCCGGTGAGACGTACTTCACTACCTCCTCGAATGCGGCGAATGTCACCGGATCGAACAACCTGTTCTTTGGCGCCGCTGCCGGCCCGAAGTTCCTCACCGGCAACGTGAACGCCGACCCGAAGTTTGCGAATACCGGAACGTTGAACCTGCGACTCCTCCCTGGCAGCCCGGCAATCGACGCCGGAATCAACTCCGGAATCAACACCGACTTCGACGGTGTGGCGCGTCCGAAAGGGGCGGCCTTCGATATTGGCGCGTTTGAGTTCCCCGGAACGACCACGGCCCAGCAGCCGAACCCGCCGGCAAATCTTCGCGCTGTCACGGTCCGATAGGCTGCCGTGCATGCGGGCGCGCGTGGCTGGGTACTGATTCGCCGCCCTGCGTTGACGCCAGCATGGCGCCCACCCATAATCAAAAATTGCGGCGGGCTTCCGTTCGCGGTTTCATCACGCAGCCTGTAGAGCCGCAACTCCCGCTGGAGGCGCGACCGGATGCCAACACCGGCCAACTTAATCCCACAGCGAAAGCCTGCTCGTGAACCTGCAGCCGGGCGGCCAAACGACTCCGGGGAGTGCAAAGCAGAATCCGATCTGCCCCATTCGACCGACCCCGGACTCGAGATCGACCCGACCCGCCACGGAGTGCAGCTCAAGCGTTGCAGTCCCGCGCTGGATCGCTTGGTAGTCCGCTTCGCGAGATTAGGCTTCACCGACATCTATCATGACCGGGTCCGAAAGCAGGGGCTCTTAGGGCAACTCTACGTCCTGCTGGTTGGCACCCCCCATCTGGGTTCCTTCGCCAACGGGTTTTACTTGCGCAGAGCCATGGGACGCAGGCGATTCTCCTCGATCCTGGACGCCGGCTGCGGCGACGGCACATTTACCTTTTATGTGGCCCGCAGGTGCCCCAACGCCCGCGTCTTGGGGGTGGACGTGGGCGAGCAGGGACTGCACGGAGAGGAAAACACGCTGGAGATATGCCACCGTGTTCAGGGGATCCTGCAGCTTCCCAATTTGGGGTTCCGCAAATTGGATCTGCGTGAGCTCGACGCAGCCGACACC
>Ga0137399_10000203_pt1 | contig 21929 bp, 19 predicted proteins | sample czorhiz316metaG_FD_104810 | JGI IMG/M metagenome (GOLD analysis project Ga0137399, IMG submission 104810) | Vadose zone soil microbial communities from Angelo Coast Range Reserve, California, USA - czorhiz3.16 metaG | ecosystem: Environmental > Terrestrial > Soil > Vadose zone | place: USA...
CAAGCGCTGCAAAGCGAAAGATGCGCCCTAATGAGCGGAAAGCAGGTAAAATTGGACTCGCTCAATGCGATGGCCCGCCAAGAAAACTTGAACAGACGCCGTCATGACCTGGAGGAATGCGTGACGACAACGCGCTTACGGGCTTCATCTGCCCCTCTCGATTTAGGTAGCCAGGCCTATCTAATTGAGCTCTTGCCCCTGGCTGCATATGCAGTCCGAGCCCCTGACGGTGTGATCGCTTGGTTTAACTCGCGCGCTTCCGAACTCTGGGGCCGTGTGCCCGTGGCTGGTGACACTGATGAACGCTTTTGCGGCGCGCACCAGCTGTATCATCCCGACGGAACGCATATGGCTCATTGCGATACTCCCGTAGCTCTCGCGTTAAGCACCGGCGCGTCCGTACACGATGAGGAGGTCGTAATCGAAAGGCCGGATGGAAGCCGGGTCACCGTTTCGGTACATATTGATCCGATTCGAGACACGGACGGCTCGATTATTGGGGTCATAAATTTCTTTCAAGATATCACCGAACGAAAGCAGTCCGAGCGGAACAACAGTTTGCTGGCTGCTATCGTGGGTTGCTCGGAGGATGCCATTATCAGCAAGAATCTGGATGGCACCATCACCAGTTGGAATAAGGGAGCAGAGCGGATATTCGGCTACTCGGAGGAAGAAGCTGTCGGCAAAAACATTACTCTTATTATTCCGCAGGACAGGCGGGATGAGGAAGCAACAATTCTTGCGCGGCTGCGGCGGGGAGAACGGATCGACCATTTCGAAACGGGGCGAGTACGCAAAGACGGCAGCCCAGTTGATATTTCCCTTGCCGTTTCGCCGGTGAAGGATGCTGAAGGCCGTGTCATTGGGGCATCGAAAGTAGCGCGGGATATAACAGAGCGCAAGCGGGTCGAGCGGGCCACCGGTTTGCTGGCAGCCATCGTGGATTCCTCCGACGATGCGATCATCAGCAAGAGCCTCGATGGCTTGATCACCAGTTGGAATGAGGGTGCAGAGCGGATATTCGGCTACTCGGCGGAAGAAGCTGTTGGCCAGCACATTAGTCTTATCATTCCGCCGGATCGGCGGGACGAAGAAGTAAACATTCTTGAGCGGCTCCGGCGGGGGGAGCGGATCGAGCATTTCGAGACCGTGCGAGCAAGCAAAGACGGCAGGCCGGTTGATGTTTCCCTTACTATTTCGCCGGTGAAGGATGCCGCAGGCCGTGTCATCGGCGCTTCGAAAGTGGCGCGGGATATAACTGAGCGCAAGCGGATCGAGCAAGCTCTAGCGGAACGAGCGCTGCTGCTCGACCTGAGCAATGACGCAATCTTGGTTCGCGACGGGGCTGACCGTGTTACGTTTTGGAACAAAAGCGCGTCCGAGCTGTATGGCTATAGCCGCGAGGAGGCGATGGGTCGCTTGACCCATGAGCTGTTGCATACCGAATTCCCCGAGCCGCTGGAGCGCATTGCCGAACATCTTCACCACGACAATCGCTGGACCGGCGAACTCACTCACAGACGCAAGGATGGAACCCAAATCGTAGTTGTCAGCCGTTGGGCGATCGATCGGGACGACCAAGGGAATCGAAAGTGCGTTCTCGAAATGAACAGTGACATCACCCACCGGAAGGAGAGCGAAAACGCCCTGCGTGAAAGCGAAGAACGACTCCGCGCGTTGGCTGAAGGGCTCGCGACCCAAGTCCGCTTTCGAACTCAAGAACTTGAGCAACGAAACATAGAAGTTCTCCAACAGTCGGAGCAGCTTCGGGACCTGTCAAATCGTTTGCTGCAAACTCAGGACGATGAACGGCGACATATTGCGCGCGAGTTGCACGACAGTGCCGGTCAGATTGTGGCGGCGCTGGGTATGAGTCTGACCACCATAGCGCAACGTGGACGACAAGACCCAGTCCTCGCCAAGGCTTCCCAAGACAGTCAGGAGTTGGTCGAGCAGCTGAACAACGAGATAAGAACTATGTCTTATCTGCTGCATCCTCCGCTGTTAGAGGAAAATGGCTTGTTAGAAGCGCTTCGTTGGTACATCCAAGGGCTAACTGAGCGCAGCGGAATAACGATCGAGTTGGCCAACTCTGAGAATTTCGGCAGGCTTCCCAGTGAAATGGAATTGGCAGTCTTTCGTATAGTGCAGGAGTGCCTAACGAACATTCATCGCCATTCCGGCAGCAAGACTGCGATGATCCGGCTTGGGCGCAACGCGGAGAGTGTTTGCGTGGAAATTCAAGATAAGGGCAAGGGAGTATCAGCTGAGAAGCTGGCCGGAATTCAAGGGCGTTCAGGCGTAGGAATTACAGGAATGCGAGAGCGCGTCCGGCATTTTCATGGGGCTATGAATATTGAGTCGAGTGGAAAGGGCACAAAAATCTCGGTTTCATTGCCCCTCCCGATCACCGCGTCTGCGACCGCAGAGGGTATGCCCCGAGAGACTAGGATGATTGGGTAATGTTCATGTTGCTTACGGGATAAGATCATGCGCATTCTGGTCGCAGATGACAGCGATATCGTTCGCCGGGGGGTAGTCGCAATGCTGTCTTCTGAGACTGGTTGGGAAGTCTGCGGGGAAGCCAGGGATGGTTCAGATGCGCTTCAAAAAGCACGGGAGCTGCTGCCCGACCTGATTGTCATCGATGTGAGTATGCCAAGCGTAGGGGGGCTGGAGGCAACGCGTCTTCTCCGCGAACAACTTCCGAAAACAAGGGTTCTTGTGATTAGTCAACACGACCCGACTCAGTTGTTGCCGCGCGTTATCGAGGCGGGCGGGCACGCTTGCGTGGACAAGAGCCGACTGGGTACAGATTTGTTAGCGAGTATCAAGGCGCTTGAAATAGTCTCCGAACCTCGTCCAGTACGAAGTCACGGCTAGCGCCAACCAATCGCATAGCCCTAGACGTTTGTGTCAGCAGCGACATACAAAGGTGTTGTCTGCGACGAGTTTGCGGTGCGGTCCGTAATTTTCTAGGGGCGAATCGACGGGTTGCGGTATAGACGAATCCCTGAAGTCTAAAGCTTTCCGGATGTCAGTCACGGGATTCGGATGCGGGTTCAACGATTCCGGGCCGATGTCGCCTACCCGGAAGCAATCGCGAGCCGAGTTCCCTGGATGGCGGGTTACCGCAATCCGCCTCGTCAGGCGATCCACAAATCGGCTTCTGGGAGGTGCGTACGCCTCAGGCCCAAACACCTTAATAGTGCTTAGGGTCTGCCATCTTCCACGAGGCGCATTTATGGACAGTTTTCGCCTTGCCAACGTTCTGGAACTTTCGACCTGCGTAACTGGAGAAGAAGGCGCCGCAACGATGGAACCGATCGCGCCTTAGAGTATGGTGGTCCGTTCAACAAGGCGGTTCCCCTTCACGTTCGAGGCGGGCCAATTCGTACTCCAGTCCGTGGAGTTCTTCGGTTGGTACTCTTACGCCACCGAAGCTGGCACGGTAGTAGGTTTCGACCAGTCGGCGAATGCCTTCGTGCATTTCGGGGGAGACGTTCTCCGGCGAGACCGTTTCGAGGTGTTCGAGGAGTGCGCGATGTCGAGGACGCGCACAATCAAACCTGATCCAGTACGCATCCAGCCGCCGGAGCAATTGAGCCAGGGCTGGCGCGCCTTCGAGGTTTTCTTGCGGCTCGCTTGATTCTGTGCGATCGTGCCGAACTGACCTCCTCCGCAGCCAGGGGCGGACCAGCCCGCCCAGCAACGCTGCGGCCAGCACAACCGCTCCGGTCCAGGTGAAAAGTTGCCCGTGTAAGAGTCCCCTTGGTTGTGCCCCGAGCCGGCGCAATTCCGCCCGCCAACCTCCTGTGCGGAAGCGCAACAGAAATTCCGCCGTCCCAGCGCTGCTCCACTCGAGCGCGCGAGCGAGCCAACCCTGGCTCAGGGCCGCGTGAAGGGAATTGTACTCGGCACCAGGCGTTGGATCGACCTGCACCCAGCCTTTGCCCGGAATATAGGATTCGACCCAGGCGTGCGCGTCCATCTCCCGTACCAGGTAGTGATTGCCGACGCGGTTGTTCTCCGTCACATGGAAGCCACTGACGTACCGGGTAGGCACACCCTCCAGCCTCAGCAAGACGGCGGCCGCACTGGCAAAGTACTGGCAGTACCCTTTTTTCTTTTCGAAGAGAAATTCAGCTACGGGCTGTGACGTGTGGAAGGTCCCCACCTTCAGTGTGTACTGGTAATCTTGCTGGAGCAAACACCTGGGCGATCGACTGGAATCTTTTTATCGATCTCCAGCCCCGTGACCCCGCCGACACGACCCGTACGCAACTGGCCTATCGGATAGACACCTCACTTGTGAATCCTTTAGGCAATCTGCCCCGCTCGGTTGCATTCGATCCTAGTGTTCTGGCCCAACGGAACCTGGAACGCGGTTGGAGAATGCGATTGCCGAACGGCCAGGATGTGGCGCGTGCCATGGGATTCAAGCCTCTCACCGATGATCACATCCTGATCGGCAAATTCACGGGTGACAAGGCTGACATCATCGGGACAATCGATAGCATCGATCCTGCCTTCAAGAACAATTGCCCCTTATGGAGATACGTTCTGGCCGAGACCGTGGAAAGCGACGTTTCCATCAAAACCACCAAGGGTGACAAGAAAATCAAGACCCGGAAGCTGGGCCCAGTGGGCGGGACGATTGTCGCCGAGACCTTCGTCGGTCTTCTCCTAGGGGACAGCAGTTCGTACCTCGCTTTGGATCCCCTTTGGACGCCCACGAAATTGGCAGTGAATGGAGTGTTCGGTCTTCGCGAGCTGATTGCGACGGCGTTGCAGGGCTAGGCAAGAGACAAAGCCGCTGCTTGAACCTCGATCCACGAAATCGATGGCCCGGACCTCGTTGCAGAGGTTCATCCGCGCAAACAGCTGATTTTCGTCGTGTGACGAAACATTTTGACAGCCCTCGCCGTATCTACGGCTAGACGCTTAGGCGAGGATTCTTACAACCAGGGAGGGAACATGCGCCCAACCCACAACCCAGGGAGAGTCGCCGGATTCTGGTACCTGCTACTTGTCATCATTGGCCCACTGCGCCTCATTTACATTCCCAACAAACTGTTCGTGCCGGGGAACGCGACCGCAACGGTCAACAACATCGCCTCTCACGAGTTGCTTTTCCGTCTAGGCATCGCGGGCGACCTGGCCGGCGCGGTCACCCTGATCTTCCTCACACTCGCCTTTTACCGGTTGTTCGCGGGAGTGGACCGGAACCTCGCTGTGCTGGTGGTGATCTTCGGGGGCGTGATGCCAGCCCTCATCTACTTTGTTGGCGTGGTGAGCGACTTTGGCGCCCTGATGGTCGTGCGCGGTGCCGATTTCTTGTCCGTATTCGACAAACCTCAGCAGGACGCCCTGGCCATGCTGTTCCTCAAGCTGCGAGACCATCAAAACACCGCCGCCGAGATCCTTTGGGGAGTATGGCTCCTCCCGCTAGCCGTGCTTGTGTACAGATCGCGCTTCCTGCCGCGGTTTCTGGGGGTGTGGCTGGCGCTAGGCGGCTTCGCCTACCTTGCCTTGAGCCTTTCCGGCGTGCTGTGGCCACAATATCAGGGCAAGGTATTTACGATTTCTCAGCCTGCCTTCTTCGGGGAGATAGCACTCATGTTGTGGCTGGTGATCAAGGGCGCCAAGCCGCAAGCGGTGGGCGGCGCAGCCTCATCGTCCGCGGCTGCTTAGGCTGCATTGCTGGCGTTTGAGAACTCCGGCGCTAGGCGCCGTATAGCCGCTAGCCGGGCGCCCCGGCTTCGGGACGCTCTGCTCCGCATGCATGGCCCGGCGCCCGCACACACAGTGCTGGATCAGGCGTAAATTGTCGGCCACTCGGAGGCTATCCCCCACTGGGCAATGCCCAAATTCCAAAAACAAGTCTTTATGGAAAACTGAGCGCGCACAAGAAGCGTACGGAGAGATCAGGCGTTGCACTGGGTGTTCCGGGAAGGGTTTTGGAAAAGGTGAATCAGTTGATCCGGATTGCCCGTTGCTCGGGATCAAGCTGCTGCGAACCGTTAGAATTGGGCCTTAAGGTAGCTTGCTATGTACTCGATAGAGGAACTGGCGAATGACTTTCGCAAGCTGGGCATCAGGGCTGCCGATACAGTAATGCTGCATGCTTCGGTACGAGCGGTTGGAGAAGTTGCCGGTGGTCCCGATCACATACATCTTGCCCTCAAATCGGTGCTAACTTCGGAAGGCACTCTTATGATGTACGCAAGTTGCCCGCGTCATTACGACGAGGTGGGACGCGGGAACCTGACTATGGAGCAAGAGCGGGAGATTCGTGAAAAGTTACCGGTGTTCGATCCTCTCAGAGCAAGATCGGCTCGCGACAATGGGACACTCGTCGAATTCCTGAGGACGTATCCCGACTCTCGAGTGAATCGCCACGCTGCCCGTTTCGTGTTCTGGGGTAAGCAGACTGAGCACCTCATGTCCAGCCAACCGTGGAATTATGCTCTCGGCTCGGATTCTCCGCTGGAACGATTCTTGATGCTCGATGGCAAGATCGTATTACTGGGCTCCGATCACGATGCCGTGACCTTCCTCCACTACGTTGAACATGTCGCCGACATTCCAGGAAAGCGGATCGCGCGTTATCAGGTGCCCGTAATGGAGAATGGCTGTCGGGTATGGCGTGCTATGGAGGAATTCGATACCTCCGGCGATGGCGTTCATGCGAACTGGCCAGATCGCTTTTTCGAGAAGATCGTCGACAGTTTGCTCACCAAGGCGAGGAACAACGGTGCCCGAGTAGGAAAAGCAATGACTTACATTCTTAGCGCCCGTGAATTGCTCGATTTCGCTATGCCCCTAATGAAAGCTGTCGCGGCAGATCCTCTCGCGGCCGAGTTTTTGAAGGAACGGAGCGGGCATTCATAGCTAGCGGTTGGTCGGCACTCTTACCTTAAGGATGATTTCCGATTCGTCCGTAATCCAGGACTTATCCGTTTCAGTTCCTGTAGGGTGGTAGTATGACGTCTATCTTGGGAAAGCAAGTCGGAGCCTCAGCAGGGGGCTAAAATGGCGAGATTGGAATCCGTGCGGGTGCCGTTGGGAGCTTGCCCAAGTTCTACCTCGTCCGTCCCAGTCACGACGGTTACTTCGCGGCACTCTGCCCTCGTCCGCGTCACCCACTGGATCACCACCCTATGCTTTCTTGCCCTGCTCGTCAGCGGAGTTGAAATTGTGATCTCTCACCCTCGCTTCTATTGGGGCGAAACAGGCAATGTATTGACCACACCGTTGTTTAAACTGCCGATCCCTTCCTCGAGGGCATTGGTGCCCACTGGCTACGGGTACGTGCTGCCGGACCAGAACGGCTGGAGCCGGTATCTCCACTTTCAAGCTGCCTGGGTTGTGGTATTGACCGGCTTACTGTACATAATCTCCGCCTTGTTTACAGGGCACTTGCGGAAAAACTTGCTTCCCGGTAAGGCCGATCTTTCGTTGCGGGCGTTCTCGACCGCAATCGCTAACCATTTGCGCTTCGAGCGGCCGAGTGAGGCAGAAGCCTGGTCGTATAACGTGCTCCAGCGGCTTACCTACCTGTTCGTGATCTTCGTTCTATTCCCATTAGTAATCTGGACGGGCTTGGCGATGTCCCCCGCCTTTGTTTCTGCGCTTCCGGCGGCCGTCACTGTGTTGGGCGGCCAGCAATCCGCGCGCACGATTCACTTCTTCGTCTCCCTGGCTCTCCTGCTCTTCCTTCTGGTCCACGTCGTGATGGTTTGTCTTGCCGGATTCAGGAGCCGCATTCGAGCGATGATCACGGGTCGGGCCGGTACACATATGGAGCGCTTATGACCGATCTCTCGCGCCGCAAACTAATCATAACCGGACTCGCGGCCACTGCGGGCATATCGGGCCTGGGCGTGGCCGCGCGCATTGCGCAAAGGTATGGACTGGTCCCGCCCGATCACGGCGGAATTTACGGCCTCGGCGAAACGTTGACCTATGCTTCCCAGCGGCTATTGACGAGGCACTCGTTAGCCCGTGAGTTCCATCCGAGCCAGATTTCGAAGCCTCCGCTCGCGAACGAAATTCCACCCCTGAATGACGCGTTCAAGCGCCTTCAGGCCGGAGGATTCGCTGACTGGCAGCTCTCTGTCAACGGCATGGTCGACCGGCCCGCCGCGTTTTCGCTTGCCCAGCTTAAGAGTTACCGGTCTCGCAGCCAGATCACTCAACTGGCGTGTGAAGAGGGCTGGTCGTATATAGCCGAGTGGATCGGCGTGCCTCTCTCCCAAGTCCTGGATGTCGTGGGGATCCACCCGCAAGCCAGATACGTTGTCTACTTCTCAATCGATCCCACCTGGTGGGAAAGCATCGATATGGCCGATGCATTGCATCCGCAGACTTTTCTCGCCTATGGGATGAATGGCGATGAACTTCCCGTGGGCAACGGCGGGCCGCTTCGCATGCGGCTCCCTCGCCAGCTCGGTTACAAGAGCGTGAAATACATCACCAACCTGACGGTCACTGACAGTCTGAAAGGCTTCGGCAAGGGTCTGGGCTCCGCGTCCCCAGAAGCCGGCTATGCCTGGTACGCCGGCATCTGACAGGCTGGTTTCAGGCAAGTGGCGCACCTCGGTCGCGAATCCTTGGCCCCCACGAGCAAACGCCGAGAAATTCACGTTACGTACATGCCATCGCCATTACCCCGGCAGGTTGGACGGAGCTTGTTCGCTCGTGTCTCTCCATCGACGGCGGCCTTCCCTGTGTAACAGTCAGGTCGGCTCCTGCAATTGTTTTTTCGAGGCCTGCTCAGCGTTCACTCACGTTACGCCCTGTACGCTCGCCGAGTCGCCAAGCGACCCTGTACACCGAAGGCTCCGACAGCTTCGTTGCCTCCGCTTCGGTTGCTACCGGGTGGTGCGAACCAATTCCCAGGCGGGAGTCGCACCCGCTGAAGTCCAGCGCCTGAACCTCTAGAACGGACACGGTGTTGCCGCTTGTGGAAGGGCGGCGGTGTTCGGATAGCTAAACGCGCCTCCGATGGCATTCGAAGGATTTCCTATCTCAAACCATTGCAGCAACGCTTCGGTCTGGGGGTGATATTGAAATACTTCATTCTTTTCCTTGATGACGATCGGGACTGTGGCGACGGGAAGCACGCCCACAGGATCGCCTGTCTCGAGGGTAGCCAGGCAAACCCCGGGCGAGTTGGGAAATTGCCAGGTGGGCACGATATTGTTTCCAAAAGGATCGTTTAACGCTTCGGATGTTTCGTGCGACAAGCCAGTCACATCCTGGAACCTGGCGCCGAAGGTACCCAGGGAGATCCAACTGGCAAAAGCGTAAATCCAGCGGGACTCGGGGTTGGTCGTGGGATCGAAAATGTATTCGTGGAAACCGAGAACGCAGCAGGTCAAGTCTCCCTGTTCATCGATCAAAGAGAACAAGAACGTGTTGGGATAGGCATGGTAGTTGACCGCGTCGGTGGTAAAGTTGCCACCGTTGATGTCGTTCACGGCCTGGTTGAAATCAAGAAGGTTGAACAGCAGGTCGAGCATGAATACAACGGTGCTGCCATCCGACGCGGATCATGGGTTACGAGTTCAACCTCGAACTGATCTTGCAGGAAGTGGAGCGCCTCCGTCGATAGCGGGCGATTCTGTGCTTCGATGAGTAGATCGTCGCTTAATCATAGAGAACTTTATTGCATGCGCGCGGAGAACCTCGACTGGAACAACGGATCATTCTTGTGCCGGACAGCAAGACTGCTGATGCTAGGAGGATGATCCCAATGAGCGATCGTGTGTACGAACTGCAACGCATCCGCGCTAAAGGAAAGGGCGAAGGAGGGCTGTTTCCGTCTAACCGATCGAAGTGAAGGCATTTGACGGACCTGGCAAAGCAGTTTCGCACGGCGCGTGCGAAGGCCGGACTTGCTAAAGATCTGGTTCTGTATTGCAGCCGGCAAGATTACGGCACGCGGGTACTGAGCAACACCGGAAACCTTGCGGGCCGTGACGAAGACGATGGGCCACAAGGATGTGAGAACCGCGATGCAGTACCGACATTCGGAACTTGAAATGGTCCGGACCGCTCTGAATCGAGCAAACGGATCGGCTCTGCAGACGAGCGTGTAGGAAAATCCATGGCACGTCTTGGGACACAGGCTAGAGGCATCAACTCGGTAGGTTGTTGAAACCATGGTATGCACGGACGAATCGGATCTTTGATCGACTGACTGTCGTCAGACCGAGCTCCCACGGTTGGTCGCTCTCCGCAAAAAAGAGAGTGGAAGCCGTTCAGCGAACCGCAGCGGTGATCCCCGGGGGCATTGCCCGATGGCCATGCCCCCGAAGCCCGGTCGCTCTGACAGGTGCAGGTAAGCTATCCTGTGGAGATGCGACCGCTCACCCTGCCTCGCGGCGACCGAACCTTGATCCAGATTGTCGACGCTGCGCTCGCCGATGCCTCGCGCCGGAGCGGATCGTGGCTGGTCTGCCGGCCAGGCTGCGCGCAATGCTGTACGGGGGTGTTCTCCATCAGCCAACTCGACGTTGTGCGCCTGCAGAACGGCCTTCATGAGCTGGACCATACCGACCCGGAACGCGCGGTACGGGTTCGAGCACGCGCCCGTGACGCCGTCGCGCGGCTCTCCCCACAATTCCCGGGAGATTCCCGGACCGGCCTGGTGGACGAAGGCGCCGAGCACCAGTTCGCAGACTTCGCCAACGACGAGCCTTGCCCGGCGCTTGATCCCGCTACCGGCACCTGCGACCTGTACGCATCGCGCCCCATTACCTGCCGCGTCTTCGGCCCGCCGGTGCGAACCGAAAACGGTCTCGGCGTCTGCGAACTCTGCTTTCACGGTGCTACTGACGAACAAATCGCAGGCTGTGAGATCGAAGTCGATCCGGAAGACCTCGAATCCGGGTTGCTCAAGGAACTTGAACGAGCCCACGGTCGTAGCGGCGAGACCATCGTGGCCTTTGCGCTAAAGGATGAATCCGATTTCCCGGATTGCTAGGACTTGCCCCCAAGGGTGGCCAGCACCTTCTCCGCGGCCCGCACGCCGCGATACTGCGCCTCCTCGAAGATCGAGAAGCCGCTCAAGTCAGAATTGGCGAACAGGAACCGGCCATTCCGACCTGCCAGGTCTCGCCGCTCGGGCGAGAAAATCGCCCCGGGCTTGGGCCTCGCCATGGCATGCCCGAGCCGCATGAGGTCAATCCGCGAAACGCACTGGCGAATGTCGGGATGCACCCTCTCGAGATCGTGCAGGATGGCTTCCTTCCAGTAGCTCCAATCCTTTTCAAGCAACCGTCTCCGGTTTTCGGCGGGTGCGCCATCGGCAAGCGCCCAATAGAACGTCCAGACCGTGCGCTCGACACGGCTCTGGAGAGTCTGGTGCATGGCGTCCACGTACCCGAGCGTCGGGGAATTCATCACGACGTTGTCCCAGGTCGAGTCCCCTCCGCAGGATGCGGGCATCCGGTCGAGCGTCAGATTCGCGGTGAGCCACGGCGAGTACTCGAATTCCTGGAGGCGAGTCATTCCCTCGACGATGTAGGGAGCGAGAAAGGTCGGCGCTGCAAAGATGACGAACCGGGTTTTGTGCTCGGTGTCTCCGCAGAATACGCTCAGGTCATTTTTACGGGGTTCTATGCGATGCACAATCCGGCCGCTGCGGACCAACGGACCGAGCCGCTCCAGAAGCCTTTTGACAATCCAGCCGTTTCCTTCCGGCCAGGTGAGAGGGCCCTTCTCCTCCGGTTCCCGCGAAGCAAAATAATGCAAGCCCGCCCACGCCGATGTGTCCGACGCGAGCGCGCCGTAGTCATCGCGACAGCAGTAATTCAGGTACCAGTTGAGAATCGTCGAATCCATCCCTTGGGCCCGAAGCCACTGGCTGAAAGGCAAACGGTCGAGATCGGCCTGCTTCGGCGAGAGGCCGCGCTCCATCGGGATCGTGAAGCCGCCACTGTCACGAAATTTGTGAATCAATTCTTCGAAGCGGCGGAATTGTTCGCGGTCACGGTCGGCCAGCCCGATTGCGGGCTCGATTCCCTGTTGCCAGCGACCGTAGAGAAACAGCCTTTCCTGGGGCGCGAAGCACAGATATCGTTCATCCCATTCCCCGTTCCTGAGAACACCCAATTCCTCGAACAGTTCACGCACATAAGCCGCTTTCGGTCCGGGCACTGGTACGTAGTGAGCCGCCCATGGAAACGCCGTGATCTCGTTCTGCCCCCACCGCGAATTGCCCCCGGGCTGGTCATTCATCTCGAGAACAATGAAGTCGGTGAACCCGCGCTTGTGAAGTCGCCAGGCCGCGCTCAAACCAGCGATGCCGCCCCCGACGATCACCACGGAGTGCTTCTCAAGCTTGCGAACCTCGGGGAACGTGCTTCGATCGCGAAGCTGGTGGCCCAGCTGGAAGGAGTCGTTCACAAAGCTGCCGGTGATGGGGCGGTCGCCCTTGACCGATAACCCCACCAGCGCCGCGCTGCCAGCCTGCAGAAACTTGCGGCGCGAAACTCTCAATGGCTGATGTCCTTCCAGTCCTGATCGTAGGCCCGCACCAGGACCTGGTCATTGAGCCGGTTGGGGGGCATTGACATGGGAGACATGTCGGGCGGGAACTGAAACATCGACGGGAGGCCGTCCAGGCTGACGAATCGCAATCCGGCGGGCACAGACGTGGGCGGCACGTACTCGTGCCCGGACGCGATCACGAAACCCCACTCGCCGAAAGACGGCACGTACACATGATAAGGACAGGTTTTAAGCCCGGCCCGTTTGAGGGTCTCGACGATGCACCAGTATGAGTCCCGCGAAAACATGGGCGACGTGCTCTGTACGACCATCAGACCTTGCGCGCTGAGATGGCGCGCAGCGGCCCTGTAGAACGCGGTCGTGTACAGCTTGCCGAGCGAGTAGTTCGTGGGATCCGGAAAGTCGATGACAATGAAATCGAAGCTGTCGGCATTCGAATCGACCCAGGGAAACGCATCGGCGTTGATGATGCGCACCTTGGGAGACTGGAATGATTGTTGATTGAGCCTGGTCAGCATCGGATGGGTCGCGAACAGACGCGTCATCTCGGGATCGAGGTCGACCAGCGTGACGCTCTCCACCTGCGGATACCTCAGAATCTCGCGCACCGCCAGGCCGTCCCCGCCCCCCAAAACCAGCACACGCCGGGGCGCCGGAACCGCCGCCAGCCCGGGATGAATCAGGGCCTCGTGGTAGCGGTATTCATCCCGCGAACTGAACTGGAGATGACTGTTCAGGAAGAGCCGGATGTCATCTTTGAAGCGGGTCAATACGATGTGCTGATACCTTGTATCGCGCGCAAAGATGATTTCATCCGCATAGATGTTGTCCTCAGCCGCCGTCGTGATGCGCCTGGCCTGGGCAAGGCCCAGGGCCAGCGCACACATCACCAGCGCACATAGAACCCGCAGACCCCGCACGGAAGGCAACTGCTTTGCAAAAAGAAACGTGCTCCAGAGTGCCACGGCCACGTTGACCAACCCGAACAGCATCGCCGACCGGACCAGCCCGAGGTGGGGGACCAGCAGAACCGGAAACAGCAGCGACGCTCCCAGCGCCCCCAGATAATCAAAGGTCAGTATATGCGCCACCACATCGCGGAACTGATACCGCTCGCGCACAATGCGCATCAGGATCGGGATCTCAAGCCCCACCAGCATCCCGATCACCATCACGACGGCATACAGGATGATCTGGAAGCCTTGGGAGTATGCGAACGCCAGGAACAGCAGCGCCGACGAGAAACCGCCGATCAGTCCGAGCATCAGCTCAATCCACACGAACCGATAGGCGAGCCCCCGGCTGAGGTAGCGCGACAGGGCGCTCCCGATCCCCATCGCGAAGAGGTAGCAGCCGATGATGGTGGAAAACTGCAGGACGCTGTCGCCCAGCAGATAGCTGGCCAGCGTACCGGCGATGAGCTCGTAGATCAGGCCGCACGCTGCGATCAGCAGCACCGAAATGAACAGAAGGATTCCCACGAGTCTAGTGAACGGCCGCGGCAATAATCATCGAGATGCCGATCGACATGGCGCCCACCAGGATGGCGAGCGCCGTGTTGTGCTCCTGCACGATCTCTTTCCACAAGTGATAGGGAGTGAGCTTGTCCATCACCACGAAGGCCACGGTGAACACGACAATGCCCAGAAAAGCGAATACCACCGCGTTGACGACACTGCTCAGCAGCGTAGGACTCATTTCATTTGCCTCCCGTGTAGTGGTGATAGGAGCTGTAAACCGAGCGGTAGGACCCGGGATTGTCGCGCACCGACCGCGGCACATTCTTCACCTGGTTGACCGTCGCCAGGCTCCAGCCGCGATACTGTGCTGTACCGAGCCCGAGCATCACGATGACGCCGTAGACCGCATAAAGAGATCGAATCATTCGTTGTCTCCCGAGCCGACCGGCGGATGGTCGCTCTCGGCCCAGCGCATGTGCTCGAAACTCAGCGACCTCCAGGTGAGCAAGATTGCCGGCAGCAACAACGCCAGCAGCGCAATGCCATAGAAGCTGTACTGCGGAACGTCACGCTTTACGGTCACTGAATAGTACGTGGCTCCGTATCCCGGATCGCCCTCCGGCTCCACCCGCAAATAGTAGCGGCCCGCAGGCACGCTCGGCACCGCCACCGAATCGTTCTGTCCGCCTTCGGACCACGAGCCGTCCGAATCATAGCCGTGGTAGTAGCTGACCTCACGCCCGAAATCAAAAGCCTGACCGGTGTCTTCATTGATCAGCGCATAGTTCAGGTAAATCCAGCGATTGTTCAGGTCGGTGCTGGTCGTGACTTCGACATTGGAGGTGTGTCCCTTCAGCTCAAAATCGTCGGTGACAAACGACGATTCAGCGCGCTGGTTTGAGTCGAATTTGTAATCCCCGGTAAAAACCTTCTCGTTCCGAGCCAGGGTGTCGCAGCCGATCATCATGACCACAAGCAGCAGCAAAAACACGGCGAACGCCACCCAGATGTTCTTGGTATCAGCGCTCAGCGGAGACGGCTGATTTTCATACACGCCGACGGCTTCCGGGGCATCTCCGGGAAGGTGAAAGGCCTTCCAGATCTCCTTCCCGGACATGTACTCGCCCATCGACCAGCTGACTTCCTGTCCGGTCTGCTCGCTCGAGACAACGCGCGGTGGGGAGACATAGTCGGTGACCACCGCCGACTCTCCGACGCGCACCTGCCACGGAAACTCGCCCAGGACAAAACTGGTTTCCGCTTTCGCGGTCTGGAAGTGCCTGTAGGTCTCGCCCAGGTAGCGGACGGTCGGCGGGCTGGATGCGTGGACCTCGGGCAGCGCCTTCAAAACGCTGACGTCGTTCCAGTGGCCGTTGTATTCGCTGAGATAGCGGAAGCCTTTATAGGGATTAAACAGCACGTACTCGTGCCAGCTGTAGGCAATGCCGTCGACCTGAATTGTGCGCCGCTCGAAACCGATGACCTCATAGTCGGTGCCTCGAATCTTGCCGCGCGTGCCCAGAGGAATCAGCGGCCGGCATTCATCGGTAGCAACCTTGAATTGCTGCAGGATCTGGAGGTTCGGATCCGTTGCGTCCAGGATGGAGTGACAACTATCGCAGACGATTGTGACCGCGTTGCCGAACGTGCGGAGGGTGAGTGCGGCGCCGCAACCCGGGCAATTGAGCGCCTTGACTTGAGGCTTTCCGGGAGGAGTCGGGCCGCTAGCACTCATGACCATCCCTCAAACGCGCGCAGATTCCTGAGAGCAAGATCCTCGAATTCGACCATCTGCCCGAGATACAGCACGGGCTTCTGGTCGCTGTAGTCGATGGTTGCGAACTTGCCGGTCTCAGACCGCAGGTCCACAAAAGCCACATCCTTCTTGTCCCAGTACTGAAACGGCAATTCTCCCTGGACTCCGCGGTAGTGGGCCGTGGTCAGCGTGCTGACGTCATAGCGCTGGTTATCCCAGACAAAGCTCTGCCCGACATGGCACTGGCCGGGCTCGGGCAGTTTCCGACCTGGCGCTGCAAACGAAACGGCGTACTCATCCTGGGCGTCGGACAGCCATCCGCTGGTCCCATCGTTCAACATCAGGTGCCACTCGTTCCAACTGCCCAGCTCATACTCGTATACGATCCGGCCAATCGCGACGAAGCCTTTGTGGTTGTAGGCGCCCTCGGTGCCGATCTGGATGGGAGAACTATCGGGCGGGAGGTCGGCTACTTGCCCGACCTTTTGAAGATCGACATCGGTGCGAACCAGGATCGACTTGCAGTATTCACATACCGTCTGCACGCTGCTTGACCAGCGAAACACAATCCGGGCGCCGCAGTTGGGGCACGTACCGGCGGGCTGAGTCATCGGGCCTGGCTCCCAGCCGACACGTCCTCATCCAGGGCATCGGGGTGGCCCTGGGAGGATTCTCCGAAAGAAACGTAGGGACGAAGAACCTGCCGGACCGTGACCGAGGTCGCGGCGAACATACCCTTGAGCTCCGCCTCAAAATCCCACTCCTTGCGCGGGACGCAACAGAAAAGATTCAGGCACAGCGATTGAAACTCGGGGAAGGTGTGGCAGGCCAGATGGGACTCGGCGAGCAGGCAGAGTCCGGTGAGCCCCCCGGTCTCGGGAAACTGATGCCAGTTGGTTTCGCCGACCGGCCGCAGTTGCAAGTCGTGGATGATCCGCCCGAAGAGCGCGCGCAGGATCGTCGGGTCGCTGAGCGACTGCGGGGCACACCCGTGAGCCTCGACGATCCACTCAATGCCATTCATTCCGGGATATTCGCTACGGCTGAGCCTGACCGCAGTCCGGGCAAAACTTGCTGACTTTCGGAATGGATTTTCCGCAATTCAGGCAGAACTTGGCTTCCGTACCCACGGCGGCGCCCGCGACGGGCGCACCGCTTTCGGGCGCACCGGCCGAGCTTCCCTTCTTGAGGGCATCCATCATGGCCTGGCCCATGGCGATTCCAGCGCCGAGCCCTGCGCCGACTCCCGCCGCTCCGCCGCCTTGGTTTGCGGCAGCCACTGGAATCGATTGCGCCACCTCGTACTGGGTATACCGGCCCATGTCCCCGACCATATTCATGCCAATGCGCTGGTCGAGAATCTTCTGCAGTTCATCCGGGAGAGACAGGTTCTCCACCACGAAACTGTCCAAGGTGAGACCCAGTTCGGTAAATGCCGGCTTCATCTGCCCCGCAATTTTCTCCGACAGCGCGACCTGATTGGCCGCCAGGTCGAGGAAGGGCAGCTGGCTGCCGGCAAACGTATCGGTGATCCGCCCCACGATCGTGTTGCGCAGCTGGCCCTCAAGGTCAGCGACGTGATACGCATCGCGCGTGCCACTCACCTTGGTGTAGAAGATTTTCGGGTCCGCGAGATGGTAGGTGTAGATCCCGAACGCCCGCAGACGCACCGCACCAAATTCCTTGTCACGAATCGTAATCGGATTCTGCGTGCCCCAGTGCTGGTTGGTCTGCAGCCGCGTCAGAAAGAAATATACGTCCGACTTGAACGGAGACTGGAAGGCCTTATCCCAATTCATGAGGTAGGTCAGGATCGGAAGCGTCTGGGTGTTGAGCGTGTATAGTCCGGGACCGAAGACGTCGGCCACCCGGCCTTCGTTCACGAACACGGCCATTTGCGAATCGCGAACGGTGAGTTTGCCTCCATTCTGAATCTCGCGATCCTGCATCGGATACCGGTAGGCCAGGATGCCGTCCTCAGGTTCGACCCAATCGATGACATCAATAAACTGTTTCGCCAGAAAATCACGCAGACTCATAACGGAGGTTCTCACTTCCCGATCGGCAGCCGATCGCCGGCCCCGAAAGCACCCGCTAAATTCGGGATGCTACGGTGCTACTGAGCCGCTGTCAATGCCATGTTTTGCGGTATGTATTGCAGATTGTGAACCGGCTGGGGCGAATTGCACCGTGGAAGCAACGCCGTCCCGCAGGGAACTCCAGGCTTGCGAACGCTATCGGGAGAGGGTGCGTTATCGCGTGCTGGCAGAGATCAGACGCGTACCCTGGGCGTTCCCAGTTCCAGATAAGTGCTGGTCGAGACCGAGTTCTCTTCCTTCAGTGCCCCGTCCACCTCCGGCTCCGCCGATCGTTCGCGCCAGAAGGCGTAGATCGCGGGATAGACCAGCAACTCCAGGAGGAAGGAAGTAACAATGCCGCCCACCATCGGCGCGGCGATGCGTTTCATGATTTCCGATCCGGTTCCGGTGGACCAGAGGATCGGAATCAGTCCGACGCTCATGGTCGCAAACGTCATGAACTTCGGACGTAACCGCTTGGCCGCACCCTCGACGATCGCTTCATACAATTGGGTGCGCGTGAGCCGGGCGTGTTCCCGCAAGGCTTTCTCATAGGCCAGGTCGAGATAGAGCAACATGAAGACGCCGGTCTCGGCATCGATACCGAGCAGCGCGATGATGCCCACCCACACGGCGATGCTCATGTTGTAGCCAAGCAGGTAGACCATCCAAAGCGCTCCCACGGCCGAGAAGGGCACGGCGAGCGTGATGATGGCGGTCTTCGCCATGGATCGGGTATTCGAATACAGAAGGAACAGGATGATTGCCACCGTGATCGGAACCACCAGCATCAGTCGCCGGCGCACGCGCTCGGCCGACTCATACTGTCCGCTCCACAGAACCGAATATCCTGCAGGGAGCTGGAGTTTTCTCTGCAGGACTTCCCTGGCATCGGTTACGTAATCTCCGGGCGCACGTCCCGCGACATCCACGAACACGTAGCCGGTGAGGAGTCCGTCTTCATTACGGATCATGGACGGGCCATTGAGCATGCGGATCGTGGCCAGCTCGGAAATCGGAATCTGCCGGTCGCCGCTCACCGGCACCAGAACCCTGCCGAGGGCTTCGAGGTCCGATCGAAAGTCGCGCTTGTAGCGGACGTTGATCGGGTAGCGCTCCCGGCCCTCGACGGTCGTGCTGACGTTGTCCCCGCCGACTGCCGTGGAGAGCGCGTTCTGGGCGTCTTCGACGGAAAGGCCGAAGCTGGCGAGTGCCTTGCGGTCCCAGGTCACATCCAGAAAATAACCGTCTCCGGTGCGCTCGGCGAACACACTGCGCGTTCCCCGCACCCCCCGCAGCACGTTCTCCACCCGCCGTCCAACTTCCTGGATCTGATTGACGTCCCCGCCCTGAATCTTGAGTCCCACCGGCGTGCGGATCCCGGTGGTTAACATCTCGATGCGGCCGCGAATCGGCATGGTCCAGTAATTTGAGAGCCCGGGAATCTTGAGGGCCTGATTCATTTCCGCGATCAGTTCCTGCTGGGAAATGTGATCCGAGGTAACGTGACGCAGCACCGGGAGCAGGAACTTCGGCGCCCACGCTGAATACCAGACCTGGGTCTGGCGCCATTCCGACTGCGGCTTTAGCACGATTACGGTTTCGAGCATCGACAGCGGCGCCGGATCGGTCGCACTGTCGGTGCGCCCGGTTTTTCCCAGGACGTGATCCACTTCCGGAAAACTTTTCAGAATGCCGTCGGTCACCTGGAGCAGCCTTTGACTCTCTCCGATGGAGATGCCGGGCATGGTGGTGGGCATATACAGGAGAGACCCTTCGTCGAGCGGTGGCATGAACTCGGAACCCAGCCGCCAGAACAAAGGAATCGTCAAAACCACCAGGGCCAGGGCCCCGGCGATCACCTGCGCCTTCCACCGCAGGGTCCAACGAACCACCGGATCATACAGTCGCATCAGTCGACCGGTGATGGGATGCTTTTCTTCCGGACGGATCTTGCCGCCAACGAGCGCCGCAATCCATCCCCGGATGCGGCCTCTCTCGGGCGAAAAAGCGCGCGGCTTGCGCACCAGGAGCAAGCGCAACGCCGGATCGAGCGTCAGCGCGAGCACGGCCGCAACCAGCATGGCGAAGTTCTTGGTATAGGCGAGCGGCCGGAACAGCTTTCCTTCCTGACCTTCCAGAACGAGAACCGGCAGGAAGGCTACCGCGATCACCAGCAGGGCGAAAAACGTCGGTCCGGCCACTTCCTTCACCGCCTCAAGAATGACTTCGTCGTACTTGAACGGCTGCCCCGAGCGTTCGTAGATCTCCAGCTTCTTGTGGGTTTGCTCGACCACTACGATGGCTGCGTCGACCAATTCCCCGCAGGCGATGGCGAGCCCCGCCAGCGACATGATGTTGATGCTGACGCCCGCGTATTGCAGCGGAATAAAGGTGAGCAGGATGGCGACCGGAATCGTCACCACCGGGATGACGGCGCTCGGGAAATGCCAGAGGAAGATCAGAATAATGATGACAACCGTAAGGATGACTTCGATGAGCGTCGAGCGCGCGTTAGAAATCGAGCGCCGGATCAGTTGCGAGCGATCATACACCGGGACCACCTGCACGCCAGCCGGCATGCCAGGCTCGATTTCCTTCAATCGGGCCTTCACCCGATCGATGACTTCGAGCGCGTTGCTGCCCTGGCGCATGATCACGATGCCGGAGACGACTTCTCCGGTGCCGTCCAGATCCGCGGCACCCCGCCGGATATCGGGACCGAGCACCACTTCACCAACGTCCTTGATGCGAATCGGGGTTCCGCGCTCGTTCGAAAGAACGATGTCTTCGATGTCCGCGAGCGACTTCACGTATCCGCGGCCGCGTATCATGTACTCGGCGCCGCCGAATTCCAGTAGCCTCGCCCCGGTCTCGCTGTTGCCTAGGCGGACCGCATCGGCGACCCGCGAAATCGGAATCCCGTAAGAACGCAGGCGGTTGGGATCGACGTTGATCTGGTACTGCTGGGTGAATCCCCCGAGCGAAGCAACCTCGGCCACGCCGGGAATCGCTTTGAGATAGTACTTGAGGTACCAGTCCTGGTAGGAACGAAGCTCGGCCAGGCTGTGCTTTCCAGACTCGTCTTTCAGCACATATTGAAATACCCAGCCGAGGCCGGTGGCGTCGGGACCAATTTCGGTCTTGACCCCCTGCGGCAGCCGCGCCGTAACGCCCGACAGGTATTCAAGGGTTCGGGAGCGCGCCCAGTAAATATCGGTGCCTTCCTCGAAGACGACGTAGACGTAGGAAAAACCGAAATCCGAGATGCCCCGAACGGTGTGCACCTTGGGGGCTCCGGTCATCGCAGAGATGATCGGATAGGTGACTTGGTCTTCCATGATGTCCGGACTGCGATCCCAGCGGGAAAGAATGATGACCTGGGTCTCGCTCAAGTCGGGGGTAGCGTCGAGCGGCAGCTGCATCATCGACCAGGCCCCCCAGAGGCAAGCGGCTGCGACGAAAGCAAAGATCAGGAACTTGTTTCGGACCGAGAACGCGATGACCCGGTTAATCATCGTGACGCCTCGATCCCGCATTCGCGTCACTCCTTAGCCTGTCCTCCAGATACTTCGCCGGATCTGCCCGGAACTTGTCACGGCACTTATCCGAACAGAAAACCAGGGTCTCTCCGCGATAGGTCTCGCTGTGGCCGCTGGCGACCGCTTTGCTCCGGTCCAGGGCCATTCCACAAACCGGATCGTGCATGGTTGCTGGATCCTGGCTCATGCTGGCATGCTGTGCCGCGGCCTTGTCGCGTTCGACCGGAGTGTCGTGCTTCTGGTTCACACTCTGCAAACTGCCCGGCTTCATCCGGCTCTCTGAATCGATCAGGAAATTACCGGAGGTGACCACGCGATCGCCTTCCGCCAGTCCGCGCTTCACACTCACCCGGTCGCCGAACGCCGCACCGAGTTCGATCGGCCGAGGTTCGAACACGCTGTCGCTGGTCTCGACATACACCAGCTTTTGCATGCCGGTATCGAGAACCGCCGCCGCCGGAACGGAGATGCCCGCCGGTGCGGGCGTGCGAAATTCAACATCCACGAACATGTCGGGCCGGAGCACCATGCCCGGATTGTCTGCTTCCAGGCGCAATTTCAGCGTGCGCGA
>Ga0137399_10000205_pt1 | contig 21808 bp, 20 predicted proteins | sample czorhiz316metaG_FD_104810 | JGI IMG/M metagenome (GOLD analysis project Ga0137399, IMG submission 104810) | Vadose zone soil microbial communities from Angelo Coast Range Reserve, California, USA - czorhiz3.16 metaG | ecosystem: Environmental > Terrestrial > Soil > Vadose zone | place: USA...
GCGGGAACGGAGCCGCTCTGGTCCCATCGCGGGAACGAGTTGTTCTATCGCGACCGCTCCGGGAACCTCGTGGCCGTCGCAGTAAATACGAATACGAGATTCTCGCTCGGCCGCTCGACGGCACTCTTTTCGGCCGCGGGATTCACGTCCTTCCGCTTTACCCCCCAGTATGCGGTGGCCCCAGACGACCAGCGCTTCTTAATGATTCGGCCGCTGGAGACCAGCACCGACAAGCTGATCGTCGTTGAGAATTGGTTCGAGGAGCTCAGGGCAAAGTCGCGGAACTGAGCTGGCTCGACGGCTCGCCGATCGCAATCACGCAGCCACAATGTCTGGCACGACCATGTCGGGCACGTGGTCGGGAGGGACGTACCTGGGGACCTGGACCAGCAACACGCCGTGCTGACCGGTTACGCTCAGCGTGGCTGTGGACATCAAGAGGCAGGCATCATGATTCGTAACGGTGCAGTAGTCGCGATCGTCTCATGCCTGATAGTCCATGCCACGGTGCTCCCGGCCCAGAATCCAGGTGCGGCACCGCGGCGCTGAACTTCGCCGTGGCGCGCTCCACCATCGTGGCGGACCGAACTAGACGCAGTGCAGGCTGAAAACGACACAGCCCCGCGCAGGCTGCGGGGCTGCGTCGTTTTCTCGCTGCTCTCAGCTTGGGCGTACCGAGCGCACGTGCCCCAGATGGTGTAGCTCCCCGGCGCCGGGAGCGAGAAGGAGGCTTCACCGTCCGTGCCATTCTTGTCCAGGACCGTGAAGACGCCGGCGTCGGCGCTCTGGCTGAGGAGAATCTTCGTCGTCACGGCGGCGTCCCGCGACCCGAGGTCCACGAAGATCACGCTGCCGCTCCCGGCGTTCATATTGGGATTCCTGTCGTGCGAGACGCCGATGATGTTGAGATTGTAATGCGGGCCACCGGCCCGGTGACGGGCCTCACCAGAATCGCGGCCGCACGTTTCCACTTGACGGCCGCGCGTCCGTCGTTAATCTCAAGGGTCCGAGGTATCACCGGCCCCGTTGCGCCCGCGAACGGCTCAACGGGGCCGTCGCTTTTTGGCAAGCTCGAGGGCACTACTATCCAAACCACCCGACCGCGTGATCCTGAGCCCGTCTTGATCCGGCTGCTCGTCGCCGACGATCGACTCGTCGTCCGCGAGGGGCTCAAGCGTCTCGTCGCGGCGAGCTCCGAGATGACGGTCGTCGGCGAGGCGGCGACGCGAGACGAGGTGCTCGCACAGGTTCGGGCCACCGAGCCCCACGTGCTGCTCCTCGACCTGTTCCTCGGAACGCCGACGATTCTCGGGCTCATCAACGCCGTGAAACGGCGTCATCCCGGATGCCGCGTGCTCGTGCTGAACGTGCAAGGGCAGGACCCCGACGCCCTGCGCATCATGGAGACCGGTGCGGCGGGATACTTGAGCAAGGATCATTCGCGTCGCCAACTGATCGATGCGATCCAACAGGTCGCGCGCGGCGCGTCTTACGTGAGCCCGTCGCTCGCCAGCACGCTCATCTCCGGTCTCGGGGGAGCCGGCAGGAGGCCACGGCACGATGTGCTCTCGAACCGCGAATATCAGGTGTTGTGCCTATTCGGCTCGGGAATCTCGTTCAAGCAGATCGCCGCCGAGCTTGGCGTGAGCCCGAAGACGGTGAGCACCTATCGCAGCCGAATCTGCGACAAGCTCAAGCTCAGCAGCAACGCCGCCATCATCCGCTATGCGATCGAGCACCATCTCGTCCCCCCCTCGCCCACGACGCCAACGCGGCGTCGGAAAAGTCCGACGGACAACTCAGCAGAAGTCTGACGGGGCGCGTCGGAGTTGTCCCGTGCTGCGGGGCTCCGAATCGCGTCGCTCGTCAGGACCGCTCGGCCCCAAACCGATGCGTTGCCGCCCCGGCGGACCTGCCGGTTGTGCTGCGATGTCTACAGTTGCACCAGCGCCACGACGCGGCACCGGCCTTGCCCTCCATGTGGAGCAGCCACGTTGGTGTCTACTCCTCGAATGAAGGGAGACTTGCGATGACGATTCGACAGACCTCGGCACTGGGACTCGCTGCATGCGCGGCCGTGGTGCTCGCGTGCTCGGAGCGTCCGGATCCGGTGGCGCCCATGTGGGCGGACGCAACCGCGTTGCCCGAGACACACGCGACGACCTATAGCGGTCGCGCCACGGTGGTGCAGGCCACGCTGCTCGGTCTACCTACCGTGACGGTCGTCGATGCCGGTCCCCTGCCGTCGTCGGGCGGGGCCGAGCACGCGTCGCTCGTGAACGGGTCGGTGCCCGGGCTACTCACCGTAGAAGTGCTGCACGCGGCCACTGTGGGCCAGGGCAACGCGAGCCGGTCCGAGGCGTCCGTAGCGGAGCTGGCACTCACGGTCGGCGGCAACGGTATCTCGGCCGGCTTTCTTGAGGCGCGCGCGACCGCTATGTGCACCGATGCCGGCGCGACGGCGAGCGGTAGCGCGGACATCGCCCGCCTGTCCGTGAACGGACAGACGATCGAGATCGACGGGTCGCCCGGCCAAACCGTGATGTTGCCGAACGGCCGGGTGATCATCAACGAGCAGACCCGCGGTACGGGATCCATCACCGTCAACGCCCTGCACGTTATCGTCGACGGCGTCGCGGACGTCATCATCTCCTCTGCGCACGCGGACATCACCTGCGAGCCGGCCCCGCCGCCACCACCCCCGCCCGGGTGCACCCCGGCGGATTTCGTCACGGGCGGCGGTTGGATCACCGGGACCCCGTCCGGGGCGAAAGCAAACTTCGGGGTCGGAGGCGGGATCAAGCAGGGGGCGTTCTGGGGCCACCTGACCTACATCGATCACGACGCGAACGGCCCGCGAGTGAAGGGCACCGGTGTGACCGACTACACCGGGGACGCGATGATCCCCACGATGCGGCACATCAAGGGCACGGCCGAAGTGAACGGCCAGAGCGGGTTCACGTATCAGGTCGATGTGACCGACAACGGCGAGCCGGGACGAGACGACACCTTCACCATCAACTTGTCCAACGGCTACGTCGCAACTGGCAGGCTCAGCGGCGGCAACATCCAGCTGCACACACCAAGCTGCCAGTAGCGGCCGCCTCAGTGGCAGTCTAGCGGAGCCCTGCAGTCACCTGCTGCGGGGCTCCGTGTTTTTGCGGTGGTCTTAAGGCTTCGCTCGACGGTGGTTATGGGCGCGCGAGCCGGCATCGGTACGCGCTAGCTCGACCAGCCACGCGGACACAGGAGCGAGGGCCGAGTCGAGCAGCGACGGGGTGCGCCAGGCTTGCCGAAACACCCACGCCACGGTACGCCGGGCCTCGATCGGGTCGGGAACGATGCTGAGCGCGACGTCGTACAGCGATCCGCCATGCCGCCGATACAGCAGGTCCAGCGCCTGCCGGTCACGCTTGGTGGCGATGCGAGCGAGGAGTGACGCGTCGGGCACCTCGGCGCTCCCGGCTGCGTCACTAGACTCGTTCGTACGCTCGACCTCTAGGTACGGGGGGCTGCGGCCTCGGATCTACGGAACGGTCACGTCATCTAAAGAGGATGGCAGGCGCCTTCTGGTAACGCAGCGATCCGACGATACGACTGGGCCCCGCGCTGCGGCGGGGCCCTACGACGTCGACGCGCCGATGGCGTCCGACGCTTAGTGGTTGACCAACGGATTGCGTTGGCCGGCCGTGTCCGGCTTCGCTGCCGTCTTCCGCTTGGTGTGAGCCGCGGGCTTGGTGGCGGTCGACCTCGAGGCCACAGGAGCCCTCGCCCTGGCCTGGGCCTTGGCCGGCCGCTCGTGAGAACCGCCGCCGCAGGCGGCGAGGGCGATCAAGACGAGCCCTGCTAGCAACGTCCTCGGCATGGATCCTCTGGGGTGGAGGTTGCGGCACCCAATATAAGGCACGGTAGTCGTGGCCTGGGCCCGCCCGTGCGTGAGCGGCGTCACATGTTGCGTGCGTGCCTCATCTTGACCGCCGCAGGTCCGCCAACCATCCTGGTAACCAGCAGTTACAACGCTATCCGTCTCAACCACCTAGGCCGCGTTTGCGCCCGCGATCAGGCCGATCGGGCGCCTTTTGTTTCGGGAGCCGGAGCGTAAGCCGAATGGATGCCAAAGAGCTGCTCGACAGCCTGGATGTGGGCGTGGCCGCGGTCGCTCCCGATTGGACGATCGCTGAGTGGTCCGCAGGCGCTGCACGCGTCACCGGCCTGGCCGCGAGCCAGGCGCAGGGCCGCAACTTCTGGGTCGCTTTCTCGGCGGCCCAGGGGAGCGAGATCGAGCAGGTGCTGCGGAGCGTGCTGGCCGACGGCAAAGCGCGCACCTGCCTGATGCCGGCGCACGCCTCGGAGCCTCCCGGCACCGTGTTGGAGGCCCGCGTGACCCGGGCTCCCCACAACCATTTGGTCATGGCCTTCCGTCAGATGCACGAAGCGCTTCCTCCAGAGTCACGCGCGGCCCAGCTGCTGGGCGCGTTCGAGATCGAGCGGCGGCTGTACCTGCAACTCTTCAATTCCCTCCCCACGCCCGGTCTGGTGCTGACGGTGGACGGGCAGATTCTGGATGCGAACCCCGAGGGGGCCAAGCTGCTGGGAGCGCCGGACGCGCCCGCCGTGCGCGGGCGCTCGCTCGCGGAATGGGCCGCCGAGCCCCAACGAACGGGGCTCGCCGCCGCCCTGCGGGATGCCGTGAGCAAGCGTCAGGAGTTTAACCTCACGCTTGCGGGTGAGCCCGTGCGGGACGTGCAGGCCGTTATCGTGAACGTCGACCCGATCGAGCCGTCGCCCAAGCTGCTGTTCCTCGCCGTGGACGTGTCGAGGGAGATCCTGCTCCAGCGCAAGCTGCTCCAGGCGGATCGGCTGTCGCAGCTCGGCGCCCTGGTGTCGGGGGTGGCCCATGAGCTGAACAACCCCCTGGCGGCGATTGCCGCCTTTGCCGAGCTGCTGGTTGTGGAGCCCCGTCAAGCGGAATTGCGGGAGAGCGCCGAGGTGATTCGTGCCGAAGCGATGCGCGCGGGACGGATCGTGCGGACCCTGCTCGATTTCGCCCGCCAGCGGCCGCGCGTCCGGGCCGCGGTCGACCTCGCGGAGATCGTGGACCGTGTGCTCTCACTGCAGCGCTCCGCCCTGAAGAAGGCCCGCGTCCGCGCTGCGGTGGCGATCCCGGATGACCTGCCCGCGGTGCTGGGCGATCCCCAGGAGCTGCAACAGGTCATGCTCAACGCGGTGGTGAACGCGCGCCAGGCGGTGGAAGCGACCGGCCGACCGGGTCAGGTCCTGATCATCGCCAAGCGCGCGGAGAACCACGTGCGCATCGCGGTCGAGGACACCGGGCGGGGCGTGCCCTTAGAGATCCTGGACCGTGTGTTCGAGCCGTTTTTCACGACCAAAGGCGACCAGGGGACGGGGCTTGGCCTCGCCATCAGCTTCGGGTTGGTGCGCGCGATGGAGGGCCGGATGTGGATCCAGAACATCGAGGGCGGTGGCGCGCGGCTCGAGTTCGAGCTGCCGCTGGACAGCGAGCGCGCCGCCGACGAGGCGGCCGCCCGGGTCCACGCTCCGGCGCGGTCGCTGCGGGTGCTGGTGATCGAGGACGAGGAGAGCGTGCGGCGAGGCATGGTTCTGCTGGCGAAACGGCTGGGCCACGAGGTCACCAGCGTGCCCGGGTACGACGACGCGCGGCGCCAGCTCGCCGAGCCGGCCGCGCGTTACGATGCGTTGATCGTGGATGTGCACCTCGACGAAGCGCACAGCGGGTTCGACCTGTTCGACGAGCTGCGGGTCGAGGGGCGGGGCCGCGAGCGCCGCATCGTTTTCACGACAGGCGACTCGATCTCGGCGCAGACGCGCGACCACCTGCTGCGTTCCGAGCGCCCGGTACTGCGGAAGCCGTTCAGCCTGGACGAGCTGCGGGAAATGCTCGACCGCGTAGCCAGCGACTGAGGCGCCTAGCCTAGGAGGGTTCGAGCAGCAGCGCCCGCCGCGCCACGCCCCGCGGCTCGGTGCGCCGGCGACTGGCGATCGTATGACCATAGTGGGCGATGGTCTGCCGCAGGCCCTCTTCGAAGCTCACGACCGCGCTGTAGCCGAACAGCTCGCGTGCCTTCTCGATCGACGCCAGCGAGTCCCGTACCTCGCCCGCCCGCCCCTCGACGTATTCGGGCTCGAGATCCGTCCCTACCAGCTCCCGGATGCACTGCCACAGCTCGTTCACGCTGATGCCGCGGCCGCAGCCCACGTTGAACACTTGGCCGGCGACCTGGGCGGCGGGAGCCCGGCTGGCGAGCATGTTGGCGTGCACGACGTTGGCGACGTACACGAAATCCCGGGTCTGGCCGCCGTCGCCATAGATCGTGGGTGCCTCACCCCGGAGCGCCGCCGCGATAAAGCGCGGAACCACCGCCGCGTACTGCGAGTTGGGGTCCTGGCGCGGCCCGAAGATATTGAAATACCGCAGCACGACCGGCTCGAGCCCGTAGGTCGCTTGAAACGCCTGGCAGTACTGCTCCGCCGCGAGTTTGGATGCGGCGTAGGGTGAGAGCGGGTGCGTCCGGTCGTCTTCGTGGTTGGGGAGGTCGGCGGGGTTACCGTACGCTGAGGTGGAGCCCGCGAATACGACCCGTCGCACACCGGCGTCTCCTGCCGCTAACAGCACGTTCACGGTGCCGGTCGTGTTGACCTCGTGGGCCGCGAGCGGCTCGCGCACCGAGCGCTCGACCGATGTCACTGCGGCATGGTGCAGCACGCAGTCGACTCCCTCCATCGCGCGCCGGCACATCTCCGCATCGGTGACGCTGCCGACCAGGAGACGGATGCGATCCCCCACCGGGGTGAGGTTCTCGCGGCGACCGGTCGAGAGATCGTCGAGGACGACCACCTCGTGCCCGGCGGCCACCAGATGATGCACCAAATGCGAGCCGATGAAGCCCGCCCCTCCCGTCACCAGATATCGCATGCCCTTCACCGACCTCCCTCGTGTTGCCGAACTGAACGAACTGCGCGATGATCCCATCCACCGTTGCACATCTCAAGCCAGCCGGTCGGGAGGCGAACCACCACCCGTCGGCTGTCGCGCGCCGGCCACACATGTCTCGCGGTCAGGGGGATACGCTCCGCACGGCGGCGAGATCGTGCTTCCCGTTCGGCAGGACCGGCAGCGCGGGACGCACCTCGATGCGCGCGGGCTGCAGGAAGCGCGGGAGTTCGCGACTGCAGTACGCCTGCAGCCGCTCGAGGGACCCCGCGTCCGTGAGCACGACGTACGCCACGATGCGCTCGCCCCACAGGTCGTCCGGCTCTGCTGCGACTGCGGCTTCGGCGACCTCCCCGGAGCCGTACAGCACGTTGGCCACCTCGTCCGGGCCCACGCGATACCCCATGGTCTTGATGATCCGGTCCTTGCGGCTCACGAAGTAGAGGAAGCCGTCGGCGTCGCGCCGCACCAGGTCTCCGGAGAACACGACGCGCTCGGCATCGGGGGCACCGGGGGGTCGGAGCGGGTTGGGTCGGAACACGCGCGCGGTGAGCTCGGGATCTTTCCAGTAGCCGAGCGCCACGGTCGGGCCCCGCTGCACCAGCTCGCCGACCTCCCCCGGGGCTGCGGCCGTGCCGTCTTCCCGGAGTACATAGACCTCCGCCCCAGGAATCGCCCGGCCGATCGAATCGGGTCGACTGTCCACTTCCTCGGGGGGGAGGTACGTGCTCCGGAGAGCCTCGGTGAGCCCGTACATCAGGAACAGGCGGGCCGCCGGCTGGGCGTGGCGCAACGCGCGTACCGCGTCGGTCGGCAACCGCCCGCCCGCATTGGTCAGCACCCGGAGGTCGGGGAGCGATGCCTCCCGAAACTCGTTCACGGGCAGGAGGCGCAGCCACAGGGGGGGCACGGCCGCGAGGACCGTCACCCTGCGCGCACGCAGCGTCTCGACGACTTGCCTGGGGAGCGGCGATCGCTCTACCACCAGCGTCGCCGCCGCGGCCACGGTACAGAGCAGCTGGCTCATGCCGTAGACGAAGCTGAACGGCAGCAGGCTCGCGACACGGTCGTCCCCCGTGATCCCGAGGTAGGAGACCACCGCGCGTGTGCCCGCCAGGAGATTCGCGTGGCTGACTGTCACGCCCTTCGGCATGCCGGTCGAACCGGACGTGTAAATGATCTGGGCGACGTCGTGACCGACCCGGGGCAGGGGCAGGGGCACGAGGTCGCGGTCGCCGGCCGGTGCGATCGTCCGCACATCCAGGACGCGGATATCGCCTTGCAGCACCCGTGGTTGGTGGGCGAGGACTTCGCCGGTCGTGACCAGGAGGCGGGCACCGGAGTGGGCGAGCAGGTACTCGATCTGCCGCGGCCGGAGGGTCTCGTTCACGAGCACGGTGATGGCGCCGACCGCCAGCGCGGCGAAGAACGCGGCGGCCGCGTCGCCGCCACGCTCCAGGAGGATCGCGACGGGATCGTCGGGCGTGACGCCGGCCGTCAGTAGGGCCGCCGCGATCGCCGCGACGCGCTGCCAGAGCGCCGCATAGCTCACGCTTTGCTCGCGCTCGACCACGGCAGGCCGGGCGCCGTGACGCTCGGCCGCGCGCCACAACAGCGATGCGATGTTGCTGCTCGCGCTGTCGCACGACCCGACTGCAGGCGACAAGAGACTACTCTCCTGTGATCGCGTCGTGTCGCGATTATGCAACGAGCATACCACCCAGCCGCTGCGTCACCGATTCGATGCACGCGCCACGTTGTTCTGATGCGGCCGCCGTTGCGGACGTGCTACACGCGACCTGCGGGGGCCGATCCCTGCGGCAAGTCATTGATGCGTCGTGTCCTCGAAGCGAAAAACCGGCCCTTGAGGCTCGAACTTTGCACTCCCGGCATTGCGCGGTGAGGGACTCGTGGTCTCACGAGCGCGCGTGTTTTCAACCAGCGAGGTGCGGTGTCCGAGGCGATCGCTGAGCGGTTACGGCTCGACCTGGAGCAGGTCACGGGGCAGATCATCGGCGTGCTGCGGCGGCAGGTGGGAGCGGTGCTGCAACGCTCCGGGCTGGTGGTCGCGATGAGCGGCGGGGTGGATAGCTCTGTGTGCGCCGCGCTGGCGGCCGCGGCCGTTGGTCCCCGACGGGTGTTAGGCCTTGGCCTGCCGGAGCGGGAATCCGACGGCCAGAGCCTCGACCTGGCCCGGGAATGGGCCACGCAACTCGGCATCGAGTTCGTGGTGGAAGACATCTCCTCCATCCTCGACGCTTGCGGGTGTTATGCACGCCGCGATGCTGCGATCCGCCGGCTCGTGCCTGAATATGGGGAAGGGTGGCGCTGCAAACTGGTGCTCGAGGGCGGGGGGCTCGACTCTGAGCGCTTGCACATCTGTTATGTCGCCGTGCAGCCGCCCGGTGGCGACGTGCGTAAGGTGCGCCTGCCGGCGCGCGAGTTCCGCGAGATCGTGGCCGCTACCAACTTCAAGCAGCGCGTCCGGACAATGCTCGAGTACCACCACGCCGACCGGCTCCACTTCGCCGTGATGGGCACGCCCAACCGGCTGGAGTACGACCAGGGATTCTTCGTGAAGGGGGGGGACGGCTTCGCCGACGTGAAGCCGATCGCCCACCTCTACAAGAGCCAGGTCTACCAGCTCGCGGAGCATCTGGGAGTCCCGGCTGCCGTACGGACGCGGCCTCCGACGACCGATACCTATTCGCTGCCGCAGACGCAGGAGGAATTCTTCTTCTCCATGCCCTTGGGTGAGCTCGATCTCGTTCTCCAGGCATGCAACGAGGGGCGCACCGCCGCCGCGGCGTCCGTGGAGCTCGGGCTGGAACCCGAGCAGATCGAACGCGCCTATCGGAACGTCGAGCGGAAGCGGAGCGCGACCCGCTACCTGCACCTGCCACCGCTGCTCGTTGACCCCGTGCCCGAGGTCGAGTACCCCCTGACCGGCGGGCACGACTGATGTGCGGCCTCGCCGGCGTCGCCCGAGCACGGCCGCAGGGGGTGTCGGCCCAGCTGCTCGAACGCATGGCGGCCGCGATTCGGCATCGCGGTCCGGATGGGTTCGGCCTGCACGCCGATGACCGAATCGGCCTGGCGCACGTGCGGCTGAGCGTGATCGACGTTGTCGGCGGCGCGCAGCCGATGGCGAACGAGGACGGGGACGTCCGCGTCGTCTACAACGGTGAGATCTACAATTACCTGGAGCTGCGGCACGAGCTCCAACTCCGCGGTCACGTGTTTCGCACCCGCAGCGACACGGAGGTACTGGTCCACGGCTATGAGCAGTGGGGCGAGGGATTGCTCGAGCGGCTCAACGGCCAGTTCGCGTTCGCGCTGCACGACCGTCGCACGGCGTCCCTGTTCCTCGCGCGCGATCGCTTTGGGATTCTGCCGCTGTTTTACGCCCAACGGGGTGGAGATCTCTATTTCGCGTCCGAGATCAAGGCGCTGTTCGCGAGCGGAGCAGTGGAGCAAGCGCTCGACCCTGAGGGGTTGGACGAAGTGTTCACCTTTTGGGCGGCGCGGCCGCCGCGCACGCCGTTCCGGGGGATCCGGGCGCTCGAGCCAGGGACCTGGGCTCGTTGGCGCGACGGGGCCCTGTCGGTCCGGCGATACTACGCCCTCGACTTGGCGACGACGGAGGCGGAGCCCGCCGATGCTGTGGAGCGGCTCGACGAGCTGCTGCGCTCGGGCGTGCGGCTGCGGATGCGGGCCGACGTGCCGGTCGGCGGGTACCTGAGCGGCGGCCTCGATTCCAGCATCGCCTGCGCACTCGCGGCCCAGGGGTCGCCGTATGATCTGCGGACGTTCTCGGTGACGTTCGACGATCCGCAGCTCGACGAGAGCGCGTTCCAGCAGGCCGTCGCGACCCAGCTCGGGAGCCGGCACGCCGTGCAGCGTATCGGCGGCGGTGAGATCGCTCGGGTGTTCCCCGACGTGGTGCGGCACGCGGAAACGCCGCTGTTGCGGACCGCGCCGGCGCCGCTGTACCTGCTGTCCCGCCTCACGCGCGAACAGGGGATCAAGGTCGTGCTCACCGGGGAAGGCTCGGACGAAGTATTCCTGGGGTACGATTTGTTCAAGGAGACTCTGGTTCGACTGTTCTGCCTGCGGCAACCGGATTCTCGGTGGCGTCCGCGCCTGTTTGATCGACTGTACGGGTATCTGCCGCCCCAGGCGCGCAAGGGCGATTTCTGGCGCCGCTTCTTCCTGAATGCCGGTTCGCCCGACGATCCGCTGTTCTCGCACCTGCCCCGGTTCCGGCTGACGACGCGGATCCGGGATTTTTACGCCGACCGGTTCCGGGCCGGTCTCGGTGCGTTCGATGCGCTCGGCGAGCTGCGGCAGTCGCTCCCGCCGGGCTTCATGGGCTGGTCGCCGCTTGGCCGGGCGGCGTACCTCGAAATCGTGACGCTGCTGTCGCCCTACTTGCTGGCCGCGCAGGGGGACCGCATGGCGATGGCCCACGGGGTCGAGGCGCGGGTGCCGTTTCTCGACCACCGCCTGGTCGAGTTCGCCCTCCGGCTCCCGGATCGCAGCAGGCTCCGCGGCCTGCGGGAGAAGGCGATCCTGCGGCGCTGGGCCGAAGGCACGCTGCCGCCGGCCATCACGCGTCGCCCGAAGCAGCCCTACCGGGCGCCCGACGTGCCGGCCTTCTTCGCCGGCACGGAGCCCGAGTACGTGGCGGAGCTACTCGATGCCGCGAGCCTGCAGCGCACCGGCATCTTCCACCCCGAAGCGGTTGCAGGACTGGTGCGGCGCTGCCGTGCCGGACTCGCGACCGGGGTCGGCGAGAATCAGGCGCTGATCGCGATTCTCTCGACCGAGTTGTGGCACCGCGAGTTTCTGGGGGCGCCCGCCCGGGAGCGCGCACCGGCGTCTTCCGGGGCGCTCGGGCCGGGCGCGTCGATCGCGGCGTGACGGCATGACCGAGGAGGGAGACGATGGATCAACAGACGACGGGACCGGCCCAGTCGGAGATCGTCGACCGGGCCCGCGCCTACGTGCGGGAGAACTTCCTCTACATGCGCCCTGATTGGACGCTCGGCGACGAGGACCCGCTACTCGGAAGCGGCGTGATCGATTCGATCGGCGTGATCGAGCTGGTCGAGTTTCTGCAGGGTGCCTTCCGGCTCGCGATCGCGGAGGAGGAGATCACCGAGCAGAATCTCGGAACGCTCGCGGCGATCGGTCGATTCGTGCACGAAAAGTGTCACGCGAACGGCTCGGGAGGGAGTGTACGGCCGCGCCAAGTCGCTTGACCCAGGGCCCGCTCACCGACAGCGGGCCGGGGCGGCTCCGGCCGTTCCAGCGCGAGGACCTCCCCGAAGTGGTGGCACTCCGCCGGCAGGCATTTCGATACAGCGAGCGGGAACGCACCGAGCGCCTGGTGGCGTATCTCGAGCGGATCTTCTACGACCACCCTTGGGCCGACCCCGAGCTCCCCTCACTCGTCTACGAGGACGAGCGGGGCCGGGTGGCCGGGTTTCTCGGTGTCATTCCGCGTCCGCTGCTGTTCCAGGGCGCACCGATCCGGGCGGCCGTGGCCACACAGCTCATGGTCGCCTCCGAGAGCCGCGGCCTGGTGGGACGGCGGCTGTTTCGCGCCTTTCTCGCGGGCCCCCAGGACTTGAGCCTGTCGGACACCGCGAATGATGCCGCTCGGCTGTTGTGGGAGAGCCTCGGCGGCAGCGTGTCCGTCACCCATAGCCTGACCTGGACCCGGGCGCTCCGGCCGTACCGCCACTACGCGTCGCGTGCCTCCTCCGGTGGTCTGGCGCGTCGCCTTGCGTCGCTCGCCGCTCGGCCATTGCTCGCGGTCGCCGATGCTTGCGCGGCCCGAATCGGCGGGCCGTTCAGGCAGCAAGTGCCGCCCGGCGCGACCGAGCCCCTGGACCCGGCTGTGATGGCCGCTACGCTGGCGCGGCTCGTGGGGCCGCGCGCCCTCCGGCCGCTGTACGAGGACGGATCACTGGGCTGGCTCCTGGAGCAGGCCGCCGACAAACGCCAGTTCGGCGAGCTGCGGCAACGGCTGGTTCGCGGGCCCCGCGGGGAGGTGGCGGGATGGTTCCTGTATTATTGTGATGACGGGGGCGTTGGCCAGGTGCTGCAGGTTGCCGCCGCGCGGTCCGGCCAGGCCTTGGTGCTGAGACACTTGTTCTACGACGCATGGCGCGGCGGGCTCGCGGCGGTCGCCGGACGGGTCGAGCCGGCCCTGGCGGCGGAGCTCGGGGCGCAGCGCTGCCGCTTCGAGCGCACCGGGCCCTGGATGCTGATTCACTCGCAACGCACGGAGATCATGCACGCCATCGTCTGCGGAGCGGCGTTCGTGTCGCGGCTGGAGGGCGAGTGGTGGCTCAGCTTCTGAGGAGGCTGGTCCGGGTGCCGGACCAACTGCTTCACGCGCGGCGGCGCCGCGCGGCGTTGGCGTCGCTCTTGGCGCGACAGCCGCCGGCTCGCGTGCTGGTCATGTGCAACGGCAACATCTTCCGCAGCCCGTTTGCCGCTGCGGCACTGCGACGGGTCGGCGGGCCACGCGTGCAAGTCGAATCGGCGGGATTTCTGGGGCCCGGCCGGCCGTCCCCGCGCGACGCCCTGGCCGCGGCCGCCGGGCGAGGGGTCGATCTCTCGGCACACCGCTCCCAGCTCATCACGGCTCCGCTGGTGCAATGGGCCGACCTCATCGTCGTCATGGACACCGTCCAGCGGCAGACCCTGTGCGACCGGTTCGGCCGCACGGCGCGGGATATCCTGATCCTGGGAGACTTGGATCCCGAGCGTATCACGTTCCGCGGGATCGAGGACCCAGTGGAGCAGTCGGTGGAGGTGTGCCGCCGCGTCTATGCGCGGATCGAGCGCTGCGTGGCGGAGCTCGTCAAGGTGTGGTGGAGCGCGGCGGCGGCGCGCCGGGCGTAGCCGCCGAGCCGGCGCAGCGGCGACGTCAGTAATCCAAAGCATAGCTTCAACAGGCCGAGGCTTTCGACCGCGCCCGGACGCCAGTCATACCACTTGAACTCGTCGTAGCGCATGCGGGGGTGAAAGTCGCGGAGGAATTGCCACAGCACCCGGGCGCGAGACGGCGGCGTGCCCGCCGGGGGCGCCGTGAGCCGACGCTGCCTGCCGCCGGCGAGCCCGTCGCGTAACGCCAGCAGATCGCCCCGCAGCCACCGCTCCTCGATCCCGACGCGATAGGTCGGCGTCGGTCCCAGCTCTCCGATCCCGTAGAGCGCCGCGACCAGACGCGGGAGGTTGATCCCGGCGTCGAGGCTGAGCGCGGTGGACGCCTGAAAGCGCCCGTTGATCTCCATGAGGGTGTAGCGGTCGGCGGCGGGGTCGTATTTGAACTCGACCATCGCCACGCCGTGCCAGCCGATCTCCCGCAGCAGGGCGGTCGCGTACGCCGCGAGCCGCTCGTCCAGCGGGATGCTCTTGCGCACGACGCTGACGCCGCCCGACAGGGGAAACTCGCGCTCCCGGGAGTAGGCGAACAGCGCGAGGGTCTCGCCACGGCGGCACAGCGCGGCGACGCACCGACCTACGCCGGCAGCGTACTCCTGGACCAGGAGCGCGCCCGCATCGCGCTCGAAGGGCTGCAGCAGGAGCCGCAGCGCGTCGAGGGTGCGGGCATAGCGCACCTTGAACCCCAACGTGTTCGCGGTCGTCAAGTGCAGACCGTGGCCGCGCGGCTTGATTGCGACCGGGAACTCGAGGTCGGCTGCACGACGCAGGACTTGCTCCGCGCTATCGCCCTCTGCCGAGCGCGGCACCGGCACGCCCAGTCCCTGTGCCAGGCGCAGGGTCTTCCCCTTGTTGATCGCGTACTCGAGGACCTCGTGCGGCGGGGCGGCGAGCCGCGCGTGGCGCTCGACGACCTCGCGCCATTCGTTCAGGACGACGAGCGTGGACTCGACCGTCGGAATGATGAGCGTGGCGCCGGTTTCGCGCACCACGCCAAGGATGTCGGCGACGAATCCCCTGGGGCTCGAGAACGGCGACGTGTAGCAGGCCTTCGCCACGGCGAAGCGGGAATAAAAGCCGATGCTGCGCGGCTCCGCTCCACACGCCACCACCGGTATGCCGGCGAGCCCGAGACCCCGAATCACCGCGAGTCCCTGGTGCTGGTCCGCGCCGGTGACGAGCACTGCGGGAAGCGCCGTCACGGTACCGGGTCGAACAGGCGGGATATCAACGAGCGAGTCGTGGCCGGTTGGGGCCCGAGTTTGATGCCGCGGCGCGCGTTGTCGCGCGCGATCCGACGGACGTCGTAGGCGACGCGGTAAAACCAGACGTGGTGGCCCTCCGGGTCGAATATCGCGTACGAAGCTCGTTCGTCCCCGTCCCGGGGCTGGCCCACGCTCCCGGGATTGATGAAGCAGAACGCCGTGGCGTCGAGCGCGAGCTCTGGCGCGGCCGGCCGTCTGACGACGCCGGCGGGCCCGACCTCCACGACCTGTGGCGTGTGGGTATGGCCGGTGCAGCACACCCGCAGGTCGCCGTCGAAGTGCAATAAGACCTTCGTCTCCTCCTCGAATTGGGCGCGGGCGTGCAGGCGGACGCCGGGATCGCCCAGCGCCGAGTGGGTGCAGAGCACGCCGCCGGCGAGCCGCAGCTCGTCCGGCAGGCTTGCCAGGTAGTCGCAGTCGGCGTCGGTCAGCACCTTGCGGGTCCAGCGGATCGCCTTGCGACCGACGGGGCCGCACTGGTCCGGTGGGAGTCGGCCGATGGCCATGAGGTCGTGGTTGCCCCGGACGCCGGAGATCGCGTGCTCCCGCAACAGCGTCAGGGTCTCCCTGGGCCGGGTGTTGTAGCCGACGACGTCTCCCAGCTGGACGGTGGCCGCAACATCGCGCCGCGCGATGTCGGCGAGCACTGCCGCGAGGGCGTCGGGATTCGCGTGAATGTCGGACAGGATGGCGATGCGCATAGCTGCGCAGGCCGTATCGCATAGGCAGTGCCAGTCCGGGGGCCTCCCGTGCGCACGCGGAGGACCGCCAGCGCGTTGTCAGGGCGGGACATCGGGACTGGCGACCGGCCGGCGGCCTGGCGCGGCGTTGCGTTGACGCAACGCAGTGTGGTATGGCCCGGGTGCAATGTCCGCGTTTCCTGCCCGGATCGGCGGGCACAGGCGTTGCAACCCCGAGTGGTGTGATCAGACATCACTTCACCGTCGACGTCGAGGAGTACTTCCAGGTGTCGGCGTTCGAGTCGCGGCTGCGTCGCGTCGATTGGGATCGGTTCGAATCTCGCGTCGGCGGCAGCGTCGATCAGCTGCTCGACCTGCTCGCGCGTCACGAGGCTCGCGCCACGTTCTTCGTCGTCGGGTGGGTGGCAGAGCGCCAGCCGAATCTGGTGCGGCGGATCGCGCTGGCGGGCCATGAGATTGCCTCGCACAGCTGGGATCACGCCCGGGTGACGGACCAATCCCCTCCGGCGTTTCGGGATTCGGTGCGACGGGCCAAGTACGTGCTGGAGGAGCTGGCGGGCGCGCCGGTCATCGGATTCCGGGCGCCAAGCTTCTCGATCGTGCCGGGCCGGGAATGGGCGCTCGACGTCCTGATCGAGGAAGGGTATCGCTACGACTCGAGCTTGTTTCCCGTGCGTCGGCCGGGCTACGGCTATGCCAACGGGCACCGCGACCCGCACTGGCTGGAGCGGCCGATCGGCCGGATCGCCGAGGTGCCGCCGACCACGCTGCGCCGCTGGGGCGCCAACCTGCCGGCGGGCGGAGGTGCGTACTTCCGGTTGCTCCCGTACGCCCTGGTCCGCGCGGCGCTGCGGGACTGCGAACGCCGCCGCGCACCGGGCACGTTTTACATCCACCCCTGGGAGATCGACCCCAAGCAACCGCGCTTCGGGGTCTCATGGTTGACACGGCTACGGCACTACGGCGGGCTGCACCGCACGCTGCCGCGCCTCGAGCGATTGCTCGGCGAGTTTCGCTTCACCGCGATCGCCGACACGCTCCCCCGGCTGAGCGGCACGCTGGCCCGAGTATGATCTCGGTCGCGCCACTCGACGGCAGTCTCTCGACCTGGGACGCGTTCGCGACGGCGGTGCCCGGGAGCACCTTCTGCCATCTGGCCGGATGGCGCGCGATCATGGAGGACGTGCTGGGGCACGAGTGCTTCTACACCATCGCCTGCGACGACGCGGGCGCGTGGCGCGGCATCCTGCCGCTGGTGCGCGTCCGCAGCGCGCTGTTCGGCGACTATCTCGTCTCGCTGCCATTCCTGAACGCGGGTGGGCCGGCGGGCACACCGAGCGCGGTCGCGACGCTGGTCCAGCACGCCGCGACCTTGGCGCGGCGCTTCGGCGTGGATCTGTTGGAGCTGCGGACTCGAGGGCCGGTGGAGTCGGCGTTGCGGCTTTCGGAGCGCAAGCTCACTGTGCGGCTGGAGCTTCCGCCTGTGGCCGAGGTACTGTGGCGGGCATTCGATCCCAAGCTGCGGAGTCAAATCCGGCGGCCGCAGCGCGACGGGCTCGTGGCGCGGTTCGGTCCGGACCAGGTCGACGCATTCTACGACGTGTTCACCCGCAACATGCGCAGCCTGGGCACACCTGTGCTGCCGCGCGCGTTCTTCACGCGGCTGGCGGCGACGTTCGCCGGGCTCATCGTGTTCGGCGCCGTGTATCGAAGCGGGCAGCCGGTCGCCGCAGGGTGCGGGTTCGTGTGGCGCGACGAGTTCGAGATGACCTGGGCCTCGTCGCTCCGCGAGCACAGTCGCAGCGCGCCGAACATGTTGCTGTACTGGTCCTTCATCGAGCAGATGATCGCGCGGGGTGTGCGGGTGTTCGATTTCGGCCGCTGCACGCCCGGCAGCGGGACGCACCGCTTCAAGCGGCAATGGGGCGGCGCGGACGTCGCGCTCCCGTGGCTGCAATGGTCGGCCCGCAACGTGGTGGCCACGCCGTCTCCCGAGCGCCCGACGTACCGGTTGGCGGCGGCGCTGTGGCGGCGCTTGCCGCTGGGCGTCACGAATCGCATCGGCCCATTTCTCGCCCGCCGATTGCCATGACCCCGGGTGCGGAACCCGTCCCACGCCAGCGCACGGCTCCAGCGGAGCGGCGCGATCGCGGGGTGGCGGCATCCCTCGCTCGACGCGGCTGGCTGTGGCGTCAGGTCCCCGCCCACTCGCCGCTCACGCCAGGCGCCGTCTGGCGCGCCGCCGCGCAGACGCTGGTGCGACGGGAGGACGCCCGCCCGCGCGTCGCACGACTGCTGCGGGCGCTGTACCCGGCGCGCGAGGCCGTGCTGCTGGGCAGCGGCACCCAGGCGCTGGAGCTCGCGATTCGGATTGCGTCCCGAGTGGTCGGAGAGCCGGCCGTCGTGGCCCTGCCGGCGTTCTCGTGCTACGACGTCGCCACTGCCGCAGTCGGGGCGGGGGTCGGGATCGCGCTGTACGACGTCGACCCGTGGACGCTCGCCCCGGACCTGGAGTCCGTGACGGCGACCCTGGCCGAGGGGGCGCGCGTCATCGTGGTCGCCCCGCTCTTCGGGGTTCCCATCGACTGGGACGCCATCGAGCAATGCCTGAGGGGGTTCGGCGCGTTGGCAATCGAAGACGCGGCGCAGGGTCACGGGGCGTTGTGGCGCGGCGCCCCCGTGGGAAGCGCCGGGGCGCTGAGCGTGCTGAGCTTCGGGCGGGGGAAAGGATGGACGGGTGGACGGGGAGGCGCTCTCCTGATGCGCCGGTTTCCGCTGGACGGCGGCATCGGCGGGTCCCGCGCCCCGGGACCTTTCGACGAGCTCGCAGCACTCGGTACCGCGGTCGCCCAGTGCGTGCTCGGTCGTCCAGCCGTGTACCGGCTGCCGGCGGCGCTTCCGTTTGTGCATCTCGGAGAAACGCGCTTTCACCCCCCGACTGAGCCGCGGCGCATGACCCGCGCTGCGGCCGCGCTGCTCGAGCGCACGCTGCCGCTGGCCACTCAGGAGGCGGCGGCGAGGCGGGCGAACGCCGAGGCGATGCTGGCGCGCCTCCCCCCCGACTCCCGCGCTCGAGCGGTGACGCCACCGCGCGCGGGCACGCCGGGATTCCTGCGCCTGCCGCTCCGCATTCCGGGGGGACTCGCGGGGTTTGCCGCGCCGCTGCGGGCGCGCAGGCTCGGCGTCGCTCCAGGCTACCCGACGACGCTCGCGGCGCTCGGAGCCGTGCGCGAGCGCCTGACGCGCCCCCATGGCCGCTGGCCGGGCGCGGAGGAGTTGGTGCGCGGTCTCGTCACACTACCGACCCATTCGCTGGTGAGCGCCGCGGAGCGCGACGAGATGCTGCGGCTGCTGGAGTAGCGCTTCCCGCCCGATCAGCCGTGGCCGCGCCGCGGCGCGAGCCCCGCCGCCCACGCCTGGAATGCCAACTGGGAGATCGACGCGGGGATGTTGACCCGCGGGAGCGCCCAGGGATCGGCGTCCGGACGCACCAGTCCGTAATCCAGCGTCACTGCCCCGCCGTACCCCGCGGCCCGCACGGCGTCTCGCACGCGTGTATTCCATCGCCCGTACGGGTACGCGAAGATTTCGGGGCGCCCGCCGAGGCGCCGACGGATCGTCTCCCAGCTTGCGACGACTTCCCGCTCGAGCTCGACGTCGTCGAGCTCGGTGAGGGTACGGTGTGTGGCCGAGTGCACGCCCAGTGTGAGGCCGGCGCGCGTCGCGCGGCCGATCCTGTCCCAGTCGGCCGGGCGCAGCGCACGCGGGACTGCGGGTGGGGCGACCGCAGAGAGGGCGGAGATGATGTCGTCGCCGTCTCCCCGCAAATCCCTTAACCAGTGCTCCCGGCGCTCGGGGGTAGCGCGTTGGGCGGCCGCCGGGTGGTCCCACCAGAACGGCTCGCCGGTTTCGGGGGCGTCGGCGACCACGAAGACCGTGGCCGGCAAGCCCAGCTCGAGCAGGAGCGGCCAGGCATGCTCGAAGACGCCCATGTAGCCATCATCGAATGTGATGGCGGCGAGGCCGTGGAGTGGCCGATTCGCGGCGAGTCGGTCCAGCAATTCGCGGAGCGGCACCACGTCGTAGTGCCGAGCCAGCCACGCCATCTGCGTCGCGAACTTCTCGAGCGAAAGGTGAACGCCGGCGTCGCCTGATGGGGGCCCGTCCCGGGCGGGCGAGACGTTGTGATAGCATAGTATGACGCCGGCGTTGCGTAGGCGACGCGCGAAGGCGGGTAAGCCGACCGTGTGCAGGGCGGCGTAGTAGGTGGATCGGAGCATAGCAGTCGCCGGCGCCGTTTCAGTGTCTGCGGGGAGCAAGCAGTGTGCCTTTCGGCTCTCGGTGGGGATGCAGCAGGAATGTTCATGATCGAAACCACCCATCTGCACTAAAATGTGGCTCGCACGGCTGGTCCGACCTTCCAAGTGCAAGCTCTCTTGCACCACTAGCTTGCACCACTTGCGCGATCTGTGGCGGTGCCGCTACTATGGTCGCGCCTGCCGGACCTGGGCTGATCCAAAATGGATCAGCGTCACAGACCGCGGGCCGCGGCGAGGCCGCGGAGGAAAGGTTGACGCTGCTCAGAGCAAAGCCGTCGAAAGACGGTGACGCAGAGCCACGGGACTACCGCGACACGGGTCGCTAAGTCCGCCGGGCCGCCAGCGAAGCGACATTAGTCGCCGCCGGCGGTCTTTTTTTTGGCCCTAACTGTTTGTAGGAGCGCAACATATGCCCTTTACTTTCAAACTGTCCCAGCGCCTGGCGCGCATGCGATGTGCCGTCCTGCTTCTCGCCACCGCTGTCGCGGCGTGCGAGAAGCCCGCGAGTGTCGTGGCTCCTCCGGGGCCTGGCGCTCAGATATCGAAGGTGTTTGTCACACCCGATACCATCACCCTCCTTCCCTCGCAGATCAAGCAGTTCGCCGCCTACGGTCGTACGGCGGTGGGCGATAGCACGCCGGTGGCCGTCACGTGGCGCGCTTCCGCGGGCAGCATTTCGACCGCCGGGCTTTTCACAGCCAATGTGAATGCGGGCAGCTATCAGATCACAGCGGTCGACCAGGGTGGGTCGGCCAGCGGGACGGCCGTAGTGACTGTTTCCTCGACAGCGCCGCCGCCGCCGCCGCCCCCGCCGCCGCCGCCGCCGCCGCCGCCGCCCCCACCCCCACCCCCACCGCCGCCCCCGGGGCAGGCGTGGTTGGTGGAGGATTTCTCGACGTACCTGAGCACGGTGGACCTGTTGGCGAATCCGCTGGGTCTCTACTCGGTGGGTGAGGACGTGGCGACGGGCCAGATAGCCCTCGACGGGACGACCGGCTACGGGACGTCGCGCCAGAGCATGCGCTACGATTTCCCGGACCGCAGCGGCGACGGCGCGCGCTGTGGCGACTACCCGGTGGGGCGCAACATCAATCTGCCGAGTACGGTGCAGGAGGTGTGGGTCGAGGCGTACGTGAAGTTTGCGGCCAACTTCCGGACGTTGGCACCGAGCAGTTGGGGGTGCATTTCGAACGCGGAGTACAAGTTCATCTTCGCGCGGGTGAATGGAGGCTCGCGCTTCAACTTGAACTCGGGGACGTACGGGAGCGCCTGGACGTTCGGGATCCCATTCGACGAGCAAGGGGCCGGGGGGACGCCGCGGGACGTGGTGCCGGGGGCGGACGGGGTGTGGGATGGGCAGTGGCACCAGTACCGGCTGTACTTCAAGGTGTCGTCGACGGCCGGGGCGAGCGACGGGGCGGCGCGGTTTTACCTCGACGGGGTGCTGGTGAAGGCGTTTACGAACGTGAACATCCCCGATAGCGGGATCTACGGACTCGCGTTGGGGCGGAACATGAACCAGGGGCCGGCGCAGCCGACCTCGGTGTGGTGGGGCCGGATTCAAGCCTGGAATCAGAATCCGGGGTGGTA
>Ga0137399_10000206_pt1 | contig 21670 bp, 19 predicted proteins | sample czorhiz316metaG_FD_104810 | JGI IMG/M metagenome (GOLD analysis project Ga0137399, IMG submission 104810) | Vadose zone soil microbial communities from Angelo Coast Range Reserve, California, USA - czorhiz3.16 metaG | ecosystem: Environmental > Terrestrial > Soil > Vadose zone | place: USA...
CGACGCCTTCCTGGCTGCGTCGCGGCGGGGCGACTTCGACGCGCTCCTTGCGGTGCTCGATCCCAACGTCGTGCTTCGAATGGATCGCGCTGCGGTGCCTCCAGGCGCGGCGACAGAGACTCACGGCGCGGTGGCAGTGGCGAAGAGGGCCGCCAAGGGGGGTGCCCGCGCTGCGCAACCGGCGCTGGTCAACGGATCCGTGGGAGTCGTCGTGGCTCCGAGCGGCCGTCTGCTCATGGTCCTGCGCTTCACGATCACCGGCGGAAAGATCGTCGAGATCGAGGCGACCGCCGACCCCGAGCGCGTTCGCCAGCTCGACCTCGCGGTGCTCAACCTGATCTACCGCTATTCGCCCTAGCCGGCGGGGCGGTCTTCAATCACCCCGCATCGAGTACCGCCTTCGCGAGCTCGCGACCGAGGCCGCGAGAGCTACCCGTAATGAGCCAGATCGTTGGACATCGTGCCCGCTCAGATGCGCGTGCGCATGCCGGGGTGCAGGATCAGAACCCGAATCCGCATTGCGCGTGGATCTCTGCTCGCACAGACTCCAAATGCGAAAGAAGGGTGTTTGCCAGATGGGCGACCCAGACGACGGTTGGAGCCGACGTGACCTTCTCAAGCTCGGTGCATCAGCATTCACGGTCCCGCTCGTCGCGGGACCTGCCAACGCGGCCACCGGGAGGAAAACCTCAGCCGCCATGACAACCTCAAAGGTCGAGTTGATCGTCAATGGTCATCCGCAGCGCCTGGAGTTGGATCCGCGCACCTCGCTCCTCGACGCCCTGCGCGAGCATCTGGGCCTGACCGGAACCAAGAAAGGGTGCAACCAAGGCGCTTGTGGCGCGTGCACGGTCCTGGTCGACGGAAGGCGGATCAACTCCTGCCTGACGCTCGCGGTGATGTACGATGGGGCGAAGGTCACCACGATCGAGGGGCTAGCGGCCGGCGACACGCTCCATCCCGTGCAGGCAGCGTTCATCGAGAACGACGCGTTCCAGTGCGGCTACTGCACGCCCGGGCAGATCCTCTCGGGCGTCGCCTGCATCGCGGAACGTCACGCGGGCTCGCCGGACGAGATCAGGAACTGGATGAGCGGCAACATCTGCCGCTGCGGCGCCTACCCGGGGATCGTCGCCGCGATCGCCGCGGCCGCAAAGGAGAGCTGATCATGTTCCCGTTCTCCTTCCAGACGGCGCGGAGCGAGCAGGAAGCGATCGCCGGCGCCGCCGCCGGTGGCCGCTTCGTCGCCGGCGGTACCACCCTCATCGACCTGATGCGCGAAGAGGTGGAGCGGCCGCAGAAGCTGATCGACATCAACCGGCTCCCGCTGCGGGACATCCGGTTGGAGGGCGACACCCTCGTGATCGGCGCGCTCGCCCGGATGTCCGAGGTCGCCGGCCATCCGGACGCGGCGCGGGCGCAACCGTTGATCGTCGAAGCCCTGCTGGAGGGCGCGTCGCCGCAGATCCGCAACATGGCCTCGATCGGCGGCAACCTCCTCCAGCGGGTCCGCTGCCCGTATTTCCGCAGCCTGGACGCGCGCTGCAACAAGCGCGTGCCCGGCTCGGGATGCGCCGCCATCGACGGCATCAACGCCACTCACGCGATCCTCGGCACCAGCGATCAGTGCGTCGCCACCCACCCCTCCGACCTGGCGGTTGCACTGGTCGCCCTCGGTGCAATGGTGCGCACGCGGGGCCCGCGTGGAGAGCGCCAGTTCCCCGTCGAAGACCTCTATCGCCTCCCGGGCGAGACGCCTCATCTCGAGCATACGGTGCACCCTGGCGAGCTGATCACTGCAGTCGAGGTCCCGAGCGGCGCGTACGCCAAGCGAGCGCGTTACGTCAAAGTGCGCGATCGCGCGTCCTACGAGTTCGCGCTGGTCTCGGTTGCGGCCGCGCTCGACGTCGACGACGGCGTGATCCGCAGCGCGCGCGTTGCCGCCGGCGGCGTCGGCACGAAGCCCTGGCGCATGCGCGGGTCGGAAGCGGCTCTCGCTGGTCAGAGGCCGGACCGGACAGCGTGGCAGAAGGCCGCCGAACGCGCGATCGAGGGTGTGAAGCCCTTGTCGGGCAACCGCTACAAGGTTGAGTTGCTGCGGAGGACGGTCATCCGTGCTTTGGAGATGGTGGGAGAAGCGACATGAGCGACCGGTCCGTTGGAAAGCCTCTTCCCCGAGTCGACGGCCGGGCCAAGGTGACGGGCGCGGCTCTGTACGCTGCCGAGTTCAACCAGCCGAACCAGGTCTACGCGGTCATCGTCGGCAGCAGCGTCGGCCTCGGCCGCATCGCCGCCATCGACAGCGCGGTGGCGGCGCGGTTGCCGGGCGTCCTCGCCATTCTCAGCCATCTGAATGCTCCGCGCCTCCCCTATCGCGAGCACCACGGTTTCATCGATCCCGCCGTCGGCGAACGCCTGCATGTCCTCCAAGACGAAAGGGTACGGTTCTTCGGGCAGCCGGTGGCGGTCGTGGTTGCCGAAACGCTGGATCAGGCGGAGCACGCCGCCGCAGCTCTGCAGATCCAGTACGAAGGGCAACTGCCTGGCGTCCGGATCGATGCGCCCGACGCTGTGAAGATCGTCTCGGAAGCCGCGCGGAGGCCCGGGGGCCGCATCCAGTCCGATACCCGTCGCGGGGACCCCGACGCTGCACTCGGCCAGGCCGCCACCCGGATCGACGTGACCTACGGCATTGCGCGCCAAAACCACAATCCGATGGAGCCGCATGCCACCGTCGCCTCGTGGAGCGGCGATCGTCTGACGCTCTGGAGCAAGAGCCAGTGGGTCGGCAATGAACGGGACGAGATCGCCGCCGTCTTCGGGCTGCCGGTGGAACAGGTCCTGGTGATCTGCCCCTTCATCGGCGGCGGATTCGGCACCACCCTGCGGACCTGGCCGCACGTGACGTTGGCGGCCCTCGCGGCACGCCACGTGAAACGTCCGGTCAAGCTCGTGCTCACCCGCCGGCAGATGTTCTACACGACGGGTCACCGACCACACACCACCCAGCGCATCGCGCTCGCCGCCGCTCCGGACGGACGCCTCGCGTCCATCATCCACGAGGCGACCGGCGAGACGTCGCGCTACGAGCAATTCATCGAGGCCGTGACGTCCGCGACGACCTTCCTCTATTCCTGCCCCAACGTGCGCACCAGCTACCGGCTCGCTCCGCTCGACATCAGCACGCCCAACCACATGCGCGGACCCGGCGAGGCGAGCGGCATCTTCGCCCTGGAATGCGGCATGGACGAGTTGGCGGTCAAGCTCGGGATGGATCCGGTCGAGTTGCGCCTGCGCAATGACACGGCAACCAACGAGCACGACGGCCTGCCGTTCTCCAGCCGCTCGCTGCGCGCGTGCTACGAGCTCGGATCCGAGCGGTTCGGATGGAAGCGCCGCGATCCGCGCCCGCGGTCCATGCGGGACGGTCGGCTTCTGATCGGTTGGGGCATGGCGACGGCCACCTATCCGACCAACCGCGGCCCGGCGAGCGCGCGGGTACGCCTCCTGCCTGACGGAACCGCCGAAGTCGAGACGGCTGCCAGCGACATGGGGCCCGGCACCTATACCTCGATGACGCAGGTCGCAGCCGACGCTCTCGGAATCACTCCGGAGAAGATCCGCTTCCGGCTGGGACGCTCCGATTTTCCTCCGACGCCTCCGCACGGCGGCTCCATGACCATGGCCTCCGTCGGTTCGGCCGTGCACGCTGCCTGTCTCGCGGCTCGCGAGAAGGCTGCCGGCGCGCCGCGAGAGGGACAGACGATCGTTGCGGAAACGTCCACCGCCCCCGGAGATGAACGGCAGAAGTTCTCGATGCACGCCTTCGGCGCCGTGTTCGCAGAGGTTGCGGTGGACCCCGATCTGAACACGGTCCGGGTGAGGCGCGTGGTTGGAGCCTACGGGGCCGGCCGCATCGTCAACCCAAGGCTCGCGCGCAGCCAGTGCACGGGCGGAATGGTCGGCGGAATCGGGATGGCGCTGATGGAGCAGACCGTCCTCGATCGGCGCGATGGCCGGCCCGTCAACGCCTCGATGGCGGACTACCTGATGCCCGTGAACCTGGACATCGGCTCGCTGGAAGCCCTCTTCGTCGAAGAGAACGACCCGCACGTCAACCCGCTGGGCGTCAAGGGGCTCGGGGAGATCGCGCTGGTCGGCACCGCGCCGGCGATCGCCAACGCGGTGTTCCACGCCACCGGCCAGAGGGTGCGCGAGTTTCCCATCCGGATCGAGTCGTTGCTCTCGACCGGAACAGCATCATGAGAACCAGGACGCGTCCGGCTTCAGGTCCCTCTGCGTCGACCGGCAGCCTTCCAGCGCTCGCGTGCCTCGCGCTGCTCCTTCGCCGAGAGCAGCGACCGGTGCTTGTCGCAGATGTATCCGAACCGCGGACCCCGCGACATGTTCTTGCACCCTGCGACGCGGCAGCGCATGTCTAGCGCGTGCCCTCCTCGGGCGAGGCGTGCCACGCGTTCGGCTTCCTTTCGTTCGACCAGAATGCGCTTTTGTTCGCGAACGGGTACGCTACGGGCGTGGTCCCGACAGAACCAGCGGTTGCGGGGCCCGGCCCCGGGTTGGGTGCAGTTGGGATATGGGCAGGCTCGGACAGCGAAGGCGGTCGAGGCGTCACGGCCTGCAGCTAATTGTGCGAAAACCTTTTCGGCGCGTGTACTGAGCGCGAGGGCAACTTGCTCGAGGAAGCGATCGACTAAGGCGTGTACGGGTTCCGGCAAGTGCACCCCCATCCTTGCGGTCGAGTTCTGACGGAGCCTACGGTCTTGAACACGCCTCGACGAGATGGTGGGCCAACATTCTTCGTAATGAGCCGGCGAATCGCCGCGAGCGCGGGATCGAGTAGGATCCGTCCTCCCCAGGGAGGTCTTGCCATGCGAAAGCTGTTTCCGCTGCTGTTCGCGGCCGCCGCACTCGCCGACGCGCCGCCGCCGCCGCCGTCCACCGAGGACGCGCTCGTGGCCCATGTCGCAACCGCGAAGTTCACCGAGTCGAAGACGCCGAACTCGCCCAAGGGCTCGCAGGGCGCGACGGTCGGCATCGACCCGAACACGAAAGGCGCGACCACCTACGCGAAGACGCCGGCGGGGAGCGGCCTGCCCGCGCACTGGCATTCCTTTGCGGAGTACACCGTGTTTCTCGCCGGCAAGGGCACGCTGATGCTGGACGGGAAGCAACACGAGGTCTCGCCGGGGAGCTACGTCATCATTCCGGCGAAGATGGTGCACCAGTTCACCTGCGCAGCGGGCGCGGACTGCCTGCTGCTCACCCGCCGCGGCGGGCCGGCCGACTACAACTTCGTCCAGTAGCCATGCTGATGGGACGAGGCTACGAGCTCGCTCGGGCTCGAAATGCGCGCAAACACGAGTAGGATGATCGCCGGCCATAGCTCAATGAGCAGGCGATCAATCGTCACTTTGAACATGAACGTAAGATCGTGAGGTTGGCCGAGCAAAATTGCTGCATGCACGAACATCGCGGCCGCCGGTACGTAGGATAGAAAGGTGAGATGCGGCGGCATGCGGGAGTAGCGTCGTCCGATGATCAGGAAGACCAGGAGAGCAACGAAGTGTAGTCCCCAGACTTGTAGCAGGATGAGCCTGCGCAGGCTCAGCGTCAGCAGCGTCCACCAGCGTTCGGGACTCAAGGCCCTCGGCAATGCCGAGGCCACGGTCATCCCAAGCAGGTCGTTGGCGGGCGCGTAGGAGAGTTTGAAAGCGATGAGGAGCGCAAGGAACGGAAGAGCTCCTGCCACGAAAGCCAGGAGCGGCTTCAGCCGCCGCTCCTGGAGAACAACCGCAGCTGCGATGAGCAAGAAATGCAGGGAGCCCTCGTTCTTCGTCCATGCTGCCATCGAGGCGAATGCGCCGGCCGCTACGAGAGCCCTGAGGTCCCCAGGCTGTCGTACGATGAGCACCGCCACGGACGCGCCAAGAAATGCCGCGAGTGGTACGTCCGCCTGTTCCGTTGCGGCGAGCATGACGAGTGCTGGTGTGGTGACCATGGCCAGACCTGCGAGCCATCGCCGCCGATGTGGCGCTCCTCCGACAACCACTGCAACGGAACACGCCGCAAACAAGACTGCGACCACGCCCGGCACAGCAGCAGTTTCCCTGCCGATGGCGGTGAATCCGCGAACTACCAATGCCGGCAACAGAAGCGGGTAGTCGGGGTGCGCCCAAAAAAGGATCTCCGGGGAGAAGGCGGTCTTGAACTGATCAGCTGCCCGAAATAGCCAGCGTGCGCGCAGATTCCAGATGATGAATGCGTCATTGCCTCCATCTGGATACCGCATCAAGTGCTCAATCAGAGCAGAGGTTGCGATGACGCAAATAGCAAAGAACGCCAACTTCTCGACCCGGTCTGAGTCCTGTGGCTCACGCTTGGCATTACGGCTGCTCGCCAAGGCCTTCGAGGCGATCGCGACGAGCAGCAGTGCGGTGTCCACCGCCCATGGCGCCAGGTCCCATAGAGTGGCCACAGTCCAGGATGCCGACCATACAGCCAGCGTCCCCAGGACGCAGAGCGTCCACCGCAGCACGGGGGGCAGCACGACGAAGCGCAGAAGCGCCCACGAGATTGCCGCCGATACAACGCAATCGAGCATTGCGTTCATCGCCGGCGAAGAAGGGCGATGTTGGCTGCGGGCCGATTGACTACGGTGAATGCACCCGATTCGATCACGCGCTCCAGGCGCTCTGCCGTGCGAAAGTTGGCAAGGACCAGCGGCAGGGTGCGATCCCCATGTGCGATGATCGTCGGCGCCAGCGCGTACTGCGCCCGAGCGTACATCATGTCGCCGGTATCTGAGCCGCGAGGAGCCAGAGGGTCGGCGTCCAGCGCCTCATCCGAGATGTAGCTGATGCGAGGATGACCTGCTACGAGGGGTCGCAGGGGCTCGAACTCGCGACCGATGTGCTCACCCCGCGCGTTGGTCATTGGCTCGTAGATGAGGTGAAAGAATGCGACTCGGATCGCTCCGACAGCGCAGACGACGGCAAGCAGCATCCGCCAGTTTTGGAGGAGCCATCTCACAAACGGACCTGGACGATGTTCCTCAGCGATCCGCTGAAGTCAAGCCCAGCGCGATCTCCTCGCAAGACGATCACGCTGGTGACTCGCCCTGATGCCGGCTGCGACCCCATCTCCTCACCTCCATGCACACGGACCGCCGCCACACCCGCCACCAGGTGGGCATGAAGCTTAGAAGCGACAGCCACCATTCGCGTAGAACCCGAAAGCGTTCGCGCTGCCGCTGACGTTCACGCCGGTCACCATCATTTACCGAATATTGGGAATGAGGTGGTGGGGCGTGACCGCCAGGCGGCGCGCGACGATCCCGTTCAACCGCGCCTCGAACGACGAGCGCAGGCTGTGCCTCACCAACGTCATTCATCGTCGTCGTCGATTTACTAGGCCGCTTTCTCGATCGCCGCCTCACCTTCGCCTTGGGTAGCTTCACTCGTTGATCTTCTTCACGGCTCGTTCATCGATCAGGTCCGCGATCTGATCGACCATTCGGTTGAAGCATGGCCACGCCCGACCGTTCGGGCGGGCACGCGCTGTTACACCATCCTCGCCGACGCGTGGCCGGGCACCGCTCTCGATTGCGACCAAATCGCGTAAGTCCTTGATTCTCGGATCCACGAGAGAAATCCGTTCTAAATAGGTGTCCTCTGAGGGAGCCACATTCCGAGGGTGACGGCCTCGCTCTCGCCGTCCATTCTCTCGTTCCACCCATCCGATCCGTCTGACTCGAACCAGCACGCGCGCGTCCTGGCGGTGTGGTCAATTGTCAGTGAACGACGCCGTCACCGGCCGGCGAAGAACGCGCGTCGTATCCAATGAAAGGATAGGCTTTCCGCTGGATGATGCGCCCCCGAGATTGGTCTCTTCGAAGGAAAGGGGTGGCGCTGCTGCTCACGGCGTCGGCCGTGCCTCTCATCATCACTGCTGTGATCGAATTCCGAAGATCCAGCGATCAGATCCGCAGCTCGGCTGTAGAGCGGCTCGAGGCGCGAGCGGCAGAGCTGGCCGGACACCTGGACGATCTTCATGCCTCCATCCTGCGGTCGGCCGATCAGCTGGCGATCGCGCCTGCTGTCTGGCGCTACTGCGAGAGTGACGCCGGCGTTCGCGCCGCGAGGACCAGCGAGCTGCAGCGATTCATTGATGCATTGCATTCGACGGACGCCCGACTGCGCGGCGTGTCGATATTCGATGTGCACGGCACGATCATCGCCACGACCGAGCCGCCGCTGAAGGGCAAGAACTACGGCTTCCGCCGCTACTTCCAGGAAGCTGTCCAGGGCGTCCACGTCATTTCCGACATCTACATCTCGGTGCCCGAGGTCGGCTCGGTTCCCTCGATCGCGTACGCCTCACCCGTGAGAGGTCACGACGGCCGGATCGTCGGTGTCGCTGTATTCTTTGCTCGCGCCTCCGCTCTCTGGAGCCTCGTCCGAGCCGCGCATGGTGCGGCCGGTGAGGGGAATTTCGCTGTCCTGTTCGACCGCCGTGGCATCCGCATTGCAGATAGCGACAAGGAGAAGGAGCTATTCCGCCCTGCGGGTGCTCTCCCGGTCGAGGAGATCGCCCGAATGGTCGAAGAACGCCGCTTCGGCGACGCGACTCGGGAGCTTCTCGAAAACCCGTCACCAATGCCGGAGGAGTTCGCCCGCTCGCGAGGCGACGCGCCGCACGGCGTCTTCGTCGGCTTCTCGCCCACGCAGTCAGCCGTCAGCCTGGGCGTGACTGCCCGACTGAGCACTGTCCCTTGGACGCTGTTTTCGTTGGTGCCCGAATCAACGCTCTACGCGCCGGTGCGGCAGCTCATCCGCGACACAGCTCTCGCCAACGGGTTGGTCATCGTGCTCGCTCTGGCGGCGGGCATGATCATGGCCGGACGCGTGCTGGAACCTGTGCGCGCCATCTCCGCAGCCGCGGATGCCATCCGCTCGGGAGATCTGGGCGCTCGCGTCGCTGTGCAGGCCAACGACGAGCTGGGTCGCCTCGGCGATATCTTCAACAGCATGGCTAGCTCACTCCGTAAGGGCCGCGATGAGCTAGAAGCGACGGTGCGAGAGCGCACCGGCGAGTTGAAAGAGGCCAACCAGGACCTCGCGGGTCGAAACCAAGCGCTGGCCGCCCGACAAGTGCGCGACCTCGCTTACGGCCGCACTCTGACGGCGCTCTCGCGGGATGGAGCTCTCTCCACCATCGTCGAGCAGGCGCTGCGCGAGGCAGAGCCGGTGCTCGGTTCGCTCATCCTCGTCTGCTACCAGGCGGACCACGAGGCGCTCGAACCCGTGGCAAGTATCGGGGCCATCGGGCAAGTCGGGTCGGTCCCCGTCACGGGTCATGTCGCCGAGGCGCTGCAAAGTCGGCGCTCGCTGGTCATCGACCTTCCCGAGGATAGTCAGTACCGGTACGAGGCCGCGTTGGCGACGGCGCCTGCGAGGACCGCGGCCTTGGTTCCGCTCGCTGTGGGCGAGCGAAGCGTGGGTCTCTTGGCTGCCGGCGCTGCCGCGTCGGTGCCGCCACAGGCGCTGGCGTTCCTCACCGATCTCTCGGTCCCACTCGCCTTGACTTTCGCGCGCCACGAGCTGCGTGAAAAGACCCTGCAGTATTCCAGGGAACTCGCACATCAGAACGAAACGCTGCGGCAACAGGGCGCCGCGATGTCCATCCAGGCGCAAGAACTGAAGGAGCAGCAGGTCGAGCTGGAGGCGAAGAATCGCGAGATCGAGCGGGCGAATCAGCTCAAGTCAGAGTTCTTGGCAAACATGTCTCATGAGCTGCGCACGCCTCTGAACGCCGTGATCGGTTTCTCCGAGGTGCTCCTCGAGGAACGGAGCTCGCTCTCGGAGACTCACGCGCACTTCATCGACGACATCTTGGCGAGCGGTCGGCACCTGCTCTCGCTGATCAACTCGGTCCTCGACCTGGCGAAGATCGAGGCTGGACATGTTGTGCTCGAGCTGGAAGCCGTGACCCCTTCCGAGGTGGTGCGGGCCGCCTGCACGCTGGTCGCCCCCGCGGCGCAAAAGAAACGCATCCACTTGGTGCAGGAGTACGGCGGATCCCATACGCCGCTCCGCGCCGACCGACGGCAATTGCACCAGATCCTCCTCAACCTCCTCTCCAATGCCGTCAAGTTCAGTCCAGAAGGAAGCGAAGTCACGATCGGGATCATCGACCGTCCGGCGACCGTGCATTTCTTCGTCCGGGACCATGGGGAGGGGATCTCACAAGCTCTCATGCCGAATCTGTTCAAGCCGTTCGTCCAGGGCGACAACTCCTTGGCGAAGAAGCACCAGGGGACCGGCCTCGGCCTCGCGATCACCCGGCGGATCATCGAACAGCACGGCGGCAAGATCGCGGTCGAGAAGACGCCAGGCGGTGGCGCTACGTTCTGGTTCGAATTGCCCGTCTCGGGGCCGGTGCAGGAACCGGTTGCACAGAAACCTCCCGCGAAGGCGATGGGGGTCATACCCCCCATCGAACCCCTTCCTCGGCTCCGAGGCCCTGCACCAGCGTCGCCTCATGTTCTCGTCGTCGAAGACGACGCACCGAACGCCCGGCTCCTCTGCTCCTACCTGCAGGCGGATGGGTACTCCGTGTCGGTGACGACCAGAGCCTCCGAGGCGCTGGACATCGCCGGACAGCGCTTACCGGACGCGATCATTCTTGACCTGATCCTTCCAGATGGGCGGGACGGACTGGCGGTGCTCGAGGAATTCAAGAGGAGGGACAAAACGCGGTCCATCCCGATCATCGTCGTCTCCGTGTTGGCGGAAAGAGAGCGATGCCTCAGGCTCGGTGCCGAGGACTTCTTCCTGAAACCGATCACCGCCCGTCCGCTGCTCGCTTCGTTGCGCCGTGTCCTGGGCCGGGTACAGGAGTCCGCCGGCAAACTTGCCGTCCAGCCCTCCGTAAATGGGACTGTCCTCGTCGTCGACGACCACGAGCTGAACCGCAAGCTGGCGCGCCAGATGCTCGAGGGTCGCGGTTATCGGGTGTTGGACGCGAGCGACGGGGTCGAGGGAATCAAGCTCATTCGCACTGAGTTGCCGAAGCTGGTTCTGATGGACCTTGCGATGCCCCACTTGGATGGATTCCAGGCGGCACGCGAGCTGAAGGCCGACCCGGCGACCGCGTTCATACCGCTCGTCGCGTTCACGGCTTTGGCCATGACCGGCGACGCGGAGAAGGCTCGCAATGCAGGATTTGACGGCTACCTCGCCAAGCCGATCGAGAAGACCGCGTTGGAGGAGATCCTGAACCGCTTTCTTCCTGGAGCGCCGACCTGAGGGAAGCCGGTACCGTTTCGGTCCCACACTCAGCTAGTCTACGGCGCGTGATCGCCCAACCGCCTCGCGCCCTGGCCCGAGCGGGGATCTCATGCGCAATGGCCATCGCGACAGGCGTTGCGCTCCTCGTCGGAACGCGGTTGTCTTGGAGTTTTGCCGCACTCATCGCGTGGGAAGCTGGGGGTTTCTCGCTGCTCCTGCTCGCCTGGTTTACGATCGTGATCTGCTCTGCCGAAGCTACCCAGACAAGGGCGGCGGCCGAAGACCCGGGCAGGACCGCTGTATACGCACTGGTGCTCCTCACGTCAGGTTCGAGCCTCCTCGCCACCACGGCGTTGGTACACCGAGCCAGATTGCTCCCCGGGAGCATGGGGAACGCGCTCGTCGGCCTGAGCCTCGCAAACGTTGCTCTCTGCTGGGCGCTTACCCACACCGCATTCACGCTACGGTACGCCCATCTCTACTACCGGCGCGACGAGGAGGGTGTGGGTGGAGTTGAGTTTCCCGGTGGAGCGCAGCCAAGCTACTTCGACTTTGCCTATCTAGCCTTCACGATAGGCATGTGCTTTCAGGTCTCGGACACGAGCGTATCCAGTCCGCAGATTCGCCGAACCGTGCTGCTGCATGCCGTCTTGTCCTTCGTTTACAACACGGCGATCCTCGCGTTCGTGCTCAATCTGGTGTTCGGCTTCGCCAGCTAGCTTCCGGGCATCACCATCATCATCGAGAAGTACGTCAACGATGACCGGGGGCCGGCGCGCAGCCGGTCCCCCGGTCTTGAACGGCTCCTACAGCGCGCCCAGGCTGCGCAGCTCGTGCAGCCTGGCGGCGACGGCCGGGAGCCCGCCCTGCGCGTACAGCTCCTGGATGCCCTCCGCGCTGATCCGGCTGAGCGCGACGTTGCGGTAGCGCACGTTGTAGCGCGCAGCGTCCGCGGGGTCGTAGCCGAACTCCGACGCGAGCTTCGAAAGCAGAAGCTGCGCTGTTGCCACCACGGGCCCGCTGTAGATGAAGTCCGCGTCGGACAGGTTGTGGATTGCGTATTCCGGCAGGAGATTCGTCTGTGTCGGCGCGGCACCGTTGAGATCGACGCTGCCCAGCCCGCGCAACGCCGGCAGCCGCAGCCGGCCGCGGTCGTCACGCAGGTAGCCCTTCGCCACGGGATCGATGCCGGCGATGACGGCCGCGGCGCGAACCCAGTTGACCACCTTGTACTCGTTGCCGTTGGTGGGCGCCGAATGCGCCGATGCCTGCGTGATGACGAAGTCCGGCGCCAGCCCCCGCTTCATCGCCTCGGCGACGCCGATGATGTGGTGCCCGCCGGTGCGCGAATCACCCGCGCCACCCCACGCGTCAGCGCTGCCCGCACCGCCGAAGTTCAGCTCCTTGAACTCGCTGCCGTCCTCGTTCCACTGAAAGACCATCGTCTTCGCCCAGTCGTGCCAGAGCGGGGCGGCGAGCAGCACGTCGCGGCTCACGCCCGCGGGAACGCTGGCGTCGTCCCGGTCCTCCGGGCCGCCGTACACCCCGGCGTAGCCGCTCGCGAGTTGCAGCGCGTTGCGGCCGTTGAAGTCCTCGTGCAGAGCCAGGCCGCCCGGATAGGAGTGGTGCCCGCCGAAGGAGCTGCCCGGAGCGGAGACGAACGGCTGCGGAAGGTGCGGGCAGCGCGAACCGTCGTCGAGCACGGGCGGAAAGACGCCGGCCACGGCGCCGCCGGGAAAGGCCGCGCCATCTTTGTCGTTGAGCAGACCTTCGGAGACGAGCGACGCGACGATGCGCGCCTTGTCAGCGTCGGTGAGACCGGCGCGATGCCGCACGCACGTGTTCTCGTTGTAGAGCGCGTCCACGGTGGCCTCGCGCAGCGCCCGGCCTTCGATCTGGCGAGCCTTCTCCCGGGTAGCGCGGAACGCGGCCGCCACCAGGGGCGACGAGCGCGCGATCTCCACGGCCTGCGCGTTGCCCGCGCCGGGGGGGGTCTGATCTGCGGCATTGGCCCTGGCAGCGAGCAGGGCGACGGCGATGACGGCTCCCAAGCGACGCATCGTGTTCCTCCTGAGGTGGATTGCGGGCGCGGAAGATACGAATGGGGCCGAAGGGCGCTGGAACATTCACGCAACTTCGTGGCGATGCGCGCGCCACCTATTCGTCACGCCGGATTCACCGAACGCCACACGCACCGGGTGCTAGATGCCGCTCCCCTGGAGCACCGATGGTCGCCCTCCTCCTCGCGGCAGCAGTCGCGCACCTTTCGTTCTCCGATCTCTTCGAGGCAGCCGGACCGCTGCGCCCGTCGCGTCGCGCCGAAGAGCTGTCGGGCAAGCGCGTGCGCATCGAGGGGTTCATGGCGCGGATGGAGATTCCGCCCAGCGGCGCGTTCTGGCTCTGCAAGGCGCCGCTCGAGTTGGACGAAGGGGGCGGCGGTTCCGGCGATCTGCCGGTGGAGAGCATCCTCGTGGTGCTGACGCCGCCACAGGAAGGCCCGGTGGCGCCCATCCGCGGTCCGCTGCGCGTCGAAGGCCGCTTCGAGACGGGTCGGAAGGTCTCGCCCGACGGCACCGTCTCGTTGTTCCGGATCGTGCTCGACCCTTCACGTCAGTCCAGAACCCACAAGGAGAAGCGATGAACCTCCGCAGCCTGCTGCTGTCACTCGCTGTCGCGGGTGCCGCGTCGGCGACCCCTGTCGTCACTGTCACACCTCCCTCCGGCGCACGGTTCTTCCCGGGCCAGCGCTTCGACATCCGCGTCGAAGCCAAGGGCACCGGCCCCTACGCGGCCGAGCTCTCTGTCGACGGCAGGAAGCTGAGCTTCACCTCGCCGTCGGACGCCTCGACCCCGAGCGCCTCCACGGACTCGGTCACGAGCCCCGGGTACGGCGGCTTCAACCTGCGCGGCTTCTCCAGCAGGAAGCCCGGCCTGCACACCATCATCGCGACGGTGAGCGACGGCACCGGCCCCGTCGCTACCGCCAGCGCCAGCTTCCTCGTCGTCTCGCCCGGAGGCGGCGACGATTCGGAAGGGACGCGCAACGTCATCATCCTGCTCGGCGACGGCATGGGCACCGCGCACCGCACCGCCGCGCGCATCGTCCGCTTCGGCGTGACCGGCGGAGATCCCAACGGCTATCTCGCGATGGACGGCTTTCCCGGAACGGGTCTGGTCAGCACGCACTCGCTGAACAGCATCGTCACCGACTCGGCGCCGGGCATGGCCTGCTACACGACCGGCAACCACGCGCAGAACGGCCAGGAGGGCGTCTACCCGGCGCATATGACGAACCCGTTCTATTACCCGCGCGTCGAGTACATGGCCGAGTACCTGCATCGAGTGAAGGGCACCTCCACCGGCATCGTCTCCACCGCGGACATCGAGGACGCGACGCCGGCCGCCAACGCCGTGCACACCGGGAACCGCAACGCCGGCCAGGGCATCGTCGACCAGTACTTCGACGAGCGGAACAACAGCGGCCTCGCGGTGCTGATGGGCGGCGGACGGCGCTGGTTCCTGCCTTCGAACCAATTCGGCTCGAGCCGCTCGGCCAAGAACGACTACGCGGGGCTCCCCCCTGACCTCGCCGCGGCCTGGGGCGTGCCGTCCGGCGCTGTCGATCCGGACCGCAACCTGATCGCCGACTTCGAAGGTGACGGCTTCACCTACGTCTCGAGCGCCACGGAGCTCTCGGCTGCGGGCACGCCCGGCAAGCTGCTGGGCCTCTTTGGTTACGGCAACATGAACGTCGCGCTCGACAAGGTCGCCAAGCGCCGCAACCCCGCGCAGCCCGGAGTGGTGGATGACTACCATGCACCCGACCAGCCGATGCTCGACGAGATGACCGACGCGGCCCTCGCGGTCCTGAGCAAGAACCGCAAGGGCTTCTTCCTCATGGTCGAGGGCGCTCACATCGACAAGCAATCGCACCTGATGGACGCGGAGCGCGCTGTGGGCGAGGTGATCGAGTTCGACCGCGCCGTGGGCGTGGCGCGCGACTGGGCTGACAAGCTCGGCAACACGATCGTCATCGTGGTGGCGGACCACGAGTGCTCGGGCTTCAGCATCATCGGCGCCCTGCAGGGCGGCATCGCGAAGCTCGCCTCGCTGCCTTCGGACGCGGCCAACCTGAGCCCGGATCCGGTGTTCCAGAACCAGCCGAAGCGCTTGCAGGCGGTGGGCGTCTACGACGCCGCCGCCTTCCCGAAGTACGACATCCAGCCGGACGGCTATCCCGCGTCCTACGACGTGGACGGAAAGGTTCTTTTCGGGTTCGGCGCGAACGGCGACCGCTACGAGACCTGGCTGACCAAGCCGGTCACCGTGATCGACAGCCTGCTGCCCTCGAACATCAAGAGCGAGTTGGCCGGGAAGGGGTACTCATCCACGCCGCTCGGGCGCACCATCGACCAGCCCGGATTTTTCGTCCGTGGGCAGGCGCCGGGCGATCAGGCCGTGCACACCGCCTCCGACATTCCCATCTCCGCGTACAGCACCGGCAGCAGCGCGTGGAGGAAGTTCGTCGGCGTGCAGAAGAACACCGACGTCTTCTTCAAGCTGCTCGAGGCGGTGGCCGGCCAGGGCGAAGACTAGCACGAGCGCCAGCTGTTCCGACGCGGGGCATCATTCGCGGAGCGGCTCGCCGGGCACGCATCGCTGGCGAGCCAATCCCTGCCACGTTCAGCCGTCCTGAGATAGCCGCGTCCGAGGAGGAGAAGCAGCGAAATCGCGGGGGCCCGAGAGCCGCGGTAGAATCAGGAACCGCACGAGGTAAACCGCGATGAGGTCTTTTTCCGCATTCTTCCCCGCCCTGCTCATTTGCACCGCGGCGGTCGCGCAGGATCCGGTCATTGCTCCAAGTGCCATGACAGCCACCATCGTGGAGGGAACCGCGACGGTACAGACCGCGGGCGCCTCCTCCGAGCAGCCGCTCGCGCAGGGCGCGGCGCTCCAGGAGGGCGACGTGGTGCAGACCGGGCCCGACGGGCGCGTCGAGATCTCCACCGCCAACGGCAACACGCTTCGCCTGGTCCAGAATGTGAGGCTCGAGCTGCGCCAGGCGCCGCAGCACGGGCGTACTTTCAGCGCCCACCTCTGGTTGGGCAGCCTTTGGCTCAGGGTGCACAAACTGCTCAAGGACGAGTCGTTCCGGGTCGAAACCGAGAACGGGGTCGCCGGCGTGCGCGGCACGGAATTCATGGTCGAGGCGGGTACACAGGGCGAGGACAGGGTGCGCGTCTACGAAGGAGCAGTCGAAGTGCGTGACCACGCGGGTCAGTGGACACACAGCGTCGAGCCCGGTAGCGAGCTGGCCTTTCGTCGGGACGCGCGTCCGGAGGGACCGCGGCCGTTCGACCCTGCGTCGGACCGCGCGTGGTCTGGAAGTTGCGTCCCGCCCGACGAACGTGAACGCAGCCGGCTTCAAGGAGAACGACACATATGCTGACGGCAGATCGTGAAGCGATTTCACGGCGGCGGAAATCGCAATGAGTCGAGTCACTGCAGCGCTCGCATTGCTGGTCGTCGCGGCCTACGCACCGAGCAGTCCAGCTCAAGAAGACGATTTCGCGACTGCCGCCCCACTGGCTCGTCCGTTGCCCTCCGACTGGTCCTTCGAGTTCGGCGGAGGCGCTCTCCTCCTGCCTTCGTATGTCGGCGCCGCCTCGACCAAGGTCCTGCCGCTACCGTGGGTCGACCTGCACTACAGGGATCGGGTCTTCCTCTCTCCGATTTCGGGGCTGGGCGTGAACCTCATCGCGGTCCCCGGGGTACGGCTCGGCGTCACACTGCTGCCCGACCTGGGCCGCTCGGCTTCGTCTAGCGACCGGCTGCGCGGTTGGGGCGACATCGGGGCTGGGGTAGATCTAAAGGTGTTCGGGCAACTGCGCGTCGTCGGCCCGATCGCTGTTCTCGCCGGAGTGCGCCGCCAGCTCGGCGCAGGCAACGGAACGGTGGTCGATGCCGGACTGACCGGCACGCTGCCGCTGCTGCGCCGTCTGTTTGTTTCCGCGACTGGCACCGTGACCTGGGCGAACGCGCGCTACACCCGGTCCTACTTTGGAGTCGATGCGGATCAATCCGCGGCGGCTCTCTCGCACGGTTCGGTGGTTCCCACCTTTGCGGCGGGCGCGGGGCTGCGGGACACCTCTCTGGCGCTGCTCGCCAGCTTCCGCATCGATCAGCACTGGTCCGTGAATTCCATCGCCCGTGCCGAGGTCCTGCTCGGCGATGCATCCCGCAGCCCCCTCACCGAGCGCCGCCTCCAACTGACGTTCGGCGGGTTCATCGCGTACCGGCTCTGAACTCGAGGCGAGAACTCAGCGTACGGGCATGTTGAAGCGGACGCGGCGCGCCAGACTGCGTGCATCCTCGAGGCCGTTAGCGTAGCAGCCGACGTCGCTTCCATAGAAGACGATCACCATGCGTCTCCGATCTGGGGAGCGGATGAGACTGAAATAGAACTGGTAGCGCCGCTGGTCGGGCTTCTCCGAGAACTTGGCTCATCGAGGCCCCGATGTGACGCGCAATAATTGATTGGGGATTGATCGCTCGCAATCACCTGGCGCCATCCAGCTGCCATCCGGCTAATCAGCCCACGATCTACTAGCGCCTGTTCGATGGCAAGGCGCTCAGCTAGTTCCTCCAGATCGGATCTGCCCCGCAGCCTGTCGCGCAGCTTTCGAGAGGCGGCGCTGATCCCGATCATCGTCCTCAGCGGCACGACTGATCCGCAGATGCCCGCCAAGGTGAAAGCGCTGGGCGCGGATGCATTCCTCAGCAAGCCCGTGGACGCGGCGGCGCTGTTTGCCGCGCTGTCCAAGGTCCGCGTTCAGACCTGAGTCAAGCCCCCGTCCACGAACAGCTCGACTCCCGCCACGTAGCTGCTCTCGTCCGAGGCGAGGAAGGAAACGGCCTTTGCCACCTCGTCGGTCGTGCCCACCCGGCCCAGCGGGATGCCGGGCACGGCCTGCTCCACGAACTGCGATACTTGTTGTTCGCTCATCCCCAGATTGGTCTGGTACCCCGGGGTGGGCACTACGCCCGGGCTGATGACGTTGACGCGGATGTTCTTGCCCTTGAGGTCCACGCTCCATGTGCGCGCAAACGAGCGCACCGCCGCCTTGCTGGCGCCGTCCGATGAAGCTCACCAGGGAGCAGACCGAGAAGAACCGCACCGCCATCCTCGAGGCGGCCCAGCGGCTCTTTCGGGAGCGCGGCTTCGAGGGCGTTGGCGTCGCCGACCTGATGCGGGAGGCCGGCTTCACCCACGGCGGCTTCTACAACCACTTCTCCTCGAAAGAGGCGCTGGCGATGGAGGCATGTCAGGAGGCCCTGGGCAAGGCCAACGCGGCCTTCGCCGACTCGCTCGAGCACGGCAAAGGCAACCCATGGCGGCGTTACGTCGTGGAATACCTCAGCAGGGAGCACCGCGATGATCCAGGCTGCGGGTGCACCCTGGGCGCTCTCTCGGCCGACGCCGCCCGCCAGGGACCCGAGCTGCAGTCAAGCTTCGCCGAGGCCATCGAGCAGGTGATCGGCATCCTCGCCAACCATTTCCGCAAGACGGCACCAGGAGAGCCGCGCGCCCAGGCGCGCGCGAGCGCCGTGCAGCAGTTCAGCGAGCTGATTGGCGCACTGGTGCTCTCGCGCGCCGTTTCCGGCGCGGACCCGCGTCTCTCCGAGGAGATCCTGTCCACCAACCGGCGCCGGCTCGAGATCTGAACCGGTTCGACGCGCTGCTACGCATGCCATGCGCATTTCGGGGTCGGTGAACGTCAGGGCGCAGTTTCTCGGCGCTCGTCGACGCGAGACGGTCTCCGGTCGGATCCGACGCGGCACGTGGCTTCCCGGCTCCTAAGCTTCCGACCGTTGAACATCAGGGCATGTCGCTCTGAAGTCGAGAGGGAAAACCAATGAGACTGATGATGGTCGGAACGATGATTGCGGCCGGATCGCTGGCCACGACGGCGGTGCGGGCCCAGGAAATGAACGCAGGAACGGGAGCTACCGCGACCGGGCAGACCGGACAGAGCGCGCAGACCGGGCAAAGCGCGCAGGCCGGCCAGAGCGCGCAGTCGAATCCGCCCCGCTACGGGTTGTACTTCAACGGGCCAGCCACGCCCGACGCTAACGGAGTTCCCGTGCCGAATCCGAATCCGTATTCCAGGTTCGAGGCCGAGGAAAAGGGCGACGATCTTCTTATCGAGACGCCGCTGGTGGATCCGCCGACCGACAACTAGGGAACCGAGGCGGAGACGCATTGACGTCCGGTCGCTGCCTCTGCAAGACAAAGGAGGGCGGCTCCCATGGAGCCGCCTTGCGTCGGCACGAACCGGGCGGGACCAGGTCCAGGTCCACGCGCCCCGGTGTTTACCATTCAAATTGCGCTCCAGCAGCGCGTCGAATCCCGAGAGCACTCTCGCCAGCGTCAAGTATGGCGCTCGCGGCCGACGTGACCCAATGACGGCGTGCGCTGGCCGGGCCGCCAATCCAGCATCTCGGTCCCGGAGATCTCCTCCAGCGACTTGCCTTCGGCCGGCACGGCGAGGAAGGCCGCCACGACCGCCGCAATGAGCATGAGCACCGCACCGAGCAGATATCCGGTCAGCACCAGCGACCGGCTGCCGGTCGCGATCAACGCGGCGAACAAGGCAGGGGCGAACAGACCGCCCGCAGCGGTGCCCACGGCGTAGAAGATCGCGATCGCGAGCCCGCGAAGCTCGACCGGAAAGAGCTCGCTGACGGACAAGTACGCAGAGCTCGCGGCGGAGGAAGCGAAGAAGAAGGTGATGCACCAGAGCATCGTCTGCGAGGTCGCCTTGAGCCAGCCTTGCGCGAAGGCGTATCCAGTGGCCGCGAGGAGGATTCCGGAAACGGCATACGTGAAGATGATCATCTGACGCCGACCGATCGTGTCGAAGAACCGCCCCAGGATCCACGGGCCAAGGAGATTCCCGATCGCGAACGGAATCAGGTAGAGCCCGACCCTGTCGCTCGGAATGCCATAGAACCGGCTCAGGATCAGCGCGTACGTGAAGAAGACCGCGTTGTACGCGAACGCCTGCGAGACCATCAGCGTGAAGCCCAGGATCGAACGACGCAAGTGCGTCCGCAGCAGTACCCACGCGACGGCGCCGAAGCTCAATTTTCCCTTCGCCTGGATCGGCCGCAGCGGCGGCGAGGGCGGGAGAGGCCGGCCGATGCTTCGGGCCACCTCGGCCTCGATCTGGGACACCACTCGCTCGGCTTCGTCGGCGCGCCCGTGCAAGAGCAGCCAGCGCGGACTCTCCGGCAGGTTGCGGCGGACCAGGAGAATGGCCGTGCCCACCAACCCACCCAGCGCGAAGCAGACGCGCCAACCAGTGGAGTGAGGCAGGCGATGCGGGTCGAGCAGGATGATGGTGCCGAGCGCGCCGAGCACGGTCCCTGCCCAGTAGGTGCTGTTGATGGCGAGGTCCGCGCGGCCGCGCACGCGCGCGGGAAGCAGCTCGTCGACCGCCGAGTTGATGGCTGAGTACTCGCCTCCGATCCCGGTCCCCGTCAGGAAACGGAACAGGGCGAAAGGTGCGAACCCCCAGGAGATCGCGGTCAGCGCCGTCGCCGCGGTGTACACGCCGAGCGTAACCAGGAAGAGCTTCTTGCGGCCCAGAGCATCCGTCAGGCGCCCGAAGAAGAGAGCTCCCAGGATCGCGCCCAGCAAGTACGCGCTCGCGGACAGGCCGATCTGGCTGTCGGACAGATGCAGCGTGGAGGGTTCAGTCAGCACCGTTCCGACCGAGCCGACCAGGGTCACCTCGAGCCCATCCAACATCCAGGTGATCCCGAGGGCGACCACCACCCGGACGTGCCACCTGGACCAGGGAAGCCTGTCCAGCCGACCCGGAATGTTGGTGACCATCCAGCTTCCTTGTGCCCGCGGAGCCTCTTCCACCGTCAAACCCATCGTTTCCGTCTAGCCCTCGTCGAGAGCTGCACCGTTACCGCCAACGGACCTGATTTGAACGATGCACACGCGATTGCCGGCGCGCCCCGGCCCCCATCAGTGATTCAAGCTGCGTAGATCTGCGTGACCGTGCTGGCGGGCAACCGCCGCGTGCGGGCCGCACACGATGGCGATGCACGCCGCCCGACCGATCTAGCGAGGGCGGCGGTCAATCGATGAAAGAAAGGAACCCTTCCAAAAGCGGCCCCTCCGCCGAGCAGGAGATCGTGGTCGGCCTGCTGGTCGCACCCGTGATGGCGGATCTGGCCACGCAGCTCGTCCAGGACTTACCAGCCGAGCTCACCAGCCGATTTTCCGGTATCCGATTCGAGGTGCGGGTAGCAGTCGAGCCGCTCGCCAGTGCAGCCGGTTTCCG
>Ga0137399_10000212_pt1 | contig 21431 bp, 27 predicted proteins | sample czorhiz316metaG_FD_104810 | JGI IMG/M metagenome (GOLD analysis project Ga0137399, IMG submission 104810) | Vadose zone soil microbial communities from Angelo Coast Range Reserve, California, USA - czorhiz3.16 metaG | ecosystem: Environmental > Terrestrial > Soil > Vadose zone | place: USA...
AGTAAATCACCAATAAGTTTTTTGCATGTGTCAGAGCATTGGTCGTTGTCGCCAAAGTTTAAACATCGATGTCAGAGAATTAAGCTTAGACAGAAGTGTCAGAACAGTCAAATGACATCCCCGAAGTGGCTGTGTCTGCCGAGATTCATCAATTTTGGCGCTGTCAGCAATCTCAGCAGCCGGAACACTTCGGCAGTACACTTCGGGTCTCATGTGAATTGGTGGGAATTCAAACTCCGACCGCCAACCGTGAATTGCAGGGCTCCCCGCCGCGGCACAGCCACTCGCGACTTCGTCATCGATTCACAACTTTGGCAGGTGCGATTCACAATTTCGAGGGCCTAACTTGATTCACAAATTTTGGCAGGGAATTGGTTCGAATGGCGATCTCTCAACGGACATGGCCATTTCCACGGTGCGTCCTCACCTCACTTTTACCAGCAACAACGGGAAAACTTAAAGCAAACGGTGACGAGCTGTGAGCACTGGGTGAATAAGCACAATCTCTTTCATGACACCTCATATGCCCTCGCCTACTACTCAGTTGTTGATACTATAAAATTTTAAACTATATAGTTGGTATTAATATCAGTAGCATTGCCCGCGAGAACGAATTTGGTAATACTAGTCCCAAAAGGGGAAAAGCTACACAATGCGCACTAACCAGCTTTCTTTCTTTTCATACAATTTAAATTTCGCTGAAAGCTACTATCTAACTCCTCCCATACTTTTTACCATGCCAGTAACAGTCGTCGGCAAATTCTTCCGGGCTTGCGTCAAACACATAAAAAAGGTTGTCGGTATGTCCTACGTTCATTCGTCGGCCTCGTTTCCATTGACAATTCGGATCTCTAGTACGCGTTGTAGCTCGGAAAGGAACTTCGGTCGGGGCCGACACGGGAGATGTTTCGGTTGGCGTCGGCGCCGGCGTGCGAGTGGGCGCGGATTTTGACCCAGGCAACCTAGGTCAACTTTCAAATTCACTCCTTTTCACGTTTGATATTCACGTCTGATGTTTGGACTCGATTTTAGGGAGCAATGTTACCATTATGGGGGGGAATTTCTTGAACGTTCACGGAGATTATCACGATCATAGGTTCTCACCGGAACTCAATCGGTCAGTAAATTCGTACCCTCTAGCGGAAGGAGATTGCTGACTTTCTACCTAATTTTTCTTTATGCATTTTATATTTTGCTTTGTGCATTGTTGGACCATTAATTCACATCTACGCGATTAATACTGTATTGGCGTTCCTGAAAAATAAAGTCAAATACTGGAGATAGAAAATGAAGTAACAGCATTAAGGAGAGATGTCGGTTTCCTCATGGCGCAATCGTCCCGTGCTTAAATATCAGTACTTTAGGATTAACGAGGCTATGTAGTATAGGTTCCTTCAGTAAGTTTTGGAATTGGAAATTCCGACGCGGAATCCGACGGATCCAGAGAATCTCAGATTTGGAAAAACCGGGTGGCTTGTGGCAGGCTTGCCTTCCTTTCGTTATTTTGGTGGTGACAATAATTCTTCAGGCCACACAAGAACACCACGAGCTCGAAAGCCACACGAATGCGTGCATGGACCACCAATGTGGAACAACCACTGCCATGGCCAACAAGGATGTGGACAACCAAGCGAACACCAGCGAGCACAACCGCGAACGCAAATAAGCCAGACCACTGACTGACGACGACAAACGCAAGAAACCCAGGGCGGGATCAACGACGACAACCACCGCCAGGGGAAGCACGGACGAAGCGTGTCATCCAGCGCTGACACACCCGGTCGACAATGAAGTGTCAATCTGGAGGGCACCCGGTGATTAACCCCTCCGATATTGCTCGCATGCGGCGCTGATGCCGCATGGACCCCACCGCTTCGTTTGCGATCACCGACACGAACTCGACAGAGCGTAGACTCCACCAGCACCTTCCTGCCCCTCAAGACACACGCCATCCGCCATCGTTTGGCCGAACGCGGGCTAGACACCGCGTAGACCCCATCCCTGCCTTCCTCCCAACACCTTTCCCATTTTCGTTTGTGATGCCAGACGCATACAATGCTCAGTAGCCCGCCGTCCTGGCTGCCCAACCCTTTCCCCAGCCTCATTCGTGACGCCAAACGTGAATTTGGTGCCGCCCTCTGGAACGCACCCGACACCTCCCCCACCCGTGTTCGCAAGGCCAGACGCGACATCGATGTAGTGTAGATTCCCGCCCCACCCTACCCATCAACTATCTCAGTTCGGGAAACCAAGCGCGAGTTCGATGCCCCTTAGACCCGACTTCCCCCTTCCTGGCATCCATTCTCATCAGGGAATCCGTGATCTGCTAATAGCAGTAAATCATAAATTCTACTGTGTGGTAAATATATACGAAGCGCGGTAAGTAATGAATTACTTGGTAGAAAGTTAATTTCACAAACGAGGACGGCAGCAAGAACAATGGTGACACGAGAATGCTACCGCGAGAATGCAGCGAGGAACGGCGACAACGAGGAACGGTGGGGAGGGAAAGCAGGTACGCACTGAGGCTTGCGCGAGACCTTTGATTGATATTTTCGATGGTTGTTTTTATATCATATAGTACGTCTCTGCTAAACTACAAATGTTATACAATTACAGGCTCTTATGTGTGGTATTTACGATGACTATAAATTAATGTTGTTCATGACCATAATTTCATCATTTTTAGTCATCGAGAACAGGTCGAACCCAGGCTTGGATGAGCTGCCTGTGTATCTACCATATCTAATCTTACTTTTGTTGGTCAAAACGTGATAATGGGAGCTTCATCTAAGCGAGTATCTGTGTGAAAATCCTGTGCAGCGCCGCCAAAATGGCAAAATCTAAGCGAGTATCCAAATCTAACCAAGAAAAAAGGGTTCTTTACAGTTCTTCGCTTACTAATCATTCCCGCCACTCTTTGCCTATCATTCACTCATCCCAGAACTGATAGCTTAACTCACAGCTCACTCGTGGCGCGTCGGCGCGTCAGGTCACGGGATGTTATGGATGCCAGATTGAGTTTCCCTCTTTCCTCTTTCTTTCTTTATTTGATTATTTGATTATTTACCCACAGACAACGCTATACAGCCGAACTTCTTGAGGCACATTTAAATAAAAAGCCGTAAACGACTTTAAGGATCAATGGGCCGTGATTTCATTGCTGGTTGTCGCAATCTGTTGCCCGTTTCCTTTTCTTTGGGGAATGAAAGAGTAAATATCTTGCGGGCCTAGGCCTGGTACGCCAACGTGTGCGTTCGATAAAAACCACCGGCGCGATCTCTATTCACCGAGTCCACCTAGTACTCAATCCCACTATGTAATCCATCAAAATGTCGAATTCCAACGGTGACATGGCTCTTAGTTGTTGTCGCTGGATATTCTTTGTCTCTCGCCCCCTCTTTGGTCAGTATTCCGATTTAGACGAACTCCAACATGTCTTGAAGGACCATTATGTCTTCAGAATATTGAAAATACCTGTCGTGAACAGCATACAATGAGAGAAATGCTTCCCCGTCCCCTCGTTAGCTCACACTCTAGGATTCGCCAGAGACCTTCCTCAGGAATGCTCAGATATATTTCTCACTGGTAGAATGGTTACTCTTTTTGATATAAGCCTACTGTCTATTCACCAAGCCAACACTCTGGGAGGTGATTTCACACGTGCCTGGAGGTTGCTTACGAAGCAGACAAGCGTGGCGGCCAGATGACGTAAGCAGCAAGCGTGAGCGTTTAAGTATTCCTCCTATTGAAGCAGAGAAAGAGGTATCTGGTTACAATATTATTAGCAAGATATTTAGTCCATATCCAATTCAGGATCTTTCTCCGGTTCATAATCATGATCAAGGCCCTGCACATCAAATGTTCACGCAAACATTTGGGTCACGGGTAAAAGCACGTGGCCCCTTGAGACTGTTGGAGGGTTCAGCACAGCCTCATGGTTGCAGAGTTCGACGTTATGCCTTTACTACCCCTTCCAAGCAGCGATACACCATATTCATCTAACATACACGACGTCGCTCAAATCTTGCACTCTCATTATGAAACAACTAGCGCCGTCCTTTCCTCCGGAAATCACAACAGACACCGTCTTGAACATCATGCCCATCTAATCTTCAATGATGCCCTTCCCCTACTCCTGGTTCTGGAAGAGGAATTCAGGACAGACAACTCCCTCATGCACTGGCTTCAGGATGTGGCCGAACAATTCTTAGGTTTAACCACGCACATACTCAACCTGGAAGCAGAGGGAGACGATGAGGGGTAAGAATCTTCTTTCAATTTACCATATATTCTCACAATTCCGACGATGAGCACAAATAGACCTAGCAATGTGTTTATTCCTCAACCCATAACTGTTGAAAAGAAGAAGACACGAGGTCGGCCAAGGAAGGTTGTGAATGTTGACCTGCTCAAGGAGGCAATGGACCCAACACGACAAATATCTCAGGCCCTTCTTGCCAAAAAGCTAGGGATACATCGTAATACGCTACGTGAAAAATTGAAGGAGAACTCAATCAACACATCTTTCTCTGATATCTCAGATGATGACCTTGATCAAATCGTCAAGGGTTATCGCGACTCTCACCCCAATTCTGGGATCAGGTATCTTCGTGGGCGCCTTAGAAGCCAGGGCCTTTGTATCCAACGCTGGCGCCTGCGAGAATCCATCACACGAGTCGATAGACTTGGCCAAACCCTCAGGCGCCGTACCAGGGCCAAGAAACCTCGCAAACAATACCATGTATCCCGCCCGAATGCCTTATGGCATATCGATGGCCATCATAAACTTATTCACTGGGGAATCGTCATTCATGGCGTTATTGATGGGTACTCCAGGAAGGTATACTCATAACTCTGTGCCCGATGGCAGGACATATCTTCACGCTCTTTCATGACAGATTACAGGTTTACGTGCAAGCACGGATAACCGTGCATCAACCGTGTTGGATATGTTTATAGATGCCATTATCGAACATGGCGTTCCCTCCAGGGTTCGTGGAGATCGTGGCGGTGAGAATAGAGATGTCTCGATTCTTATGATCATCTTGCGGGGTCTCAATAGAGCCTCCTTTATGTGGGGTTCATCTGTTTTCAATACAAGAATTGAGCGCCTATGGGTGGAGGTAGGGCGCCAATTTGCGCGGGCATGGCGAGCGTTCTTTCGACGACTCGAGCGTCTTCACCTTCTGGACCGAAGCAATAAGAATCATCTCTGGCTTTTACACTTCCTTTTCCTGGATTTCATTAACTCTGACTGCCATGAGTTCCAAAATGACTGGCATTCACACCCAATTTCTGGTGAAGGACACCACCAGAGTCCAAATGTAAGTACCTACCTTTAATCAGTTGCCTGCAAAGCCACAAACACGTCATTTATAATAGGACATGGCACTTTTAGGTGCACTTGAACACGGAATTTACGTGGACAATGAAGATGAAGGCGAGTGCCTTGGAATGTCAACAGCCCAAATCTGTCAATACTTTGGCATCGAGCAAGACAGCGATGATGATGATGATGCAATATTTGCAGAGGACGAGCACGTGCACCATCCAGGAGGTACTGGTGATGAAGATTCATTGAGTGACGACGCCGAGGAGGTTTCTGGTGATGAGGGTTTAACATTTGATGACGCCGATGACTGGTTAGGCTACCTTTCAGAAGGCGAAGATGAGGGAATGCGAGAGGAAGAACAAGACGTAGGTGTTCATCGTCATTTCCTGGGTATAATTTTCATCAGAAAATGTTCTAGATTCCTTCCACTGATCGTTATGAGAGTGGTATCAATCATGCGCCAGTCGCTGTCCCAAACCATTCATCTCCCTTTGAAAAACGGCCTGACCTTCACCAAAATTTTGTTGCAAATCTTGAACTTTTAGTGCAGGCAGGAACCTCACCCCCAGGATTTGGTCTTCTTCCGGATGAGTGGGAAGATGGCGGATACCCAGCAGTAGAACCTATACCATACGGACGGAGAGGCGGCACCAAAGAAATATCCCTCCCCGACCACATCTGGCATCCCAGAGCTATGCTCTGGGGGCAAGCACTCTTTGTCCTCAACGCCTTACAATACCAGTCTCAACCCTAAACCCTCACCTCCAACCAAAGTCTACCATCCTCCTAACGTTGTCTGGCTTGCAGATACGCCATCTGGGCCTAGAGATTCTCAAAACCATCCCTTCATCACCCAGCACATTTCATTCTGAGCTTTGCAGCCAGCAGTCTTTCATCGTCATGGGGTACTGGGGCAAGTACTGGGTTGGCTCGAGGAGGAGAGGTTGGCTCGAGGAGGGGAGGATGTCTCCCACTTCGTGTTGGGGTTTTAGGATAGGGGTGGAGAATTGGCAGTGACGATAGGAGTATTCTCTTCCTATGTATGTAGTGTCCATTAGACAATGTAAACCTAGTTTGAACTTCAAGGCTGGTTGTCACGCTGTGTTAACGACAACTAAAACATTTGTAATGGAATTTCAAAAAGACTACACTTGAAAATGTAATGAATGTGACCAGCTACACTGCCCTCTCAAGTGACCGACTTTAGTACAAGACCCACACATGTGAACGTGTGAGGGTTTTGCGTCGAGACTATGTGGCGATGTTAAAGCTGCTCTGGGCGTATTTTGTACGTGAAATCCAAACTAGGGCGATGGCCCTCTGAAGCGATGGGAAGATTTCTGTATACAGTGTATATAAGGGACCCTGTGTTAACTTTTTGAGAGACACTTACAATCCGATAGACCACCATTTCTGAAGGAGATTATTCGCTTGGATACTCTCTTTCTTGATGTCTCCCAGGACCTTCTCATAGACCTGGCAGTAATCCTGTGAAAAAGATATTGTTTTCATGGTACCCTCCGCCCACTCCTCCAATGCCAAACGGGTCTAGTATCCAAATAAATTTACGAAACACAGTTTAAGTTGTGATGCTTACCAGAGTGACCACGAAGGCCAGCACCTCTTGGGTGAAACCGTCGTTGAAATGGTGCCTGGATTCTCGGCCCCAGGAAGCACTTCCTGTAAAAAAAATTTCAAGAAATGTTTCCCGGATGCACTCGTCACCAGTAGACGCATCCCTGAGGTGCGTCTTGACACGTTCTTTTATTTCAGCGTCTTTCCCTTCTGCAGCAAGGTCTGGCAGGCCGCAAGACTTCGCCACGTGCTTACGGGCGACTTCTAAGGCATTTGTTATCGATGCCGACGCTGCAGATACAAACTATAGGAATGACATGTTCTCATCAGGAAAAAATGAAACGAGATAAAATTGCACTCACCTTCTGACGGAGTTTGGAAAGGACTCCTTCCTCGCGTATTTGTAACCGATATTTCTCGGCCATTTCTTGAGACTGTGTCATTTTGTACTGTGCTACGCCCACTTCATATGCGTCTACCATTTCGTCGTCCAAACCATTCTCCTCGCCAACATTATCCTTCGTAGAGTCACGATCTAATAAAAAAAAGGCACCCCGGCTCCACACCTGGAGCACGAACACTCGTTGCGCAATTTCCCAGACGGCATCGTTGAAGGCCCTTTGTTCTTTCCCTGCTATCTTTTCCTTGTACGGCGCTTTCAACCTGCAGGCGCTCCCATCCTTTGTCTGAATCGACCGCAATTGGGAGTTAGGTTAATAGAACTGTCATTCAAGCGTCAATCCCTCACCTGGTCCTGGCTCTGACCCCCTTTTGATCTGGACGAGTTACCGGAATTAGGGATAGATATCCTGGAATTTTTTCGGGAAGTTCGTTTCTTTCCGGTATCAGAAGCGTAAGGGACAAAGATGGTTTGGGAGGTTCCTTGGGAGGGTGGTTGGGAACCTATTTCAGTGCCGCCATAGGTGTTGTAGGGGTAGGGTTCAGGTGGTCGATTTGGGTACTGCCACCGCTTTCCGACTGACTCTACGGCGGGGGCTGAGGATGATTGGGAGGTTTCGGAAGGTCGCACCGCGCTTAAGGTGACGTGAATAAACCATATGTGAAAATAAAGAAAAAAACCTACAAATTCATTAATTCCGTTGTTATGTTTTGGTTCTGCCATGGTATTCCAACTGACTGTAGGGAAGGGACTGGGGGTGGTTGCATGGCAGGTGCTGAGGACGATTGAAAGGTATCAACAGGTTGGGCGGCGCTTAAGGTAATGTGAAAAAACCATACGTGAAATGAACGAGAACAACAAATGACATACACATTCATTAGATGATGCATTCCCTCATATGAGGGCAGATCGCCGTACTGATGGCCAGCAGGTTGGATTGCACTTGAGATGATGTGAACAAGGACTACAAAATGCTAATTTTCCCAATGTACTACTGTTCGTGGTAAAGGCTATTGTCGATTCCGGAAAGAAAATTTCGGGGTTCTATCCCTTCCCTGGCGGCGATGTGAAGAAGCAGACGTCCAAAATAAAAATGACGACGTACCCCAAAGCGCCATCAGGGAACAGGTCGGCCATGCTTAGCAAAGGACTAGATAAATTCAGGTAAATTTCAAAAAAAAAAAGAGAAATCCCAGCTCACCCCACGACACCAGTGTCAGCTATGTTCGGCAGGGGCTCAAAATTATCAAGTTCGAAACTTGGCCCATCAATACTCGTTTCAATATGCTGTGCAATAAAACTCACAACTCATCGTTATTGTTCATGTTCCTGTGGACGACTGGGGATCGAGTGGTTGGAAATGATCAATAGCAGGATTGGAGGTATGCAGCAATATATCTAATGCCCGTCAAGGCGGTAGGGTTCGTGGAAATTCAGGGTAGAACATGCTGCCGTCGAAGTAGATCCCACCAATGAAAGCAAAGGTTTGACATCGCTCACTCCCGACCCAGCTGTTCGGTGGTGTCAGGAAGCACAGACACAATAAATACTGTACAATTAGGACCAAGTCCTCATGTTATGCATATGCACTCAGTAAAAAAGGAAATCATGAGTCTCACGGAGTCACATTCAGATCACTTCAAAACGAGCATTGAGTCATTTCACACAGTTTGAAAGTCAACCCAAATCAACCCACAGTCAGTCAGCTAATTCAGTCAGCTAATACATATTCCATTCCATTCCAGTCCAGTCATGTGTCAGGCATTGATCGATTTATGACAAAAAAAAACTTCCTGTTTTACTGAGACACCTCGCGTATCACATTGGAAAAACAAATATTTTCTTAAATCAAAAGAAAAACTTTCAGCCATCTCGGCGAGAAAAAAAAATACAAATTTGATGAGGAGTTGGTCGTAATTGTACAGTACTGCAAAAGAGACAAAGTGGAAATCAGATATCAAGTGTAGTGGCAGAGGGTATGGGTAACACAACAATAACGAAGTGGAAGTGGGAAGAAAGGAGAAAGAAAACATATTACACCACCTCTACATCGACTCTCCTCCACCGCTGTCACCAGAGCTCAGTGACTCTCCTGATCCAGAGCCTCCTTCGTTCATCGAAGTTAGTGTGAAGAGGTGGCAGGGGTTTTCATAAGTTGGCTTCGTAGGGAAGAAGGGCGATGGTGGCTGCGGAATGTTGATGCCTTCATCGTTGAGGAAGTTGAAAACCCATGCTACTTGACGATCTGCAGAAGATAGGTAGACGAGGGCCTCATCTACAGCGTCTTGTAAGACAACAAGTTCTTGCTGGCAAGCGTCGCGCTTGGTGAGGGCAAGGTGATACTCGCTGGCCAATGTTGCTCTTGCTAGCCGGGCCACTGTAAGCGATGTACGGGGGTCAAGTGTGGTAAGGTCTCCTCCATCCTCTCCAATTTTCAGTAAAGCATGATATTCTTCAAATCTCTTCTTAATCGTGTTATTGTTGGCATTGATAACCTTAGTTTGGGCAGTAGCGAGCGATAGCCGAGAATGGGCCATGTACTCTTCAGCTGCCGGCGGGACCTTGACACGATTAGGAGAAAGGAATCCATAGGACAGAGGCATACTCACCTTTCGACAAAAGCTGCCAAGGGGTGATTTGAAGTCTCCAGAGTGGTATGTACGGATAGATTGGACGTGGGCTTGTTGCGGTTGCGTGGATTGCTGGAGAAGAGGGGTAGTAAATGGAACTCCACACCTTTTAGACACTGGTGAATGGGATGGTGTGCTTGGGACCAGAGTTGTCGACATGAAGTCTTGAGAAGAGATGCGAGGCGTGATGCAACAACAGTGACAACGGTGGGCATCATCGCCACGTGGAAATTCCATAACTGTAGGGAAGATTCCCACAAGTCCGTTTATATTTTCAGAACCATACGGAAACTATTATTAAGCACCACTGATAGAAGAATTTTCAAGTGGGAAATCGCATGCCAACACAACAGACCTGATGGCTCCGTCCTCAATGCTTTGCAAAGTATTGAAACGACTTCCATCCCTTTGCAGCCAATTGAGCATATCTTCTTTGCAATTGGTGGACATTCCTCGGTGGTCTACGGTCTTGAGAAAATCAACCACCTTGTTAAGGTCGAGAGGGTCAAGAGGATGGAGAATCGAACGCGCTACCACCCTCCACCAAGTATCGGTCCAAACCTTGCCACAAGTCACATGGGATGCGCACCAAGCTGTTTGGAAGTCGTGGGAGTCCTTCGGAAGAGAAGGGGGATAAGCTGCGATTATTTTACGTTGCCTTTCCATAGCCTCCTTGGCTTTGGCGATTATACAATATATGCGGACGTTAATGTGGTTGAGGTCGTCGTTCGAGAGGTTGTTCAAGGGCGATTTGAGGAGTTCCTTAACAGCAGGAGCGACCCAGTCCCGTATTTCGTACTGTTTTGCCAGTTTGATCCTCTCCGTCGCAGGAATTTCAAGCTGCTCGAGCCAGTGTCGAGCGAATTTGATGCCGTCTTGAATATACCACATTGTACACATGTGGAGGATGTCAATCAAAACCTCTTTGGAAAGATCCTGAGGCGGATTCCATGAACTAAATAGAAGTCGGAGTTACGTTTTGAATAATATGAAAGCACCCTGGCACTCACAGGTGATTCAACCAGGTAATAAAGCTCTCGAAACGTTGTACAGTAACTCCGTTTATAATAATTGGATTGTTGTCGGTGCCTTCGCTTCCATCAGCAGGTTCCAGCTGAAGGATCTGGCGGAGAGGGTCAGAATGTTGGATTAACCCCCCAACATCTAAACCAAAAGTGGTGTCCTCCACCTGGGAACGGGCCATTGTCATCCTTCGAAAGAAAGATTTATAATCATTTCTTACGGCAAAAACCACATAGAAAGGCTTTCGATATAGAGTGGGATGCGGATTCCACTGAGAAGGTGTCGGTGGGAGTGGTGTTGTTGGCCACATGGCAGCTGAGAGAAGGGAATACAACCCCAACCAACTGGCCACAATTTCATTTAACCGAGCCTGAGCACATTTGATAAAGCGAGAAAAGGAAATGAGTGTGTGAATTCAATGTTTCCTATTTCAGTTCACTAGACAAGAGTAGATTGCCGCCACTCGCACCCTAGCCGTGCTTGCCTCACAAATCTCACTATTGAATAGGATATAAGATAGGTTTGGTAACTAACACCAGTAACGTTGAATGGAGAAACAATAAAATTATTCGAGGGACAACATCCAGTGCAAGTTAATGTATCACATTTAAACGTATTTAACGCGCTTCGTTGAAAGAGTACCCTGAGTTCCGACTAACTTCGGCCCATGACCACAGTATTCCATAAACGCCTCGTCAAAAGGAGTGCGGCCGATCGGTAAGAAGTCTGTTGGTGCTTCTAGGATGGGTTAGATCCAATCCAGAGGCTTCGGCATGGTCGTACTCACGATAATTTTGTGGTACCCTCTCTCTTATCTCAATATGGGCCCACTCATCCGCGTCGTACCCGAGTTTATTGTCCACCCCACTTGGGGTGTTATGCAGTCGCTCCAATTCCAGCTTCCCACCGGGGATGATCGAAAGGACATTATCCATTTGAAGGGATAACAAGGAGGCCATACACCCAGCAGCCCCTTCCCGCTTGTCCTTCTCTGCTAATTGTTTGTACTTCAATACCGCGGCAGCTTGAGCAACGAGAAGACGAGTGGTAAATGTCGTGTCCAGTGAGGAGCCAGCCTCTGCATGACCAGTGGTGCTGTATTTGCTCTCCCACCAACGTAGCAGTTCGAAACAGACCCCACGCGCCAAGCAAATGTTTACCCTCTCTTCGAGAGGTATACTATTTTGATCGTGCGATTCCGCAGCCTCCAGAGGATAACCTCTCGCGTTGGTGTAAGTACGGAAGTCAAAGACGTTCCCAAAGATTACCAAAAAGCAGAAGGCGAAAAGATCCAGAGCACCGAGCAACGTGCCCGGATCTGGCAGATGCTCGGCTTCGATGGCTGCCATAATATCAGAACGTGTTGTGATTCGCAGAACCATAAGTCTCACCTCCAAAATTTCCTTTACCGATCTGTACCAAACCAGTAAAGTAGAAGGTGGCCATGCGCCTCAAAAGAGCTGAAGCTGGCGGGTGGTTGGTGTTCGTGATTTTGATATGATCCACGAAGCTGTGAACCATACCCCGAAGTGTATCTTGCATCGTCGACGTGCAGTAGAAATGCCCGCCATGACAAATGGACGGCTCAGGCGTGAACGCTGCATGGAGCGTGTTGGGTCTCATTAGGCTATTTTTGGCATCAAATGTCAACGGGGGAGTGCTGCCCTTCAGAGCGAAATGACTTACAAACGAGTGCCTGGGGTCAACAGAATGATTTCAATTTGGTACCCACTGGCATCGTCCAGTTCGAAATCCTTAAACGCGTCGATTGACACGAACTGCCCAAACTGGTCACGGATGCATATCCACGCCTTGAAGCCGCACAATACCATGATGAAAGTGTTGAATCCATTACTGTCAAGATGAAACCAAGTTCGTGCTCCGCCAGTCGCTGCAAGGCCCCACCGAATATGACCAATTGGAGGTGGGGATTCCGTTCCGGTGATGGCCCAGGCAAGAAGGTCTGTCGAAAACTTGGGCGTCGGGCTCACAGGTGCCAGGGGCATTGGGAACTGGAGCGCATTCAGAATTTTTCCGGTATCCGTTGCAGCCGCCTTCACCAACTGGTCGGTCGTGGCAGTTATCAGCTGCGACGTTCCAGTCATATCAGCATCCACTCGGACAGACTGATCTACAGCTTGGTGTCAACGAAGCAAGTAGGAGTCAATGGTCAAACCACACCTTGAACCTCAATCGTCTGCCAAGGAGGGCAGAGGGTCCTCATTCCAGCCTCGTCAAAATCGAGTGGCTGGAAAAAACAGTCCGATATGAGGATGTGCTTACGTCGCAGGAGCTCTTGTATATCTCCGGTACTCATCCTGAGAAATTCTAGTTCCGACATCGTCGTAAACGCTGAACGTTCTGGGTTTGACAGATGGAGAGGTAGGCCGTTCTCGTACTGCTTCACGGCCGTGTTTAAGAGCTTCTCGAGCTTAATCATATCATCCTGGAACTGACGTCTTGTTAGCTAATTTTAGTTGCTTGTGAGTCATAACTCACATGGGCTGTTGACCGTATGCGGCGACTCTCAGCTGGCGATCCGCCATATATCACGAACTCCTCCAAAGTTCCGATTTTCTGAGGCGCCATAGAGTCAGGGTGGCTTGGCTTGATGAGGTAAGTCTCTTCTCACCGGTTGCTGAAGATCTGACAGCCCGATCTCCTGTTTCACATACTGAAAAAAATCAGTTGGTTGTGGGTGGGGCATTTTGCAATTGCTTACCTGCAGTTCATACTTCACCGGGAACCTCTCCAAGACGGCATCGAGAGCGTCCACATCAATAGGCCTGCTGACGCTAGACCCAGCCGATACCAAGTCCTCTACCTCAGGCGGTTCCTTCCTCTTGAGCACCGGGGGGATTGGGGATGCAGACCGCGAAGAGTTGTCTGGGCTCATTTGTTTGGGTTTCGTTGCCTTGCCCCTGTTTCCTGTGCGTGATCTCCAGGTTCCCGAAGTCGACGGAACTCTCCTTTCTGCACCCCGTTCCTCCTGTGATTTCTCCTTGCTGTTCAAACGTGCACTTCGGCGCGTCGCGATGGTCTCGGAGGGCACCTTGGAGGAAGCTAGATCTTCCGCCGCGTCACTTGAACTCTGGAGGCCTGGTTCGGGGAAGGCCATAGCCCGTGGCAACTGACTCTGGAGGTCAGCTCCGCCATCTTCCCCAACGCTGGGGGATTGGGGCTGCCTGTCAACTGATGCACTTCGACGCTGTGTTTCAGCCTGTCCTTGGCTCGATAGTTCTTTGGTTGGATCACAGGTGGGAATTTCCTCGTCTATACCTGCACAATCGTCTGTGAGCTTCTCTGTCGAACGAAGTTCATTGCCGTCTGGCTGGGTGTCCATGGCGTCAGGATCATGAGCGGAGCCCTGTGCTTCGTGATCAAGGGTCATATCCACATGGTCTGGTAAGGCCGGGGCTGGGAAAGATGGTGGCGTTGGAAGAGATGTGGTCTGCGTAAGTTGCACGTCTAGCGTAGGAGCGGGTGCAATAAGCGGCAAAGGAGGGGCACGGATATTGAACCAGCTCCGTTGAGAAGGATCGAGGCACTGGAGATGTTCCCATGGTATTTGAACGAGCAGCTGTTCCACGACATCTTCTGGAACGTGCAAACCTTCTGAAAGCACAAATAAGGTTTTCCATATAATTCTCTCGACCTCTAGCAATGGCTCTGGTTTGTTATTGCCGAGTGCTATAGTCATCTGGGGTAGTTTTAAGAACGACATGAAATTCAGAGGGCCCAAATAATTACCTCCATCAACGTCTGTCTGTGGAAATTTTTTGCGGACAAATCCTTTGGTAATAAGAGATAAAGAGGTGATATCGCGGTCGCGAGATGCAGATGGTTGCGGAGACCTCCCAAACCCGCCTCCCTGGAATCAAACGTACGGAGGAATTCTTGGTCCTCCTGGGTAAATTGAGAGACGGACGTGCTGCTAGAAATTAGGTATTCAACAACTGGGCCTCCAGAAGCTGATGAATTTTCATACTGGATCATAAGGGCCTGGGCACTCTCTGGGAGGTCATGCAACCCATTTTTTGAGGCCGCGGACCTCAAAAAGGCAATATGCAAAGCGGCGGAGAGGAAGTTCGCCGTAACCTTGGCGCGCTTGCTGGTCGCCTTGACGCGGGAAATGGATCGCAGCAGCGCAATAGGAATGTGAAGACCGTCTGGCCTAGAATTCTGCATGGCAGGCGGCCCAAGGGGTACTTTGTCCCGTTCTACAATACGTTTGAAGCCCTCGACCAATGTAACCCAATCATTGAGGTCGTCATAAAACTAAAATTAAAGTTGAGCTGTACCCAAGATAAAATGCTAACGGCACGAACCGGAAAGGGGCCGGTAGGTGCTACTGTTCTCTCCACCGCCGTTTTTAAGGGGTATGTACCTCCCATAAACGCGAGAACATCAACTAGACGATATCCACACAGAACCGAGAAGAGACGCGTCGCGGATGCGGCGTTGAGCTGGTTCTCAGAGCGAAAATTAGGGCATGAGCCCACCACGTCACCTGCCCCTTCGACTGTAACGTCAATACCCATATGCCGTTGAATTTGGAGGTCCTGCGACTTGGTAAAAGAGCGAGACGAGAAAAGGTGGCCCTCGTGCTGGTCAACCCCCGATATAAAACCCTATAGACAGTGATCAGAAAAGGTGTCAGGAAAAAAAGAGTTCAAGGACTCACTTCCATGGCGCTGGCTACCGGGAAGCTTCCAGACAACTTTGGACAATCCCTCAAGACACCAGTGTACCAAGGCATCGCTGAAAGCAGCGACGAGTTCATCCGTAGGGTCTCTGGAGAATTTGTCGACACTAGGCAACAACGTTGAAATGTAAGTTCACAGCCGTGATGACAACGACCTACTTTACGCACTTGTTTCGAATGCCCACTAGTGGTAACGGAAGAATAGGAGAACGCTCAATACATTAGGGCAGGGTGCACCGTGGAATATAGTTGACGAGTTTTAGCCTCAAGCACGTGAATTTTGGTGGTTACATAAAGCAGACCCGTTCACGATTTCCTCAGCACTTGAAGCTTGAAGGCCGAAAATACACGATGTGAACAATTGACTTTTATTATAATAATAAAGCTAATACATAGAAATCATAATGTAGGAGGATCAATTAGAAAATATGGAGGTATTTTATGCTATGCTGCGTAAAGTCAACGGCGAGGGAGCCGTCATGATCCCACATGCCACCTCGGACTGCGGCACTGCCTTTTGAGCGTGCCACCCCACTGCTCGTTAGCACCCTGCCCTCCGCTCGTCTGCCCTACTTTTGTCGTTTACCCTCGTTGCTGGTGTCGTGGTCGGGGTGGTGGTGCAAGACCGTAGTCGTTGTAATGGAGTTTCGTGGTCGTGGTCGTGGTCACGATCGAGGTGGTCGAAGACGATGTCTATGGCCCAGGAAAACAACCAAACGAACTGGGATAATTACATAACAATAAGACATCACGTGCTTGGGGCTAAGCTGTGGAATATCGGAATTCCACAGTCACAATAGAGTCACAAACTTGCTAAGTATGGTTTTTCCAAAGTTTTAATATTTGGTTGTGAATTAACGGTTGACAGGATTTAGCATACTTACTTAGTCATAACAGTAGTCCATTTGTTAAAAATTACAGATCTAGAAGCTGAACCCCCAATGGTCTCAAGGGGCCACGTCCTTTTACCCGTGAACCAATGTTTGCATGAACATTTGATGTGCAGGGCCTTGATCATGATTATGAACCGAAGCAAGATCCTGAATTGGATATGGACTAAATATCTTTGTACCCAGATACCTCTTTCTCTGCTTCAATAGGAGGAATACTTAAACGGCTCACGCTTGCTGCTTACGTCATCTGGCCGCCACGCTTGCCTGCTGTGTAAGCAACCTCCAGGCACGTGTGAAATCACCTTCCAGAGTGTTGGCTTGGTGAATAGACAGTAGTTTTATATCAAAAAGAGTAACCATTCTACCAGTGAGAACTGTATCTGAGTATTCCTGAGGAAGGTCTCTGGCGAATCCTAGAGTGTGAGCTAACGAGGGGATGAGGAAGTATTTCTCTCATTGTATGCTGTTCACGACAGGTATTTTCAATATTCTGAAGACATAATTGAGCTTCAAGACATGTTGGAGTTCGTATAAATTGGAATACTGACCGAGGAGGGGGCAAGAGACAAGGAATATCCAGCAACAATAACCAAGAGCCATGTCACCGTTGGAATTGCTGATGTGAGCCAAATCGGGAAATTGGCCCTGTGAAATTAACTCTCTACCAAGTAATTCATTATTTCCCGTGCTTCGTATATATTTACTACACAGTAGAATTTATGTATGTAGCCTCCGATTGCTTCTTTCTGTGGTACCGAGTTGCGCATATCTCTTCCTTCCTCACCTTTCCACTTCAGTTTATCTCTCTCCGTCAATGGCAAACAACTGGGTGACCAAGCGGCCTAGGGAGGAGGAGGACTCTGAGCCCGGAGAGTTCGAACTTTCTGACTCGGATGTTATCCTAGCGTTATCCGACGACAATGATTTACCAGCCAAAGTAAAGAAGAGGGTCAAATTAGAAGACTCAAACAAGGATACCATAGTTCGAAACACTGCGATTAGGAAATTGAAGTCGGCTCCGAAAGGTTCCATTGGGATAGCGGCTGTCCGAGCCTTACTGGCAAAGTCAGGCTCGTCTTCAAATAAGTTCGCAGACGCAGCTAAGGAGACGAATTCTGGACTTCGGAAAACTGGTAGAAAGACTTCGAACGCAAAAGGGAAAGAAAAGCTGGTATGATTGGTATTTATGTCTGTTCATCTGGGCCTTGCATAACCAACGTTAACAGGCTTCAACAAGAGGAGTGTCACCTCCTATCAAATCAAAGAAGACGAAGGTTGCCGTCATTATTTTCTTGCATAAGGGGGTTTTAACTGTACGTCAATTGCGTTGATATCCACTGTGATTAGACTCATGAATTTCAATTACAGCTTGATGATTTGGCTGAAGAAGATGCCATCGATCTGGATGATGATGAAGATGCACTGCAGCCAGAATATTTCCTCCGTAAACCTCCAACCCAACTCTCCCCTGATGTTATTCAACGCCACAAGCGTTATGGATTGGCCGTTGTCAATGGGAGCTCTGGAATTGACATTGATCATGAGGCAAATTTTTGGGACGTTGAGGAGATGCTCAGATCTCTTTTTCCTGCACTTTTTGACTGGTTTGATGGCCTGCCGACGGTTGAAGCGAATTCAGACAACAAGTTTGGCGATCCCAAGTATTTACCGCAGTGGCTCATATGCACCAAGCTCCCAGGACGTTCATCGGGTGTCTCCGTGGCCGCGGGGGTCGCTTTCCCAACAGGTTCTGATATTGACTTTAATGTCCAGACAAAACGTTCTGGATTCCGAGAGAATGTTTTGATTTTGAGTAAGCATCTTAGTTGTGTTATTCAAAGATAATACAAACTAACATATCACTTAGCTACTCGCACTCCCGTTCCCACCGAAGTTCTCAATAAATGGGCAAAGCACGTTGGAAAGAAACCGGTGAAGTCAACGCCGTGTATATTTCCATCTGCAGCCAACGACTCAGATAGCGATTTCCCTGAGTACATAGCCGCTCTTCCTGGATCGACGTATTTGCCTCCTGCTGGGCTAGCTGGTGGCAGAAGTGCCAATGCCGTTGCCGGTCCCAGTACAACCCGCCCTCAAGTAGAACCTGTCAAAACACCTGAAGCAGCAATTATTGACATCTTTGGTAGGCATTACAGATTTTATGCAACGAAAATTGTTTGAAAAGATTCATTGTAGATACAGATTCCTCCACACCGTCCCCCAGACAAGGTCGCACTGCATCTCCAACTTCTGGGGCAGTTGAGAACCTCAATACGTCGTTCTCGGGATCTTTTTATGTCGACGAATCCTTGAAGGCATTGAATCCTTGGGAAGCAAATGCTGCCGATGCAGAATGGGATTTTTGACTACATTAGATTGCAATCGGAATGTACAAATAGGGTGATCAAGAAATTGATTCATTCTTAGTTATAGGGTGATGCGACGGTAGATACAAGAACTATTTTAATCTATGAATAAGTCACAAATGTGAGCCATAATCATATCCCCTGTCATAATTCGGTTACAACCCCGACAGAGTGCAAACATTTTCCAGAAAACATCTGCAGGAATGCCAACATCATGGGTGAGGTCAAGGACTGTGTGGACATTTCCAAATGGCGGTGTGACGTGGCGAATCGGCATAGAGGCAGAGGTCCAGGGTACCATGGGGTTGAGACGAGCTGCATAGAGGTGATATGGTTGTGTCACTGGAGGAATGTCGATGCCAATGAGTGGCAGGCTGCTGGGTGGTGTGATAGCAGGTGGAGGAGGAGCTGTAACACTTGGATTAGCAAATAAACGAGGGAGGGAAAGAAATGCAACGGACAAATCAACCGAATATACGCTGGGGGGCGCTTACTATAAGCTGGCTTGGATTGGTCCATGCTTAACGTGGAAGGACCCATGAGTAGATGCGGCTTGATTCCGGAAGCTTGAAGTCCAATTGCAAATTAGTTTCAAATGTGCCTGTATCACTTTTCATCGGGGAGAAGTCCATGGAAGGAACTACAGCAGAAAATACCATTAATAAACTTGCCGAAAAAAAATGAATGGGTACCCACCTTCGCGGCGACCATACACTGTGAGTGTTAAACCATTCTTGAAATTACCGACGATAACATCAACATTGACTAAATAAAAGGCAGGTCATGGAAGCAATGGATGGGGGGTAGGTCATAGGTTTGCTTGTACAACCACAATCCCTGTGGTTTCAAGGTGTGTATGCCGTCAACAGAAGGGCTGATAGAAGAAAGTTGGGGAGAACGGGCAAAACAACAAAAGAAAGGACTTACTATCCGATTTCACGGACGCCAGAGTGGGTGGAGGGGTCATATGTTGCGAGGTTCGGAAGACGGTTGAGCCGGCGCTTCAAGAATGCGTATTGACTAATGGGAGCCTGTGATGAAGGAGGTTGGGAGGTTGATGCGGCACGGGGCATTGCATGAGCTGGGGAGGAAAAAAAATTGGAGGGCATTTTGCGTTGAGCGCTCTCACAGAGAGGGATGAATGTCCGAGGACATACCTTTTTTTTTGCTGCTTTGATCCCCCTTCCTGCATCTGAAAAGGATTCACCAACAAATCATTGTTGCCAGCATCACGGTCTTCATGTGGGAGTGATGGTCATGGCGGTACTACGGTGGGACAGCTTGACAGAGAAGGTAGAGAGGCCAGATTCAACCTTGGAGGGTGAGATTCCAGGATTTGCGGGCTTCGTGATGGAGAACAGGGAAATGAACGAAGGTTGTCAAAAGAAGCCATCAATGGCGTGGGATGATGACTAAGGCTGTGCCATGGTGGGGAGCCCTGCGATTCACGGTTGGCGGTCGGAGTTTGAATTCCCACCAATTCACATGAGACCCGAAGTGTACTGCCGAAGTGTTCCGGCTGCCGAGATCGCCGACAGCGCCGAAATTGATGAATCTCGGCAGACACAGCCACTTCGGGGATGTCATTTGACTGTTCTGACACTTCTGTCTAAGCTTAATTCTCTGACATCGATGTTTTAACTTTGGCGACAACGACCAATGCTCTGACACATGCAAAAAACTTATTGGTGATTTACTGGTGACCACTTCGTATATACAGGGGATCCTTTTCAATTATCTGACACAATTTGGTTTCTTTCGGGGATCAATTACTGACTGACAGCTGACAAAAACATTATTCATCAGACACCGTGAGTCATGTGTCTGACACGTGTATCTTTGATCTGACACCTGACCTTCTTATTCGGGGCACAAATTAATTTTTGTGCAAACGGCCCGCCATACTATATAAATAGCATTCAAATTTTTTGGCTGCGTGGCCGAGGATCCCAGAGTGTCTTTAAGCCCAAAAAATCTCAACCTTTTCGCCTAATTTTTATCCGGACTCGGATCAGGCCAGCCAGATTTGGGCCAATTTTGTCCGCACCCCCACCTCAGGGATTCCCAAAAATTCCCCAAAAATTTGAGTCCTGTGGCATATCCGGGTTTTCGTCAAATTCTCGTCCGCACAGGGATCAGGGATTTGACGTGATTTTCCAGGTCCTGCTTAACGGAGATCAGTTTCAGGGGAGAAACACATACCGCTTAGTGAACGGTCTTCTGCACATCATCTACATTTTATATCCAATCCATTCTCCTAAAAATCGCGGCCACTGGCTCCAATGATGTGGCGAGCCCATCGTTGAGGAACTCTCGGTGCAGTGGGTGATGATGTGGCCGCCCACATCCCTCAGAGTCAAAGAGGGGAGGGGCGAGGTGGCGTTTGTGGTCGTGTGTACGCGAAAGCCAGCTGGATGCGTGGTAAGATTCCGGGTGCGGCCACGAGCAGCCCAAATGCGGAAAGCAGGCGTCCTGCTATATTTAGGGACCGGGCACAAGAGGGG
>Ga0137399_10000214_pt1 | contig 21291 bp, 17 predicted proteins | sample czorhiz316metaG_FD_104810 | JGI IMG/M metagenome (GOLD analysis project Ga0137399, IMG submission 104810) | Vadose zone soil microbial communities from Angelo Coast Range Reserve, California, USA - czorhiz3.16 metaG | ecosystem: Environmental > Terrestrial > Soil > Vadose zone | place: USA...
GGCCGCCTGGGATGCATGCAGATCGGATTCTGCTTCCAGGGCTGCAAGTCCGGCGCGAAATGGTCGACGCTGTACGCGGACATCCCGGAAGCCGAGGCCACCGGGCGCCTCGACCTGCGCCCGGAGTCCTTCGTGACGCGCATCGAGCACGATGACCGGGGCAAGGCTTCCGGGGTCGTCTACTTCGACAAGGATGGCAAGGAGCAGCGGCAGAAGGCCCGTGTCGTGTGCGTCGCCTGCAACTCGATCGAGACGGCGCGGCTGCTCCTCAATTCCCAATCGTCCCAGCACCCGAACGGGCTCGCCAACTCGTCCGGTCAGGTGGGCCGGAACTACCAGCGGCACATGACGGGTTCGGTCTACGCAATCTTCGAGAAGCCGGTCCACATGTGGCGCGGCACGACCATGGCCGGCATCGTGACCGACGAATCGGCCAACAATCCGAAGCGCGGGTTCGCCGGCGGCTACGAGATGGAGACGCTGTCCCTCGGCCTCCCGTTCATGGCTGCTTTCTTGAATCCAGGAGCTTGGGGCCGCGAGTTCGCGTCGGCGATGGACGGCTACCCGAACATGGCGGGCATGTGGCTGGTCGGCGAGGACATGCCGCAAGAGAGCAACCGGATCACGCTGCACCCGACCGAGAAGGATCGGTTCGGAATGCCCATCCCCAACGTGCACTTCGACGACCACCCCAACGACGTCGCGATGCGCACCCACGCGTTTCGCCAGGGGAAGACGATCTACGAGGCAGCGGGGGCAAAGCGCACGATCCTGACCCCGCCTTATCCGTCGACGCACAACCTGGGGACGGCCCGCATGGCGGCCACGGCGCGCGATGGAGTCTGCAGCAAGTGGGGCCAGACCTTCGACCTCGCCAACCTGTTCATCTCGGACGGCGCGGTGTTCACCACCGGCGGGTCCGAGAACCCCACGCTGACCATCGTCACCCTCGCGATCCGCCAGGCGGACTACATCGCGGAGCAGCTGGCGAAGCAGACGCTGTAGACGGGGCTGGGCACCCTTCCTGACGGCGATTGAAGCCGTGAATGCCACCAGCCGGATGGAATCGCACGGCCTGGCCGGTCGCGTGCAAGTCTCGGAGAGTACGCGGAGGCCATTGGGCGAGCCGTTCCCGGATGCGCCGATCGGCGCCCCGCGTGGTCTTGCCTGGCCTCCCACGCGCCTCCGCTGGGAGCAGTACAATGGCAGGGGGGGCACGACATGGATCTCGAGCTCAGGGGCAAGCGGGCAGTCATCACCGGAGGCAGCGTCGGCATCGGCCTCGCCGTGGCGCACGCGCTCGCCGCGGAAGGAGTGGACGTGGCGATCGTGGCCCGCGAACACATGCGGGCGGAGCGCGAGGCGGGCGAGATCGGGGCGTCGCACGGCGTGAAGGCGCTGGCGATCGCGGCCGACGTCTCGAAGGCCGGCGACGTGGAACGGGCTTGCGCGCGCGTGGCGACCGCCTTCGACGGCATCGACATCCTGGTCAACAACGCCGGCACCGGCAGCTCCGAGACGATCATGGAGGGGCGCGACGATCGCTGGCAATACTACTGGGACCTCCACGTCATGGCTGCGGTCCGCTTCTCGCGCGGCTTGGTCCCGCTCATGCGCAAGCGAGGCGGCGGCGTGATCCTCAACACCGCCTCGATCTGCGCCAAGCAGCCGCTCGGATACGAGCCCATCTACAACACCACCAAGGCCGCGCTGGTGATGTTCTCCAAGTGTCTGGCCAACGAGCTCGTCAAGGACGGAATCCGGGTGAACGCGATCAACCCGGGGCTGATCTTGACGCCGGACTGGCGCAAGACCGCGGGCATCCTCACGGCCGGGACCGGGAAGACGCCGGAGGAATATCTGGACGGCATCGCGAAGGAGAATGCGCCCATCGGCCGGTTCGCGACGCCCGAGGAGCTGGCCCACTTCTACGCGTTTCTCTGTTCGCCCCGGGCGAGCTATTGCCTGGGCTCGACCTACTACGTCGACGGCGGCTGGCTGCGGACCGTCGAGTAAGCCGGCGCGCGATGTCGGCGCCGCGCGGCGGTTCGTTCACTGGTCCCGGTTCAGTGCGCCGGCGCAGGTTCCGAGTCGAGGAACTGCAGTACCGCCAGGTTCATCAACTCCGGCCGCTGCATGAACGTGCCGTGCCCGGCGCCAGGCACGACCATCAGCTGCGCCCCGGGAATGTCACGCGCGATGTTCCGTCCGACCTCCACCGGAAAGACGTATTCACTTCGGCGTACGCGCGCACCGGCTGGGGGCCAGGCGCGCCGTGCGCGCAGGCGAACAGCGTGGTGCAGAGAATGAAGCGAGCCGTGCTCGTCACGGAGCAAAGCTACCAAAAGCCCGGCCTTGCCGGGGGCGGTCATCGCAGCGCTTCGTCGATCAGTGCGGGAACGCCGGCGATGTTCTTCTCCAGGCCATCCGGCAGGCCGAACCGCTGAGCGATGAAGGCGCTCTCGTTGTAGCTCACCCAGACGCGCCCCCTTGGGTCTTGCCACACGAGCACCCGAAGCGGGAGCTCGAGGCCGACCAGCGGCCGCGCAACCATCAAAGGGGTGCCGGCACGCGGATTGCCGAAGACGAGCAGCTGCTCCTCCTGCATCGCGAGCCCGGCGTCGCGCGCCCCCCCGCCGTGGTCGATGCGAACGAAGATGGTGAGTCCCTTGCTGCGCGCGGTCTCCTCGATCCGCCGCATCGTCTCGGCCACAGGATAGGCGCTCAGCCTGCTCGCAACGCCCTCGGACGGTGGCTCTGCCGCCATGTTCAATCCTCCTGCGCGCACGCTTCCGGACGAGTCGCGTATCGCTTCTCGCTTACCTGCGAGATGGGATGCCACAAGCTGGAAGCGGGTTCCCGCAGGAAGACCGGCGTCCATGGCGGCGCACGGTCAGCCGCGCTGCCAGGGACACCGCCGACATTCGGTTGTTTTCAGCGGACCCGCCTTTACTTCCGAGGCGCGAGGAGATCGCCGAGACCCATGCGCCTGAGAAACTCGGCGCGAACACGATCGGCGACCGATGATCTGGCATCCGCGCCTGGACACCGACGCGGCGCATGTGTGGCTTCGATCGAACGTCCGGGCGGCAGGCAAAGCACTCTCCCTCTCGTCGACCTGAAATTGGCCCGTCTGCCCTAAGCCCGCTCAAAACCTCCCTACGAAGTTCACGTTCATGCCACCCGGAATGGCCGCGATGACCGGTGTAGCAACTGTGCTTCCGCCGAGCAGGGAGCCACGCCGGTGCAGCAGAGGGAAGAGAACGCCGCAACCTCCGCCGATGGCGATGCCGGCCAGGTCGTCCGAGACCCAGTGCTTCTCCGCCATCATGCGCAAGAAACCGGTCGATACCGTGAGCACTCCCGCAACGCCCCAGAGCCATGGCGCGGCGGGCGACTCCTCGAGAGTGGCGGTCATCGCCGTGCCCACCCCGAGGGCCGCCGCGAGGGTGCTGTGTCCCGATGGGAAGCTGAGATGGGAATCGGGATCGCTGAAGTCGTAAAGGCCGCCCTCATCCGGCCGGGAGGGATGGTTATAGACCGCGTACGGCCGCGCGCGCGCAGTCAACAACTTGAGGGACTGGGTGAGCGCCACGGCGACGACGGTTCCTTCGACCACGATCACGGCCGCCCGAAGCCCGGCGTCCGGGGTCGCGTGTGGCCCTGTCGCCATCAGTGCTCCGGCGAGCGCCGCCCCGGGTGCGAGCATGAACGCGGTCACGTTGCTCAAGGTATTCGACGTCTTGCGGGAGAAGACCGCCCCGGCGAGACTGTTGTGGAAGAAGCGGTCTACCGCGTTCGCTCCGCACCAGCGGCACTGTGCTGGGGCGAGCTCCGTCTTGAAGAGGTCGGGCACTAGCGACCCGATGCCTCCGAGCGCAATCAGGACCGCGTCGGTCGGGATGTCCAGCGCAACCTTGTCGGTGGCGCCTGCGGTCAGCCCATCCGCGCGGGCAGGGAGCGCGAAGCTGACGCAAACCAGGGGAACGACCAGTTTCGCCGTAGCCAGGGACCTTCGGTGCCGGTGCATATCGCCCCTCTCGCAATGGTGTCTTAGGGGGCAGCGTGCGCCTGGTGCCCGCTGCGGTAGTGCTCGCCGAGCAGGTCCAGGGCGAAGTCCCGCGCCGGGTCCCGCCAGACGGAGTGAACGTGGTTCGCGTCGTTCTGCGTGTTGTCGTGCTCGATCAGGAGGCGCGGCCCGTGCAGCCTGAAGTAGTGCGCGTGACCCGGCTCGAAGGGGCCCGCCCAGGCGAAGCAGTTCGCCCCGAAGCCCGCCTCGCGGATGCGGGCACGCTGCGCCTCGGCCAGGTCGGTCCGGAGGTTCCCGATGAACTCCTCGATCAAGCGCTCGGCGAGCGCGCGCTGCAGCGGGGCCATGTCGCCGATCGGGAGCCCGACGGGGCTCTTGAGGGCGTCGGCGCGACCGGGGCCGCTTACGATATTGCCAAGCGACCGCGCGGCGATGATCGCCCGGTCCCGGTCGGCCGCCGGGAGACCACGGACCAACTCGCGGGCGAGGTCCTCCTGCGCGCCGAGGACGCGGAGCCCTCCGAGCGGGCCGGACGGTACCCGAGCGGGGTTCGCCCCAAGGAAGGCGGGCGTGACGGCTCCGGCCGGGCCGGCGGCGAATGTGAAGTTGAGCGAGAGGTGGTGCCCTTCGACTCGCCAGCCCCAGGGCGCTCCGGCCTCCGGGTCGCCGAAGACGATCCACGTATAGTTGTCCGGGTCCCGGTCGAACCTCCGCACCCTCTCGATCGCGCGCAGGACCTCCTCGAGGCGCATGATGTCCGTGGCCTTGCGGTAGCCGGCGTCGCTCAGGGCCGCGCGCAGGAGCGCGTGGGCCGCGGCGCGCTGGCGGTCGTCCATGGCCTTCAGAGGGAGTCCGGCGCGCTCGCGCGGGACGTAGTCCCAGTCCAGCCGCTCATGGCTGTCGATCCCAAAGGCGGCAACGCGCCGCTGCTCGGGCGTCAGGCTGCGGAGGAAGGCGACGGCCTCGACGCGCATCCATCCACTGTAGCCTCCCCACGGTTACGAAGCGACCGGCGCCGGGGCCTCGCGTTCAACGACGCAGGGCCACCGCTGTCGGCAGCGGGATGCTCGTAAGAAGCGGTGAGCGCGCACCATACCCGAGGCGCTTGCGGTTGCACCCGCCCCAACGAGGATGCTGTGGGTCATGCGTTGGCTCGGTTCCGCACTGGCGCTCCTCCTCGCCGGAGCCGCGCGCGGCGAGGACGGATCGGCAGCACAAACCGCCGTGAAGGATCCGCCTCGTCTGATCGCGATGGGCTGGGCAGGGATCGGAACACGATTCGTTCACCAATCGAGCACTGGCTTTCTGTCATCGACGGCGGGAACGAAGCTGCATGGTGGGGTGGAGGGCGGCATGCAGCTCGGAGCACGCCTCACGCGTTCGTTCGGCCTCACCGCCGTCCTGAACGTCAACGAGACAAGGCTCGGCCCCGTGGGAAACGGACTCACGATCATCGAGACGGGTGCCGCTGCGGTGTTTCACGGCCCGGCATGGTTCACCTTCGGCCCAGCCATCGCCTTCCACCTCACGGAAAAGGGTGGCGAGCTGCCCAGCTCGGGCACCGGCACCTCGCCGAGCGTCTTCGCGCACGCTTGGCTTCCGCTCGGCTGGTGGAGCACGGCGCTGCATGCGCGCGCCGCCCTGGACATGCTCGGCAGGGACGACTGGCAGTTCTCCTTTTCCCTGGGCCTGGGCGGCAACTGACGTTGCTCCGGCTGTCGAGATCGTTTCGCGGAATGCCGGCGTGACCGGTTCTCGTGACAGGTGGAGTGATGTCGCCACCGTCAGGGCAAGGGAAATCCGTATTGCGCGGCCAGGGCACGGAGCTGTGCGGCCTCCGTCAGCCCGTTTCCGGGCCCCTGGCTCGGGCACGGCACTCCGAACGGCCCTGCCGGAACGTCGATCCGCGGCGCGCTGTTGCGCGGATGGGAGTAGTCCAGCTCGTCGGCGATGTTCGCTGCCGTCGCGTCGCGGATGGAGAGCGGCGCCAGCCCCCAGTTGTCCTCGATCATCCGGAGGACTGACGTGTGATCGTACTGCCTGTGCGACACCACGCCTGCGCGCGCCCACGGTGCGACGAGCAACGCCGGCACCCGGAATCCCAGCCGGCCATCGACGTCGCCTGCCGCGCGCGTGATCGGAGGGATGGAGGCGGTGGGGGGCGGCACGTGGTCGAAGAATCCTCCCCACTCGTCGAAGTTGATGAAGAGGACGGTTTCGTTCCATTGCGGCGACCGGGTCACCGCCTCGTACACGTCGTGCATCAGCTTCTCTCCGTTGCGGATGTCGCCGTGCGGGTGATCGTCATTGCCAGTGCCAGTCGCTTCCTGCGCGTATTGCCCGTCGACGAACGCCACCTCCGGCAGGTTGCCCGCGGCTGCGTCGGAGTAGAACTTGCCGATCGACGCGCTGATGCCGACGTACTTCGGTCCCCAGAGCGCGAGGAACGGCAGGTCGCTGTAATAGTACCGGCCGCGCAGGCCCTTCTGCGCCAGCCTGTCCCAGACGGTAGGCAGCATGGAGGGCTCGAAGGTGTTCGAGATGCGATCGGTCTGCCCGGCGTGCTGGTAGATGCGGTTCGGGAATGTCTCCGAGAGGATCGACGGGTGGTACCGATCGAAGGTCGTCCATTGCGCGACGGCCTTGCCGAGGAAGGCCAGATCCGGCTGCGTGTAGTAGCCGATGGAGTACTCGTCGCTCGCGCGGAGCCAGCCGTCGTTGCGGCCGCCGTCGTACTCGATCCTGCCGCCTGAATACGAGTGATCCGGATCCCGGAAAAGGCAGCCCTGGAAATCGGGGGCCAGCTCGTGCGTGGAGTGGAGCCCCCCTGCCGCATCCGGATACGCGAGCCCCGCCTGCTTGCCGTCCGCTCCCGGGACCCAGCCGAGGAAATGATCGAACGACCGGTTCTCCATCATCAGCACGACGACGTGGCGGATGTGGCGCGGTCCACCCACTGCGTCCTGGCCCGGCTTCCTCCCGAGCGCCGAGGCGGCGGCCTGCTCTGCTTCCGGAGAACCAGAACCGGATGCGCAGGACAGGGTGAATACGAGAACGACTGCGGCGCGGGCGGCGTGGATGGTCATGCAACCTCCTGAGTCGGGGTCCTCGCGCAGGTTGTGCACGCACCGCCCGAAAGGCAGTGACTTCGAGGTGACAACGGATGTTTGCCTGCAGCGCATTCTTTTTCTACCGGAAGACGCACCCACGGCTCGCCGCAGCATGGAGCCACTCGGCCACACCGCCCGCTCTTTCCGCTGGGCGACGCACCCATCCTCTCGCAGTGCGGTGTCCGCCAGGCGCACTCGCGTGTCTCTTTTCGTCCCCGTCCGGAGTCAATCCAACGATGCGTCACACGGTATTGGTAACCGGTGTAGGAGGACCGGCCGGAAAGGCCGGCGCGAGCTATTTTGCAAACAAGGGTTACCGCGTCGTCGGCGCCGACATGCGGGAGGTGACATCGCCCGCGACCGACTTCCGGTTCGTTCCCGGCGCCCGCGACCCGCGCTTCGCCACCGTGCTTTGCGCGATCGCCGTGCAGGAAAAGGCGACGCTCGTCGTGTCCACCGTGACCGAGGAGCTCCCCATCGTCGCCAGGATGCGAGCGGCGCTTCGCGAGCGTGGCGTCGCCCTCTGCATCTCCGATCCGCCGGGCGTGGACGTGGCGAACGACAAGCTGCGGACCGCGGAGGATCTCGAACGCGCCGGCGTGGCGGTGCCCGTCACCTTCGCTGCTGCCACGCCTCACGATGAGCTGGCGGAGGCGCTCGGGTTCCCGCTTCTCTCGAAGCCCCGATTCGGGCGAGGCGGCCGCGGGGTGGTCGTTCACCGCGGCGCCGACGATCTGGCATCCGCCAGCCCCGAAGAGGTCGTCTGGCAGGAGTTCCTTCCCGGGGAAGAGTACGACCTGAACCTCTTCGTCGAGCGGGACGGCAGCGTGCCTGCCGCAGTCGTGCTGCGCAAGACCGGCCTCAAGGAAGGTCTGGTCGGGAATGCGCTCGGCGTCGAGCGGGTCGAGCGCCCCGACGTCGCCGAGCTCGGACTGCGCGCCGCCCGCTCGCTCGGGCTCGAAGGCCCCATCGACATGGATATCCGGCTCGCCACCGATGGAAGCCCCGCCGTGCTGGAAGTGAACGCGCGGCTCGGCGCCAACGTTCTATCGGCGCGCGAGGTGCTGGACGCACTCGACGACGCCTGGAGGAATGGACGATGCGGTTGAACCTCGCACTGCTGACCTGCACCCTTGCCTCTTCCGCCTTCGCGGCTCCGCAGCGCGAGGCCACCCGCGCGCAGAACGCCACCGCCGCCCGGGTGTCCGAGAGCACCCCAGCGCTTGGCGTCGCCGCGGCGAGCCGGATTCGCGCCCGTGCGGATTCCTTGCGCAAGCAAGGGGACTACGAGGCCGCCCTGGAGGCCTACGAGACGGAAATGACCCTCGCCGGCGAGACGGCCGACGGCTGGAAGCACATCGGCTGGACGCAGAAGGCCCTGCGCCGCTTCGCCGAAGCGTCGGCATCGCTTCGCAGGGCGACGGAGTTGGACCCCACCGATCGCGAGGCGCAGGAGGATCTCAAGGCCCTGCATCTGTCTCGCGGCCTGCGGTTGGACGCGCGCATGGGCGGGACCGAACCGGGCACCTCGAAGAATGCGTTCGAGGGCGAGTTGGTCTACGGCGGCTTCGACCGTCTCGAGCTGCACGCGGGCGGAGGCTGGAGCGACAACATCTTCTATGATGCGGTCAAGGGTTACGCGAACGCCTACTGGTTCTACTCGCGCGATTCGTACGTGAAGGCTGACTTCACCCTGCGCCGCTACAACTACACGGGCGCGAGCCGGCCCACGCCCGACTCCAACGCGTACGACAAGGTGCCTCGCGGCGCCCTCGCGGTCGCCCATTGGTTCGACCAGAGGATCCGCGTCGGCCTCGAGTACCAGCTCCTGGCGCCTGACTTCTTCTACGACCGTTCCACCCGCATCCTGAACCACAAGCTCACCGGCGAGGTGGAAGCGCGGCTCGGGGGCGGCTTCACCGCAGCAATCACGGCTTCGTTGTTGCGAGACCCCGATCCGAGGGCGACGCTCATCCTTGGCCGCCCCGTGCCCGGAGCGCCAGCCGGCACCGTTTGCCCGGCCGCTGGACCGCCCGACTGTGCCGCGGCAACCAGCGTGGTATTCCGCAACGAGTTCCTGGTCGGCGGCGGCCTCTCGTATGAAGCCGATGCCTGGGGCGCCGGCGTGAAGTACATCCCGAACCGCGATCTCGATTCCGGGTTCGACTGGTCGATCATCTCCAGCTTGGACCTCAGACCGATCGATCGCCTCTCTTTCAACTTCCAGTGGGTGTTCGATCGGTACTCGACCAGCGCCGGGCCCGCTTTTGCCGGGCAGAACGGCAACATCTGGTGGGCGACGGTCCGCTACCAGCTCACTCGCCCCCTGGCGCTGGGCGGCGGCGTGAAGTGGGTGTCGAACCCGGGTCCCGCCGACGTCAACGGCACCTCGACCCGCAACGACCCGACGATCCTGCTCAACCTCGAGTACCGCACGGTCCTCTTCTAACTCCGATGCGCGCACTGCACCGTTCCTCCATCGCGCTGCTCGCATGGGCGGCCGCCGCCGGACCAACCAGCGCGCTCGCGCGTCCAGCCGAGGCGTTGCAGCCCCGCGCCATCGCGCAGGCGGGCGAGCCATCGGACGCCATCTCGACCATCGAGGCGCTCCGGCGCGATGGGCGCTCCAAGGCGGCCGCGCGTCAGTTCGGAGAAGCCATCCGCGACTATGAGCGCCTCTTGTCGCTCGCCCCCGGTGACTCCGACGCGCTCGCCCGTCTCGCCCAGCTGCAGGCCTGGACCGGCAACCATGACAAGGCCATCGTCCTCTACCGAGAGGCGATTGCCCGGCAGCCGGCCGACCTCGGCCTGGAGAGCGACCTCGCCGATGTACTCACCTGGGCGAACCGGCTGGAGGAGGCGGAACGACTCTACGAGCAGGTGCTGGCGCGCGACGGACGCCACCACGAGGCGTTGAAGGGTCTGGCGCGTGCGCGGCTTCTGCGAGGCGACCCGGCCTCGGCCGCCGCGGTCATCGAGCGCGCGCTCGAGCTCTATCCAAAGGACGTCGACCTGCACGCCGTGCGCGCGCGCATGCTCTCGCAGAAGGGGCAGCTCGGCGGGGCCATCCGGGCGTTGAATCGGGCGGTGCAACTGGCGCCTTCCGATCCCGACGTGCTCAGGCTCCTGGCGGAGACGTACCAGCAGAAGCAGGACTGGCTGAACGCCCAGGAGACCTGGCTCCGAGTCGCGCAGCTCGCCCCCGACGCTCCCGAGAGTCACGTGGCGCTGGGGCGTGTCTACCTGGCGTTGGGCAAGCTCTCGCTGGCGCGCGAGCATGCCGCGCTGGCGCTGCGGATGAGCCCGACCAGCGCCGCCGCCAACCAGCTGATGACCGAGCTGGACCGCGAAACCAAGCTGGTCCCGGTCCGGACGGCTACCGACTGGTTCGAGCTTCTCGCCTATGTCGCTCTTCTGCCGGTGATGCTGCTGGTTGCGCGCCGGTCGCGGCGGTCGCTCCGGCGGCAGCGGGCAGCGTGGACGTTCGCCATGTACGTGGTGCCGGGTTTCCTGGTGCTCAGCCTGCTCGCGCACTCGATCAAGGGCGTGCCGCTGGGCTGGTTCGACGGACGAGTGTTCGGGGCGGTGACCGACATGATGCTCTTGCTGGGCCTTGGGATCGCGTTCGTGGCGGCGCTCCGGCTGGAGCCCAGGGTGCGCGAGTTCGACGGCGAGGTGGTGCTGGCGCTGGGTGCGCACCCGGACGACATCGAGCTCGGGTGCGGCGGGCTGCTCCTCAAGCTGAAGGCGAGCGGCGCCCGCGTCCATGGCCTCACGTTCACGCGCGGCGAGAGGGGCACTGACCGGCACGGTCAGCGGGAGGTGGAGACCAGGAGGGCGGCCGAGTTCCTCGGACTCGACGGGCACTGGATCCTGGACTTCCCCGACACGGGGTTGCAGGAGAGAATCCCGCAGTTGAAAGAGGTCATCGAGTCCAAGATCAAGGAGCTGGGCGCCACGATGGTCCTGACGCACACCGATGTGGATGTGCACGGAGACCACCGCGCCGTGTTCGCCGCGACGCGCGAGGCGGCGCGCTCGGTGCCCACGGTCCTGTGCTACGAGGACGTCTCGACCGCCGACCCGTTCACTCCCAATTACTACGTCGACATCACGCACTACATCGACGACCACCTCAGGGTTTGCGCCTTCCACCGCACCCAGGACCACCGGCCCTACATGGACCCCCAGGTGATCCAGGGGCGCGCTGCCCACCGCGGAATGCAGATCGGCGTGCACTTCGCCATGGCGTTCCGGACGCTGAACATGGTCCGCTGACGCGATGGATCTGCTGCGCGCCCTCTTCTGGTCCTTCGGACTGGTGGTCTTCCTCCTCGGGATCCAGGGGGTGCTCTACTTCCCGCTGACCATCGCATACGAGGTGTGGAAGAGGCGGGCGCTCCGGCGCCTCCCACCGTTCGGCGGCCGTGTGACCGTCGTGGTGCCGGCCTACAACGAGGAGCGGACCATCCGCGTCGCGGTGGAAACGCTCCTCGAGTCGGAGTACAGCGACCTGGAAGTCATCGTGGTGGACGACGGCTCCCGAGACGCAACCGCCGACCGCATCCGCGATCTGCACGAGCAGGGCCGCATCCGCCTCATCCGGCAAGAGAATGCCGGCAAGGCCATGGCGCTCAATGCCGGCATCGCGGCCGCTACGGGCGAAGTGGTGCTCTACACCGATGCCGACAGCCTCTTCCTGCGCGACACCGTCGCGAAGACGGTCCGGTGGTTCGCCGATCCCTCAATCGACGCCGTCTGCGGAAATGACACGCCGCTGCGGACCCGTACGGGCCTGCAGAAGCTGCTCGCGATCACCACGCACATCGGCACCGGCTACGTGCGCCGCGCCCTCTCCGTCATCGGGTGCCTGCCCATCATCTCGGGCAACCTCGGCGCGGTCCGGCGCCGGGTGCTGGAGGAAATCGGCGGATTCCGGCCGCTCTGGGGCGAGGATCTGGAGATCACCTGGCGGCTGCACGAGCGCCGCAAGCGCATCGTGTTCGACCCCGAACCGGCCGTGCTCGCCGACTGCCCCGCCACCTTCGTGGCCCTCTGGAGGCAGAGGGTCCGCTGGATGCGCAGCTACCTCAAGGTAGCCGCGCTCCACCGCGGCCTCTTCTTCCGCCGGAGCAAGTGGCCGTTCTCCCTCTACCTGCCGATCAACTTCGCCAACATGGCGCTGGTGCCGCTGCTCCAGGTCGGGCTGCTGCTGGGCCTCCCGCTGGCACTGACCCGCGGCTGGTTACCCATCGAGGGGCCGTGGGAAGCCGCCAGCTGGCTGGGCCTGTCATTCTTCTTCGCGGTGGCGATCTACGGGATCCTGCTCGACCGCGACTTCGGCGATCTGCTGTACCTTCCCTGGGGCGCGCTCATCGTCCCGGTCTCGTACTTCTACAACGCAGTGGCGGTCTACTCCTGGTGGAAAGAGATGCGAAGAGCAGAGGAGAAATGGGAGAAGATCGGCCGGCTGGGTCCGGCGCCCGAAGTGCCCCGCCAGTGGGCTTTTGCCGCATCCCTGCTGGCGGTGGGGATCGCCGCGAGCGTGACCACCTGGACCTGGCTCATGCGGAGGGAATCGGAGAGGCCTCCGCCCGCGGCGCCGCTGCACCTCGCCGGCGAGAAGGCGGCGCGGCCCGTGTTCCACCTCTCGCTCTCGACGCACTTCGACGCCTGGCCCGACTGGCGCGACGCCACCCGGAGAGTCGTCGACCGGCCGCTGATCAGGATGGGCGACATGATCGGCATCGGCGCCGGCCGCACGGAATGGACCTACTTCCGCTGGGCGGGGCGCGACGATCGCTGGTCCAATCATCAGAAGGGGGAGCGCAAGGACCTTCTGCTCGCCGCTTCGCAGGAGCTGCACGACAAGGGATTCAAGGTCGCCGCCTTCATCGATCTCTACGCCCCGAAGTGGATCCAGACGCATCCGGGCAGCGGCGCCATCCAGGCCGACGGCACGCCTCACCCGGAGCAGGTCAGCATCGTCGAGCTCGCCGAGGGGGAGTTCGGCAACCTGGTGCTGGAGATGATCGGGTACATCGCGGCGAACTACCCCCTCGATGCAATCGACATCACCGAAGCAGCCTACGGCCAGACCTCCTTCGGTCCCGCGGATCTTGCTTCCTACCGGAAGGCCACCGGTCGCACCGCCTGGCCTCGCGACTGGCGCGGGCGTGTGAACATCGACGACCCGAGCATCTGGGAGTGGAAGAGCTCCTTGATGGAGAAGTTCGTCGAGCGCGCGGCAGCGGTGACGCACCGGCATGGCAAGCCGCTCTACCTGGACGTCGCGGCGAGCTGGAAGGACCTCCGCCGCGACGGCAAGGATTACGGCCAGGATTATGCGCGGCTCCGGCGCATCGCAGACCGGCTGGTGGTCTGGAACTATTACGCGCTGGAGGGGCTGCCGCCTGCAGCCTCACGCGATCTGGCGGCGCGGCTCGCGGCGACCCTCGAACCGGGCCGTTGGACGCTTTCGCTCGGATTGTGGGGACGCGACGGCAAGCCGGTCAGACCCGACGATCTGGCCGCGGCGCTCGCTGCCTCCATCGACGGTGGCGCGCGCCACATCTGGATCACGCCCAACGACCAGATCACCGACGCCCATTGGAACGCCATCCTCCGCACCTGGATAGTCCCGGCGAAGCCAGCACCCACGACCTCGGCCGCCGTCCCTTGAACCGCGGAGTGGGGCTTCCGCGAGGTCCAGTCCGCGCATGATTGATCTCAATTCGCATCCCGACCTCTGCCCGCGCGAGGCCATACAAGAGTTCTGTCCGCCGACCTCGCAGCCTCTTCCCTAGTAGAGCAGGGTCGCCATCTTGTATCCGTCGTTCGATTCCATCGAGCCGGACGCAGTCATCGGCTTGAGTTGGTTTGCAACCAGGAGCATGGGCGCCGCAGTGCCGCGGCTGGCGACCTGCTGCAGGCCATCGCGCGAGGACGTCACGGTCGCAGACCTGACCACGACCGCCCCGACGGTGAACCTCTGCGAAGAGGCCCCAGCGAATGCAGCGGGAGAGAGGAGCGCGAGGGCGGCGGCGAGTGCGGCGGCGCGAGTCAGCATGCAGCCCTGTAGAGCAACCCGGGGGCCATACCAAAGCTGCCTGATTTCGAGTGGTTGCGCAACCGCCTGGCGTCAAAATCAACGCGGTCGTCAATCCGGACCGTCAACGTTTTGACGGCGGCCTACGAGGCGCTGGCGAGCTCGCTTGAAAGTTAGACCGAGCTCTTCTCCTCGGCCATGATCGCGCGCGCTGGAGGGTGCCACGTGAACGTCATGCTCGCCGCTCTGCTGCTCTTATCGACGGCCTCGCTGGACGAGGCTCGCCGGCTTGCTGGGGAGAAGAAGTATGAATCGGCAATGGCAATGCTCGACGAGCTCGAGCGGAAGCCGGCCGTGCTGGTCGAGCGGATCAAGGTCGCGCTGGACGGCTATGCCATCTGCGTCCAAGGCGACTTCTTTGCGCTGCGCGACCTCGAACCAGGAGAGACCATCGAGAGGGTGAGAGGGGCCCCTGGCAGCTACAAGATGCACGCGCTGAATGTGACGGAGTTGCAGAAGTCGGCGCCAGAGGACGCCGAGCTCCTCACCTGGCTTGGCCACCTCGCCTACTTCCGGGCCCATCAGTGCGGCCCGAGCGATGCAAACGATGCACAGGCGAGGTCATTGTATGAACGGGCGCAGCAGCTAGGAGCCGGATCGGGGCAGCTGCGCCGGAATCTCGCCCTGATCTATCTGCAGGAACGGAATGCGACGAAGGCGGTTCCGCTCCTCAGGGCAAGCGTTGCCGACTACGTGGACGATCCCCAGTTCGAGTACAACTTCGGCTACGCGCTCTATATGGAGAAGAGCCGTGAGGAAGCCCTTCCGCATGTAGAAAGGGCCTTCCATCTGTACAAGGACCAGAAGCTAGTCTCCGAAGCGGCTCTGCTTGCGGCCTTCATCGCCTGGGACCTGAAGGACAGGAAGAAGGCCCTGGAGATGGCGTCGCAAGCGGACAAGCACAAATCGGAGAACTACTATTCGATCTATACGAAGCTCTTCGGGCTCTATGGCGAGATGGGAGAGTGGCCCAAAGCAAAGAACCTCGCCGATCGGCTATTCGAGTTGGACCCGAAGAACCCGCGCCTGGCACAGGACGTAATCGAGGGTTATGCCGAGCTGAATCGCCCCGGCGAGGTGGACGGGTTCTTCGCCAGGCAGCTGAAAAAACAGCACAGCAATCAGGAGGCGATCGGTAATCTGCTCTTCCATCGAGGCCAGTGGAATGCGCAGAACGCACGCCGAGCGCAGGCGCGCGCCGATTTGCTGAAAGCGCGTGAACACTTCGCAAAAGTGCTGCCCGCGAATCACCAGGTGTTCACCGCGATCGAAGCGAACCTGAAAGGGCTCTAGGCCGTGCCGCCCCCGTACGTCGTTTGGTCCGTCAAGGGACCTCGTCGACGGGGTCGAGCAGGAATGGCCGGGCGTGCAGGTACTGCGTAGCACGCCGCTTCTGATCGATGTCGTCATAGACGCGGTGGACCTGGTCCGGCGAGTAGCCGAGCTCCGCGGCGACCGACTCCGCGGACAGGCCCCGGTTCTTCGCCCAGAGGAAAAGGTCGAGCTTCGAGTAGTGAAGCGAGTAGTAGAAGTCTTCCTGGGATTGCTCCAGCGTGTACGTGTCGGTCGTCGGTTCGCGCCCGACGATCTCCTCGATGACTCCCAGGTGCCGCGCCAGGGCGTAGACCTGCGTCTTGTAAAGCGCAGCGATGGGCTTCACGTCGGCTGCCCCGTCGCCCAGCTTGACGAAGAAGCCCTGGTCGTACTCGAGCCGGTTGGGCGTTCCCGCGACGGCATAGTTGAGCCGGTCGGCGTGGTAGTACTCCAGCATCTTTCGCGTTCGCTGCTTGAAGTTGGTGGCCGCCACGATCCGCAGGTATGCCTGCGGAGGGAGCCGGTACTGGCGCACCTCGCCCTCTCGCAACCGCACCACCAACCGGAAGAAATGCAAAATCTCGGAGCTGAGCGGATCGCTCGCCAGCACGATCTTCCAGGGCATTGGGGGCTCGAACTCCGGGACGACTTCGCGTACGGCGGCGTTGCGAGCCTGGTAGCAGCCCGCTGCATCCAGGACGGAGGTGATGTCCTTCACCTCGTAGGAGATACGCAGCTTCTCGCAGAGCGCCTTGCCGTAGGCGAGGCTCTCCGGACTCGATTCCTTCTCGGGAAGGAGGAGCGCGAAGACCCGCTCCGGTCCGAGCGCACGCGCACCCAGAGTCGCCACGCAGGCCGAGTCCACGCCGCCCGAGACAGCCACGACCATGCCGCGCTTGTGCAGCCGATGCAACACGGCCTCGCGCAGCGCGCGGGACAGTTCCGCCGCCTTGGCTTCCAGGTCGATCTCGAGAGCGTCCTTCAGCCTGAAAGTCACGATCCTTCCTCCTGCGCGGGAGCCGAGCCGCTCCGGCCAGCGAGCTCCGCCCGTATCAGTTTGCCCGACGCGTTGCGCGGGAGCTCGTCGACGAACGTGACCGTCGCGGGCACCTTGTATGGGGGCAGCAGGTCGCGGCAGAAGCGGCGCAGGTCTCCCTCGCTGACGGAGCCCGCCGGCCGGCGAACCACGAAGGCTGCCGCCGCATCGCCCGCAAGCTCGTTCCGTACCGCCACCACGGCAGCCTCGACGACCTCTGGATGACGTTCGAGCGCGTGCTCGATCTCGACCGGGCTCACCCGGTGGCCGGCGATCTTGAACACTTCGCGTGACCGCCCCGCATGGAAGAAGAAGCCGTCGGGATCGCGGTAGGCCAGGTCGCCGGTCCAGAGCCACCCGTCGCGGAGGATGGCAGCTGTTTCCTCCGGCTCGTCGAGGTAGCCCGGCGTCACGCAGTCCCCGCGCGCGATCAGGTGGCCGGTCTCCCCCGCTGACAGCTCCACGCCTTCATCGTCCACCACCTTGAGCTCCACGCCCGGGATCGCGATCCCGATGGAGCCCTCCTTGTCCGCCGCCTGCTCCGGGGGAAGGTAGCTGAGCCGTGAGGTGGCCTCGGTCTGGCCGTACATGATGAAGAGCCGCGCCGGATGGATGGATCGCCGGACCCAGCGGATGGTGTCCAGGGACATCGCGCCTCCGGCCTCCGTGACGTACCGCAGCCGTGGCCATGTCAGCGAGGACAGGTCCACGTGGCGTCGGATGATCTCGAACGTGCTCGGCACGCCGGCGAAACCAGTGCATCCCTCGGCGCCGAGGGCTTCCAGAACCAAGCGCGGGTACATGAACCGGTCGTCGAGAAACACCGAGCCGCCGGCAAGGAGATGAGAGTGCAACACGCTGCGTCCATAGCAATAGGAGAGAGGCAGGACGAGCATGGCCCGGTCCCCCGAGCTGAGCCCCAGGTACTGCACGATCGACCGCGCGTTGGCGTCGATGTTGCGGAAGGTCTGCACCACGGCGCGCGGCTTGCCCGTCGAACCGGAGGTGTAAAGGATGAGCGCCGGTGATTCGGGATGGCTCGCTGCCGGGTAAGTCGAGACTGGAGCCGTGGCTTGCGCGGGGTCGAGCCTGCCGTCCGCGCGCACCCAAGTCGCGGCCGCGCCGCCGAGCCCTCCGCGTAGGGCCGGCGTGAGCTCTGTCGGGTGCACCACCCAGAAATGGGGTGGCAGCGAGCGCGCCACTCTGCCCCAGAGCCGGGCGTCGCGGCCCAGCACGAAAGCGTGGCGCGGCCGGATCTGGGCCAGGAGGGCGCGAAAGGCATCGACGCCCCATCCCCGATTCATCTCGACGGCACATGCGCCCAAAGCCTGCAGGGCAAGCGCCGCAACGACGGCCGCGGGAACGTTGGGAAGCACGATCGGCACCCGCTCCCCCTGGCGCACACCGGCAGCGGCGAGATGTGCCGAGAGCACCCTCATGCGCTCGGCGAGTTCCCCATAGGAGAGGCGCGCTTCGTGGCTGTCCACAGCCGGCGCCTCCGGATTCCGCTCCGCGTGCTCCAAGACCCAGTGCGGCGGGAACGGCGAGCTCAAGCTGCCTCCAGCTCCACGGCGTCCACGTCACGCTGTGGCACGGGCGCCGGCGGCAGGAGCTGATCGGCGAGGAGCTGCGTGGTCGCAATCGCCATGAGCGCCTGGCTGTCCGCCTCGCTTGGCGCAGTTGCGCGCGCCGAAAGCTTGGCTACCAGCCTCGCCACCTTCTCCTCGTCGAAGACCCCGACTTTCCGCGTCGCTTCGCGCGAGAGCAGCTCGCGCACCCACCCAGGCGCATCCACGCCGGTGAGGAACCCGGCGGCCGGAGCGCGGTACGGATACTTCTGCCGCTGCAGGACGGTCGTCGGCACACTTCGCCTCGCGAGGCGTTTGAGAATCCATTTCTCGGACAGACCTCGCAGCTTGAATCGCTCGGGAAGCGCGGCGGCGAACTCGATCAGCCGATGGTCGAGGAAGGGAAAACGGCCTTCCACGGAATTGCCCATCAGCATCCGGTCGCCCTGGGAGCCGAGGAGGTAGCCGGCGAGGAGCGTTTGCATCTCCAGGTACTGCGCTCGGGCCAGGGGCTTCCATCCCCGCACACGGGCCGGCAGCGAAGCCAGCACCGACGCCACCGGATCCTCCTCGGCGGCCGTCTCGGCGAAACCGCGCGAGAAGAAGCGCACGATGCGGCCGCTGGCAGCCCAGCGCGGCAGGTGGGAGAAGCCGGGGTTCTTCGGATCGTCGAGCCCGATTCCGAAGAACTGCTCCAAGAGCTCGTGACCTTGCTGACTCATCGGCAAATACGGGTAGAGCCGGCGCAGCAGCGCCGGCCGGAACCGCGAGCCCGGCTGGCGGGCCCAGAACTGGCGGATGCGGGTCTCGCGGTAAAGGTCGTAGCCGAGGAAGATCTCGTCCGAGCCTTCCCCGGTAAGCACCACCTTGGTGTCGCAGGCGCGCACCAGGTGGCTCAGGCGGAGCAGCGGCGCAGGCGCCGACCGCAGCAGGACCTGCTCCGCTTGACGGACCACCGCCGGCAGCAACTCTCCGATGTCCCGTGAGCTGACGAGGATCGAGCGATGCCGCGTGGCCAGCCGGCGGGCCACCTCGTCCTGGAAGGCGCGTTCGTCGAAGCCAGGGTCCGCGAAGCCCACCGAGAAAGTGTTGAGCGTGCCGCCGAGCTGCGACTGGGCGATGCTGCAAAGGAGGCTCGAGTCGAGCCCGCCGGAGAGATAGGCCGCGACCGGCACGTCGGCGCGCAGGCGCAGGCGCACCGCGTCCACCAGCAAAGCGCCAAGTTCCTCCTCGGCGCGGGCCGCGTCGACCTCGGCGCGAGGTTCGACGCCGAAGTCGGGATCCCAATAGCGCCAGGTCTCGAGACGGCCGTCCGACCAGCGGGCCACCGACCCGGGCGCGAGCTGAGAGACACCTTCGAAAACGGTCCTGGGCACCACCGGAGACCAGAGCTGCAGCGTCTGCTTCACTCCCCGCGAGTCGAGGGCCGGGGTGCGCCACCCGCCCGCGAACAGAGCCTTCGCCTCGGACGCGAAGGCAAGCCCCTCGGCAGTCCGGGTGTAGTGCAGCGGGAGGATGCCCACCCGGTCACGCGCGAGCCACAGGACGCCGCTGCGGGGGTCGTGGATGGCGAAGGCGAACTGACCGATGAAATCGAGGACACAGTCAATGCCCCGATCGAGGTAGCAAGCGAGAATGACTTCCGTGTCCGACTTGGTGCGGAAAACGCGGTGGGACCCAAGCCGCTCCCGCAATTCGAGGTAGTTGAAGATTTCGCCGTTGAACACGATCGTGACGCCAGTGTCCGGATCGCGCATCGGCTGCGCTCCGCCCACCAGATCGACGATCGCGAGGCGGGCGTGGCCCAGCGCAACCCCGTCCAGGAGCAGGCCGCGCTGGGCGTCCGGGCCCCGGTGCCGGAGGCTCGCAGCCATGCGGCGCAGCCGGCTGCCGAAGCGGACGCGGCGCTCCTCCGCCGGGAGCCCGAACGGCACTGTGAAGCCCGCGATCCCACACATGGCGAGCTCCTTTCAGGCGGCGGACGTCCCGAGCCGCCGTTTTCGCTCGACGAACGCGGAGGCCCGGGCGAGCGAGTCGAGGTTGTCGGGAATGAGCTCCGCGTCAGCGATCTTGATGCCGAAGTCCTTCTCCAGGTAGGCGACGAGCTCCACCATCCCCAGAGAATCGATGATGCTGCTGCGCAGGAACGACTGGTCGTCCGCAAAATCGTCCACAAAGAAGGTTTCAACGATGAATTGTCTGATGCGCGCGCGCGGATTCATGTCGATCGCCTTCAGATCCGCCCCAGCACAATCGCCGACCTCCCCACCGATGCGCAGCGGCGCAACTTCATCCTCGTGCCGAGGTCCGCGAGCAGCCGATGGCCGGAGTTGGGGGTTGTCATGGCACCTGGGGCAACGCCGCAAGCAGAGCAATGAGCTCCCGCGCGAACCGGAGCCGGGCCTTGTCGTTCAGATGACCGCCGTCGTCGGAGTTGGCGGCGAGCAACGCGGGGACCTTGCCGCCGTTCCACTCGTGGAGCTCCCGCCGCCCGTCCGGCTCGGTGGACTCGAGGCGGGCCAGGTCGAAGACTGGCTCCTTTCCTTGGTAGGTCCGTCGCAGTAGCTCGTTGAACTCCTCGCGCTTGGCATTTTCGGCGACGCCGGCGGGCACGCGCCCGAGAAGTCGCTTCAGAGCCGCCTTGGGACCACCCTGCACCGTGGTGAGCGGTGCGGTCACGTGCACGAAGACGATCCGCGGGTATCTGGCGCGAAGTTCGCTCAGGGTGGCCTGGTACCGCGCGAACAGCCTGGGCACGTCGGTCATCGAAGAGAAGTCGATGTAGCAGAACTTCACGAACGCGACGTCGACGACCGATCCGATGCCCGACGACAGTGCCCGATCGAAGTTCTCCAGCTTCAGGCCAGGTTTGCCGTTCTCGGTCATGTAGGCGTGGGCGAGGGATCCCTCCGGAAGTTCGGCGCCCGCTGGAGCCTCGATCACGCGGAATGGGACGTCGGGGTAGCGTCCGGCGATCTCGCGCACGCCGTCGAGCAGGTTCATGCCCACCGACTGGTGGCCGAAGAAGATCCGGCGATGGGAGAGCCGGAGGAGATCGGACCGGAGCCCGGCGTCTTGCGACGGATCGGCGCGCACCGCCATGGCCAAGGCACACAGCAAGGACA
>Ga0137399_10000215_pt1 | contig 21290 bp, 15 predicted proteins | sample czorhiz316metaG_FD_104810 | JGI IMG/M metagenome (GOLD analysis project Ga0137399, IMG submission 104810) | Vadose zone soil microbial communities from Angelo Coast Range Reserve, California, USA - czorhiz3.16 metaG | ecosystem: Environmental > Terrestrial > Soil > Vadose zone | place: USA...
ACGAGCAGGGCCGCGTCGTCTTCGGAGTCTTCGATAAGAAGCGCTCTGACCTGTTTTTTCATCCTAGTTCCCGTTTCTGGGCGCCGGCTGATTGAGAACGAGCCAGTACAATTTCAATTGATTCACGGCGTCGGTAAATTGAACAAAATCCACCGGCTTTCGAATATAGCTGTTCGCGCCGAGCCTGTACCCCTCGATGAGATCGCGCTCCTCCTTCGATGAAGTGAGGATAACGACTGGCAGGAGCCGCGTTCGCTCATCGGCGCGCAGCCGCCGCAGCACTTCCAGGCCGTCGACCTTGGGCAGCTTCAGATCGAGCAGAATTAGCTGCGGCATCTCGTTCATGTCGCGGCCGGCGTATGTCCCGGTGGCGAAGAGATACTCGAGGGCCTGGGCCCCGTCCCGGACCACGACAATCGCATTTGAAATGTTGTTTTTTTTCAGCGCCCTGACCGTCAGGGCTTCGTCGTCTTCGTTATCCTCGACAAGCATGATGATCCTATTGGCCATACGCTCCTCCTATGAAAGCGTGAAATAAAATGTTGCACCCTCGTCGACTTTTCCCTCCGCCCAGATCCGGCCTCCATGACGGCGTATGATGCGTTGAACCGTCGCCAGCCCGATACCGGTGCCCGCATAGTCCGTTGTTGCATGGAGCCGCTGAAATGCGCCGAACAGCTTATCCGAATAGGCCATATCAAACCCCGCGCCGTCGTCTCGCACAAAATACGCTGATGTGCCGTTTTCACCCGTAATCCCGAATTCAATTCTTGCCTTCGGATGTTTTCCTGTGTATTTCCATGCGTTTCCGAGGAGATTATCCAGAACGACCCTGAGCAGCCGGGCATCGCCGGACGCCGCGATGCCGTCCGCGATCCGGAACTCCACCTTGCGGTCGGGTTGTGTTTCTTTCAACTCCCGCGCGATCGAGAGGGCCATCGCGCTCAGGTTGACCTTCTCAAGGCGCATCTCGGCCCGGGTGACGCGGGAAAGGTTTATCAGATCATCAATGAGCTCCGCCATGCGCTGCGCCGCCGCACGGACACGCTGCAGATAATCCTTGCCTTGTTCACTCACTTTATCGGCTTCGTCTTCCAGTAATGCCTGACTGAAGCCGTCGATGCTGCGGAGAGGCGACCGAAGGTCATGAGAAACAGAATAGGAGAATGCCTCAAGCTCCTTGTTGGTTGCCTCCAACTGCGCTGTCCGCTGCTGGATCCGTTCTTCGAGTTCAAGGTTGAGCTTTCTGATTTCTTCTTCCGCCTTCCTGCGGTCGTGCACATCGGTCACGGTGCCGATCCATTCGCGCACGGACTTATCCGCGCGAAAGAGGGGAACGGCTCTTGCGGTGAAGTGCCGGTACGACTGGCTCTGTGCGTGCCAGATTCTGCCTTCGGATTCGTACAACTTTTTAGCGGCGCTCGCTTCTTCCCAGATTTTTCTAACTCGATCACGATCGTCCGGATGGATGGCGTTCATGCATCCGAGGCCGGAGTGCTCCTCCCATCGCTGACCGGTGTATTTCTCCCACGATCGTTGAGGAAGAACGAACTTTCCTTCCTGATCCGCAGTCCACACGATCGACGTCATCGCGGAGACGAGCGACCGGTATCGCTCTTCGCTGACTTTCAGCTCCCGTTCTGCTTTTCTTCGCTCCGTAATATTGATCGCTACCACGAGAAATGCGGGCCGGCCCTCGAACTCCGTCGAATGCGATACGATTTCGACTTCAACCAGTTCGCCGTCTTTCCGGCGGTGACGCCAGGGACCGGAGGATTGCAGAGGCGGCCTGCCGCTCTGGGTACTGGCCAGCAGATCCGGGATTTCGTCGGGAGGCCGGATTTCCGTTATTCTCATGTCAAGGAATTCTTCGCGCGAATACCCGTATTCCTTGATCGCGCTTTCGTTGACGACGAGAAAGTGCAGGGTTTGCGCATCGTAGACCCACATCGGAAGGGGGTGGCTGTCAAAAAGCCGCCGGAATCTCTCCTCGCTCGCGCCCAATATTTTCTCCGCCTTGTTCCTCTCGGCAATCTCCCGCGCCATTGCCGCGTTGGCCTGCTGCAGGGTGGCCTCACGCTGTTGAATCTGCGAAAGCATGCCATTGAAGGCGTCGGCGAGGGCGCCGAGCTCGTCATTCGATATTTTTAGGGCGCGAACGGAGTAATCCTGCCGCTCGGAAACAACCCTCGAAGTCTCGGCCAGAGCCAGTATCGGATGCGAAATGCGCTTCTGAAGCCTGGAGGCGAACAGGAATGCGACGAGCGAACAGGTGACAACGACCAGGAGGGCGATCGAGCCGTATGACACGATACGATCCTTGAGCGCCTCCAGATTCGATTCAACATAGAGCGTCCCGACGCGTGCGTTGTTCACGATGATCGGCTGAAATAGCCTCAGGCGGTTCTGCTCGAACCGGTATCCGTCTGGTTCGGGCTTTGCGGCGGCGGGCGGTCCGCTTTGTACACGCGCATAGGTGACGAACAACGCGCCTTGTTTATTATAAACGGCCGCGAGCTCGATATGCGGCTGTGACCGCAGCGCTGCGAGCGTCTGCTGGGCATCTTCCGCGTTGGCAAACACGATCGCCGCCGCGCAATTTTGGCCGATGATTTCCGCTTTCGTCGCGAGGTCGTTGACGAGAAGCTGCCGGAACGTCGCATATTCATAGACGACAAAACCCGCGGTCGCAAGAAGGATGGAAAGCAGACTGGTGGACATGATTACCGTTTTGAGCTTTCCGCTGATGGAATTGCCGCGCAGAAGGGTCAAGTGATCACCCTCCTCGTCCGGCGGGTTCTACGATCCTCGCAAGCCGGAGCAGCCGCGAGCTCGCCTTGAGGTTCACTTTCTTCAGAACGTCGGGGTTGATCTCGAACCGGAGTTTATTATCCTGCACGTAAAAATTAATCGCGCCGCCGTTCTGTGCAAATCCCTCGACCTCGCTGACCGTCAGGACGCTGAGGTCATCCAGCGCGGAGAGGATCGTCCCAATCTGGCCCTCCTGAGACCCGGGGATAAAGATCACATTGCATTCCTTGATGTTTCGCGTCGTGCGATAATTCTGGACGATGATCTTCCGTCCGTTGATCGACTCGCCCTCCACTAGTTGCCCGAGCTCGCGGGCAAGCGGATCCTGACTGAAGATGCCAATTACGACCGGCGAAGATTTGGTCGCGAATGCGGTTTCGGGCCACTCGATGAACTGGAGGAAGTTATAAAGGTATGCGGCCTTGAATTTGTATTCCAGCCCGGAATCATGCTGCGCCGGGCCCTCGGCAGCCGAGCAGGCGGTGAGGAGAATGAGCGCGATCAGGGAGTGGAGCCGCCGGCCAGCCGGAAGCCGGCGATTCGCTTTGACGGACTGTCCGGAAACACTTGGGGCGATGATCAGTAGGTCCAATCGATCCTCCCCAGCACGCCTCGCGGGACTTCCTCGCGCGTGTTCGGCATACCGAATTCCGGATGCTGGTCGCGCAGGAGATCCTGTCCCAGAATCGAGAGCGCAAAGTTCGGAGATACCCGGTAACCCAGACGCAGATCGAGAGAGACATAACCCGGGACCGGATCCCTCGTGTTCGAGACCTCGCTGACGAGCCGCAGCCACGCGTCGAGCTCCAGACCATGGCAAAGGTCCATGAACGACTGAATTTTCACGCGATGCTTCGGATCGCTCCCTTCCCCTTCACCGTTATTGAGGTCTCTGCTCCAGGGTTTTAGCCGGATCTCTTTTTGAACATACGCATATCCACTCTTCGCCCTCCACCAGCCGGCGAGTTGATAAGCAACCACCGCTTCGGCGCCGTAGGACGTGCCTTCCAATCCGTTCGCAAAAACCAAAGGCGGGCCGGGCTCGAGGCTCCGCAGGTCGTCGTATCGATTGTAGAACGTCGCGACATCAAAAGTAACCGACGGTGAACCGATACGATATCCCACCTCATAGGCAATCAGTTTTTCGGAAATGAAATTCGGACTGCCTGCAAAGAAGTTATACGGGGGGTTCCCGGGAACGAACAGATCCCGGTCGATCCGCGACGGCGTTCTCACGGGGCGCGAAACAGCCGCCCAGATGAATTGGTTTTCAGCCGGAGTCCAGGAAATTCGAGCGCTGGGCTGGTACTCGAACCCCGAAAAATCGTTGTGCTCAAATTTCGAGCCGATGGCGAGGCGCAGCGTGCTTGGTATGAGGGTTAATTCGTCCTGAAGAAATCCCGTATAAAGCCGCATCACGAGATGCGCGGGCAGGAATGCGAGGACGGGTGTATTCTCCACGTCGTCGACGGAATAACGGATCCCCGCGCCCCAGACGAGCTCGTTCCGGCTTTCCAGCGAAAGATGATGCTGGACATCGAAATCATACGTATTCAATTCTTCACCGAACGTTCCGGGAATGGTCCTGTGCGTGCGGTCGAAATATGCCTGCGTTTCCAGCGTGGAATGCTCGCCAAGTGTGCGGTTCCAGCGGCCGACAACGTTTCCGCCGGTAGCCGAAAAATCCTTTTGACCCGCCTGATCGGCGCTCCCGTCGTACAGGCCGGCATGCAGCGTGACCGCGTCGAGCTCGCTCGCATTCCAATCGGCGCGAAATCCGCCCTGCCCCAGCTTCCAGGCGTCGCGGGCATCGGCGCCGCTTGGAAGCTTAAAATTGCCCTTGGAAAAATACATCCCATAGACGCGATAGGATGCCTGTTTCCCCAACCGTCCTCCATACCGGACCCCGTCGGAGGTCCAGTCTCTCGTTCCCGCCGCCGCCGTGGCCCTCAATCCCTGCGCGGAGGAATCATTCGAATTTTTCTCAATGACGTTGATGACGCCGTTGATCGCGTTTGCCCCCCACAGCGTCCCCCCGGGGCCGCTGATGACTTCGATGCGCTCGACGTCGTCGAGGAAGGCGTTCTGAACATCCCAGAACACGCCCGAGTAGAGGGGAGTGTAAACGGAGCGGCCGTCGAGCATGACGAGCAGTTTATTTGAAGTCGTGCCGTTAAAGCCTCTTGCGCTGATCGCCCATCCCCGCGCGTCAACCCGGGCCGCACCGAGATTCGGAGCAAGCCGCAGGGCCTCCGGCAGGGTCGTCGCTCCGGATCGGCGGATATCCTCTTGCGTGACAACCTGGGCCGCCGCAGGAGTCTCGAACAGTTTTTCCGGCCGCTTCGAGACGGAGGTGATGTCCATTTGCATCAGCTCTTCGAGATTTATTTGCTTCAACTGCACGACGGAGACTGTGTCGTTGGGGAGGTGCTGGGCATCGGCTTCGCTTGTGATCAGAAAGCCGAGCAGAAGCGCGGAGATCAGCGCGGTCGATGTTGGGACTTTGCTCCGGGCGCCCGATTTAAATGTGGCGGGACGGACTGCCCTTAGACGATCGTCCAACGTGCTTCTCCCGGTTTTATATCGTCGCAAAAGTTCCACCGCAACATACCACTATTCTGACTCCGCAAAAAATAACGATAAAGTGCCACCGTGTCAACCACTTTGTGATTCGCATTATAGAACGCCGGTTTATGGCCCATAATCGCTCATTTTACGCAAATGTCGCCTGCACAATCTGGCGCGTATAATCGTGTTCCGGAGCTCTGAGAATGCGGGCGGTTTCGCCGCCTTCGACGATAGTCCCGTTGTGGAGGACGAGCAGCTTCTCGCAAAGAAGAGCACTTGTGCGCAAGTCGTGCGATATGTAGAGAATCGCGACGCCGGTCAACTGCCTGATCCGCCTGATTGTCTCTACAATGTGCAACTGGGTCGCCGGATCGAGCGCGGATGTGGGCTCATCCAGGATGAGCAGTTTCGGAGAAACGGCAAGCGCCCGCGCAAGGACGACGCGCTGCCGTTGGCCGCCGCTGAGTTCGCGCGGGAACCGTTGAAGAATCTCCGGTGGAAGGGCCATCATCAAACAAAGCTCGGCAAGTTTTTCTTCGGGCTCATGCCCGTTCATGCCCTCGAGCAATGCCGATCTGATGTCCAGGCGCGGGTCGAGTGAATCCGAATAATTTTGAAAGACGAGTTGAATCGCGGTCCCGAGTTCGCGCCGGTTTTGCATTTCGGGGAAAATATTGACCCCCGTGACCGAGATCGTCCCGGCGGCGGGCCGGACAAGACCGGCAATGCATCTGGCAAGCGTTGTCTTTCCGCTCCCGCTTTCACCTATAAGTCCCATCGTAACACCCTCATCAAGTGCGAAACTAACCGATCGAAGAATCCGATGTTCGGGGTGCCGGCTGAATGACGGGCGGCGGGAAGCGACGCTGAGATCTTTCACTTCAAGCAATGGCACCGGACATCCCGATGCGCGAGCACAGTCCGTGATTCCGCCGGCGTGAAGGCCGGCTTCGCGCCCGGCCATGAGCTGCACATCGGAAAGCAGCGCTGCCGATTTTCCATGAAGCGGGTTTCGAAAAAAAGCGTCGGCGGGGGCGCATTCGACGATCCGGCCCGAGTGTAGAACGATCATCGTATCGGCATACCGGCGAGCGATTTCCACGTCGTGCGTTGTCAAAAGGAGCGCCATCCCTCTGGTCCTGCATTGCTTGTAAAACAAATCGAGGATCTGAAATCTCTGCGAGGCGTCGATGGCGCTTGTCGGTTCGTCGGCGATAATCAGCTTCGGGTGTCCGAGCATTCCCATTGCAATAATCGCACGCTGAAGAGTTCCGACGCTCAACTGGTGAGGGTACGCAGCCATCGCGCGGGCCGGTTCAGCCACGCCCATCTGGAGGCAAAGGGCTGCGATCTCACTATAATGTTGCCGGCCGTCTTGTTCAGAAAGGGCCTGGGACGCCTGCAATTGAAGAAGCAGAAGCGGATTGAGCGAGGAGGCGGGCTCCTGGAAGACATACCGGATGGACGTCCTGCGGATCGTTCTGAGTTGTCCATCCCTCAACGCAAGCAAATTCGAGCCGTCGAAGGTGACGGTTCCTTCGACCCGAATGTTTTTAGAAGGGAAAAGGTTCGTGAGCGCCCTCGTGAGAATTGTTTTTCCGCTTCCGCTCTCCCCGATGATTGCGGTTATCCCGCCGGCCTCGATCGTAAAAGAGACGTCATGAAGAAGCTCCCTCGGCGAGGATACTCCCGTCGCGGCCACATTCAACCCTTCTATCCGGAGCAATGATTCTTTCGTCATGTCGCCTGTCGCCATGGTAGATAATAACGGGTGCAATTTCAAGCCTTCGTGTTACCGGATGTGATCTGTGTAACATTTTATTACAGTCTCGTTGACACTCGTGTTCAATTTGAATAGCTTGGAGCGATGTTTAAAAGTATGAAAACGATACCCTCTCATATGATTGTATCATTCCGTTGCAACGTTTATCGTTTTGTGCTGACGGCGGTCACGATGATCGCTTGCGCGGGCTGCTCCGGAACAAAGGATCGCGCCGCCCGGGACCGCGAGCAGGTGGTCGTCGCCATCGAAGGAGACGTCGACAGCTTTAACCCCTTATTCGCGGAGGACGTTACGGCGGGTGAAATCAACGATCTTTTGTTTCCGGGCCTGCTGAGCGTCAAATTCAAAAGCGCTGACGGCACGAAGGAGTATGCACCGTTGCTTGCCTCATCGTGGGAGTACGAAAACGGGAACAGAGACATTCGATTCCACCTCCGCACCGATGCATCCTGGTCGGACGGCGCGCGAATTACGTCCCGGGACGTCCGCTTGTCGTACACCCTCTACGGAGATACCGCTGTTGCCAGTGTCCGCCAGACTTCCGTCGAAGGTTTGCGCCGCACGCCGGACGGCAGACCGGATGTCGCAAGGGCGATTGAGACGGTCGACGACAGCACGGTCATCTTCCATTTCGATCATCCGTATGCGGGGCAATTATTTGACGCCGGCCTTCCTATTCTGCCGGCGCATATTTTTGAAAACCTCCCAAGAACGGGCCTCAGGGACGGCACAACTAGCCGTCAGCCGGTCGGTGCCGGGCCCTTCCTTCTGAAGGTCTGGAAGCCGATGGAGGAGGTCAGGCTCGTGCCGAACGGAACATCCCGGCTGCCGCACCCCGGAAAGCTATCAGAGGTCATTTTTCGCGTTGTGCCGGATTATCACTCACGGCTGATGCAGTTGCGCTCCGGTGAAATCGACGTCTTCCCGTACGTCAATGTCGACGACGCCCTAGAGCTCGCGAAGGCGGCCCCTCAATTTGAAATTGTTTCGCTGGGCGAGCGGTTTTACGATGCGATCAATTGGAATAACATCGATCCGCTGGAATATGACAGATCTCATGGTAAACACATCCAGCCCCACCCGTTGTTCGGCAGCGCTAAAGTGCGCCGGGCGCTGACGCTTTCGATTAATAGGAAAGAGATCGTCGATACCTATCTCCACAGCTATGGAAGGGAGTGCATCGGGCCCGTTTCGCCGCTTTTCCGGTGGGCATACAACGACAGCCTGCCTCCGCTTCCGTTCGACCCAAAAAAGGCTTCCGAACTGCTGAGGGAAGAGGGGTGGCGCGACACGGACGGCGACGGCGTACTTGACCGCAATGGGACCAAATTCTCGTTCACGTTGAAGGTCCCGGCGGGGAACCAGTTGCGCGCAACCATTGCCACGATCGTGCAGCGCGCACTGCGCACCATGGGAGCCGAGATGAAGATCGAGCAGGTGGAGCGATCGGCATTCTGGAACGCCGTGGGGGGAAAACAATTTGACGCCTGTATCGCGGGTTTCAGCGTGCCCCTGCAAATGCAGCTCGACGAAATGTGGGGGAGCGATCTTGAGCGATCGCGCTTCAACATCCCGTCGTTCCGCAACCGGCGTGCGGATGAGATTCTCGCGGGCGCGAGACGCGTCGCGAGGGAGACCGATTATGCCGCCTCGTGGAAGGAGTTCCAGGCGCTCCTGCAGCGAGAACAGCCCTGCACGTTCTTGTACTGGCTGAACGATCTCGTGGCGGTGAACAAGCGGGTGCGGGGAACGAACATCGGCATTCTGGGGATCGCGTACCGCGCGGAAGAATGGCACACGGAACCGGTCGTTGCATCCGGCCGATAGTCCGCTTGTGCAAAGTATGGTAAAACTTATCGTTCATAGGATCATTTCCGCAATCGCGCTGATGGCCGGCCTGTTGACGGTGATGTTCGCGATCATTCACCTCGCGCCCGGCGATCCTGTCCAATCGATGATCGCTCCGACAATCCCCGCCCGGGTTGCCGTTGAACTTCGCCACCAGTTCGGCCTCGATCAGACGCTTCCGGCACAGTACGGCCACTGGCTGTGGAATGCGGTGAGGGGAAACCTGGGGGTCTCATTCAGCCATCAACGCCCGGTATCGGACGTTCTTCTCCAATTTTTTTCCAATACGGCGATTCTTGCCCTTGCGGCGATCCTGCTCGAAGTCGCGCTTGGCTTGAGCATCGGCCTCGCCGCGGTCCGCTTCCACGGTTCGCTCATCGAGAAAGCGGTCATGGACGCAAGCTTGATTGTTTGCACGCTGCCAACGTTCTGGATCGGATTGGTCCTGCTCGCGGCATTTTCCTACAGCCTTGGCCTGTTCCCGTCCTCGCAAATGCATTCGGTGGATGCAGAGCATCTTTCAACCTTTGAATCAGTGGGCGACCTCTTGCTGCATCTCGTACTGCCCGCGCTGACGATCGCCATTCCGGGGGCCGCAACAATCGCCCGGTTCGTTCATCCGAACCTTCTCAAGGTCCGCAGGGAAGAGTACGTTACCTTCGCCTGGAGCCTTGGACTCTCCCGCCGGAGAATATTTTTTCGCTACGAATTGCCCAACGCCATCAGCCCGGTGATCACTCTTCTGGGGCTGGAAATCGGGACCCTGCTCTCCGGCGCCCTCGTCACCGAGACAATCTTTGCCTGGCCCGGAATGGGACGGCTTGCCGTTCAGGCGATCTCGGCGCGCGACTATCCACTGGTGATGGGCTGCGCTCTGTTCTCCGGCATCCTCGTGATCACTGGCAACCTGATCGCCGACATATTGTATAATGTTGCCGATCCCCGAATGAGGGCGGCATCGTGAGCCCCGGCAGCCGGCCCGGAAAAGGGGAACTGTACTGGTGGGTCGCGCTTGCATGCCTGTTCGCCGGGGTGCTCGTCTGGCGGTGGCAGCTTCTTTTTATGAGTCTCGCATCGCTCGCGCTGACGGTCTATGGTTTTCTCGGACTCAGCGCAGACACGTCCCCATCCGTCCGCGTCGAAGTCGCCGAGTATTGGCTGGCCGCTGCGGCCTGGCTGTCGGGGTCACTGTTTTTCGGTCAGCGATGCATCAAGACACTCCGGCCGGATTCCCGTCCAGAAAAGCCCGTGTTGAGTCCGGCCGCCGCCAGGACCCGATGGTTTTTGCCGTCGCTCATCGCGTTCCTGCTGACGGTCGCCGTGTCGGCGCCGCTTCTGGCGCCGTTCGATCCCTCGGCGCAGGCCGATCTGCGCAAGACGCGCCTTCTCAAGCCGCTTTCAAGCAGCGTTTCGAAACGGTCAGGCCGCACGTGGACCGAGCATCCGGGACAATCGCGATCCTATGCCGGCAAGACACTCGAAGAAATCAATAACGATTTGATTCATCGGCGTGGGCCCCCGGGGCCCGGCAAGACTCAGATATTTCTTCTGGGGACGGATGATCTGGGACGGGACGTCTTCAGCCGTCTCCTGTACGGGCTCCGCATGTCGTTTGCAGTCGGACTTTCCGCCATGATAGGGGCGATCGTCGTCGGGTGCCTCATCGGCGTTCTGGCCGGCATGGCGGGAGGGTGGATCGACCAATTGCTGATGAGAGTGACGGACCTCTTTCTTGCCTTCCCATCCCTGTTCCTGGTCATTGCACTCGTTGCGTTCTTTGGAAATTCGGCGATGCTCCTGATCCTGGTGCTTGCGGGCACCGGATGGATGGGCGTCGCCCGTATCGTGCGCGGTGAGGCGCTCTCCCTCCGCGATCGTGAATTCGTCCTTGCGGCGCGTCTGCTCGGGAGATCTCCCGTTCAAATCGTCCGGGATCACATCGTTCCCAATGTGTTGCCGCTGATCGTGGTTGCCGCTGTTTTACAATTGAGCAACGTCATCCTCGCGGAAGCGGCCCTTAGTTTTCTCGGGCTGGGGATTCAGCCGCCGACACCGAGCCTGGGCGGGATGATCGGCGACTCTCTTTCCCATATCGACACCGCCTGGTGGCTCGCCCTCTTTCCGGGAGTTGCCCTTTCGACGGTCGTCGTGGTCATCAACATGCTCGCGGAGCGCATGCAGAGGGAAGGGTCCGCCGCATGATCAATGAGCGCTACACAATTCTTGGAATGATCGGCAAGGGGGGCGCCGGCGAGGTCTTTCTCGCCGAGGACGCCCTCTCGGGAAATCGGATCGCCTTGAAATTGCTCTCACCCTCCCAGCGTGTCGAGGAAAATTCCATCGGGAAAGAATTTTCGGTGCTCGCCGATTTATCACATCCCAACCTTGTCAGGGTTTTCGATTTTGGAACGGTGAGCCGCACCGATGAACCCCGCTACGCCGGAAGGCTTTTTTATACGATGGAGCATCTCGACGGAGAAGACGCCCTCGGCTACTTCGGCGCAATCGCGCCCGGAAGGCGGAGGGTTGAATTGTTGGACGAGCTCTGTATCCAGACGCTCGGCGTTCTGGATTATATCCACCGGCAGGGCGTGATCCACTTCGACGTCAAGCCACACAATATTCTCATTCTTCCGTCCAAGGAAGCGCGATACCTGACCGTCAAGCTGACGGATTTTGGGTTCAGCACACGGACAGTTGAGACGGTGGGCCTCCCGTTGCGCGGTACGCTCGAATACACCGCTCCGGAAATCGTGCAGGGACTTTCGATCGATCAACGCGTTGATTTATATTCTCTCGGCGTCACACTATTCCATCTCTGGACCGGACATTGCCCCTTCGAGGAGGCCTCACCCGTCGAGCTTCTCAAGAAAACCCTGTCGGAACCGCTCCCCGATATCCCGGCTCAGGGGGAAGCAGACTCGAAGCTGCCGGAGATCATCGCCGCCTTATGCCAGAAAAACCCAGATAAAAGGCCAGCCTCGGCCCGCGAAGCTTTACTTCGATTCCTCTCGACGAAGCACGAGCAGAGCGTCAAGCGTGCGATGTATATTGACAGGGGGGCTCCGTTCGTCGGAAGAACCGACGAGAAGCGGCTCGTCACCGAAATGCTCGAAGGCCTGCAGGGGACAAAGCACGCGTTCATTAAACCGGTCGTCATTGCCGGGCCCGAGGGCATTGGAAAATCCGCGCTCCTGTCCCAGATCAGGCGGGAAGCGCGTGAGCGCGGGATTCTCGTACTCGAATCGCGCGTCCGGCCGGCTTCCTTCGAATCGATCATGCCCGTTCTCCACCAGCTTGACATCGAGTTCCGGACGCGCGGTCTTGCGGACTCGATGGACGCCGCCGGTTTCATGGGAGTGGAGGGAAGCGCGGGGTTGGCGAATGGCATGTCCGCAGAGTCAGCCGGCGGAAACCCGCAGCGCAAGAGGGAGGCGTATACAACGTTTCTCCGGGGCGCTTCTTCCGTGCTTCCGTTTCTTCTCCTTGTCGACGATTTTGACGAGATCGACGAGTGTTCTCGGGATACCATTTGCGATCTCGGCCGCAGCCCAGGAGACAGCCGAATGGTGATCCTTGCGAGCGCCTCGGATGATTCGATACTTGGCGCGGATGCGGACCGGCTTGTCCTGCCTGAGCTTTCAATCGACAACGTCGTGACGATGCTGCGGTTATCATTCGGCGAGGAACTGGCGTCGAATGGGATCGCCGAGAGGATCCATCGACTCTATGGAGGAGCACCCGCCATGATCGTCGAGGCGGCGACCTCGGCCGCCGCGGCCCTGCCGATTGCAGTTCTTACCGATCCGCTGCGGGCGAACGAAACCGCAACGACGATCGAAGAATTTCTCTCGATCAAATTCAAGCAGCGGATTGGCGAACGGTATCGGAGGCTTGACCGTGAACAACAGCGGCTCCTGGAAATTCTCTCGTGCTTCGAGACACCTCCGTTTGCCGATACGCTCGGGCGCGTTCTTTCGATTGAAGGAGCAACGCTCGAACGATTTCTGCTTTCGCTTGAGCGGGAGGGCTATCTTCTGGCGACCGGCGAGCCGCGACGACGATATTCCTTCCTCCATCTCAAGTTGCGCCAATGCGTCTACGATTCGCTGAAGGAACATCGGCAACTTCATGCCTCGATCGCCGGGAAAATCGCATCGGGCGTCACGCCGGCCGATTGGAGCGATACCGGCGAGCTCGGCCGGCACCATGAATTATCCGGCGATCGGGAAAAAGCGCGGCCGTGCTATGCTGCGGCTTCCGATGCGGCATGCCGGAGCGGTGCGTTTGCCGAAGCGCTGACGCTTGTCAAGAAAGCACTTGCCTGCTCGGGCCACGAACGCTCCGAGGAGCATGCTGTGCTTCTCTTCAGACTGGCCGAGGCCTACGTCGGACTGGGCTCCGACACCGAAAGCGTTTCGGTGTACGGGCAACTGCTTGCGATGTTACCGGAAACCGACGCCCGGCGCACGCGGATCCATACTGCGGTCGGAAAATCATTTGCCCGTCTCGGAAAGCCTGCCGATGCGCTCGAACATTTCGAAGCCGCACTCTCCCCGGCGCCGGGCGAAAAGGATCGCTTCGAGATTCAACAGGAAATTATTTCGTTGAAGATTGCCGAAGGCAATTTCGATGAAGCCGTTACGCTGATCCTGGGCCAGAAGGAATTTGCAGGCGCACAATCCGACCGGGAGCTGCTCGCCCTGGTAGAGACGGATTTGGGCATTGCCGAGTTCTTTCGGGGAAAGTTTCAGGAAGCGCTGCGATCGTTTACAACGGCGCTGGAGATCTATGAACTGCACAACGAGGTAAAAACGATCGACGCGCTCAATAATATCGGAAACGTCTTGAGCGCGATGAGAGATTTTCGGGGCGCCCTTGTAAAGTGGGAGGACGCGCTCGAACGCTGCAACGATCAAGGGACTCGATACCAGCGCGGCCAAATCCTCAATAACATGGGCATCGCGCATTTCAAGCTGGAAGAATACCGGGAGGCGGCGTCGCATTATCAACAGGCCAAAGAGATCTTCGACGAATTAAAATCCAAGCGGGGCAGCGCGTTTGCCTTAACAAACCTCGGCGAGGTGACGTTCGCCGAAGGGGAATATGAGCAGACGTTGAACTACTGGACGCAATCGTACGCGCTGTATGAAGAGATGCACGACGCCGAAGGGATGGCACAAATGCTGCTTGGGTTTGTTCAGCTCCACATCGCCCTGGAAAACGCCGGCCTGGCCGGCCAGAAGCTCGACGAGGCCGAGCGCCTGATTCAGGAATTTCGCCTTCCGATGTTCGGGGGGTTGGTGTCGTACCTGCGCGGCTTGTGCCTGCAGGCGATGGACCGCGGTGAGCAGGCGCTCGCGGCCTTCCGGGCCGCAGAAACCGCATTTCAGCAGGAAGGATCGTTCACCGGGGGAACGGAATCGGCAAGGGACAAGTGGCTGCTGTCGCGCCTCCGGCAGGCCGAGGTTCTCCACGAGATGCGTCTTGGGGAACGCGCCGCGGGGTTGCTCAAGGAGCTTCTCGACGAACATCCGGAGGAACTCTCGCCCCGTCTTGAGGCCGAGATCAGGTATCGCCTCGGCATTGTTGCGCGCGAGTGCCCGGACCTGATCGGTGAAAAAGCGCTGGTGTGCTTCCGGGAAGGGCTTGCCCTGATCCGGGACGACCACCTCTCCGAATTGAGCTGGAAAATCTCGTTTGCTCTCGGGGAAGAATACACGAGGCGGGGAAACAGCGAGAAAGCAAGAGAGCACTATCGAAATACAAAGCTGGTTCTTGACTACTTCATCTCGAAGTTCAGCTCCGATGATTTGCGCGCCCAGTATGTTCAATCAGAATCCCGCGCGCCGGTCATCACCGCGCTCGAATCGTGCTTGACGCCGGCGGAGGGCCAGCCATGACAACGGCGCGCGACAAATTCGGCATCCTGCTCTGCGGAAAGAAGGAATTGATGGAACGCGTCCGCAAATTGATCGTGGCTTCCGATGAGATTCATCTCCAGTTCGCATCGACGCCAAAATTCCTGACGGGAAGAGTGATGTTCCGCGTGCCACATATCGTACTGCTCGACGCCTCGTTCGACCGCGAGCTGCTGGTCGAGGTTCTCGGAACATTTCGCCCGCAATTCCCGCACGTCCCCGTGTTCGCCATCGCGACGTCCGCCGATCACCGCGATGTCGTTGAATTGATGAAATGCGGCACGACTGATTATTACCGGTTTTCCGACGATTGCAAGAGGCTGGCGGACGACGTCAGGGAGCGTCTTGACGGATGGCGCATCGAACGGAGCCAGAAACGGTTTCTTCAGCTGCAGCAGCGCGCCTATGACTTCAATCAGATTATCGGAAGTTCGCCTTCCCTCATCGAAGTGCTGCAGCGAGCGAAGAAAGTGATCGAGAACCCGACCCTCACGGTGCTCATTACCGGAGAAACCGGAACAGGCAAGGAGCTTCTCGCGCGTGCCATTCATTACAACGGAAGCTCGAGCAGCAGCCCGTTCGTGGATATTGCCTGCTCTGCGCTGCCGGAAACGCTGCTTGAATCAGAGCTGTTCGGCTTCGAGAAAGGCGCTTTTACCGACGCGCGCGAGAGAAAGGTGGGGCTCTTCGAACTTGCCGGGGACGGAAGCATCTTCCTCGACGAGATCGGGGACATTACACTTGCCATGCAGTCGAAGCTCCTCAAAGTGATCGAAAGCCGCACTATGCGCCGCCTCGGCGGGCTGCAGGATATTCCGGTCAGGGCGCGCATCATCGCCGCAACGAGCGTCGATTTCGAGAGCAAGGTAAAGGCCGGCAGTTTTCGGAAGGACCTGTATCACCGGCTCAACATCATGCCGCTTAAAATTCCCGCCCTGAAAGAGCGAAAAGAAGATATTCCCATGCTGGTGAAAACCTTTATCGATCTATTCAATAAACTGTACAGCAAGAAGATCAAGAGCGTTACGCCGGAAGTAATGCAGCTCCTGATGGAACACGAGTGGGATGGAAATATCCGCGAACTAAAACACAGCATCGAGCGCGCCGTGCTTCTCGAGGAGCACGACTGTCTCGACCAGCGCGATTTCGAATTCGTGACGAATTCGAACGGCGGGGCGCAGGTCCCGGTGAAGGGCAGGCACATTGAGACCGACCCCATGACCCCCGAACATGATTTTTCTCTCGTCGTTCCTCTCAACGAGGCATCCATCGAAGAGGTCCAGCGGAAATTTGCCCTCAAGGTGCTCGAATTTGTGCGCGGAAACAAAAGGAAAGCGGCATACATTCTGCGTGTTTCGAGGCCCCGGCTTGATCGAATCCTCAAAAACGGATTGGATTGAACGATCGCCGGCTGTTCGGATTGTTACACCCCGTGTCGCCGGTCACTCCATAACGTTCCCCTCAGATCGACGGTATTGTTTTGAATTCCACGAATTACAGCTTCTGTGTCACGCCTCACAACGAGTCGTGCACTCACCATCCCGGGGCCAGGCGTCACTACCTGCGAATTGATTCAAATTCAACGATCGCTAATGTGGCACGATCGTTGTATCTATTCCGGTGAATGCAATCCAGAAAAGTATTTTCGTCACCCATGGAGAGAGAAATGAACATACGCACATTCATACATCAGTCGATCCTCGTTACGCTCCTGGTTCTGGCCATGATCGGTTGCCAGACGGCCAATCCGGTGGATCCGGTGAACAGCACCGGGACGGCGGCCCTGAAGTCGCAATCTGTGCCTTCGGAGGCGCTCCCACCGCTCGTCGGAAATACGAGCAATACGGTCCAGAACCTGAATTTCATCACACTTCCAAGGCCGTTACTCTGGCCGCCTTCGGCGAGCGCACGTACGGCATCGGGAACCATCTCCGCGGCAAACGGGGGAACGGTGAACCTGAGCTACAGCTACCTCGGCCCCCTGATTTTACCTATCACAGTCAAAGCGACCCTGACCATTCCGCCGGGCGCGATCCCGCAAAACACCACGATCACGATGACGATGGATCAGTCGCGCGTGCTTGTGTACTTCTCGCCTGACGGCCTGGTGTTCAGCAAACCCGCTCTCCTTGATGTCAAGGTGACCGGCCTTACTCTATCAAACCTTCTCTTTGGCCAGCAGGCTGGTTGCTATTGGTACGATTCGAACAAGCAAATTTGGGTACAAATGCCGGCCCAGAGTATCGTTTCGGACCTCCTGCACCTGACGTTTGTCGCTCAGAGCGCTCAGGTCCCTCATTTTTCGCGGTATGGCTTCGGGCGATAAGGAAATCCGTGCTGGGATGGCGTTTGCCGGAAATCCGTTCATTCAGGAGGCACAAGGAGTATGAAGATGAAAATGTTCACGATGGTGCTCGCGGTTCTTGGCCTGGTGGCCATGAATATGACGGGATGCGGCGAGAAGGGTAGTCCATTAGAATCAGCCGCCCCAAAGAAGTCGCCGCAAATGATCGCCCTGCCGGGCCCCGTGGCTCTGAATAAAATCATTCCAGTTTCCCGGCTCATCAAGGCGGATAGCGGAGGGACGGTAACCCTCTCGTATGATAACGGGCAGGTCCAAAAACACTTTACCATCGATGCCAGCCTTGTGTTCGCTCCGCACGCGGTGGACAGGGATGTTGTCGTCACCATGAGCCTGGACGATTCGTTGCTCGTCCTCAATTTCAACCCCGCGATGGCGTTCAACATTCCGGCCGAGCTGCAGGTCAAGGCCTCGGGTCTGAGTCTTTCAGCCACCGCAGCAAGCGCAGGATATAAGTTGTTCTGGTACGATCCACTTACAAGCACGTGGGTTGAGATGCCCGCGCAAAGCATTACCGTAGCGCCGGCAGCCGGCTCGCTTGAATGCATCAACGGTCGGATACCGCACTTCTCCCAGTACGGTTTCGGACGGATCTTCGATATCATCATCGATTCGTTGCACATCCTGCCCCCCGCGGCACATCACTAAGCGCCGCTTCCGGCAGGACCGGTATGATCGAATCCCGTACTAACTGATCGCGCACTGATGAACAAGGACGATAAGCGAAAAGGCGTGAATCGACACATGAATACAAAAAGAGAAGAAATCGTCGAGGGGGATATTCTTTCTCTGGTGAAGAATTATTGCGGCTCCAGGGTCGTCTCGAAGTTTATCGCCGACCAAAAATCCGGTTACAAGATGGAGCGGCGCGTGCTGGATCGGATTAACGGTCAAGCCGCCCCGGGCACGATGGAGCCGGAGCTGTCACTCAACGGCGGCATGTCTCACGACCATCTGATGACCCTGTGCAAGCAGAACCTCAACGATGATGAGTATCAGGGAATGCTGCTCGGTATCGGTAATATCTTCAAGCAGCACGGCAGACTCGACAAGGCAGAACAGATGTACGGCATGGTTATCGGTTATGGCCGGAAAGCGAATCATTCCGACTACGCGGCGGAGGCGCTCTTGCGCAGAGGCGAGGTGTATTCGCTTCAGGCCCGTTGGGTCCAGGCCACGCACGATCTCGATTCGAGCCGGCAATTATTCCTAAAGTCGAACAACGCCGTGGCGGTTGCGAGAATCGACAACATTTTCGGCGCAAACGATGCCGAACAGGGACACATCAAGAAGGCGGAACAGTGGTTTGCCAAAGCACTCCGCCGCTTCGAGCGATCAAAGCAGAAACCAATGACCGGCACCGTGATGATGAACCTCGGAATTGTGAAAAACATCGCAGGAAACTGGGATGAGGCGTTGAGCTACTACCGCCGGGCGCTCCCCTTCTTTCAGGAGGCCGGAGATCTGACCAGAATAGCGGAGCTTCGGCACAATATGGGCATGTCCTATCATTCCAAGGGCAATTATCAGGAAGCGATCCGGGAGTTCGATAAAAGTCTCGTCTTCTCTCAACAGCTCTACAATCCCAGATTGATCGGATTATCGGAGCTCGGAAAGGCGAGCGCATATTTTCGTTTGAACGACCGACCTCTTGCGCTGGTGTTTTGCAATCAAGCCCTCGGGCACTTCACGGCGGTAAACTCCCGGTTATGCATCGCCGATGGATATAAACTCAAGGGGATGATATTTCGAGAGATGAAGGAATACAATCTTGCGGAAACGTATTTTCAATCGAGTCTGCTCATCAATGAAGAGCACACGAATCTATTGAATCTTGCTGAAACGCATCATGAGATCGGCATCATGCACCGGCAGCGCCGGCGCCGAAAAGCCGCGGATGCTTCGTTCCGGACAGCCCTGAAGTATTTCAAGAGCGTCGGGGCGGGGAGCGACGTCATCCGCACGCAGGCAAGCCTGAGCAGGCGGGAAAGCACATGAGATTGAACGAGCTATTGAATCAGCATCAGATCGTGAAGACGGGAAGCGGGCGCGCGGGAAGCGACCGTCCGGCGGCGCCGCACGGCGCCAAGGAGGGAAGCCTTCCCGATCTGGAAACGGTACTGAGCGTCATTCGGAAGATTAACACCTCACTCGTACTATCTGACGTTTTGGGACTCGTGATCGATCACGCGATTCGCACGACACGCGCCGATCGCGGATTCATCATGCTTGCCGACACCGCACGCCGCCTGCATTATGTCGTGGGACGCGACAAGAAGGGCGCCGTGATTCCGCCAGGCAAGTTCCAGGTGAGCGACAGCGTTCTGCAGGATGTCTTTGCGACCGGGGAGTCTGTTTGCGCGGAGGACGCTTTGAACGACGAGCGTTTCGAGCGCCGCCAAAGCATCGTCGATCTCGAGCTCCGGACGATCATGTGCGCTCCGCTGCAGACCCACGAAGAGACCATCGGCGTCATTTATGTCGACAGCCAGTTTCTCCATGCGGTCAACAAGGAAGACATCCTCCGGCTCTTCGATATTCTGGCAGGGCAGGCCGCGATCGCTATCCGGAATGCGCGTCTCTATGAAGACCTGAAAAAGACCTATGACGAATTGAGGGATGCGAACGAGCATATCATCCGGTCCGAGAGAATGGCGCTGCGGGGCGAGATGGCGGCCGAGGTGAGCCATGAGCTCAAGAACATTCTCAATGTCATTCTCCTGCAGGCCCAAATGCTTCAGCGCTCAATGAAGAAGAGCGATACACCTGCGACGGAAAAATTCCTGAAGGACATCATCGACAGCGTCCGAAAGATTCACAACTTTTCGGAGAACCTGCTTGTCCGGTCGAACGTCTCTTCGGAGATGAAGGCGGTACAATTGAACACGTTCGTCGAAAGCTTCGCGGCGTTCATCAAAGTGCTTCCGAAATTCCGGAAGGATCGGATCGTCGTTACATTGGAGGAAGATTTGCCCGAGGTGAATATCGACGTCGATCAGATCCAGCAGGTGCTCCTGAACCTGGCAAACAATGCCGTCGAGGCATATGGCGAAGCGACGATTACATTCGAGACGAAGTACGATTTTATCAATAACGCCGCGCATCTCATCGTCGCCGACAACGGCCCCGGCCTCGATCCCCGGGTGAAGGAAAAGCTCTTCGTCGAAAACATCACGACGAAACCGGACGGTCACGGATTCGGATTGCCGGTCTGCAGAAAAATCGTCCGCAATCACAACGGGGAAATTATCGCACAATCCCAGCCGGGCTGCGGAACAAAGTTCATCATTACCCTCCCGGTCGCGACCTAACGATCCCGGCCGGTCCCGCGGTGCGGGACATGGCGGGACGAAATCCCGGTCGATCGCTCCCAACGCAATCCGCACGACCCGGTGCGGAGCTCCCTCCCTTCCGTCTTACGCAAGTTTCCCGTTTATAAAGGCCCGGTGGCGCAGGGTTGACCTAATCGGCCCCATTGAGTACATTGAGAGTCGCGATGCTGTTGTCATTACGACTCTCTTGAGCAAAACGAGCTGTCGCCGCCCACGCCGATGACTGAGAACCCCGCCGAACTGGTGCGCAAGTCCGTGGATGCCCTCTACCGCACCGAGTCGCGCCGCATTCTTGCCACTCTCATCCGGCTGCTGGGCGACTTCGACGTTGCGGAGGAGGCGCTGCACGATGCCTTCACCGCGGCAATGGAAAAATGGCCCCGCGATGGCGTGCCCGCCAATCCGCGGGCGTGGCTTGTTTCGACGGGGCGTTTCAAAGGGATCGACGGCATGCGCCGGCGCTCGCGGTTCGAGACGTCGCCGGGGGATGTTCTCGACGAATTCCAGGCAGATGTCAGGGACCCTTCGGAGCCGATCGATCAGAGCGTCGAAGACGATCAACTGCGCCTGATTTTTACGTGCTGCCACCCGGCACTGCCGCCGGATGCCCGGATCGCACTGACGCTCCGGGAGGTGTGCGGCCTCACGACGGAGGAGATCGCGCG
>Ga0137399_10000216_pt1 | contig 21250 bp, 17 predicted proteins | sample czorhiz316metaG_FD_104810 | JGI IMG/M metagenome (GOLD analysis project Ga0137399, IMG submission 104810) | Vadose zone soil microbial communities from Angelo Coast Range Reserve, California, USA - czorhiz3.16 metaG | ecosystem: Environmental > Terrestrial > Soil > Vadose zone | place: USA...
CCGTTTCCCTCCGACCTTCACTCCGGCGACATCGACGACGCTATCGGCTTCCTTGAAGTCTCGGCTTGCAAGTTTGTACGGCTTGAGGATGGGGATGACATTCTCGACGCGCGGCAAGAGCGAGAGTTGGTCCTTCTTGATGAGCCGCTCATCCCCGATGACACCGATGACAGTCCGCTCAATCCCTTTCGAAAGATGAGCCTTGAGCCCGAGTTCCTCAATTCGCGAGATGACATGCTCGATATCGGCGTCGGTCGCCTGTGATTGCATCACAATGATCATCCGGTTTTCCTTCGCTGATTGTCCATACTAGTCAATCAAACATACGCGATGAGAGAGGCAAAATCAAGAACCAATCTTCCAAGCGACCATACCTGTGTCATTTGAACTCAATTTTTTTTACATTGTCCTCAACCTCACGAACTCTTGCATCCGATGCGCCCTTTCCTGCGCACCTGTTGTTATTTCGTGTTATTGTTTCTGGGAGGATTTCCGCCGGCCCGGCCCGGTGCTTTCGTCCCCCGGCCCTCGGCCGAGTCGAGTACGGCTCCTCAAGCGCTCACCCTCATGTGTCTCTCCGCTCATCCCGACGATGAAGATGGTACCACGCTTGCCTATTATTCGAAACTCCGGGGAGTGAAGACCTACAGCCTCTTTTTTACGCGTGGAGAGGGTGGACAAAACGAAATCGGGTCGGAGCTCTATGAGGACCTGGGAACGATCCGCACGAACGAGACGCTGGAGGCCGCAAAAATCCTCGGCAGCGAGGTCTACTTTCTCGGATTCCCCGACTTCGGATTCTCTAAGAGTGCGAGGGAAACGTTCTCAAAATGGGGCGGCAAAGACAGCGTGCTCTCACGGCTCGTCTATTATATCCGGGCGCTCAAGCCGGATGTGATCATCACCAACCACGACACAGTGACGACCAAACCGAATCGCCAGCACGGTAATCACCAGGCGGCCGGCATTACGGCATACGAAGCCTTTGAAAAAGCGGCCGATCCGCGGTATCATTCCGAACAATTGTCGGGGGAGGTCACCGTTTGGAAGGTAAAGAAACTCTTCTTTCGAGCGTTCCGAGGCGATTCGACGCAGCCCGGCCATCCCGCTGTGGTGTCAATCGATGGTTCCGCCCGCGACAGCTCGGGGGAAACTATTGAGGACCTTGCGCTTGAGGCCCTCAGAAAACACCGATCACAGGGAATGGAGAAGCTGGTACTCTCCTCGATTCCGGATTTCTTCCGCCGCCACCGATACATCTTGATTCGCAGCGACCGGGATTATCCGTTCGACCCGCACGACCTTTTCTCCGGCATAGAGCCGTCCCCGAAAATGCGGCCGGTCCTGCCCAAACCGGTCGGCGAGATTCCTGAATTCTCCGTCCGGGTCTCACCGCAGTACGTGCCTCAAGGCCGTCCCGCCCACCTCGTGGTTACGATTATAAATCGGACGGGAAAAGCGCTGGATGGCAGCCTTACAGTTCTGAGCGGTGCATCGGTGGTTCTCACCCGTCGTTATATTACAACAGACCGGACTTCCGACACCGTGAGCATCGCCGGCAGTACATTAAATCGAATCCCCGACAGCATGCTTGTTCTTAAGGCGACCGCCTCGGGGGATGGTCGAATGTATTCGAGTGAGTTCACTGTACACCGCAGCTCCGTCGCCGCACGATTTTCTCCGCAAGCCTTCGTGGGGCTGGTCAAGACGTATGACGACACGCACGAGGAAACACTTCGCTCATTCGGGATTCGCTACCGGTTGCTCGATTCGGCGAGGATCGCAACCGAAGATCTCGATTCCTTCTCTGTGATACTTCTGGATCTTCGGGCGTATGAGTACCGGCACGATGCCGCCCTGCACAACAAGCGGCTGCTCGAGTACGTCCGAAGCGGCGGAAATATTGTCTGCTTCTACCACAAGACGGGCGATTGGAACGGGAAGAACTATTCGCCTTACCCGATATTTCTTACAAACGAGCGTGTTACGCAGGAAGATGCGCCAGTCAGGGAGCTCTTGCCGCGCCACCTCCTTCTCACCCTCCCGAACAACATATCCCCCGATGACTGGAACGACTGGATTCAGGAACGCAGTATCTATCTGCCGGCCCAGGATACTGACAAGACATCCCCTCGATATGACCGGCTCCTGGCGATGAGCGACGAGGGTGAAGAACAACCGCCCACCTCACTGCTTTGGTGCCGCTACGGCAACGGTTCCTACGCCTACGTTTCTCTCGCGCTCTACCGGCAGTTGAGGATTCTCCAGGAGGGAGCCGTCAAGCTCTTTGCAAACCTCATCTCACAACCGAGACATTGAATGCCTGATCGCGACGATCGTTCGACAGGAGAGGGCTCTCAGGGATTGATCCGCGGCGTCGGCCTCGCCGGGGCCGTCGCGGTCAACATGAACGACATGATCGGCGTGGGGCCGTTCATCACGATCCCGATCATTGTCGCGGCGATGGGCGGTCCGCAGGCCCTCCTGGCGTGGATCATGGGGGCGCTTCTGGTGGTCTGTGATGGGTTGGTGTGGGCGGAACTCGGGGCGGCCATGCCGGGCTCCGGAGGATCCTACCAGTATCTCAAGGAGAGCTACAATCCGAAGTCAGCCGGGAGACTGATGGCGTTTCTCTTTATCTGGCAGCTCACGTTCAGCGCTCCGTTGACCATCGCCTCCGGATGTATCGGACTGGCACAGTACGCGAATTTTCTCGCGCCCGGTCTGGGAACAACGCTGTTCGAGCACGATTTTCTACTCAACATTCCGTTCCTCGGCGGTCTGGAAGCGAGCGTCGTCCTCACCCGCGGAACATTTGTTGCAATGGCATGCTGTCTGCTGGCGGTATTCCTCCTGTACCGGAAGATCACGATCGTCGGGCGGATCTCGCAGTTCCTCTGGGTCGGCGTCATGGGCACGATTGCATGGGTCATCGCGGCCGGCGTCACCCACTTCAACAGTGCACGGGCCTTCGATTTTCCCCCGGGTGCATTTGTACTCTCGTCCAATTTTTTCAACGGCCTTGGAACAGGAATGCTCGTCGCGATCTATGATTATTGGGGTTATTACGACGTTTGTTTTCTCGGCGGCGAGATCAAGGATCCCGGCCGCACAATACCCAGGGCCATCCTCTACTCAATTGGGCTCGTGGCGGCGATCTACCTTGTCATGAACATCGGGATTCTTGGTGTGATACCGTGGCAGGAGTTGAGCGAGACCGCGGGGAACGAGACGCGTCAGTATATCGTGTCGACATTCATGCAGCGCCTCTACGGCGATTGGGCGGGGATTCTCGCGACAATACTGATCATCTGGACGGCCTTTGCGTCCGTCTTCTCGCTCCTCCTTGGTTATTCACGCGTTCCGTATGCCGCCGCCGTCGAAGGGGACTATTTCAAAGCGTTCGCGCGCGTCCACCCGAGGCACCGCTTCCCGAACGTCTCACTCGCGGTGCTCGGCGTTGTTGCAACATTTTTCTGTTTGTTAAGACTCGCAGACGTGATCACGGCGCTGGTTGTCATCCGGATCATGATTCAGTTTCTCGCGCAGACCACCGGTGTTATCATCCTCCGCATTCGCAGGCCGGACATGCCGAGGCCGTTTCGCATGTGGTTCTACCCGCTGCCGGCTTTTTTGGCATTCGCCGGATTCGTCTACGTGCTCGTCATGCGGAACCATTTCCTCAAGGAGGTCCGCTACGCAGCGGTCATTCTCGTAGCCGGTGTGCTGATATTCCTCGTTCGGTCGTGGCGAAACCGCCAGTGGCCTTTCGGCCGGTGACGGGTCGTATGGCACAGAACCCAATAAGAATCAATCCTCGGATGGCAGAGACGCGTACCCGGCGACTTCACCTCCGCTCGTTCGTTTCCGAACTCCTGCCACAACGTGGAAGAGGTACATCGTGCCGGCGCTGAATGCGAACCTGTCCGATTATTTTTTCACAAATTTGAGTGCGGCGGAGTTTATGCAATACCGCAGGCCCGTCGGCTCCGGGCCGTCGTCGAAGAGATGGCCGAGGTGTGCCCCGCAGCGGCTGCACAGCACCTCCGTCCTCTCCATTCCGTAACTCGAATCCGATGACTTGAGGACGTTCGCCTCACTGACCGGAGCCCAGAAGCTCGGCCAGCCTGTACCGGACTCGAATTTCGTCTCTGAAGTAAAGAGCGATTCCCCGCAGGCCACGCAGAGGTAGGTGCCTGTATCATGGTTATTCCAATACTTGCCTGAAAAAGGGCGCTCAGTTCCCTTACGACGCGTGACCTCAAATTGTTCCGGCGTCAACTCTTTCTTCCACTCCTCATCCGACTTCATAACGCTGAATTTCATCGCTTCCCCTTTCTGCCGGCTCGAATCGGCCCGGCCGGGCGCCTGTCCGCCCGAGGTTCCCCCGAGTGGCAAGCCGCTGCCAGGAGAGCAACCGCTATTGCGTGACAAATAAAAATAGTTCTCATTCAGTTCCTTGCTTCTGCTTCGGAATATAAGGATTTTTCGGCTATCGCTAAAATCCGTTGAGACCAGGCGTCCCCGGTCCCCGGTGGGGCAAGAATCACCGGTACCCCATCGCCTGCAGGTTGAATAGTTCCGCGTAACGCCCCGCCCGGGCAAGCAGCTCCTCATGCGTGCCGATCTCGAGAATTTCACCGTTGTCGAGAACGAGAATCCGACCCGCCATCCGAACGGTGGAAAAACGGTGCGATATCAAAATCGCTGACTTACCGCGCGTAAGATCCGCAAAGCGCTGGAAGACTTCGTGCTCGGCGCGCGCATCGAGCGACGCAGTCGGCTCATCGAGTATCAGTAGCTGCGCGTCGCGCATATAGGCGCGGGCCAGCGCAATTTTCTGCCACTCCCCCACCGAAAGATCCACACCGGTCGCGAACCGTTTCCCAAGTATCTGATCATATCTTCCGGGCAGCCGGTCGATCACTCCGTCGGCGAGGCTCCGTTCGGCCGCCAACCGGATCCGGTCCTGGTCGTCCCGCGCGTCGATTCTGCCGACGGCGATATTCTCGGCCGCAGTCATATGGTAATGGACAAAATCCTGGAAAATCACACCAATCTCTTTTCGGAGCTCATTCAGATCATACTCACGCAAATCGTGTCCATCAAGCAGAATCCTGCCCTCTGTTGGATCGTAGAGCCGGGCCAGCAGTTTCACCAGCGTCGTTTTACCCGCGCCGTTCTCCCCTACGAGAGCAAGCTTTTCGCCCGCGGCAAGCGTGAACGAAAGGTGGCGGTTTGCCCACCGGATCGAGTTCGGGTACATAAAGCCGGCATTCTCAAAGGTAAACCCTTCCTTAATGGGTCGGGGAAAAGGTCTCGGACTATGAGGGGATCGCACGAGGGGTTCAAGGCCGAAAAACTCGAAGAGATCGTTGAGATAGAGCGCGCCCTCGCTGAGTGCCGAGAACCGCATCAGTATCGTCTGAAGCAGGTTCTGGAGCTGCCTGAAAGAACCGGCGTAAAAAGTCAAATCGCCGAGCGTGGCTTCCCCCCGGACGGTTCGCATGATAATAACGATATAGGCGAAGTAATATCCGGCACCTCCGATGAGTGCAAGAGCACTCCCCCATGACGCGCGCCTCACCGACAGCGATTTATTCGTACGATAGAAGCGATCCGACAACGCGGCGAACCTTCCTGTCAGAAAATCTGAGAGGTTGAAAATCTTCACTTCCTTTGCCGTCTCGTCGCTCGCCCCCGCATACCGAAGCGTATCGAGTTCCCGGCGCTCGGGAGTCCATTTCCGCATGAACGAGTAGGTCTTCGAGCTAAAGTGCGCCTCGCCGAGGAAGGCGGGTACGAGAGCGATGAACAACAGCACGATCAGCCACGGACTGAATGCCACCAAACCGGCTGCCAGTGTCGCCATCGTGATGAAATCCTGCATCTGGCTGAACAGCTGAGTCATGAGCGCGATACGCCCGGTGGTCTGCTGCCGGGCGCGCTCGAGCTTATCGTAGAATGTCGAGTCTTCGAAATGGTAAAGATCAAGATGCGCCGCATGTTCCATGATGCGCATCGAAGTCCGATTCGAGAACAGATCGCCCAGGAGGCTATCGAGCAGCGCAATGCCCCTGCCGAGAAGATCGGAAAGGACGGCAATGCCAAATTCCGTCCCGACCAGCAGCCAGAGGTGCGTGAAGTCGCGCTCACCCGTTGATTGCACGAGGTGGACTATTTCATTTATAATCAGTCGTCCGACATGAAGCAGCGCCAACGGAACGATCGCTTTGAGGAGGCGGAGGAGGAAATCCGCGGCCGTCATGGGCTTGCTCGTTTGCCACAGCAATCGGAGTAGTTTCGGAAGGTTTCTTAGGGCCCTGAAGCGCTCGTTCAGGTTCATCGGCGGCTTGCCGTCTCGCAGCGGCCGAGGGGCGCCAAAAGAAAAAAGAGACCGGAGGCGGCTGAGCCGCATCAGACGGCTTTGACCAGGAGATAATTCCTGGCACCTTTCCGGAGGACGATAAACTTACCCTTGAGCGTCTCCCGGAGCGTAAGGTTTTTATCGGCTTCTGTGACGCGAATGTTGTTCACATAGATTCCCCCTCCCTCAACGGCGCGGCGAGCTTCGCCCTTCGACTTCGCCGCACCGCCGGCGACCAACAGATCGATCAGCGGTGCCCCGGGATCGCTGAGTTTTGCCTTCGGTATTTCGGTGGATGGGACATCGCCGAAAATATCAAGCAATTCGTTCTCGTCCACGCCGGTGATTTCGCCGCCGAAGAAAATCTTCGATGCGCGCAGCGCCTGCCCGAGCGCACTCTCACCATGCACCGTCCCCGTTACCTCGGACGCCAGCGATCTCTGCGCCTCCCGTTCTCCCGGAGCTGATTGGTGCTTCGACTCCAGCTCCGTAATTCTTTCTTTTGATAGAAGCGTGAAAAGCTTCAGGTACTTGATGACGTCCCGGTCCCCGGTATTAAACCAGAACTGATAGAACTTATAAGGCGAAGTCCTGACAGGGTCGAGCCACACGGCTCCAGCCTCCGTCTTTCCGAATTTCTCGCCTTTCGAAGTTTCCAGCAACGGGAAGACAATTCCGTGTACATTCGCCCCTCGCATTCGGCGGATGAGTTCGACTCCGGCGACGATGTTGCCCCACTGATCGCTCCCCCCCATTTGCAGCGTGCACCGGTAGCGGTCGTACAACTGGAGGTAGTCATACGACTGCAGGAGAGAATAGGTAAACTCGGTGAATGACATCCCCTGCTGCTGCTCGATGCGCGACTTGACAGAATCCTTGGCCAGCATGTCGTTAATGGAGAAGAATTTCCCGACATCCCGAAGGAATTCCATTAACGAGATGGTTGTGAGCCATTCCGCATTATTCACGATCCGGGCGGAATTCCCCGCCTTTTTAAAGTCCAGAAAATGTGACAGCTGGCTCCGGATCCCTTCGAGGTTCCGCTCGATATCCCCCTTTGATAGTAACTTCCGCTCCTGCGTTTTCCCGCTGGGATCGCCGATCATTCCGGTGCCGCCGCCCGCGATGGCGATCGGACTATGGCCGTGCCGCTGCAGGTGGACAAGACCCATGATGGGAAGGAGGGAGCCGACGTGGAGGCTCGAAGCAGTCGGATCGAACCCGATGTAACCCGTCACGCCGGACTTTGAGAGTTCGCCCTCCACTCCCTCGGTCGCCGTGTGGAGAAACTCTCTCCATTTCAGTTCCTCAAAAAGACTCTCGGCAGATTTGCTCATTTTCTCGCGCAGTGACTGGCTCGGAATGTCAAGGTAGCCCTTTGTTCACGAAAAATCAACAACTTGAAACTATCCTCTAAATCCATTACCTTAGGCGTCCATCAATCAAGCCACGAACCACAATCGAGGAATGCTGCTCATGCCGCACTTTGATGACGAGCCCACGCTATCGACGCGGAAGCTCCTGTTGCTGGGAATCCCGTCGGTGATCGGTGCAATTGTCGTATCGATGTTAGTTCAAGAGTTCTCGGATCTTGTCGCCCACCGCCTCGCGGCCGCGTCCACATCGGCCGGGATGCCGGGAAACAGTTTTCGGAGAGCGATGTTCGAAACTGTGGCGGCCCCTTCCGTGACGTTGCTCGCTGCGCTTATTTCATTTGCAGGCTTCCTCCGCTTTCCAAAGATCCTTTTCCTTGGAGCCCTGGCGTTCGTTAATGCGGTCGTCCGGCTCCCCGAAACGCTGACGCTCTTCATTCAACTATTCTTCCGTCCGAGGACGATGATCCCCCCGGTCCAGAATGGTGCGGTTCTCTCCGTCGCGCACAATCCGACCGCCGAGATCGTCGTGCTTTGTTTCCTCTCGCTGACGCTTCTCTTCGTGGCGGTTGCCATCATTCACGAAATGAACTCTGTGAAATGGAAATGGCTTGTGGCGCTCGCCGTGTACGCGGCTCTGATCCCCCTCCAGCCCCTGGTGATGAAGATCCTCGCCCCGCTCGTTGCGTAAATCAGGCCGGATCCGGAGCGACCCTCACCGTATTCGGGCAGCCGCCGTGTAACCGCTGATGACCGCGCCTTCGAGCGTGGCCGGCAGGCCGGTGTTCGTCCAGTCGCCCCCCAGAAAAAAATTTCGAATCGGCGTTTCCGGAAATGGGCGAAGGCTCTCGACATCGCATGTGGGGGAAAACGTCGCTCGTTTTTCCTTTATAATAATAGAGAAGAGGAGTCTCGAGCCGTCCATGCCGGGGAACGCGCTTCGGAGATCCTCCAGCGCAATCGATCGCAAATCGGCCCCGGGCAGGTCGACATACCGGCGGGCCCCGCTGATGATTGCCGTGACGTAGCCGGTTTGTTTTTGATCTTCCCCCATGATCCTTCGCCGGTTGAAGACCCACTGAATCCTCCTCCCGATCAATCCCAGAAAATCCAATTCCATGAAATCCTTGTCGAACCAAAAATGGAAGGAGACGATGGGCGAGCTCTCAATCCGACCGAGGCCGCCGAATGGCTTTTCTCGCTTCAGCTTCCGGGGGATAAGGCTTCCGAGCGAGAAGTACGGCACGGTGCTGATGACCCAGGAAGGCCGGATGCGGGTGCCGTCATTCAGTACCACGGCAGAAACCTCAGACCCCTTGATCTCGAGCGATCTGACCTGCGTGTTTTTCAGCAGCGCCGCCTTTCTGGCGTTCAGGTACTCGGAGGCACCATCGACGTAGAGCTCCGACTGTCCGACAGACGGCAGAAGGATGGATGAGTCTGACGGTGCGCCCATCAACGCCAGTTTCAAGGCGCGCGCAAAAAGAAGCGCAGATGACCTCTCGGGCAAATCGTTCATCACGGAAACCGCGATGGGATACCAGAGGCAGATCCTTGCCTCCTCGGATTGACCGAGGGCCGTCAACCACTGCTCCACCGTTACCGATGCCAGCACTCTCTCGGAGTGCGGATCTAATCCGCTCAGGGCGGACGCAACGTTCATGAGCTTCCTCCGGTCCCGAAGGGTCAGGAGGTTTTTTTTTAGGATGCTTCTTGCCAGACGGAGAGGCTGCCGAAAGCTCGGGATTTCGAACGTGGTCATCCCCTTAACAGGGTGGTGAAGCGGCAAACCGGTTTCCCGCCGCTTTCTCAGATGCGCGCGGGCCCCCGTCCGCTCGAGATAATTGAGCACATGGTGGTTCGCGCCGATGAGAAGATGCTGGCCATTGTCGACCACGTCTCCGGTCTTCCGGTCGACATAGGAGTAACACCTCCCCCCGAGCCGTGGGGCCTGTTCACAGAGAACGACAGACGCTCCGCGCGAGGCGAGCTCGACCGCGGCCGCAAGGCCGCTCAGGCCGCCGCCGATGATAACCACGTCAGGGCGGGAGCTCTTGGAGGAATGACTGGACTTCCGCGTCGGTGACATGAGGCTTTGGGATCGGCTCGACAATCAACGGCCGAGCAGCCGCTGCTTCACCCAGTACTTCAGCGCAATCAGGAACTGCAAAAACCGGGGGAGGGAGACAGTATGGTCGAGGACATTGTAATCGGCCTGCTTGATCCGGAGCAGGGTGTGGAAATAGATCCGTTCCATGATCTTCGGAGCGAACATCGCACGCCGGTCTTCTGCGGGAAGAAGCGCGCGGGCCCGCTGAAAGTACTCCTCAGCCCGGGCGGTCTCAAATTCCATCAGCGCTCGAAACTGAGGAGTATAAGTCCGCGCGAGGAGGTCGGATTCCGAATAACCGAATCTTCGCAGGTCTTCCGCCGGAAGATAAATCCTCCCGTACGATCCGTCGATCCCGACGTCCCGCAGGATATTCGTCAACTGAAGTGCGATGCCGAGGTTGACTGCATATTCGCGCGTTCTGGCGTTCCTCGGACCGAAAATTTCGAGCGTCATCAGACCCACGGATGATGCCACGAGTGTGCAATACTCTTTCAGCTCCTCAAACGTCGCGTACCGGTTCTTCGTCAAGTCCATCTCAACGCCCCGCAGAAGGTCGTAGAAATGCATGACAGGGATATTGAATCGTTTCGCAATGGCGCTGAGGCGGTTGAGAACGGCGTAGCCCGACTGGCCGCGGAATGCGCTCTCGAGCTCCTCCCTCCATTTCCGCAGAAGCTCGATCCTCCGGTTGAGCCCGCCGGCCTCGGGGCTGTCCGCGATATCGTCGGTCATCCTGCAGAAGGCATAGACGGCCTTCAGGGCATCGCGTTGAGACCTCGGAAGAAATGCAAACGAATAGCGAAAGCTTGATCTCACGCCGGTCAAACCGGGCCGCAGCGGCGTCAATACTAGGTCAGATCCCACTGTTTCTTCTTTCTGCCGTAACGGCTCAGGTCGTTATAGAAAAGCGACCGGAAGAGGATCCCGGCCTTATCGATTCCAGTAAGGCTCGGCCTCGAGGAAGGCGCAACACCACGCCGTTCAAGCTTCTTGAGGATCGCCATCCCCCCGAACCAGACCATTCTTAGCTCAACCGATAGTTCTCGTTCCACCTGGGACGGGAGTCCGGCGCCGTCGTAAAAAAGAGCTTTCGTACGATCAATTTCGAACCCCAGGAGCGCCCTGAACCGCTCGTCGGCGACGCCGCGCCGCCACAGATCCTCGGTGTAACCGAAGCGGTTTAAATCTTCAAGGGGTAGATACAGCCGGTTCTTCTTCAGGTCGACAAAGATATCCTGCCAGAAATTTGTGAGCTGCAGGGCGGTGCAGATTGCGTCCGAGCATTTGAAAATCGCTTCATCCCGATGACCGAAAACCATGAGGACGAGCCGGCCCACCGGATTCGCCGAACATCGGCAGTAGGAGAGGAGGTCCTCAAACGATTCATAGCGATTCTGGACGACATCTCGTTTGAACGCGCTCAGTAAATCAGAAAATGGCTCAATCGGGATGTGGCACCGGTTGAATGTCTCCGCCAGCGCAACGAACACCGGGTGGTCGGCACGCCCATTGAACGAGTCTGCCAGCATCGTTTCCCAGTCCTGCAGCCTCGCGAGCCGCTCTCCCGGGCTCACGTCCAGCTCGTCGGCAAAGTCGTCTGCGATCCTGCTGAACGCATAAATTGCCTGGAGATACGGCCGCTTCTCCTCAGGCAAAAAAAGGGACGCCACCGGAAAGTTTTCCGCATGTTCGGCGGCAATTGCCGCGCAGTACTTGAACGCCTCATCCGGCGTAGGCCGGCTCGGCAAGGGAGCGGCCACCCATGTGCTCGAGACCGTCGTTTCAGAAAACTGCGCCGGAGCGCTGAACGATGTTGTGAAGTCTTCCATCACACTTCAGGGACGATTGGGAAAACTCCGGTAAGATAGAGATGTTCCTCGCGAAAGTCAACGAGAAACCGGGTAAATCCTTGCATGTCGCGCGTTTTTGTGGTATATTTTCAAGTACTTACGGCGGAGTAGCTCAGTTGGTTAGAGCAACGGAATCATAATCCGTGTGTCGGGGGTTCGACTCCCTCCTCCGCTACGTCCTGAGATCCCCCTTCCAGATCCGGCAGTCTGAAGGGCATTTTATTTACCGAAACGAGTTTGGAAATGACCTCGACTGAGCCATTCCTCGGCAAGATGAGGAGATTCATCCGTGATTTTCGGCTCATCGACCGCGGCGAAAAGATCATTCTGGCGGTCAGCGGCGGTCTTGATTCGATGGTGATGCTGGATGCTCTTGACAATATCAAGCGGGAATCCCAGCTCACGCTCTCGGTGGCGCATTTCAACCATCAGCTCCGCGGAATCGAAGCCGACCGGGATGAGGCATTGCTCCGGTCGGTTGCCCTGGCGCGCGGACTCGAATGTTACGTGGAGCGCGCGAATACCCGGGCGGTCGCAGAAGCGCAAAAGCTCTCGGTTGAAGAATGCGGTCGGAATCTCCGCTACGCGTTCTTCGACAGGCTCCGTTCCTCGCTTGGATCCCAGAAAATTGCAACAGCCCATCATGCAGACGACAATGCGGAAACGATCCTGTTCAACCTTTTCCGCGGGGCCGGGGTGCACGGGCTCTCCGGCATCCCTGTGCGAAGAAACGATCAATCCATCATTCGCCCCCTCCTCTTCGCAACGCGAAAACAGATCGGGGAATATGCCGCCGACCGGAAATTATCCTATCGGGAAGATGCATCGAATGCAGACCGTCAGTACACCAGAAACTTCCTGCGGCACGATGTGATTCCGCTCATCCGGCAGAATATTAACCCGAATCTTATCCGCACCTTGAGCAGGACCGCGGAGCTGTTCGATCAATTGGAAGATTACCTGAAAGAGCAAGTCGGGAAGGTCATGCCCGGACTGCTCGTCGCGGGTTCTGAGGGTAGCGTCATCCTCGATCTGACGGCGTTCCGGGTGCAGCCGGTGTTTCTGCAGGAGCACGTGCTCCTGCACGCGGCCCGGGAGTTTACGGCGAGGGAAATCGATTTCGGAACTGTGAAGACCATGCTTCGCGTCGCCGGCGGAGAGACGGGAACCTCGTGTTCAATCGCCAAAGACGCCGTCTTCTACCGGAACCGCGACCAATTGATCTTCTTGCGGAATAACCGGCTGACTCCCTTCCAGCACCGCATTGAGCTCAAACGCATCTACCAGTTCGACCGGTTTGGCTTCGGGTCGGCCGCATCCGCCCAGGCCCTCCTTTCCACCGACCCGAACATCGAGTTTGTCGATGCCGATACACTGGCCCCGGAATGCCTCCTCAGGAACTGGAAGGAAGGAGACTGGTTCATTCCGCTCGGCATGCAGGAGAAGAAGAAATTGAGCGATTTTTTTATTGACGAAAAAATTCCGTTATTTCAAAAGACGGCGATTCCGATTCTTGTTTCAAACGGCGAAATCGTCTGGATTTGCGGCATGCGGCTCGATGAGCGGCACAAGATTACGTCGAAAACTGTGCGAATTTTGAAGCTGGAATATACCCCCCGGGATGCACGGATTGAATGAAGAAATATTTGAGGGTCAATAACGACCGGTTTGTCCTCTTTCTGACGGAGAAAAGGATCCAGGCGCGCGTGAAGGAGTTAGGCAGGAAAGTCAGCAAGGAGTATAAGGGGCGGGTCCCGATTTTCATCGGGATTCTCAACGGCGCCTTCGTCTTCATGGCGGACCTGATCAGGAATGTCAGCATCGACTGCGAGATCGATTTCATGAAGCTTTCGAGCTACGGCGATGCGAAGATCAGCTCGGGGAACGTGACATTGTTAAAGGAGCTCAATTGCCAGGTCGAAGGGAGAGATATTATTATCGTCGAAGACATTGTCGACTCGGGACTCTCGGTCGACTTCATGATCCGGCTCGTCTCTCAGCAAAAGCCGCGGTCGTACAAGGTCGTAACATTATTGTATAAGAAGGATGCGGCGAAAATTCCCGTGCCGATCGATTATGTCGGATTCGTCATTCCGAACTATTTCGTCATCGGGTACGGGCTCGATTATTCGCAGAAGGACAGAAATCTTCGGGCGATCTACCGCATTGCCAATGAACGAACGAATGCCGGAAAGCGTTAGAATAACATATGGAAAAAGATCCACAGGACTTAAAGCGCATGAATGACAGCAAGCTGCGCCGGAAGCTTCCGAGGCCCCGCAGAAACCGGCCCACCAAGAACCAATTCCGCGGCGACGACGATTTCAACTGGGGGAAAGTCCTCAAAGTCGTTCTGAGCTGGTCGGCCATCATCCTCGGAGTGTTCATCGTGATGACACTCTTCAAGTCACAGGAAGGGACCGAATATGAATTGGACTATACGCAATATCAGTCCCTCCTGAAAGACGGACTGATCTCGAGCGCGACGATCAAGAAGTCGGATCTCAATAACTACGACTTTCACGGGATCCTGAAAAAGCCCGTGGACGTCACCACCTCCAGCGGGAGGACCATTCCGGCCCAGCGTTTTGTCGTGACTCTCCCGTATATCGACGGAACGGTTGTGAAAGAATGGAACGACAAGGAGATTCGCTTCACGATCACGAAGGAAGACAATACGTGGATGAACGCGCTCCTCAGCGTGCTGCCGTGGGTGCTTCTGTTTGTTGTCTGGCTTATCATCATGAGGCGGATGCAGGGGATCGGCACGAAAGGTATTTTTTCATTCGGCAAGAGCCGGGCGAAGAGCATCAATGAAGGCTCGCCGAAGGTAACGTTCCAGGATGTTGCCGGCGCCGACGAAGCGAAGGTCGAGCTGCAGGAGATCATCGAGTTTCTGAAGGAACCCTCCAAGTTCCAGCGGCTCGGCGGGAAAATTCCGCGGGGCGTGCTCTTACTGGGTCCGCCCGGCACGGGCAAGACGCTTCTCGCCCGGGCAGTGGCGGGCGAGGCGGGAGTCCCCTTCTTCTCGATCTCCGGCGCTGAATTTGTCGAGATGTTTGTCGGTGTCGGCGCAAGCCGCGTGAGGGATTTGTTCGAGACCGGAAAGAAGAATGCCCCCGCGATTATATTCATAGACGAAATCGACGCCGTCGGCCGTCACCGGGGCGCAGGACTGGGCGGAGGGCACGATGAACGAGAACAGACGCTGAACCAACTCCTCGTTGAGATGGACGGATTCGAGCAGAATAGCGGCGTCATTATCATCGCCGCGACGAACAGGCCCGACGTGCTCGACCCCGCACTGTTAAGGCCCGGCCGGTTCGACCGGCAAGTGGTTGTTGACCGGCCCGATGTTCGCGGGCGCGAGGGAATTCTGAAAGTGCACACGCGGAACATTCCTCTGGACGACGATGTAAAGCTCGATGTCCTCGCCAAGGGCACTCCCGGACTCGCGGGAGCCGATTTGGCCAATCTTGTCAATGAAGCCGCCCTTCTGGCCGCGCGCCAGAACCAGAAAGCGGTTACGATGCAGCATTTTGAAGACGCCAAAGACAAAGTCATGATGGGGATCGAGCGGAAGAGCCTCATTATCTCCGATGCCGAGAAAAAAATAACGGCCTACCACGAGTCGGGACACGTTCTCGTCGCCAGAAAGGTCCCGGAAGCCGATCCCGTGCACAAGGTAACGATCATCCCACGCGGCCGGGCGCTCGGGGTCACGACCTACCTGCCGATCGACGAGAAACATACCTACTCGAAGGAATACCTCGAAGCCATGATTGCGTATGCTCTCGGAGGGAGGGCGGCGGAACAACTCGTCTTCAACCAGTTCACGACCGGCGCCGGCAACGACATCGAACGGGCTACAAATCTCGCCCACAAAATGGTCTGCGAGTGGGGCATGAGCGACCGGCTGGGACCCCTCGCCTACGGCGCGAAGGAAGAAGAAATCTTTCTTGGAAGAGAGATCACACGGTCGAAGAACTATTCGGAGCAAACCTCGATTGCCATCGATGAGGAGGTAAAGAAGATCATCATGAAGGGGATGGAACGGGCCGAGATCATCCTCCGCGATAACATCGAGGCGCTGCACCGCCTCGCCGCGGCACTTCTCGAACGCGAGATCCTCGACGGCGAGGAGATCGATAAAGTGATCCGCGGAGAAACCCTGCCCCCGGTCGAGCGCCGGACAAATGGACAAGAACAAGCGTTGAAAGCCACCATTGACGAACAGTCCCGACCGGACCAGAACGGAGACATTCAGAAGTCCTGATCCGCTTTCCGATAGCGATAGCTATCGTATTGAGCTCATTCGCAAATCGATCCACCTCTGTTCCCTCGCTATCCCCATTTTCTACTTTCACACGCCGCGGATTGTGGCTCTCGGCGTCCTTATCCCTCTCACGCTGGCGTTCGTCATCATCGACGTCGGCCGGTATTATCACCGCCCCATCGAGACCTGGTTTTACCGGACGTTCGGGTGGCTCCTGCGAACGAGCGAGACCTGCAAAGAGAAGAAACGCCTGAACGGCGCGACCTATGTCCTGATTGCAGCGACGTTATCCGTCCTGATCTTTCCGAGGGTCATTGCGGTATCGAGCCTCGTCATTCTGATCATCGCCGATCTCGCTTCCGCCTTGATCGGGAAGCGGTTCGGGCGGCATCGGTTTCTCGGAAAGAGCCTCGAGGGTAGCGCAGGATTCCTGCTCAGCGCACTCGTGGTGGTCGCGATACTCCCCAAGGTAGGCTATCAGTCCGGTGAATATGCGATTGGCGCCGTGGCGGCCCTTGCCGGCGCGATCGTCGAGGCTCTCCCCGTCGACATCGACGACAACCTCTCGATTCCCCTCGTGGTTGGAACCGTCATGTGGGCAGGATACCAGCTCTTCTACCCGTTCCTTGACATCAATAGCTTTGGATGAACGGGATGCGTGCGTACCTGTCGGGCGGAATGGAATATGCCGAAGGGGAGGGTCTTGAGTGGCGCAGGGAACTCCAGAGCTGGCTCGAGTCCGATCTCCGGCACGAAGTGTTCAATCCCAATGTCGAAAGCAGCCGCTTCTTCAGCACGCATCATCCAAACCTCGATTTCCGGGCCCTCAAGAGGGATGATGTCGGGTCGTATCAGAAGATTGTCCGAAGTCTTGTCGAGATCGACTGCCGGGAAATCGCGGAGCGAACGGATTACGTCATCTGTTTCTGGGATGAGGGCGCCGCCAAAGGCGCCGGGACGAAAGGCGAGCTGACGATGGCCAGATATTTTGGAAAACCGGTCTATCTCGTGACGAGCTACCCCCTGTTTGAACTTCCGGGATGGATCCTTGGATGCGTCACAAAAACCTTCGGCGGGTTCGAAGAGTTGAAACGATTTCTCACGAACGCGTAAGTCGCCGGCTCGACAGACATCCCGAGGGACTTCGCGGGGGAGTTTGCACCGTAAAATGGAAAATTGTATGATTAGTGAGGTTCATCTGAAGCAAATCCAATTCCGTTCGTAAGGAGAGAGATTCTTGGACAGTTCGAGCAGAAAAGAGATGATCGTGGTGGGGGACAAAGTCCTGGTCATACCCGACAGCGACAGAGACCGCACCGAGCATGGGCTCTATCTTCCGCCCAACGTGAAGGAGAAGGAGAGGGTACAGAGCGGTTACATTATCAAAGTCGGACCTGGCTTTCCCGTGCCGAACCCGAACTATATCGACCAGGAGTCGTGGTCGCCCACACCCAAAGATCCCGTTAAGTATATTCCGCTCCAGGCCGAAGAGGGAGACTACGCCATTTTCCTTCGCGAACAGGCGATCGAGATGGAATACGAGGAGAAGAAGTACCTGATCGTTTCCCAGTCCGCAATTCTCATGTTGATCCGCCGCCACCCGATGACGGGCATCGACCGGTAGTATCCGGTCCGGTCGCGGCACATCCCTCAGCCCCCCACGGCCTCCAGAACCAGTTCAGCAATATCTTTCACCTGTACCCGCTCGGCTGCTTCCTTCGCCTTTACCCCGTCTGTCAGCATGGTCATGCAGAACGGGCATGCGGTGCCGATGACGTCGGGCTTGAGGGCCAACGCTTCCTCCGTCCGCTCGATGTTCACTCTCTTTCCGATCGGCTCTTCCATAAACATTCTCGCCCCGCCGGCGCCGCAGCAAAACCCCTTGTCCCGTGAGCGCTTCATTTCTTCTATTTCAACTCCCGGAATCGCGCGGATCGCATCTCTGGGCTGATCATACACGTGGTTGTACCTGCCGAGGTAGCATGAATCGTGGTATGTTATTTTCGCCTTCTTTTCCTTCGTGAGCTTGATCCTTCCGGATTCGATCAGATTCGATATAAATTCAGTATGATGCGTGACCGTGTAGTTTCCGCCGAATTGGGGGTATTCATTCTTAAAAATGTTGAAACAATGGGGGCAGGTCGTGACGATCGTTTTGACGTGATGTCGGTTCAGTGTTTCCGCATTTTCGTTCATGAGCATTTGCGCGAGGTATTCATTCCCCGCCCGCCGCGCGGGATCACCGTTGCATTTTTCTTCGCGCCCCAGCACCGCGAAATTGACGCCGGCGATCTTCATTAGTTTCGCAAATGCCTGCGTCACCTTCTTGTACCGCACGTCATAGGCACCCGCACATCCCACCCAGAACAGGACTTCCGCGTCCGGCTTTTCCGAGAGCATCGGGATGTCAAGACCCCGGGCCCAATCGGCGCGAGTGGAATGACTGAACCCCCACGGCGTAAAATTTCTCTCGAGGTTCTGAAATGTTGCCTGCATCTCCTTGGGGAATTTGGATTCGGTTAGAACCAGGTACCGGCGCATATCGACGATTGCATCGACGTGTTCAATTTGGACAGGGCACTCCTGCACGCACGCCATGCAGGTCGTGCAGGCCCAGAGCTCGTCTTCGGTAATGTAATCGCCGACGAGCTGCCCGGCCGAAGCCGCCTGGCCGGGAGGCTCCGCTCCGGGAGTTACCGTTTCGCCCTGGATCCCTCGATCGGTCAAAAGCGGGGCCTTCTCCATCAGCCTTCGCCTGATATCAACGACAATCTTCTTCGGCGAAAGCGGCTTGCCCGTCAGCGCGGCGGGGCACGCGGCTGTGCAGCGCCCGCATTCGGTGCACGTGTAGCCGTCCAAAAGCTGCTTCCAGGTCAGGTCCTCTACGTCCGCGGCGCCGAACTTTGTTGCTTTCTCATCCTGGAGATTAAGCGGTTTAAGTACCCCCCTCGGCTCCAGCTTTGCGAAATAGACGTTGGGAATCGAAGATAGGATATGAAGATGCTTTGAGTACGGAAGATAATTAAGAAAGCCGAGCACGAGCGAGATGTGCATCCACCAGAAGAAGGAAAACCAGACGTTCAGGGTTTCCGGGGAAATCCCGGCAAAAAAAAGCGATGCCAGGGACTGCGAAACGAAGCGCCTCTCGGCGGCGGCCTGGACCCCCCTCCCGATATTGGCGGCATTCTGCCCGAACATCGCACACATAATCAGGAGGATTAGCAAAAGTATGATCGTTGCATCGATGCGGGAATGGCCGCTCACATCGAGACGGGGCGGTTTCGTCACATAGCGGCGCAGGAGCGCGACCACGGCCGAGAGAATGACCAGCGCTCCCAGAAGATCTTCGAGGAAGACCAGCGGCCCATACAGAGGCCCGAGAAAGGACAGTGTGAAACCGGACCGGAGGCCTTCGCCGATCGTTTCGACGATCGCGAACACCAGAACCACGAATCCCCAGAAGATAAAGAAATGCATCAGTCCGGCGAGAGGCTCACGGAATAATTTCGACTGCCCGAAGGCCACGGTGAGCACCTGTTTCAACCTCTCGAGCGGCCGGTCGGTCCGAGTCTCGGGCTTGCCGATCGTAAGGTAACGGATCAGCCGGCGGGTATTGAAGAAAAAGAATGAGAATGAAAGAAGAAGGAGTACGAGGAAGAACCCGGTACGAATTGTCATGCAGGCTTCGGAGCTCTATCGGGCGGGATCAGTCGTGCAGCAACATCTCGCCTTCGAGGACCGTCACCGCATTGCCCCCGATTTTCACCCCGACGGGCTTGTCATCCACAACTTCCAGCTCGACGGTGATTCTCCCGCGTCTGCCGATCGCGTCGCCTTGCTCTGCCTGGAACACGCACCGGCCGTTCTTGATATCGAGGAATCCGCTCTCAAACAGTTGCACCGCGAGGCCTGCATGCGAAGATCCCGTCACCGGATCTTCATTGATCCCCTGGTTGGGTGCAAAGAAGCGTGAGTGAACGATTGAATCACGGTCGACCGTCTCGGTTGTGAACACACAGAGCCCGCGCAGGTTTCGCGAGTCCAGGAAGTTTGCCATCGTCAGAAAGTTGGGTCTGATCGAGAAGAGCGTATGAAGCCGTTTGACGGGAACAAAAAGGTAATCGCTCCGAAGGATCGGAATATGAGTCTCGAATTCGCTGAGCGTCAGGTTGAGGACCCGGACGAGATCGATTTTATAATGAATCGCGCGGTCAAAGACCGGTATTTTCAATCCGAACATAATGGAAATCAGCCCGTTGTTCTTTGTGACGTCCACCGGGAGGATCCCCGACGCAGTCTCAAGCCGAAACTGGTACCTGCCTCCTTTCGTCATGTTCATCCCCCCCTCCTCCGCGAGAGAATGGAAACCGGCGATCGTGGCATGTCCGCACAGAGGGACTTCGGTCGTGGGGGTAAACCACCGGATCCTGAGATCGGCTTCCGGGCTTGTCGGCGGAAGGATGAATGCCGTTTCGGAAAGATTCATCTCCCTTGCAATCCCCTGCATCTCCCGGTCGCTCAAGCTTCCCCCGTCCGGGACAACACCTGCCGGATTACCGGTGTGCGGAGTCGTGGTGAACGCGTCGACGTGCTTAATTCTTATCCTGGCCATCGGTACTTACCCCCTTACTGAAATTGAACGCCTGTAAGACCCGTTTGCCCTTGATGGAATACACAAAGTCGCCGATGCCGAAGAAGGCATCCGGAACTACGTTCTGTACATGGTCATTCAATAATTCATGATAGACCATCCGGCGGCCGTCGGATATCATAAAATGCTGATCCATTATTCGCTGAGCAGGATCCGGGCTGATCACCGTGTGGTAACAAAGCGCGAGAAATTCGCCTTTCCGGAGGTATTCAATCGACTCGATCCGGCTCTCCCCTTTCGTAAGGCGCGCGATCATCCGGCTGAGATCATCGTCGCCACCTCCCTGGAAAGCAGCGGGAAACTCGACTGACGCCGTATTCTGGGAATATGCGATTTCCCGCATCGTCGCAATAGATGAGGCATCCACTTCCCGGCTTATCTCTCCGGTCATCAAGTCGACTTCATAATAACGATTGTCTTCATGCCCGATTTCAACCGCATAGATGCTGTCCTGGTATGCGAACAAATACCGAAGCTCCTCGTTCTTCCAGAGCACATTACCGGAGGAGAGCTCGAGGGCATGAATTTTCTTGTGATCGGGTAAATCAGGCATCGCGTATTCATGAAGCAAGACCAGATCCTTGTGAACAGCCTCTATTCCGATCCACCACGGCTCGTGC